>Ga0302324_100024326_pt1 | contig 11672 bp, 9 predicted proteins | sample Palsa_T0_1_FD_201949 | JGI IMG/M metagenome (GOLD analysis project Ga0302324, IMG submission 201949) | Peat permafrost microbial communities from Stordalen Mire near Abisko, Sweden - Palsa_T0_1 | ecosystem: Environmental > Terrestrial > Soil > Palsa > Peat permafrost | place: Sweden: Abisko... | reverse complement strand
CGAGTAAATCAGCGCCGTCGGCTCGTCTTTATCGTTCTTCAGCAATATCGTTCCCGCCGTCGCCTTATACGCAATCGTCTCGCCCCCGATTCGAATCGTATGGTCGGTCACCGACGACTCTTCTTTCGCCGCCGGCTCCGCCTCCTTCGTGTCGCCCGCCTTGCCATCACCGGACTTTTTATCGCCCGCGTTGGCGTCAGATGCTTTCGTCTCCTGCGGCTGCGCTGCCACGGTCTGCGCCACTGTCATTGCGGCGCATAGAATCAGCAGCCATGCCCAACCCCGCGTCGTCATCTGCGACCCCCGATGCACCGTTTCACTATCCGCCGCCCCAGTTCGTCCTCGCGCATCTCGCCTCACAGTCCCCCCCTCCGGAAATGGATTGTACCGCTTGGACGCCCAAACCAGCGTTACGTTTGCCGTTTTTTGCCTGGCGCACGACGGCCCCGCGGTATGCTAATGTTTGGGATCGTTGATGGCAATTGGAGAAGACAGCATGTTTCCCCAACTCATGCGTTTTGCGGACGCCGCGCTCCTGCTTATGCGCCTGATGGTCGCCCTCGTTTTCATCACCAGCGGCTGGCGCCATATCACCAATCTGGCCGCCCGCGCCAAAGGCATTGGTATGAGCAAAGGTTTCACCGCTTTTCTCGGCGTCGCGGAAATCGCCGGGGGCCTGGGAGTTGCCTTCGGCGTGCTCACGCAACTTGCCGCGCTGGGAATAATCCTCGTGATGCTCGGCGCCATCCAAAAGAAAATCTTCGTCTGGCACACCGGCTTCTGGGGCAAGGACGCTTCCGGCTGGCACTATGACTTGCTCTTCATCCTGATGAACCTCGTAATCATCACCACCAATGGTGGACGTTTCACGCTCTGGAAGTAATTCTCTGTCGCGGCCCGCAATGTTTTCCGATCGCACCCACTGGGACATGAGCGCGAACTGCCTCAGCGAATCACTTTCCCGCCATCGCGCCGCTGGAAAATCAGCTCTCGATTTGACCGTATCCAATCCCACCGCGTGTGGCTTTCATTACGACAGCCACGCCATTCTTCAGGCTCTCGGCAATCCCTCCGCTCTGAGGTATCAGCCTGACCCCTTGGGCATTCCTTTAGCTAGGCAAGCAGTAGCGGGCTACTACGCCGACCGCGGCATTCAGATTTCCCCGGAAGATATTCTTCTCACCACCGGAACCAGCGAAGCCTATTCGTTCATTTTTCGCCTGCTCTGCAATCCCGGCGACGAAATCCTGATCCCACACCCCGGTTACCCGCTGCTCCGCTTTCTTGCCGACATACACGACATCCGCCTGGTGCCTTATCCGCTCATCTACGATCACGGTTGGCAGATCGCCTTCCACTCCCTGCGCAAAGCCGTCACGCCTCGGACTCGCGCGATTGTCGTGGTCCATCCCAATAATCCCACGGGACATTTCACCAGCTCCGCCGATATGGACGCTCTGAATGAAATCTGCTCCGCCGCCGATATTGCCCTCATTGCCGATGAAGTATTCTTGGATTTTTCCTTGACCGAGAACCAGCCCGCAAGCTTCGTCGCGCGTCCCTCGGCGCTTACGTTCGTTTTAAGCGGCATTTCCAAAATCGCCGGACTACCGCAAATGAAATTGGCATGGATTGTCACTCGCGGTCCGGAGTCGTGGAAGTCGCATGCGCGCGCGCGCCTCGAAGTGATCGCGGACACTTACCTTTCCATGAACACCCCGGTTCAATGCGCCTCGCCCACTCTGCTCGCTCAGCGGCACAATTTCCAGCAGCAATTGATGGCACGCGTGCGAGCGAATGTTGCGGAACTTGATCGCCTGTTAAGCATCCACAAATCCTGTACGCGTCTGGAAATCGAAGGCGGATGGTACGCCATCCTTCGCGTCCCCGCCACGCTCCCAGACGAAGACTTGGCCATCGAGCTCCTCGCCGCCAAGGACGTTTATCTCCATCCCGGCCACTTCTACGGCTTTCCCGGCGCGGGCCATCTCGTCGTCAGCCTCATCACCCCCGAGCATGACTTTTCGGACGGTATCTCACGCCTGCTCTCCATGTTTTGACGCGCCGTCGTCGCCCTCAAAAAGAGCCGCGGCAAATCAAGCTCTCCGGTCACGCAGCATACCTAGCAAATCGGGATTCTCCTCAGCCGCTGTGCCGAGCGCAACCTCAGTCGTCTCAGCCACATCCCCTTCGCCTGGCGCAAGGAACAAATTCCTTTCCAATCCATGCTGCTTTGTATACAAATCGTAATAGCGTCCACCCGCGGCAAAAAGCTCCTTATGCGCGCCATGTTCGACGATCTTCCCCGCTTCCACCACCAATATCTGGTCGGCGCGGCGAATCGTGGAAAGCCGGTGCGCAATCACGAACGTGGTCCTTCCACGCATCAACTGCGCCAGGCCTTCCTGAATTAGCGCTTCCGATTCCGAATCCAGGCTCGACGTGGCTTCATCCAGTATCAAAATGCGCGGATCAGCCAGCACCGCGCGAGCAATGGATACTCGCTGCTTCTGGCCGCCACTCAACTTCACCCCGCGCTCGCCAATCAGCGTGTCGTATTTTTTCGGAAAACGTTCCGCAAATTCATCCACCCGCGCGATGCGGCAGGCGGCCAGAATTTCCTCTTCGCTTGCACCGGGCCGCGAAAACGCCACGTTCTCGCGAATGCTGCCGTCGAACAGAAACGATTCCTGCAACACCACTCCCAGCCGCGTGCGGTATGAATCCAGCCGCACCGTCGCGAGATCCACGCCGTCCACCAGCACTTGACCTTCCGACGGCGTATGGAATGCCGAGATCAGCCCGATGATCGTGGACTTCCCGGCACCCGATGATCCCACCAGCGCCGTCACCGTTCCCGGAAGCGCGCTAAAACTCACGCCGTGCAGCACCGACTTGCCCGGCTCGTAGGCGAAGGTCACATTCCTGAACTCTACATCGCCTCGAATGTGCTCCAGCGTCACCATGCGCCGCGGGTCGCTGTCCTCCGGGCGCTCGTCCAGCACTTCCCTGGTCCGTTCCAGCCCCGCAATCGCTTCGGTCAATTGTGTGCCGATGCCCACCACTTGGAAGAGCGGCGCCACCATGTACGCCAGAAACATCGTGTACCGGAAATATCCTCCTAGCGTGAGCGCCCCGGAAAGAATCTGATGCGCGCCCATCCACATCACCAGCGCCCCGGCTACTCCCAGCAGCATGGTGGTGGTCAAGCTCATCATCGAAGTGGCCGTCAACGCGCGCAGCACGTTTTCCAGCAGCCGTTGCACGCCTTGCGAGAAAACATTGTGTTCGCGCGCCTCGGCGTGATAACCCTTCACCACGCGCACGCCGGAAAGCGATTCCGTCAGCCGTCCGCTCACCTCCGCCGTGATCTTCGAGCGCTCGCGAAAAATCGGCCGTATTACGCCGAACGCCTTACGCAGCGCCACCAGGCTCACCAGCATCAGCGCCATCGCGACAAGCGTCATCTCCGCGCTGATGCGCAGCAGCACCACCAGCGCAATGACGGCCGTCAGCAGTCCGCCCAGAAATTCCACCAGCCCCGTGCCGATGAGGTTGCGGATGCCTTCCACGTCGTTCATGATTCGCGAAACCAGCGCGCCGGTTTTGTTCTCGTCGTAATAGGCCACCGGCAACCGGCCTACGTGCTCCTGCACCTTGCGCCGCAGTTCGGTAATCATGCGCTGTGCGGCTTTGGAAAGCGTCTGCGTCAACGCATACGACGTCACGCCCTGAATCACCGTGGCCAGCAGAACCGCGCTCACCAGCGGCAGCAGCAGATTTATCTGCCGCCTGGTGATGACGTTGTCCACCAGATATTTTGCCGAATACGGCAGCACCAGCCCGGAAACACGGTTCACCACCATCAGCGCCATGCCCATGGCCAGCACGCCGCGCCGCGGACGCAACAGCGCCCACACGTCCGGCAATTGCTCGAATACCGATAGCGCTTTGGCAACCGGTGTCCCGCCCGGCCTTGCGGAGCGGCCCGAATTTCTGCCCGCATCGCCCGCAGGTCCGCGAAATCCCCGCATGCTGCGCGGTGCATGCCCGCCTTCGGCGCTACGAAATCCTGTTCCACTCAATTTCATCTGAGTATCATGGGGCGATTCGTCCCTTTCTCAACAGGACAATCAATCGCCGCTCACGCCTTCCCCTTCTTAGATGCTCCTGGCAAATGGTTCAATGCACTTCGATTGTCACCGACGCGGTCTTTGTGTTCCCCACGGCATCTCTGGTGGTCAGCTTGTACGTTGTCGTTTTCTTTGGTGCCACGTCCAAGCACCTGCTATACGATGGCCAGACCTCATCCGTTCGCGGCTCGATTTCCACCGATTTTGCATTCGCGACACCGTAGCAGAGCTGTGCGGAATCGCCGCGCCGAATCGCGCCGGGGCTGCCATAGAAATTCAGAATTTGGAACTGGCTGCCGCCCAACGCATCCAACGTGCGCTTCGCGTCTTCCTTCTCCTGAGCCTGCTTCTTCTCGGTCGCTTCCCGTTCGAGTGTGCGCTCTTCCTGCCGCCTCAAATACAGCACGAGGCACGCATAAATCAGTCCCAGCACCGGCAGGACCGCGGACCATATCAGGAATTTGAAGAACGGGCGCTGCAACATACGCAGCAGAATATCAGGGCTTGGATGCCCAATTACCGTGGGGTTGCTGAGGAGACTGTTAGCCGGGCGGTTCTGCGCGTCGTAGGAAGCAAGATAACCAGGATCGATCACAAACAGTCGCGCACTGTCTCGGCGGGCTGACCTTCTATTGGCCGTTCGCGGCGGGCATGATTTTGAGCTTGACGCTGCTTGCAGTGTTTTCCTCGACGAGTACGTCCGCTCCCAGGCTGTCTATGCTCTTGAGAAATTCGGGATCCTGGTAGGCAACATCCAGTGCCCCAGCCCAGGCGAAGACCTTGTAATTCCCGGGCGCGATTCCGCGTAATTTGAAGCCGCCGTATTGGTCCGTGGCGCTTTGCTTGTACAAACGGGCTTCCTTGCGATGGCTGGGCTCAGGGACCAGCACCACCAGCGCGCCCGCAACAGGCAGGTCGTCATCGTTCGTCACTGTACCGTCTACCGTACCAGCCGAGGCACTGACCAGGATGGCAAGACTTCCGTGAGGCGCGCCGGCGGTCAAATCCAAGCCATTTTGCAGCACGTCGACGCCAGCAATTTTGGCCGACTTCAAATAACATCCAGCACAAATCGGACGCACGTCAATTTGATAAATCCCCGGAGAAATATTCTTTGCAACAAATGTGCCGTCCGAGCTAAGCGGCCCCGTGCGTCCTGGGTTCGAGAAATCGTCACCCGAGTGCAACCACACACTGGTTTCCGAAGGCCGCGCATCGGCGTTGCCCTCATACATCACGCGCCCGGGTATATTGCTCCCCGGAGAAAGGACCAGACTCAGGCTCTCAATTCCGGAAGGTCCGACGTATACATTCTGTCGTGCGAAGTATTGCGTCGATTGGTCATTGAGGGTCGCCTCCGCCAGATAAGAACCCACGGTTACGCCGGAAACCTCAAAGGCCCCATCCGCGCCCGCGGCGGCATTGAGAGAACCAAGCCCGATCGCGGCTTCCCCGGGTTCAGACGGCTGCAGCGCCACGGAAGCACCTTTGGCCGGCTTGCCCGTCGCGGCATTCAGCACGGTCCCGCGCACGTGCACCATCGGACTGGGGCTTAAGACAAAATCAATCGACGAAATTTCCTCGCCTGCCCCCAGCTCTATTAAGGAAGCATGCGTCAGGTCATTGGCTCCCGGATAGAATGAGGGAACGTACTTGCGCGATTCCTCCGCATTCTCCAGCGGGGCTTCGGGCGAATAGATTGCCGCGGCGTAATAGTGCCCCGGCAGGAGATCAAAGACGCGGTATTCGCCGAGATCGTTGGTGGTGGCGGGCAATACATCGCGAGAGATCCACATGCTTCCGTGAACAACAGAATTCCTCAGAATCTGCACTTCGACGTAAGGCAACGGGTCTCCGTTTTCGTCCGAGACGCGCCCGGAGATTACGCCCCCGGCCTGCAAACGGAAGATGAGATCCTTCATCTCCTGTCCGGCGGCGAGCGAAAGAATCGCGCCTGGGCTGCCCGCTGCTTGGGAACCGTACTCCTGCGGGACGAAACCGGCGCGACTCACTTGCAGCCGGTAACGGCCCGGCTCGATCTCCGTGATGCCGAAGTGACCTGTAGAATCGGTCGTGGCTCCCCGCGACTCACCGCCGCTGCCAGGAACAGGGTCGAGGACCACATTGACCTTGCTTAACGGCGTACCGCTCTCTTGCCGCACGACTTGCCCGGAGATGCGCGCTTTCTTTGGAGCAGAATCGGACTGTGCGCGCATGGAAGAGCCCGTACAGGCAAGAGTCAGAGCGATGATCACAGGGATGCCGGGTTTTCTCCAGAGGCGGTAATTCATGGCTGTTCGGAGGCCGCTGATAATTGATGCGAGTTCTATACACTCCATGGGTATGCCAATGCTGAAAAAGTTGGCGACGTATCACACCAGTAAAAACCAACCTTCAGCATGACGCTGCCTCCGCGCTGCCAACCTTCAACGCGGTGGCGCGCTGGCGATGCAGCGAAATATCCACCTGCCGGGCCATCGCTTCCACGTCGAGCGGAAGGTTCAAAAATTCCCGAATGCGCGTCGCTTCCTGGTGCGGAGCTCCGAGCAGCGATCCGTGTTCCACGCGGCAGACTGCGATTTCCCGCCGCGATTCCAGCCATGCGGACACCTGCCGGAGGTGCGTTTCGAATGCGGCCATCGTGGCCGCATTGGGCATTGGTGCGCCGCTCGTGCCCAATTGTTTGATCATCTGCCCCTGCGAAGCCACAACTTCCTCGAGAGAGCGGCGCATAAATATGATTCGATATTGGTGTCCGGAAGGAATATTGCGCAGAAGAGCGGAAACCACTTTTACCGCTTTGCCCTCTGCCTCGGCGATAGAGGCGGGATCGTTCGGCAACTGCTTGATTTTCTCCCACTCGAAATAGCCGCGAGGATTATTGATGTCACTCACGCGAACGCCATCGGTGAGGGGAGTTAGACCGCCGGCGGCAAGCATTTGCATCATCAGTGAGGTGCCGGAACGCGGCAAACCGGAAACAATGGTAATCAAGCGGCGCCTGCCCGTGCTCGTTTTTCCTGCAATTCCGCAATGGCGCGCTGATGATCGGCGATTTGTGCCAAGTCGGCGCCGGTGCGGCGGTAGATGGCCACCAGCCAACGATGCGCGTTGACCAATCCCGGGGCCATGGACAGGGCGGTCCGAAAAGCCAGCGCGGCACGATCGAGATGATTCATGCGGCCCAGCGCGACACCAAGGCAGTAATGGCCCGTCGGCAGAAAATGCCGCAGGCTTATGGCGGCCAGCGCCTCCTCGGCGGCCTCTCGATTTTCGCGGCGGCGCAGACGCAGTCGCGCCAAACCCAGATGCGCGTCGGGCGAATCGCCGTCAATGGCCACAGCTTTCTGAAATGCCTGCTCGGCATCATCGAGGCGGCGCATGCGCAGGTAAGTGTTACCCAACCGGACGTGCAGATCGGGGAGGCGCGGTTCCGCTTCCGCGGCGCGAGAGAGATGAGTGAGCGCCTCGTCCAGGGAATTTTCCTCGAAGCGCACCAGGCCCATCAGCCAATCCGCCCACGGTTGTCCACCGCGCTGCACGAGGCCCTCGAGGGTTGTGCGGGCTTCCGTGAGACGTCCCAGATCCAGGTAACACTGCCCGAGATGCAGCGTAAATCGTATCTCGCCGGGCTTCTCCCTCGTCAATTGCTCGAGAATTGGCAGAGCTTCTGCGGGACGATAGGAATCGAGATAAACCTGGGCCAAACTGTATTGCGCCTCGCGGACGCAGGTCTCCACCGCCTTAGTCTGATCTTCGTTGGGCGTTTGAATGTAGCCCAGAGCCACGAACTGCTGCATCATGGCCTGCGCCGCGGCGGGGTCCATCCGCAGATTCGCGGGGTGCATGCCGCATTCGCCCGCCACATCCTCCCAACTCGGAATTTTTTCGATCTTCGGTGGCTCTTGGAAGGCTTCCACGAGCACGCGGCCATCCATATCTTCACCGACCGGCAAGCCGAGAAGCGTCAGCACGGTGGGCGTGATGTCGAGGAGATTCGCGCCGTAAATGCGCTCGTCCTGACGTAAATGCGGACCCGCAATGCAAATCATTCCCACAGGACGGTGAGAAACAGCCGGGCCCGGTCCAGCCTTGGGCATATAGCGCGGCCGTAAATGGTCGGAATGAAACCCGTGGTCGGAAAGCAAAACCACGGTGGCGTCCGGCCCGGCAAGCTGCAGCAGGCGCTCCAGCATCATGTCGTGGAATTTGTACGCGCCATTCACAACGTCTTTGTAAAGCTCAAACATATTTTCCGGCACGCCTTCCATGCGCGGCGGATGGAAATTCATGAAACCGTGGCAGAAGTGATCGATGCCGTTGTAATAGACGGCCAGGAGGTCCCACGGCTCGTTCGCCAGAATCCACGTGGCCGCGTTATGGATCGAACAATTCTCAGCAAGGACTCTGGCCAGGGCCGCGAGGTGGTGATCCTTTTCCTGGTCCACTTCCGCGGCGCGCGGGACGAATGGCAGGAGTTCAGCTTCGCCGAGCTGTCCGGGATGTATGCGGCATCCCGCCAATGTGTCGGTCAGCGCGGCGGGATGAATCGAATCCGGCGGGACCAGCCAGGGCTGGTCCACGGGCGCCACCGGCTCAGCGTAAAGCGGCGAAACCGAAATGCCGTTGATAGGCTCGGCGGGATGCCCCGCAAACCAGCCCAGCACGTGACTACGAAGGCCGGACTGCGTGCAGATATTCCACAGAGCCTTCACCCTCCGCGACGTACTGCTGACCGGGCGCAGTTTCCCGGTGTCCGGATCCGGCTCGATGAAACCCAGAATTCCATGCTTGTCCGGACGCTTGCCGGTGGCAATCGAATTCCAAAGCATGGGAGAGAGAATGGGACGCAGCGTGGCGAGATTTCCCATCACGCCGTGGTTGATCATGCGCTCGAGGGCCGGCATATGGCCCTCGTCCAGCAAGGGATTAATCAGCTTCCAGTCGGCGGCGTCCCAGCCGATCAGCAGCAGTTTTTTTGCGAGTCGTTCGCCCAAGTTATGTACTCGTTAAACCGGCAGAGTGACTTCATTTAGCTCGTTGCATTCCAAACAATGCTCCGCGCGGTCTTCACCCTCACTACCGAACAGCGCAATCTATGACGGCGAAGCGACCGGTGCGACCACTGCTGCATTGCGGCGGCGCCAGTCGGCCACGGCGACGTGCCCGGCGGCCAGCAATTCGAGCGAAGTCGGCTCCGCGAAGCGCAGCGCGGGCTGCTTTTCCAACTCTCCGATGGCCGCGACCAAGCCAGCAAAAATCGGCGTGTTGGGCTGCGTCTCGTACGCCCATCCGTACAGGGCCGCCTCGTACGCGCTAGTGCTGCGGAATCCGATCCATCCATAATGTATTTGGCCGTTGATCAAGAACCGCACTCCTAGAAAACGCTGAGTAACGTCAGCAAAGGGCCCGGCCGACCACCTGCGGAAGGAGCTCCTGATATAGCTTGCCATAACCCCTTTCCTCTCAAAGGTTGCGCTTCTGCCGATCTTTGCGCCGTTTCTGAACGCTGCGGGGGCCCTACGGCTTGACGATCCTTCCGCCATGCCGTCTGAAGCTGTGGCTCCTGAAGCGGATAGGTAAAATGCAAAATCGCTGCTTTCCGGCGGCTGGCGAACGCCGCGTGCAAAATGGTCCTGCGCATCCGCATAGTTGTCTATCCGAATGCTCAAGATGAAATCGGTGGTGCCGTCGTTGTTCAAATCAATTTGCAGGCTACCGCTCCTCAAGACCACATTGCTGGGCGTAAATACCACCTTGGCTTGCGCCGCGCCGGACGCACCTGCAAGCGTCGCTCCCGCGGCGAGCACGTAGAGCAGCATCCGCCGCTCCAGCACTTCGTCCAGCAGACTGGGGCGTTGGCGCTTTGCTTTTATGCTTTCCCGATTCTGTGCGGTCATGGCTTCCTCCAAAAATTAAGTTGGATTCTGTTCGTCCTGATCCGGAGCGGAAATCACGCGGATGTGGGAAATGCATCTATAACCGCTCATTACACATTGACGGGCCTACGATGGCGAAGCGACGGGCGCGACCACCTCTGCACTGCGGCGGCGCCAGTCGGCCACGGCGACATGCCCGGCGGCCAGCAGCTGCAACGAAGTTGGCTCCGCGGAACTCAACGAATCGGATCTCGTGAACCCTTGTCCCACACGAATCGGGGTATTGGCCTCACTCTCGTATGCCCAGCCGATCAGTGTAGCGGCAAAATTATTCACACTGCGGAAACCAATCCATCCGTAGTGCACCTGCCCCTTGATCAGAAACTTCACTCCCAAAGAACGAAATCGCGTATGGGCAAAGGGACCGTAGCTGCTGGTTCGGCCGCCGAAATAGCTTCCGCCAGCGAGCATGTCCCCATGTTGTTTAAAGGCCTCGGCAGGCCCAACCTGGCTGCCGGGAAAGAGCGCTATTGCCCACCTATTCCCTGCTTCGACACCGTTTTCACCCTCTCCCTTCGCATACATGGTGACGCCGCCGAAGCAACTGGTCGAGGAAAAACATTCATCGGTCAGGACGAAATCAGTGGTTCCGTCGTTATTCATATCAATCGACAAATGCTTGCTTTCGAGGGATAAAACAGCATTGCTGCGCGTGAAAACCGCGCCGGCTTGCGCAGAAGACGCACCCGCAAGCGTCGCGCCCGCAGCCAGCACGTATAACAGCATGCGCCGCTCGAGCACTTCATCCAGCAAACTCGGCATTCGCCGCTTCGCCTGCCTATTTTCTCCTGTTTTCGCGTTCATGGCATCCTCCGGAAGGGATTGGCTGGGGTTACCTGCGACTCGCCACATGCGCCATACGGTAGCACCGCGGGCGACTGCATTCAAGTAAAAGATTCGCTGGACTGTGCGCTGGGGAGGAGCCCAGGTACTGGTACAGCTTTTGAAATCTATGCGGTGCAGGCATAATACGTGGCACTCCCGAAAGAATTTAGGTTTTTGAGCCGCGAGGTGTACAATCTTGCGGACGCGGCTCCCTCATGCCAGTCCGCAGGAAAAGAGGAACATCCGGAACTCAAGGGGAGATTCATGATGAAACGTTCCATCGGCATTCTGGTGATAGCTGGGTTTGCATTGTCATTTGGCCCATTTCTGGCGCCGAGTTTTGGCCAGGGAGTGGAAGGAACAAGCATAAATGGCAAGAGAATTTTCATCCCTGAGTCCAGCATTCCCCGCCCGGGGAAAATAAGCACGAACTATTTTATTGTCGACTCGGGGGTCAAGTTGCTCCAGCCCCCTCAGGATGCCGAAACGCCCGGATCGGTGGCTTGCGTGTATCAACTGGTGCCCGGGCCGCCGGGGTGCCCGATTGCCACCAGCACAACTGTACCCACGGGCGGGGTAGGAGCCATCGCCATCGTTGACGCCGGCGACTATCCGACTGCTGCGTCAGATCTGCAGGCGTTCTCCAGTTACTATGGCCTGCCTAATGCCGACTTTCAGGTCGTCTATGCCAATGGCCAGAAGCCTCCCGTTTACGGTGATTGGGAGGTGGAAGAAGCCCTGGACATCGAATGGGCCCATGCCATGGCGCCCAATG
>Ga0302324_100024325_pt1 | contig 11672 bp, 8 predicted proteins | sample Palsa_T0_1_FD_201949 | JGI IMG/M metagenome (GOLD analysis project Ga0302324, IMG submission 201949) | Peat permafrost microbial communities from Stordalen Mire near Abisko, Sweden - Palsa_T0_1 | ecosystem: Environmental > Terrestrial > Soil > Palsa > Peat permafrost | place: Sweden: Abisko... | reverse complement strand
GTCCAGCAATTCACCGCGATCGAATGGAGCACGGAACCGCAGCCCTTTCCGCGTCTGCTCGACATCGGTGAAGGCATGGTGGACCAGCAATTCTGGCTCCCCGTGCTGGCCTGCGCGACAACCATCGTCGGGCTGGAGCTGCTTTATCGCTACACCCTGGTCGGGCGCGCCTTCCTGGCGATCGCCGAGGACAGCTATGCGGCGCGCGCGCTCGGCCTGCCGGAGCAGAACCTGCGCGTCGCGAGCTACGCGCTGGCCGGCGTGATCGGCACATTGGCCGGGTTCGCCGGCGGCGAGATGCTGCTGGCGTTTTTCGCCAACGCGCCGATGCTGAATTTCTACGGTTTCGTGCCGGTCGCGCTAGGCGGGATGGGGAGCAACCGCGGTGCCGTGATCGGCGGCTTGGCGCTCGGGCTCTTCCAGCAGGCCGCCAATTTCCTGGTCGGCGGCATTTTCGCCTCGGTGGCCGTGTTCACGGTGTTCATCATCGTCCTGCTGGCACGCCCCGAGGGCTTGGCCGGCGCGGCCGTCACGCGCCGCGTGTGACCGACGCATCGGCGCCATCGGCCGCGGCAACTCGCTTGGCGGCGTCGGGCCTGCCGGCCAAGCTCGAGGCAGCATGGCCGTTCTTGACCTTGGGGGTTGCCGGCGCCTGTCTGCCGCTGTTCGGCGACACCTATTGGGGCGTGATCGCGGCGCGTGCCTGTGTCTACTGGGTGCTCGTCTCCGGGCTCAATCTGGTGGTCGGCTTCGCCGGCCAGATCGCGATCGGCTGGGTGGCGCTGCTGACCCTCGGCGCATACACGACCAGCGTGCTGGCGGCCGGCACCGTCACGCCACCGCTCTCGCCTTACGTCGCGCTGGCGCTCGCCGGCGCCGTCGGAGCCGTCTTCGGCGTCATCGTCGGTCTGCCGGCGCTGCGGCTGCGGACCTTCTATTTCGCGATGACGACCCTCGGCTTCGCCACGATCGTCACCCAGGTGGCGCTGGCCTGGCAGAGCGTCACGGGCGGCGGTATCGGCGTCGAGGGGCCGGTTCTTCCCGAACCGTTCTCCAGCACATGGGGATTCTACTATTTCTGTCTCGGCCTTGCCGGAATCTGCACGTGGATGACGGCGAACCTCGCGGCAAGCCGCTTCGGCCGCGCGCTGGTGGCCATCCGCGACGCGGAGGTAGCGGCCGAGGCGGCCGGCATCTCAAAACCACGTCTGCTCGTGGCCGTGTTCCTGTTCAGCGGCGCGGTCGCCGCGATCGCCGGCGGCCTGTTCGCGTCGCTGCAATCCTACATCACGCCCGACGCCTTCACGTTCGATCTGTCGGTGCTGTTCTTCATCGCCATCCTGATCGGCGGCCGCGGCTCGATCCTGGGCCCGCTGCTCGGCACGATCATCCTGACCGTCCTACCGGAGTTCGCCGCGCCTCTGGTGGCGTGGTCCACCTTCCTCTATGCGGCGCTGCTGCTCATCATCGTGCTGGCGCTGCCGGGCGGCATCGCCGCGCTGCTCGATTACAAGAACCGCCGTCCGCTCGAGAGAAATCGCGAAATCGTGCCGCGCCCCGACCTGCTGGCCGGTGTACTGGCACGCAATGCCGGCGTCGGCGCGCTGACCCTCGACGGCGTGGCGCTGAGCTTCGGCGGCGTGCACGCGATCGACGGGCTCGACCTCGAGATTCGGCCCGGCGAGGTGCATGGGCTGATCGGCCCGAACGGCAGCGGGAAGACCACGACGTTGAACATGATCTCCGGCTACTATGCGCCGCAGACGGGGCAGGTCCGGTTGAGCGGCACGACGCTGCCGCCGCGCGCGCCGCATCTGCGCGCCGCCCACCGGATCGCGCGTACGTTCCAGACCCCGCGGCTGATCGGCGCGGCGTCCGTGCTGCAGAACATCATGGTCGGCGGCACCATCGACGGTCGCGGCATGTTCGTCGAATCACTGCTCGCGCTGCCGCGCCACCGTCGCGACGAGGCCGCGCTGCGCGCGGCGGCGATGCTGGCGCTTGCAGCGGTCGGGCTCGAACAGCTTGCGCCGGTGCGGGCCGACCGTCTGCAGCATGGCGAGCTGCGTTTCATGGAGATCGCGCGCGCCTTGATGCTGCGCCCGGCCTTCCTGCTGCTCGACGAACCCGCAGCGGGACTCTCCGCCGAAGAGATCCGGCGCCTGGGCGCGCTGATCGTCGCGATCAGCCGGCGGGGCACAGGCGTGCTGCTGGTCGAGCATCACGCCGATCTGATCTTCGACATCTGCGACCGCGTCACCGTGCTCAATCTCGGCAAGGTCTTGGCCGCCGGAACGCCCGCCGAGATCCGGTCGCATCGGGAGGTCGTCAATGCCTATCTCGGCGCGTGAGACGCTGCTCGAGATCGCCGGGCTGACGGCCGGCTACGGCAAGATCGGCGTGCTGCACGGCATCGAGCTGACGGTCGGCGCTGGCGAGGTGGTGGCGCTGCTCGGCCCGAACGGCGCCGGCAAGACCACGCTGCTGCGCGCCGTCTCGGGACTGCTGCCCTGTTCGGGCCGCGTGCGTTTCGGCGGCCGCGATCTCGCGGGCGCCAGCCCGCGCGACACGATGCGGGCGGGGCTGGTGCATGTCATCGAAGGGCACCGGGTGTTCACCCAGCTGAGCGTGCTCGACAACCTGCTTCTGGCGGGCTACGGCATGAAGCGCGGCGAGCGCGCCGCCCGGGTCGAGGAAACGCTGGCCTGCTTCCCCGAGATCGCCGCCAAGCGGCACGACCGCGCCGGCATGCTCTCGGGCGGCCAGCAGCAGATGCTCGCGGTGACGCAGGGCCTGGTGCGGCAGCCGCGTCTGCTGATGCTGGACGAGCCGAGCGCCGGGCTTTCGCCGGTGTTGGTCGACCGCGTGTTCGCGGCGGCCGGCCGGCTGCGCGACTCCGGGACCGCCGTGCTGCTGGTCGAGCAGCTGATCGACAAAGCGTTGGCGCTGGCCGATCGCGTCTATGCGCTCGCGCGCGGCTCGATCGTGCTGCAGGCCAGGACGGACGAGCCCGACCTGCCGAACCGGCTCGAGCATGCCTATTTCGGCACGGACGTCAGCGCGCCGTTGTCGTCGTGAAGCAAGCCCTGCGGGACGCCGAAGCCGACCGTTCCCTTCACTCGTAGGTGCTGAACATGTCCAAGGTCGAGCGCTCGCCGATCTGATCGAAATTCTCGGCGAGCCAGCGGTCCGCGGCCTCGATGCCGAGCTCGTGGAGGTAGCTCAGGAACCGCCAGTCGGCGTTGAACTTGCTCGAGCTGCCCAATTGGCTCATCGCATCCTCGGCGTGAATCAGGTGGAAGTTGACGCTGGCGAAGCCCGGCAGGTGGGCCTGTCCCTTCTCGATCATGCGCGACACGGTCGCGATGCCGTTCATTTCGCGCATCAACGAGGAGCTGAAGCTGATCTCGTTGATGCGATTGAGGATCTCGCGGGCCATCGTGGGCACCTCGGGCCGATTCCTCGGGTTGATCTGGATGATCACGACGTCCTTGCTGACGCATTCGTGGATCAGCGGCGAGATCGGCGGGTTGGCCAGGTAGCCGCCGTCCCAGTAGCTCTCGCCGTCGATCTCGACGGCGCGGAACATCACCGGCAGGCAGGCCGAGGCGAGCAGCGCCTCGACGGTGATCTCGGGTGTGCGGAAGACCTTGAGCTTGCAGGTCCGCACATTGGTCGCGGCGACGAAGAGCTTGATGTCATGGCGCCGGCGCAGACCTTCGAAGTCGACCAGATCGATCAGGATGTCGCGCAGCGGATGGAGGTCGAGCGGGTTCAGCTGATAGGGCGAGAACAGCCGCGTCACGGCATCCATCACGTGAAAGCCGAGCGTGTCGTCCATGTTCCAGCCGCTGTGCAGCGGCGCCAGCGCCCTCGTCATCGCCATCGGCACCAGCGCGCCCTCGCTGACCCGGCGCCAGAAATGGTTCAGCGCCTCGATCGCGCCCTTCTGCCGGCCGCGCACGAAACCGTCGGTGAACACCACGGCGTTCATCGCGCCGGCGCTGGTGCCGCTCAGCCCGTCGATGAACAACCGGTCGTCGCTCATCAACCGCTCGAGCACGCCCCAGCTGAACGCGCCATGCGCGCCGCCGCCCTGCAGCGCCAGGTTTATCCGCTTCCTGCTCTTGTGATGCTTGGCGTCGGTCGTCATCGTCTCCAGCCTCGCTTGCGTGATCGCACGAACGGGCCAAGACTGCCAAGGCCACACTTGCGGTGCCGCTCGCGCACTGCGCAAGAGGGTTAAAGACCTGGGAGGGGAGTGGTGGGCGCGACAGGGATTGAACCTGTGACCCCTACCATGTCAAGGTAGTGCTCTCCCGCTGAGCTACGCGCCCCCATGGGGATTTTCGGCGGCGGCCGGGCCGCCGCGCGGGAGCGGCATTATGGATGAAAGCGTTGGCTTTGCAAGCGCCCGGAGACCGATGCGCGGGGCCGCCGGACGCGGCCGAGCGGGGGCGTGACAAAGCGCTCGGCCTGAGCCAAATATTCGCTCTACATGGCTGATTCGCACGACCCAGGCGCCATCCTCGAGGTGATCCGGCCCGCCCGCCAGACCCTGCCGCTGGTGTTCGCTTCGCCGCATAGCGGCTGCGCCTACCCGGACGAGTTCGTCCAGGGTTCCAATCTCGACCCGTTGAGCCTGCGGCGCTCCGAGGACAGCTTCGTCGACCGGCTGTTCGCTGCCGCGCCGGGGCGCGGCGCGCCGCTGTTGCGCGCGCTGTTCCCGCGCGCCTTCTGCGATCCCAACCGCGAGCCCTACGAGCTCGATCCGGCGATGTTCGAGGACGATCTGCCGGCGTTCGCCAACACGCGCAGCCCGCGGGTCGCGGCCGGGCTCGGCACGATCGCGCGGGTGGTCGCCAACGGCGCCGAGATCTATGGCGGCAAGCTGCGCTATGCCGAGATCTCGAGTCGGATCAACGGCTATTACAAGCCCTACCACGCCGCGCTGCGCGGGCTGGTCGACGAGACCCGCGCCGCCTTCGGCTTCTGCATCCTGGTCGATTGCCACTCGATGCCGTCGATCGGCGGGCCGATGGACAAGGACCCGGGCGAGACCCGCGTCGATTTCGTGCTCGGCGACTGCTTCGGCACGGCCTGCGCCGCCGCGGTCGCCGACGGCGCCGAGCGGTTGTTGACCGGGCTCGGCTATGTCGTGACCCGCAACGACCCCTATGCCGGCGGTTTCACGACGCGCCATTACGGCCGCCCGGCCGACCGCTGCCACGCTTTGCAAATCGAGATCAACCGGGCGCTCTACATGAACGAGGAGACCATCGAGCCGAACCCCTATCTGCCGACCCTGGCGGGCAATCTCGGGCAGCTGATCGACGGGCTCGGCCGGCTGACCGCCCGCGAGCTGGTGCCGCGGTGAGCGACCTGCTGGCGGTCGCGCTGCGGCTGGCCGAGCCGGATGATTTCGGCGCCATCCACGACATCTATCGCCACCACGTGCTCAACGGCCTCGGCAGCTTCGAGGTCGAGCCGCCCGACCGCGCCGAACTCGAGCGCCGGCACGCCGACGTGCGGGCGCGCGAGCTGCCCTATCTGGTGGCGCTGAGCGGCGGCCGGCTGGTCGGCTACGCCTATGCCGGGCCGTTCCGCACCCGCCCGGCCTATCGCTTCACGGTCGAGGATTCGATCTATATCGCGCCCGACGCGATCGGGCGCGGCGTCGGCCGTGTCCTGCTGCGCGAGCTGATCGAGCGCTGCACCGCGCTCGGCCTGCGCCAGATGATCGCGGTGATCGGCGACAGCGGCAACGCGGGCTCGATCGCGCTCCACCGCGCGCTCGGCTTCGGCCACCCGTTCGTGCTCGAGGGCGCCGGCTTCAAGTTCGATCGCTGGGTCGACATCGTGCTGATGCAGCGCCCGCTCGGGCCCGGCGTCGGCGCACCACCGCCGCCCGGCAGTTGACGGTTTAAGTCAGCCGCGCGCGCAGCCGCAATCCGCGGCCGGCGAAAGTCGCGAGCGGCTTTCGGGGCAACCCTGCTCGCGGGGCTGGGTTGGCAGGCGGCAGCCGCGAGCGTAAAAGGATTTCGTAGTTATTTGGGCTAAGCTGTCGGCGTCATGGTGGTGCCCGGCTTGGCCGTTCTTCTGGTCGCGCTGACTCTGGCGGTCGCCGGGCTGGCGGCGTTGGCGATGCGCCTGCGCGCCCGGCTAAGCGCCGCCGAGGTGCGGGCGCGCGCCGCCGGGGAGCGCTTCGAGCTGGTCGCCCTGTCGGCGAGCAGCTGGCTGTGGGAAACCGACGCCGACATGCGGCTGAGCTACGTCTCGCGCCTGCCGACCGGTGGCGATTCGGCGACGCTGCTCGGCAAGCGTCGTGACGAGCTTCCCGGCAACGAGGACGACCCGGCAGCCTGGCAACGCCATCGCGCCGACTACGCCGCGCGCCGGCCGTTCGACGATTTCGTGTACACGCGCGTCGTGCCCGGGGTCGGGCGGCGCACCATGCGGCTCAGCGGCCATCCGATCTTCGACACCGCCGGCTGCTTCATCGGCTATCGCGGCACCGGCACCGATGTCACCGGCGAGTTCGCCGCCAAGGAAGAGGCTGAGCGCGCCGATCGCCGGCTGCTCGATGCCGTCAACGCGCTGACCTCCGGCTTCGCGCTGTACGCGCCGGACGACCGGCTGGTCTTGCGCAATCGTCGCTTCGCCGAGATCTATGCGGCCCTGGCGCCCGTGATCGAGCCCGGGCGACATTTCGACGAGCTCCTGCGCTACGGCGTCGAGGTCGGCCTGTTCAAGGGCGCACTCGGGCGCGCCGAGGCGTGGATCGCCGAGCGGCAGGCCCATCACCGGGGCGATCGGAGCAGCTTCGAGATGGAGCTGAGCGACGGCCGGCATCTCCTGGTCGGCGATCACCGGACCAGCGACGGCTGCCGGGTCGTGATCCATACCGACGTCAGCGAGCTGAAGGCGCGCGAGGACGCGCTGGCGCAGCAGTCCGAGGTCATGTCGGCGACCATCAACAGCATCGCCGAAGGCCTGTTCGTGTGCGACCGCGACCTCAAGCTGGCGATCTGGAACGAGCCCTATCAGAAACTGTTCGGCTTCCCGGACGCGCTGATGAAGGTCGGCACGCCGTTCGAGGCCTTGCTGCGCTTCAATGCCGAACACGGCGAGTTCGGCCCAGGCGACCCCGAGGCCCAGATCGCCGCGTGGCTCGCCCAGGTGGCGACCCGCCAGCCATTCAAGCTCGATCACGTGCGGCCCGACGGTACCGTGCTCGAGGTGCGTCGCCGCTATCCCGCGGGCGGCGGCATGCTGACCACGCTTGCCGACATCACCGAGCGCAAGCGGTTCGAGAACGCCCTGCAGGCCGCCAAGGAGCAGGCCGAGCTCGCCAGCCGCGCCAAGACCGCCTTCCTGGCCAATATGAGCCACGAGCTGCGCACGCCGCTCAATGCGATCATCGGTTTCGCCGAGATCATCCGCGAGCAGCTGCTGGGGCCGGTCGGCACCGCGAAATATCTCGACTATGTCGGCGATATCCATCTGAGCGGCAATCACCTGCTCGAGGTCATCAACGACATTCTCGACCTGTCCAAGATCGAATCCGGCCGCTTCGAGCTGCTGGAAAAGCCGGTCGACCTGGAGCGCGTGCTCGGCTCGACCTTGCGGCTCCTCGGCGACAAGGCGGCCAAGGGCAATCTGACCGTGCGCTCGCGCCTGCCCGATCCGCGGCCGCTGCTCTTTGCCGACGAGCGCGCGCTGAAGCAGATCCTGCTCAACCTGCTGTCGAACTCCGTCAAGTTCACGCCGTCGGGCGGCTTGGTCGAGATCGTGGTCGAGCTGGCGCAGGACGGCGACCTGCTCCTGATCGTCGCGGACACCGGCATCGGCTTCGATTTGGTCGACTTGCCGCGCGCGCTGGCGCCGTTCGGCCAGGTCGACACCTCGTTGACCCGACGCTACCAGGGCACCGGGCTCGGCCTGCCGCTGGTCAATTCGCTGACCCAGCTCCATGGCGGGCGGCTCGAGATCGACAGCAAGCCCGACCAGGGCACGCGCGTCGTAGTCCGGTTGCCGGCCAGCCGTGTCATCGCCGCGGGCCTGACCGAGCGCTCCGCCCTCGCCGAACCGTCTTGAAAGCCGGCCGCACCGTCCACCGGGTTGGGTCGCCGATCGACGCCCGATCAGGGCCCGCTTCTGCTCCTTTTTTGAGCACGGGGCTGGCCCGGCGTGGAGGAATTCGTTAACGTCGATGAATGAAACTTGCGTTTTCCATGATTTCAGCCTGGTGCTAGATTGGGTTTTATCAATCAACTCGGCGTGTTCGGGGAGCCAGGGGTGTACAGGTGATTGATCCGGCGCCGCTCCAACAGACTTTGGAGCAGCTCGGCCAGGGGCTTGCTGTGGTCGGGCCCGACTTGGCCCTGCGGCTTTGGAATCGCAGCTATGCCGACCTGCTGGGCCTGCCGGACGGCCTGTGCCGGCCGCAGGCCCGCTACACCGACATTCTGGAGCATCGGGCAGCCTCGGTGCTGGCCACCGGTGCGGTCGAGGATTATGTCCGCGGCCAGCTCGCCGCGCTGGCGAGCCGCACCGAGCGGCGCACCATGGTCAAGCACGCCTCGGGACGGGTCGTCGAGGTCGAACGGTTGTGGCTCGCCGACGGGTCGTTCCTCGAGCTCGCCCGCGAGACCGCGCCGCCCTCGACCGAGCACGGCCGGCCCCAGGAGAGCGCCGCCGACCGCGACGAGATCACCGGCCTGCCCAACCGCAACTCCTTCCTCAGCCTGCTCGAGCGGTCGCTGAGCAACGGCGTCGTCAAGCCGGCGACCATGCTGTTCGTCGGGCTGGAGGATTTCCAGGACGTCAACGACTTCCTCGGCCACGCGCTCGGCAATTCGCTGCTGCGCGGCGTCGCCGACCGACTGTCCAGCATCTCGGGCCCCGACGCCACGGTGGCGCGCCTGACCGGCGTCGAGTTCGCGCTGCTGATGCCGAACATCAATTCGTCGGACGACGCCGCGGTGTTCGCCGAGAAACTGATTCACAATCTGCAGCGCGACGCGATTCCGGTCGGCAGCACCTTCGAGGTCGACGTCAACGCCTCGATCGGCATCACGCGCTTCCCGACCGACGGCGACGAGCCCGGCCAGCTGATGCGCAACGCCGACCTGGCGCTGTCGCGCGCGCGCGCCAGCCGCAGCCGGCGCTATCATTTCTTCCAGCCCGAGATGGACGAAGCCGCCAAGCGGCTCGGTGTGATCAAGCTCGAGCTGCGCCACGCGCTCGAGCGCGACGAGCTGGTCGTGTTCTACCAGCCCAAGATCGATCTCAATACCGGCGGCATCATCGGCATGGAGGCGCTGCTGCGCTGGCGCCATCCCGAGCACGGCATGATCCCGCCCGGCCAGTTCATCCCGGTCGCCGAGCGCACCGGCCTGATCTCGCCGATCAGCGACTGGATGATGCGCGAGGCCTGCCGCCAGACCCGGGTCTGGAACGACTCGGGCATCGCCGAACTCGACCTCACGCTCGCGGTCAACCTGTCGACCGTCCAATTCCGGCGACAGAGCGTGATCGGCAGCATCACGGCGATCCTGGAGGACACCGGCTTCGATCCCGAGAAGCTCGAGATCGAGGTCACCGAGAGCGTGCTGCTCGGCGACGACGACATGGTCACCGAGACCTTCAGCTGGCTCAAGGCGATCGGCATTCCGATCGCGATCGACGATTTCGGCACCGGCTACTCGTCGCTCAGCTATCTGATGCGGTTTGCCGCCGACACGGTGAAGATCGACGCCTCGTTCATCAAGAACCTCCACGAGAGTGAGGACGGCGCGACGATCACGCGCGCCATCATCAGTCTCGCCCACTCGCTCAAGATGAAGGTGGTCGCCGAAGGCATCGAGCTGCCGCAGCACGTCGCGTTCCTGAGCAACGAGAATTGCGACATCGGCCAAGGCTATCTGTTCGCCCGTCCGATCCCCGGGGCCGAGTTCGAGGCGCTGATCCGGAGCCGGCCGAATTTCCTCGCGCCGGCCAGCGAGATCAATCGGCGGCAGGGCATCGACGACCGTCGCCAGAATCCGGCCGCCGAGCCGGCCTGACCGGTTCAGGAGTCGGGCCTCGGGAGTCGGGGGTCAGGACGGCGACAGTCCTCACCCCTGACTCCCGGCTCCTGATTCCCGGAGATGGCACGCCACCCAGTGGCCCGGCTTGACCTGTTGGAAGGCAGGCGCCTCGACCTTGCAGCGGGCGAATACGTAGGGGCAGCGGGTGTGGAAGCGGCAGCCCGCCGGCGGGTTGATCGGGCTCGGCACGTCGCCGCTGAGGATAATGCGCGCGCGCGTCGCGCCGGCTTTCGGCGGCTCGGGCTGGGGCACCGCCGACAGCAGCGCCTCGGTATAAGGATGCAGCGGCTCGACGAACAGCGATCGCTTGTCGGTCAGCTCGACGATCTTGCCGAGATACATCACCGCGACACGGTGGCTGATATGCTCGACCACCGCCAGATCGTGGGCGATGAACAGATACGACAGGCCGTATTCCTCCTGCAGGTCCATCAGCAGGTTGATGACCTGGGCCTGGACCGAGACGTCGAGCGCCGACACCGGCTCGTCGCCGATGATCAAATGGGGGTTGAGCGCGAGCGCGCGCGCGATGCCGAGACGCTGGCGCTGGCCGCCCGAGAACTCGTGCGGATAACGGCGCATCTGCTCGGGACGCAGCCCGACGCGCTTGAACAGCCCGGCGACCCGGTCCTCGACCTCGCTTCCCTTGGCGATGCCGTAGTTGGTCAGCGGCTCGCCGACGATCGCGCCGGCCGACAGGCGCGGATTGAGCGACGAGTAGGGATCCTGGAAGATCACCTGGAGCTCACGCCGGTGCGGCCGCATCTCGGCCGGCGAAAGGTCGGTGATATCGTGGCCGTGGAGCCGGATGCGCCCGGCGGTCGGCTCGATCAGTTTTAGGATCGCCTTACCGGCGGTCGACTTGCCGCAGCCGCTCTCGCCGACCAGCCCGAGCGTCTCGCCCGGCCCGATCGAGAAGCTGATGCCGTCGACCGCCAAGACCTGCCCGACCGTACGCGAGAACACGCCGCGCCGGATCGCAAAATGCATCTTGAGGTCCTCGACCTCGAGCAGCTTCTCGGCCGGCGCGGCGCTCATGTCGGGTGCCCCTCGGCGAGCACGCTCTGCCAGTTCCAGCAGGCGACCGCATGGCCGCGCCGCGCGGTCTCGAGCGGCGGAAAATCGCTGCGGCAGCGCTCGGTCGCGAAGCCGCAGCGCGGCGCGAAGCTGCAGCCCTGCGGCATGCTGCGCAGCGACGGCACCATGCCGGGGATCTCGGTGAGGCGGTGGCGCTGGTCGTCGAGCGCGGCGCCCAGCCGCGGCACCGATGCCATCAGGCCGCGCGTGTAGGGATGCAACGGTGCCGCGAACAGCTCGTCGACCGGCGCCTCCTCGACCTTGCGGCCGGCATACATCACGACGACGCGCTGGGCGGTCTCGGCGACCACGCCGAGATCGTGGGTGATCAGGATCACGGCGGTGCCGAGCTGCTGCTTGAGCTCGTGCATCAGGTTGAGGATCTGCGCCTGGATCGTGACGTCGAGCGCAGTCGTCGGCTCGTCGGCGATCAACACCTTGGGATTGCAGCTGAGCGCCATCGCGATCATGACGCGCTGGCGCATGCCGCCCGACAAATGATGC
>Ga0302324_100024324_pt1 | contig 11672 bp, 8 predicted proteins | sample Palsa_T0_1_FD_201949 | JGI IMG/M metagenome (GOLD analysis project Ga0302324, IMG submission 201949) | Peat permafrost microbial communities from Stordalen Mire near Abisko, Sweden - Palsa_T0_1 | ecosystem: Environmental > Terrestrial > Soil > Palsa > Peat permafrost | place: Sweden: Abisko... | reverse complement strand
CCTCAAATTCGTTCTGATGCAGACGGGAAAGCCGGACAAGGAGGTCGCCGGCAGTGCGGCGGTCACGATTGACGGGCTGCTTCAGGGCAAGCCGCTCAGTTTGCCATATGCGCAGGTCTCGCCTAACCATCGCGTCTCCCTGGCATACTCGTTCAAGTACTTTCAGGAGTACAACGAACCTATAGAATTGCCGCAGGGTTTCGAGCCGACGCGCGTGGGCGTGGAGATTCATAGCGCCAGAGACGCCAACCACAGCTTCCGCCAAGCCTTCGTCTGGAAGGCGCAGGGAATGTCCGTGGAGACCGAGGCGAACGGCGATGTTCCGGCCAAGGGTGATGAAAATGTTCAAACCGAAACAGACTAAGACAGCGGAAATCGGCACTTTGATAGGCACCAAGACCCGTATCAACGGCGACGTTGAATTTGACGGGGGATTTCACCTCGACGGCCACATCAACGGCAATGTGAAATGCGCATCGGACGCACAGGCCACCTTGTCAGTCAGCGAACAAGGCTGCATCGAGGGCTCCGTCACGGTCCCCAACATCGTTTTGAACGGCCTCGTGAAAGGGGACATCGACGCGCTCGACCGAGTGGAACTTGGGCCAAAAGCACGGGTTCTCGGCAGCGTCCACTACTCGACCATTGAAACCGCCGTCGGCGCCCAAATACTGGGTAAGTTGATCCATAGGGCCAAAGCGGAGCCCGGCAAGGGCGATTCGGGAACTTGAGGCCTGTGCCTACGTCGCAAACAGACTCCTTAACTTTGATTGGCCACCGGCCGCCGGGTAGACTATCCCCATGAGCACCACCTCCGAATCGATGATGAGCGCCGATTTGGCTCCTCCCGCGCCGAATGTTCTGATCTTCACCGACGCCGCGGCCGGCAAGGTGGGCGAGCTGATACGCGAGGAAGCGAATCCGAACCTGAAGCTTCGGGTCTTCGTCTCGGGCGGCGGTTGCTCGGGTTTTCAATACGGATTCACCTTCGACGAGAAGATCGAAGATGGCGATTTTTGCATCGAAAACTCCGGCGTCCAATTGTTGGTAGATCCGATGAGCGCGCAATATCTCATGGGCGCCGAAATCGACTACAAAGAGGATCTGCAGGGCGCCCAGTTCGTCATTCGCAACCCCAATGCGAAAACCACCTGCGGCTGCGGGTCTTCATTCAGCGCCTGAAATGCTGCCCGAGTAGATGAGCCGCGGCAGGGTGGTCCCCGACGTGCTCGCTGCCGTCGATTTGGGCTCCAACAGTTTTCACATGGTGGTCGCGCGCTACTCGCACGGCCAGCTCGTCATCCTCGACCGCTTGCGTGAAATGGTGCGGCTAGCGGCCGGACTGGGCGTTAGCGGCCGGCTGGACGAGGCCGCAACCGATCGTGCATTGCGCTGCCTTGAACGATTCGGACAACGGCTGCGCGCCATGCGCGCGGACGGCGTGCGCGTCGTGGGTACAAACGCTCTGCGGCTTGCCAAGCGCAAACGCTGGTTCTTGGAACGTGCCCGTGCGGCACTCGGTCACCCCATCGAGATCATCTCGGGCCTCGAGGAGGCGCGACTCATCTACTCAGGCGTCGCGCATACCAGTCCCATGAGTCCGGACAAGCGTTTGGTGATCGATATCGGCGGCGGCTCCACTGAGGTGGTGATAGGCGAGGGATTCGATCCGCTGCTGCTGGAGAGCTTGTCAGTGGGTTGCGTCGGTTTGAGCGCCACCTGCTTCGAGGATGGCCGGATCTCGGCGAAACGCCTCGAGCGCGCGCGCACGGCGGTCAGGCTGGAACTCGAGCCGATACAAGAAGCGTATCGCAAGCTCGGTTGGCTGCAAGTCTTCGGCAGTTCTGGCACGGTGCGCGTCATCGGCGATACCCTGCGCAGCCTGAATCCCGAAGCTCCTCATATCACGCTCGATAACTTGAACGGGTTGGCGGATCGGATTATCGCAGCCGGCCATGTCGACGATCTGGACTTGCCCGAGGTGGACGCCGAGCGTGCGCCGGTGTTCCCGGCGGGCCTCGCGATCCTCTTGGAAGTCGTCGAGAGCTTCGGCATCAATCGGGTCAGGGTCGCCGAAGGGGCGATGCGCGAAGGGTTGCTTTACGATCTCATGGGCCGCTTCACCAATGAAGATGCACGCGTGCGCAGCGTACGGGCCATGGAAAAGCGCTATCACATCGACGAAGCACAAGCCGACCGCGTCGAGGCAACCGTGGTTGCTTTGCTCGAACAGGTCGAATCCGAGTGGGGGCTCGAAGATCCTCTGGCGGAGTCGATGCTGCGCTGGGCGGCGCGTCTGCACGAGACCGGTCTCGATATCGCACACTCCAAATATCACCGCCACAGCGCGTATCTTCTACAGCATGCCGATATGCCGGGCTTTCCGCGCGAGGAGCAGTTGCTGCTGGCGGCATTGGTCGGCGGCCATCGCCGGCAGCTGTCTCTCGAGTCCCTCGAGGATTTGCTGCCGCCCTGGGATCGACTGGCCGAGTTCATGACCGTGCTGCTGCGCCTCGCGGTCCTGCTGCATCGAGGGCGCAGCCCGCAGCCGTTGCCGGAAGTGCGCTTGGTCGTCAAGGGCCGCAACATGACGCTGGAGCTGCCGCAGCGCTGGATGAAGGAACATCCGCTCACGCTCGAGGACATGGAACAAGAGCGCGTCTATTTGAAGGAAGCCGGATTCCGTCTGACGATAGTCTGAAGATTGTCTAGGATTCCGTGAGCGCGACCCGCTCGTCGTACAGGCTCAAGAGACGCATCTGCGCCGACACTTTGCCATCGACGGCGGCGCGGGAATACTCTCCGGCCGCATTGAGGACCCAGGCTTGCATATCGTCCTCCAGGTACAATTTTAGATCCTCCGCAACCCGTGCCTGAAGGTCGGGAACCTCGACCGGGAACGCGACCTCGATGCGGCGGAACAGATTCCTGTCCATCCAGTCGGCGCTGCCGCAGTAAATCTCGCGCTTCCCCGCGTTCTCGAAATAATAAACCCGCGAATGCTCCAGAAATCGGCCGACGATGGAGCGCACCTTGATGCGATCGGAGACGCCGCGGACACCCGGCCGCAGGCAACAAATGCCGCGAACGATCAGATCGATGTCCACCCCGGCACGCGAGGCTTTGTACAGCGCCTGAATGATCGCGGGCTCGGTGAGCGCGTTGAGTTTGGCGATGATGCGCGCCGGCGTACCGGCGCGCGCATGCTCGGTTTCGCGATGGATTTTCTCCAGCAGCGCCTGATGCAAGCTGAAAGGCGCATGCAGCAGCTTGCGCAGCCGCGGCACTTGCATCAGACCCGTGAGCTGCAGGAATATCTCGTGAATGTCTTCGCCGATCGCTTCATCGGCCGTCATCAGCCCGTAATCGGTATAGAGCCGCGCAGTCTTGGTGTGGTAGTTACCGGTGCCCAGGTGGCAGTAGCGCCGCAGACCTTTCTCCTCGCGCCGCACCACCATGACGAGCTTGGCGTGCGTTTTGAATCCGAATACTCCGTACATGACGTGCGCACCCGCCTCCTGCAGCTTCGTCGCAAGTTCAATATTGGCCTCTTCGTCGAATCGCGCGCGCAGCTCGATGATGACGGTGACGTCCTTGCCGGCCGCGGCGGCTTCGACCAGCGCGCCGACAACGGTGGAATCGCTGCCGACGCGGTAAAGAGTCTGCTTGATGGCCAGCACTTGCGGATCGCTCGCGGCGTGCTTGATGAAATCCGCCACCGGCGCGAAGCCCTGGAAGGGGTGATGCAACAGCACATCGGCGCTGCGCAGAGTGGCGAACAGATCGCCGCCCACTTTGAACCGCTCCGGAATGCTCGGCGCAAAGGCGGCGTACTTCAGTTCTGCGCGGTCGACCAGATCGTATACGGCCATCAGGCGATTCAGGTTCACAGGCCCCGATACCTTGTACAGGTCGTCCGCCGTGAGCCCGAATTGCTCGGACAGGTAGCCGAGTATTTCGTCGGGACAATCGCGCGCGGTCTCCAATCGCACGGCGTCGCCATAGCGGCGCGAAGCCAGTTCGCCTTCGACGGCGCGCAGCAGGTCGTCGACTTCTTCCTGCTCGACGAACAGGTCGCTGTTGCGCGTGACGCGAAACTGGTAGCAGCCGCGCATGCGCATGCCGCCAAAGAGTTTCGACACGAAGGCCTCGACGATGGTGCCGAGGAAGACGAAGTTTCGGCTGCCGAGTTCGTCGGGAAGCCTGATCAGGCGCGGCAGCGAACGCGGCGCCTGCACCACGGCCAGCCCGCTGTTGCGGCCGAATCCGTCCTCGCCCTCGACCACAACCGCGAAGTTCAAACTCTTGTTGAGTATCTTGGGGAACGGCCGCGCAGGATCCAATGCCAGCGGGCTCAACACCGGCTCAACCTCCCGCGTGAAGTAGTCCGCAATCCACGCCGCCTGAGCCTCGGTCCACGTTTCCGGCTCGACGAACACCACGCCGCTCTTGGCGAGTTCAGGCATGAGCACATCGTTCAGCAGCTCGTATTGCTCGTCGACCAACTGCACCGCGCGCAAGCGAATCGCCTTCAGCTGTTCCGGCACCGACAATCCATCGGGGCCGCCTTGCACGGCGCCGGCTTCAAGCAGTTCCTTGAGGCTTGCCACGCGAATTTCGAAGAACTCATCCAGGTTCGCGCACGATATGCATAAGAACCGCACGCGCTCCAGCAGCGGGATCCGCGTGTCCTTGGCCTGCTCCAACACGCGCTGGTTGAACTCCAGGAACGAGAGCTCGCGATTGAAGTACAACTGCGGAACCTGAAGATCGGTGTCGTTCATGAGCTTGGATATTACCGAAATAAGCCGCCCAGTATCCGCGCGCCCTTGGCCTGGTGACCCTGCCGGCGCTCGAGGCTATTGGTAGATGGAGACTTTCGATCGCGGATCGGCGGGTGCGGCGGCGACCGATCGGCTGTTCACAGTGGCTGGTGCGGCGGCCAGCGAACCCGAGCTGGAGGCGGGCACACCCTCGGCCGGCGCGGGAGCCGCGGCCGCGGCCGCGGACGGCGGCGATAAGCCGGCGATCAGAGGCGCGGCCAGACTGCGAAATTTCTGCAATGCCTCCGCACGGAGGGGTTCGGCTCCGGGCAATTGCACGGTCTGGGGATTCTTGTGAACACCGTTCATGAGGTATTCGTAGTGCAAGTGAGGACCGGTGGCGAGGCCGGTCATCCCAACGTAGCCAATCACATCGCCCTGCTGCACGCGCGTGCCGACGCGCATATTGCGGGCGAAGCGCGACATATGCCCATAGAGGGTCGAGACGTTGCTGCCGTGGGCGAGTATGAGTGCATTGCCGAATCCGCCGCGCCAACCGGCAAAACTCACGTGACCGTCGCCGGCCGCATGGACGGGGGTGCCGACAGGCGCCGCATAGTCGGTACCCATGTGGCCGCGGATGGTGTTCAAGATGGGGTGCAGACGATGCGGATTGAATGCGGAACTGACGCGCGTGAATTCAAGCGGCGCTCTCAGGAAAGCCTTGCGCATGGCCAGACCGTTCGGCGTGTAGTAGCCGGCATTGCCGCTGTCGGAGACGAATCGCACCGCGCGATATACCTTGCCGTGATTGACGAATTCGGCGGCCAGCACTTCGCCGTCTCGAACATATTTCCCGTTCTGGAAGATTTGTTGGTACACCGCGGTGAAGCGATCGCCTGCGCGTATATCCAGTACGAAATCGATATCCCACGCAAAGACATTGGCGAGCCGCATTGCCACCGCGTCGGAGATATCGGCAGCTCCGGCGGCCTGAAACAACGATGAATCAATCGTGGCGGAGGCGGTGCGCACGCGAACGTCGACAGGATCCTCAATCATCTTCACGACGAATCCGCCGTCCTGGCGTACGACATCGAGGGTTTGGGTCTGGCTTACTTTGCGGGTGAGCTCCTCGATCTGCCCATTCACATGCGTAAGTTTGATTGCGTCGCCCGGCTTCAGGAAATCCAAGCGCTGGCGGATGTCGGGCAATTGACGCAGCGCGGCGAGGTCCGCCATGTCGAGACCAGAGCGGCGAAAAATGCCATCCAGCGTGTCATTCCTGCCGATGATCACATCGATCGTCGAAGCGGCTGCCGCGGGCTCGGCGACCATGGGTGCCGCCTGCGGCGGGGCAAGTTGAGACGCAACAGCGGCGGCTGGCGTAGCCGCCGGGGTCGGCGCAATGTCGGCCGGGGCATCGGGGGCGGTATCGGGCGAGGCGGGCCAGAGGATGATTGCGGCGCAAGCGATGACGACGCATCCGGTTAGCCGCACCAGCAGTGCTTTGATTCTCGGCGATATTTTTACTTGTCCGAGCGTGTTGCGTTGCACCAGAAAAATCCTACCTAAGGTCCCGTAGGCTAGCCGCCACCCCCATCGCGGTCAATCGAAAGTGTCCGGGGACCGGACGCAATCGCCAGTCAAACCGGTGTCATCCGCGATGTCGTCAGACCGCCTGGTGGCGATGCAGCAGAGCTTTTATATCGCTGTAAAGAACTCGTCATGTTGCCCCCCAACAATGCGCCAGGGTTTTTCGATCGGCTGAATTGGAGGGGACTGATATGCACAAGTTGACGGCATTGATGGGCGGAATGCTGCTGAGCGGCACGGTCTTGAGTTCCGCGTCTGCGCAGGGCAATGGTAACGGCAGCGAGCGAACCGCAACCCCGATCAAGCACCTCGTCGTCATATTCCAAGAGAACATCTCTTTCGACCATTATTTCGGCACCTATCCTTACGCGACCAATACCGCGGGCGAACCGCGCTTTGTGGCCGCCCCGGGAACCCCCTCGGTGAATGGACTGAGCCACCTGTTGCTGACGCATAATCCGAATGCCACGAACAGCGCCAACGCGGATGGTCAAACCAATCCCTTTCGTCTTGATCGCAGCCAGGCGGCAACCGCGGATCAGGATCACAATTACACGCCGGAACAGATGGCCTTCGACCATGGCTTGATGGACGCGTTTCCCGTGTCGGTAGGCACCGCTGGGCCGCCCCCGCCCGGCAGCGCGATCACCGCTACGACCGGACTGACGATGGGTTATTACGACGGCAACACCGTCACGGCCCTGTGGAATTACGCGCAGCGATATTCCATGAGCGACAATTCATACGACACCAACTTCGGTCCCTCGACGCCGGGCGCCATCAACCTGATCTCGGGACAGACCAACGGCGTCATTCAGAACATCAATCCCGGGTCTTCGACCATCAGCGACGGTAATGGCGGCACGACGTTGATCGGCGATGCCGACCCGGTTGGCGATGTCTGCTCCACGACGACCAGCACTGTGGTGCAATTCGGCGGCAAGAACGTGGGCGACCTGCTGAGCGCCGCCGGCGTGACCTGGGGATTCTTCGAGGGCGGATTCAATCTCAGTCTGGTCAATCCCGACGGCAGCACGGGATGCAAGCGAGACCACACGTCCACGATAACCAACACGAAAAAGGCGGACTATATTCCGCATCACCAGCCGTTCCAGTACTACGTCAGCACCGCCAATCCGACTCACGCGCGACCCTCATCGGTTGCCATGATCGGGCACAACGGCGACGGCGCAAATCACCAATACGATACCCAGGACTTCTTCGATGCGGTGAGTGCGGGCAATTTCCCGGCGGTGTCGTATATCAAGGCGCCGGGATATCAGGATGGCCACGCGGGTTATTCGGATCCTTTGGACGAGCAGACCTTCATAGTCACGCTCATCAACTTCTTGCAGAAGCAACGCGATTGGGAATCGACCGCGGTGATCATCGCTTATGACGACTCGGATGGTTGGTACGATCATGCGCTGCAGATCGTCAATCAGTCGAGCACCTCAGCCGATCTTCTTCCGTCGGGTGAAGCTTCTTGCGGCAACGGCATCACGGCGCTTCCGGGCATCAATCCCGCGACCGCGCATGCGCAGGGCCGTTGCGGCTACGGTCCGCGCCTGCCTTTGCTGGCGATCTCGCCATGGGCGCGCCGGAACTTCGTGGATCATACGATCACCGATCAATCCTCGATTTTGCGGTTCGTCGAGGACAACTGGCTCAGCAAGACACGGATCGGCGCGGGTTCGTTCGATACCATCGCCAATCCGCTCGATCACATGTTCAACTTCCAGTTTCCGGAAAACCTCGAGCCGCTGATCCTCGATCCCACCACCGGTACTCTCGAGGGCGGCAACGGATTTGGCTGGTAGCAGACCGCTACGTTGCACGTGAGGGCGCGGGAGAAATCCCGCGCCCTTGCTGTTAGATTGCGCGAGTGACTTCACGCCGCCGCTTTCTGAAAGGCTCCGCGCTGGCTGCGGCCGGCGCGTTTGCGCCGCGCGCATTCGGCCATGCCATGCCGCAGGCGGCAGCGCCGGCGATTCCGAATCTAAATCCGAACACTTTGGCGCAGTTTGTCGACGCACTTCCCCTGCCCGTCCTTGCCCGCGCGCAAGGGTCGAGGCCGGTACCCGGCAAAGCGCGAATTCACGCGCCGCACTACCGCGTCGCCATGCAAGCCGTCTCCGCCAAGCTGCACCGCGACCTGCCGCCAACCGACCTCTGGTCTTACGGCGGTGTCGTGCCCGGCGTAATGTTCGAAACGCGCAGCGGCGAGGGCCTCATCGTCGAATGGGCGAACGAGCTGCCCGACAGGCATTTCCTGCCCATCGACCATACGCTGCACGGCGCCGAGAGAAGTGTGCCCGAGGTCCGAGGTGTCGTGCACCTGCATGGCGGCAAGACGCCGCCTGAGAGCGATGGGTATCCTGAGGATTGGTATGCGCCCGGGCAGTCCCGCACTTATTACTATCCAAACCAACAGGATCCGGCGCTGCTCTGGTATCACGATCATGCGATGGGCATCAATCGCTTGAATATTTACGCGGGCCTGTTTGGGCTCCACGTGATACGGGACGCTGTGGAGGAGGCGCTGAATCTGCCCAGCGGCAGGTACGAAATACCATTGACCCTTTGCGATCGCGATCTGCGTCCGGACGGGCTGTTAAGCTACCCGGTGTCTGCGGATCCCGAGCGTCCATGGGTGCCGGAATTCTTCGGCGAGGCGCAGCTGGTCAATGGCAAGCTGTTTCCCTATCTCGACGTTGAGCCTCGCAAGTATCGTTTTCGGATTCTGAACGCAGCCAATGGCCGCTTCTATCGGCTGTCGACGAACCCATCAATCGAGATGCATCAGATCGGCACCGACCAGGGACTGCTGAGTGCACCGGTCGCCGTATCCTTCGTGCAGCTGGCCCCCGGCGAGCGTGCCGATCTGGTTGTCGATTTTGCAGCGTCGCGAGGCGCCAATATTCTGCTGCTGAGCGATGGCTTTACGCTCATGCAGTTTCGTGTCAGTGGAACGGCGCTGTCCGACTCGAGCCACTTGCCCGCGACGCTGCGGCCGGTGGCTCGCATTGCGGAATCCTCGGCCGTCAAGACTCGCCGGCTCACGCTGGATGAGAAGGAGAACATGGTCGCCGAATCCGAAGGGCTCTTGCTCAACAAGACGCCGTGGCACATGCCCGTCACCGAACGCCCGGTCCTCGGCAGCACGGAAATCTGGGAACTGGTGAACCTCACCGACGATGTACATCCTATTCACCTGCACATGGTGAAGTTTCAGATTCTCGATCGGCGACCCTTGGATCGCTTTCAATACTTGACCGCGGGCACCCTGCGTTTTTTCGGGCCCGCCACCCCTCCCGAGGCCAACGAAATGGGGTGGAAGGACACCGTCCGGGTCAATTCGGATACGGTCACCCGCATCATCGTTCCCTTTGTGGGCTATCCGGGCCGCTTCGTGTGGCATTGCCATATCCTCGAGCATGAGGACAACGAGATGATGCGGCCGTATGAAATTCTGCCTGCCGGCGGCTAGGCGCGTCGTATCAGCCCGTGACGCTTCTTGCCCACGCTCAAGCGTGCGGTGCCGCTGCCGTCAAGATCTGCTTCGGTGATGCTGGCGTTGCTTGTCTTTACCGGCTGATCGTTGAGTCGAATGCCGCCTTGATCCACCAAGCGGCGGGCCTCGCTCTTGGAACTCGCCATGCCGAGCGCGATGGCCACATCGATGACGAGCACCGGTTCGCCGCTCTTGAGAGTGAATGTGGGCAAACCCTCGGCTGCGCCGCCTGAAAAAGCGCTGGCCGCCGTCGCGGCCGAATCCCGCGCGGCTTCATCCCCGTGACAGAGCAGGGTGGCCTCAGTGGCGAGGATTTCCTTGGCGGCATTGATGTCGGCATCTTTGAGCTTCTCGAGCCGGTTGATTTCATCCAGCGGCAGATCCGTGAATATGCGCAGAAACCGCGCCACATCGCCGTCCTCGGTATTGCGCCAGAATTGCCAGTAGTCGTAGGGCGAGAGTCGATTGGGGTTCAGCCAGACGGCGCCGCTTGCGGTCTTCCCCATCTTGGCGCCTGAGGAAGTGGTGATCAGCGGCGAAGTAAGACCAAACAGCTGTGCGTCGGCCAGGCGCCGCCCAAGCTCGACGCCCTGCACGATGTTGCCCCATTGATCCGACCCGCCCATTTGCAGCGTGCAGCCGTATCTCTTGAACAGTTCCACGAAATCATAGCCTTGCAAAATCATGTAGTTGAATTCGAGAAATGTCAGCGGCTGCTCGCGCTCCAATCGCAGCCGCACGCTGTCCATGGTGAGCATGCGATTGATCGTAAAATGGCGGCCGATATCGCGCAGAAACGGAATGTATTGCAGCTGCGATAGCCAGTCGTCGTTATTGACCATCACGGCGCCGCTGGAGCTGTCATCGAAGTGCAGGAAGCGGCTGAACGTTTGACGAATGGACGCGATGTTTGCGCTGATCTGTTCCCCGGTGAGGAGCTGGCGCGTTTCCTCGCGGCCTGAAGGGTCGCCGATTTTGGTCGTGCCGCCGCCCATCAGCACGATGGGCCGGTGTCCGGCCTGCTGGAGGCGGCGCAGCAGCATGATTTGCACCAGATTTCCGATGTGCAGGCTGTCGGCCGTGGCGTCGAAGCCGATGTAGGCCGAAATGACTCCCGAGCTCGCGCGCTCATCGAGGCCCGCGGCGTCTGTGATTTGGTGAACGTACCCGCGCTCACTCAACGTGCGCAGGAAATCAGACTTGAATGGACCCATTACAACCCAATCCTCTCCAAAGGAGCATTTTGCACTGGATCATCGGCAGCCGCCCGGAATTGCATTGCCGCCTGTGCTGCCCACTGCCGGCGAAGCATCTCGGCGAAACAAGGTTTTTGCGGTCGGTCGCAATTTGCCGCGCAGATTGATGGGTGGCGGTTGACAGGCCCAAGCGCACGGCTATACTGCGCGCCCTCCCACCTAAAACGCGTTTTTCGAGACTTTTCGTCGATTGACGGGGTCCAAAAACGGGTTATACTTGGAAGTTCGCCCGAGGCCTTTGTCGCCTCGGGTTATTCTTTAAAAATTCGAATAGGTAACTTGTGTGGGGACTCGCGTCGACCTGCCTTTAGCGCAATTCGATGATTCGAGTTCCAAACGACCAGTGTTCATTCGTGCCAAAAGCATTGATGAATAGTGAGAGTTTGGGATCGAGATTGCTTCAGTGAAAAAGTGTTATTAACTGAAGAGTTTGATCCTGGCTCAGATTGAACGCTGGCGGCGTGCCTAACACATGCAAGTCGAGCGGTAACAGGTGTAGCAATACATGCTGACGAGCGGCGAACGGGTGAGTAATGCTTTGGA
>Ga0302324_100024321_pt1 | contig 11674 bp, 13 predicted proteins | sample Palsa_T0_1_FD_201949 | JGI IMG/M metagenome (GOLD analysis project Ga0302324, IMG submission 201949) | Peat permafrost microbial communities from Stordalen Mire near Abisko, Sweden - Palsa_T0_1 | ecosystem: Environmental > Terrestrial > Soil > Palsa > Peat permafrost | place: Sweden: Abisko... | reverse complement strand
GCCACGCTGCCCGGCCCCGCCCGGTGCTCCGCCTCGATCTCGGCCCGCCGCGGCCCCGCGTACCGGCACACATACGAATACGACACCGGCACCTCGTGCTCATCAGCCAGCCGCTGCCAGATCCGCCTGGCGGTATGCCGCTGCTTACGCGGCGCGTCCAGGTCCTCCCGCAGCATCGCATCGATCAGCCCCGCCACCGCACCCAGCACCGGAGCCTGCCGCACCGGCGTCTTCCGCGGCGCCGGCACCGGCGACGCCAGCGCCTCCCGCACCACCCGCCGGTGCACACCATGCCGCCGGGCCAGCGCCCGCACCCCTAAACCCAGCAGCCGGTGATCCTCCCGGATCTGCGCAAACAGCGACACCTTGTCCCGTCCCATCCGCCCCACCCCAAGCAGGAACGACTGAATGTGACCAACTATTCACCCAGACGCACCGCGTTGCCCGGAACCTGCCCGGCGTGTCGCCGCCAGACAGACCCGGTGGGGCCAGATCAGAGTGTTACCACCCCGCCGCCCTGACCCCCGGCTGGGGCCAGATCAAAGTAGAACAGTGGGGCCATTTAAGAGTGCTACGGCCAATCACTGCGACCTTCTAGTTCCTCTCAGTTATCGCAATCGCGCTCCACGCGATTGCTAAGGAGTCGTTCCAGGTGGCCCACACCTACCGCGAGCTGGGCAGGCCGACAAGGCGCTGTCCCTGCAGCAGTGGGCCCTGCAGATCACCGAAGCCGCCCTCGGCCCCGACTCCGACACGACCGCCGAGCAATGAGGTTGATAAGGAAGTTAGGGCACGACCTCACCGACCGGATTGCCGTAGAGGCTCGCAAGCAGTCGCCCTGCGAGGTAGACGGCACTGCGGAGATCGATGTCGGGTACCGTCGTAGCGGCCCCCTGGCTGGCTGCGACGACGACGGCCCGCTCTAGGTCAGCTAGCTCGCTGACGAAGAAACTGCGCCATCGGATAAGTCGCTGAGCTGCCGTCTCGCTTGCGATGGGCGGCGCCGCCCGCATTTTGGAAGCTACTCCTGCGGGCCATTGGCTCTCAGGGATGTCAGCAAGCTCCGTCAGTTCCTTCAACGCTTCTGCGCGCTGCAGAAGACGTTGCCAGTCGGCTTCCTTGTCGGCTTGGCTCGCATATGGCCTCGCAAGTTCAGGCGGCACCAGCGGCATGGAACCCCTCATCCAGGATGTCGTATCGAGCCACATCGCGGTGGACATAAACGAAGGCGGTATGTATATCGACCTCCGGAGTACGACTCGCGTGATGGAGTTCGCCCTCGGCAGGCTCCAGTAGTTCCGCTACGGTGAGAGCGGTGGCCTGCCCGTCGGGGAAGACTGCGCGGAGCTGAAGTTCGCCTCCCATCGCCTGGATGTAACTGCGCAGGGTCGACAAGTACAGGTCCGCCTGATTCTCGATCCGGCTGACCTGAGCCTGGCTCACGCCCAGCGTGTTGGCTAGCTGGGTCTGAGTCAGCCGACGGGCGTTCCTCACCTGGGCAAGTGTCCGCCGGTACTCGTGTTCTCGGCGATCGAGTTCAGCCCGCGCTTCCGCGGCCCGCCTCGCGACCTCCGGGTCGGTGAGCCGGGCCTTGCGATCAGCGGACCAGGAACGATGTCCGCTCATGGCAGCAACCCCTCCTTCTTAAGCTCCGCGAGGTATACGTCGTACAAGTCATCAGCCTCCGGAACTGCGTTTTCGTACCAGGCATTCCACATCGAGCCTTCGCGTTTGTCGCCACCCAGCAGCAAGATAGCCATCCGGCGCGGATCGAAGCAGAACAGCACTCTGAGATCCATCCTGCCCGCCGGTACCAGGAGCTCTTTCATGTTGTGGTGGCGCGAAGTCACGATCTCGCCGACGTAGGGACGCCTCATCAGTGGCCCTCGCTCAGCCAGCATGTCGATCACCGCGTCGAGCATCGCCCTAGCTTCAGCATCGGACCGCTCGAGCGTCTCAGCCCACGCGAAGAACTGATCAGTGGCCTCGATCTCCCAGTCCACACTTGGCGATTATACGTCAATACGTATACTCGCCGAAGAGAGTCCCGGCCGCCAGCCCACGCTGGTCACGACGTCATGCCTCCTGGTACGACCGGGTCCTCGTATGGTGGGCGGCATGTCCTCAGGGGTTCTCGCGGCCTCCTTCACCGCCGAACGGCTGTTGGCTCGCCTACCCCGCCCCGGTTCCTGGCACCCCTACCCGGCGATACCCGACCGGGCGGCCTGGGACACCGTGCACCCCGCGACCCGCGATCACGTCCTCGCCGAGGCGGCCCGCCTCCTGGCCAGCCCCTGGCCCGTCCTCACCGCCTCGGATTACGCAAGGTTCCGCCGTGACGGCGACCGCCAGACGTACGAACGCCCTTACTTCGCCCGCCGCAGCCGGCTCGCCGCCGCGGTCCTGACGGCCGCCCTGGCCGGCCCGGCCCCGGAACGCATCGCAGACATCCTCGACGGCGTCTGGCTGCTGTCCGAGGAAACCAGCTGGTGCCTGCCCTCCGCCGACCTGTTCGCCCGCCAGGACGGCGCCGCGCTGCCCGACCCGGCGCGGCCCTGCGTCGACCTGTTCGCCGCGGAAACCGCCGCGTTGCTCGCCTGCACCGACCTGCTCGCCGGGGACCTGATCGACGCCGTCGCGCCCGTCGCCCGCAGCCGGCTCCGCGACGAGGTCCAGGCGCGGGTGCTGGGCCCCTACCGGGACAGCGACCACTGGTGGTGGCTCGGGCTGCGGAAGAAGGACCTGAACAACTGGACCCCGTGGATCCACTCCAGCCTGCTGCTCGCGTCGGTGCTGCTCGATACCCGGCCGGAGGACATCGCCCGTACCGCCGGACGCGCGGTCGCCGCGCTGGACCGTTACCTGGACGCCGTGCCGGACGACGGCGGCTGCGACGAGGGGATCGGCTACTGGTGGCGGGCGGGCGGCAGCCTGTTCGAGTGCCTGGAGACGCTGGCCTCGGCCTGCGACCACCGCGAACGCATCGTCATGCCTTGCCTGCAGCCAGGACCCCTCAACACCGTCTACCCTGGCCAGCACGGTCGGCCCCGGGGTTTTTCAGTTCCGGCCCATCTTGAAGCGCCCGGAGTCCAGGCGGGCGCGAGGGCGGGCCGGCCACGGCAGGACTCACGATGCCTGCTCGCCTTCGTTCATCATGGCGATCCAGCTGTGGGGCGTGTTGTCGCCGAGCATGAGGTCGAAGATGTCTTCGGCTCCGGCTGCTTGGGCGGCGCGCGGGAACATGGCCTGCTCGTACTCGCCCAGCGCGGCCTCGACGTCGCCGGGGTGGGTGGCGATGGCCTGGCCAAGTTGGGCTCCGTCCAGCATGGCCAGGTTCGCGCCTTCGCCGTTCGGAGGCGCGAGGTGGGCGGCGTCGCCGAGCAGGCTCACCCCGGGCACCCGGGCCCAGCGGTGCCTGGCCGGGAGCGTGTAGAGGGGGCGCACGACCGGTGCGGTGTCCCTGTCGGTGATCAGCGCGGTGAGTTCGGGTGCCCACCCGCCAAATTCGGCCGCGACCCGCGCCGATACCGATGCGCCATCGGCGCCCGCGAGCCAGTCCGCCGGCTTCTTGAGCTCGGCGTAGGCATGCACAGTGCCGCCCCGTTCCCGGTAAGCCAGGAAGCCCCGGCCTGGGGCGAGCGCGAACATCGACCCGGCGCCGACCGCCTGCGCCGTGGCGCGGTGACGGGTGTCGGCGTCGAACAAGAAGGTCTCGACGGAGGTGAAGCCGATGTACCGCGGGGTGACGCCGGACAGCAGCGGGCGGACCCGTGACCAGGCCCCGTCCGCCCCGATCAGCACGCTCGTAACGGCGGTGGCGCCGTCGGCGAAGTGCAGCTTGTGGCGGCCCTCGCCCAGGGCCTGCACCTTGCTGACCTTGCGACCCCAGTGCACGACGCCGTCCGGGAGCGAGTCCAGCAGCAGCTGCCGCAGCTCGCCGCGCGAAACCTCGGGACGCTCGCCGGCGCCGTCGCCGGGCCGGTCGAGCAGAACAGTCCCGGCCTGGTCCAGAACCCGGTACGACTCGCGGCCGGGCAGGACGAGCCCCCGGAACTGCCCGGTCAAGCCGGCCGCCTCAAGCGCTAGCTGGCCGTTCGAAGGGTGGATGTCGAGCAGCCCGCCCTGGGCCCGCGCGGACGCCGAGGCCTCCGCTTCATAGACCGTGACCGGGATGCCGTGCACGTGCAGGACACGGGCCAGGACCAGGCCGCCGAGGCCAGCCCCCACAACTGTGACCGGTGTCGTCATCGCGCTCCCCGCCAACTCGTTGGATTGATACTCCAATGAGGCTAGCACACGTTTGGAGCGGCGATCCACATGTGGCAGGATGGAGCTCATGGCGACCAAGGCCCAGCGGGCCCCCCGGCGTACGGAGGCGCTGTCCAGGGACGTGATCGTCCAGGCCGCTGCCGAGATCCTTGACGCTGAGGGCGAGGACGCTCTGACCCTGCGGGCGCTCACGGTGCGCCTGGCCACCGGCTACGGGGCGATCTATCACCACGTCGCAGACAGGGATGACCTGCTCGCGGCGGCCACCGACCACGTCATCGCCCGCATCGTGACCGGCCCCGACGCCGGCGCCGGGCCCCGGCCAGCGCTGCGGGCCGTCGCGTGTGGCCTGTTCGATGCGATCGTCGCCCACCCCTGGGCCGGTGCCCAGCTCAACCGAGACCCATTGCGGCCGGCGCTGCTGGACATCTACGAGAGCATCAGCCAGCACCTGCAGGCCCTCGGCGTGCCCCAGCGGGCGCTGCCCGACTCCGCAGGGGTGCTCGTGAACTACATCCTCGGCGTCGCCGGGCAGAACGCCGCCAACGCCCGGGCGCTCGCGAGCAGCAAGATGGACCGGTCAGCTTTCCTCGCCGCCGCCGCCGAACGGTGGGCGCAGCTCGACCCCGCCAGATACCCATCCGTACATAAAGCCGGGACACAACTGCCCGGACACGACGACCGCGAGCAGTTCCTGGCCGGCATCGACCTCATCCTCGCCGGCATCGAGACCGTGAACTGTGCGGCCAAGGACAGCCCGGCCCGGTAAGGGCGAAGCTTTCACCGGCCTCTCAGCTCAGGAAACAGGGTAATCGCTGTGCCACGCTCGCACCCGCCGCCTCGGAGAGCCGAGCGTGAAACCAGCCGACCGATTAACACACCATTTGGGTATATTTGAACATCGAATTCGCACCCATATCGAACCATGAACGACGTCACACACGGCAGGGTCGGCATCGGGCCGGAATAGCAACCTACCTAAATGACACCCTCGCGCTCGGCTACAGTGCGCGCATATCCGCCGTCCGGGGTATCCATTTAACCGGAGGGGTCCAGGTCCTGGCCTCGCCAGGGCCGGCCGGCGGGCGGCCGTTCCAGGCTGGGCGGGCGTCCGCGGGACCGCGGTGGCGCGGACGGCGCCCGCAGCCGGAGCTGGCTGGCTACCAGGTCGCGGTAGCGCACCGGGTCATGGGCGGCCGCGAGCTGGAGCAGCCGGCAGAACACCAGGCCGCGGCTGGCCGAGCGGCGGCGGTTGAAGCGGAACGCGAACTCGTCCAGGTAGCTGGCCAGGTGCGCCGGGTCCACCGAGCCCTGGTGGGTGCCCAGCAGCCACCGCTTGGCCAGCGAGGCGACCCGGTGCACGGCCGGCAGCAGCTCGCCGGGATCCTCGCCGCGGCTGCGGGCGGCGCGCTGGCTGCGCCGTTCGTGCGCGTAGCCGAGGCTGTCCAGCCCGTGGTAGCCCTGCCACGCGTCGGTGATGACGCGGGCGCCCGGCTCGATGTGGCCGGTGATGAACGGGCGTAGCGCGGCCGCCGACGCGTCCGGCAAGATTGCCATCCGGCACCGGCCGATGCCTTTCGGCTCCCGGACCTCCACCGCGATGGCGACCAGCGATTTCTTGCCCCGGGCCCGGCCGCCGCGCAGCCCCGGCTCCTCGCCGCCGATGAACGTCTCATCCACTTCCACCGTGCCGGCCAGCAGGTCCCGGCCCGGCCGTACCAGCACCGACCGCAGCCGGCCCAGCATCGCCCAGGCGGTCTGGTAGGAGCCGATGTCCAGCGCGCGCTGCAGGCTCTGCGCCGAAACGCCGTCCTTCTGGGTCGCGAACAGCCAGCACGCGGTGAACCAGACCGTCAGCGGAGTCCGGGTCCGGTCGAAGATCGTGCCCGCTGTCACCGAGGTCCGCCGGCCGCAGCCCGCGCACTCGAACCGGCCATCGCCAAGCTGCCACCCGCTGCCGCCGCAGGCCGGGCAGCCGAAGCCCTCTGGCCAGCCCACTCGTGTTTCGCAGTTATGCGGCTGCTGCGTGCCATGCTGCCAGGACGGCTTTGGTTTGCTCGGGGGTGGGGTGTGCAGCGGAACCCTTCGAAATGCGGGCGGTGATCAGGACGCGGCGGAGCTGGGTGAGCATGTCCTCGAAGGCGGGTTCGGTCTTGGCCCGGTACCAGGGCTGGGCGTGGCGGCGGGCGGTGATGCAGGCCGGGTTGTGGCCGTGCCGGGCGTACCAGGTGATGATCAGGGTGCTGGTGAGCAGGGCGAACGGGACGGTGCGCTCGACGGCGCGGCGGGCGCGGTTGCGGGCTTCGCCGGCGCCGAGGATGTTGCGGGCGTCGGCGAAGGCCTGCTCGATGGACCAGCGGGCGGCGTAACGGGTGATCAGGGCGGCGGCGCTGGCGGTCAGGTCGGTGGTGACCAGGGCGAGGACGCCGGTGTCGTCGCGGGCCAGGATGACCCGGACGGTCTGGGTGTCCAGGCAGCCGTACCACAGGCAGGTGATGTCGGCCAGGTCGATGTCCTGGTCGCGGCCGTACGTCCTGACCGTGGCGGGGGCCCATGTGGCGGCGGCGGCGAGCTGGCCGGGGGTGCCGAGCCGGTCGCCCTTGCGGCGGGGCCGGCCCTTGGTGCCCGGGGGACGGGGCGGCGCGAGGTCGTACAGGACCGAGTTGGCGTGCAGCCGGCAGCTCCAGGTCACGGCGGGCGGCAGGTGCTTGAGCGCCGGGCCGCGGTAGGCCGCGTCGGCTACCACGTCGATGGCGCGGCCGGGGAACGCGGCGGCGAGCAGGGTGACCAGGCCGGCGGCGGCCGATACCTTGGTGCCGGGCAGCGGGGCGGCCTTTTCCCCCTTCCGGCGCCGGGCCGGGACCTTGGTCTTGCCAGCCAGGACCAGCCGGGCCAGGACCGGCAGGCAGACCGGGCGGGTGCAGAACGGCAGCTGGACCACGATCCCGCACGTCACGAAGCAGGTGCCGAAGGACAGCCTGTCCGGGGACGGGGACGAGCCGTCGTGCTGCCAGCCCGCGCCGTAGACCTTGCGGCCGGACCGCCGGAACACCGAATCATCGACCGCCACGGTCAGCGGCTCCCCGGGCGGCACCAGCAGCAGCACGACCAGCCGGGCGACGGCCAGGCCCAGCTCGTCGATCTGCCACCGGGCCCGGGCGAAGAAGTAATGCGCCCGGTCATGCGGCCAGGCCCGGGCCAGATCCGCGCCCAGCAGCATGCCGCAGACAGTGCGGCGCCGCACCTGCCCGGCCAGCCCTGCGGCCAGCCCGCAGAACGTCGCGAACGACGGCGCGGTGAAACACGGGCGCAGCGCCCCCAGCAGCACGGCCAGCGAGGCCGGTAGGGTCACACCAGGAAGCATCGGCGGATCTCCTCATCACGAGGCGGATATACACACCGCCGATGCTTCCGCGCTCACGCCGCCCCGTCACCTCCCCGAACCGCCACAACTTCCTTTTGCGAAAACATGTACGACACTAGTGTCCCGGTAGTCCCGAAAGTGCGAAACACCAGTGCGGCGTGTCGTTCCCGAAATGTCAGTGCCGGGTAATACGATGGAACAAGTAATCGAGTCTAATGATCTAGCTCGGCGCGTCACACCTCGTGCCTTCGACCACAGGACAGCAAGGGAGCACCACCAAGACCAACGTGCCCGAAGGAGGTGAGCCAGGTGAGCACCACCCCGACCTTCGCCAGCACCGCCGAGGCGCTGGCCATGCTGAAGTCGGTGACGAGCTACCTGGCCGCCGCCGACCCGGCCCAGATGCCCGCCGCCACTGCGCCGGGGCCGTGCTCACCCGCGAGTGATCCAGGCGCTGGCCGCCGGGCAGGTCTCGGAGTCCTACGCCCGTTCCATCTGCGGCTGGACCGACCAGATCCCCCAGGACTGCCGCGACGACGCCGATGCGATCCTGGCCGGGGCCGCGGCGACCGGCCTGGACCTGCGCGACCTGGCCGCGCTGGCCGCCGAGATCCAGGCCAGGTCCCGTCCCCAGACCCCCGATGACGACCCTCCCGGCCCGGCGCCGGAGGACCGCGCGCTGCGGCTGGACACCACCTTTCAGGGGGCCGGGGTCCTGTCGGGGGACCTGACCCCCGAATGCGCGGCGCTGGTCACCACCGTGCTGGACGCGCTGGCCGCCCCGCGCGGCGCCGAGGATGACCGTACTCACGCCCAGCGCTACCACGACGCCCTCGAGCAAGCGATGAACCGGTTGGTCGCCGCCGGCCTTGTACCCGCACGGGCCGGACAGCCGGCCAAGGTCATCGCCCACATCTCCCTGGCCGACCTGCTGGACCTGGACTCCGGGTCTAAGCTGCAGCAGGCGTGGACGGAGCGCGTCCGGGCCCGGTGGGCCGCCGCCCGCGCCGCCGCGTCGGTGTCCGGCAGCGACGGTGCCGCCTGGCTGGAAGGTGACGCCGCCGAAGCGTTCGCCTGCGACGCCTCGATAACCCCCATCGTCGTCGGCGACGTCGATCCCGCCGCGCTGGATAATCTGGTCCGGCTGTGCCTGGAACTCACCGGCCACGGCCCCAGCCACTGCCACCTCGACCCCGGCGATCAGGCCGACGCCGTTCCCGCTGGCGACTCGGCAGGTCCGGGCCCTCAAGATCCGCCGGGCGGCCCGTGCTCGCCGGTCCCGCCGACCCCGCGCGGCCGCGAGGCCCTCGAGCAGGCGATCATCGGCCAGGCCGTGCAGTTGCTGTCAGGTCCGGGCGGGCTCGCCTCGTTCCTGCGGCGCAGCCAGCTCGGTGCCCGCCTGGCCGGCCCGAGCCTGCCGCTGGACGTCGGCGTCAGCAAGGACGTTCCGGCCGGAATCCGGCAGGCCATCATCGAACGGGACCAGCACTGCCGGTTCCCCGGCGGATACTTCCTCTAAACACACATTAACCACGCTGGTCGGATGCTGTCCAACGGCGCTTAATGCGGACTATCGGCACCGGGGTCAATAAGGGTCGTTGGCGCAAGTGGCCAGACCAACGGCGGCGATCTGGAATCAGTGAACGGCAGCCTCATTGCTGCACTTTGCTGCACGTATGTAACCCGCCCGTTTGATGGCGCCTCGGTCTGCTGTCAGGATGGCTGTAGCAGGAACCGGTCCCTGCGGAAGGAGGTCGTCATGATCGCGGCGACCAATACCGGCGTGGTGCCGATGCGGGTCAGTAAGGCTGTATGGGTCCACGATGGCGAAGCCAATGCTCATTTCATGGTGCTCGATGAGCTGGACGGGGACCGGCATCTGGTGATTCCGATCTGCCAGGCGCAGGCCTTCGACCTCGCCGCCAGCCTGCAAGGCTGGCAGTTGGGCCGCCCGCTGACCTACCAGTTCACCGCAGCGCTGGTGCACGGTCTTGACGCCCGGGTCGTCGAAGTTACGCTGGACCGGATCGTGGAGGAGGTCGCTTATGCCGCCACCGTCAAGGTCGAGGGACGGCAGCGGACGGCCCTGGTCGATGCTCGTGCCAGCGATGCGCTGAACCTCGCCGTCCTTACTGATGCGCCGGTGTTCGCCGCGCCGGACGTGCTGACTTACTGTATTGGCCGGCAGGCAGGCGATTCCGCTGAGGCCACTCTGACGCGCCGGGCGCTAACCGCTCACCCGATGACAATCGGCCGCGTCGACGAGTCAGAAGACGCGTACGAATGAGCTGGAGCCCAGCTTCCCATTTCGCCCGTCGGCAACGAGTTGATCAATGCGTTGGTCGCAGCCAGTTCCCCGGCGGGTGTGACCAGCCGGCCTCCCGCTGCGAAATCCATCACCTCACGCCCCGCGCCCGCGGCGGCAAGACCAGCCTCAACGATTGCGCCCTTTTCTGTTGGCATCACCATCACATCGTGATTCACGAGATGGGCTGGACCGTCGTCCTGAACCCCGACGGCACCACCACCGCTTATAGCCCCGACAAAACGAAAATCCTGCACAGCCACGGCCCGCCACCCGCCCGCGCCGGGTAACCCACCGTTCAGAACTGCGTCTTAAGCTCGCTGATCTCGTGCACGCGGTCCTGGAGCTGGGCGTATGCCGGGTTTTCGCGGATGCGGCCCACGGCCCAGCGCAGGATCTCGGCGCGGCTGTTCGCGATACCCGCGGCGATCAGCGTATCCACTGTCGCCAGATCGGCGGCCCCGAGCCGCGTCATCACGGGCGTCAGCTGCTCGGACGGTTCATCCGGCGGACCGCACTGGTCTCGGCGGGTTTTGAACCTGAAGAAAGGCCCAGTTCCGAAGGGGCCGCCCGACCTCGCCGACTCGTCCTGCACGTCAGGGCGGAAGTCGATCCACCCGATGAAGGGCAGTTCGTCGCTCATTCGCTTGAGGACCGGGCGGCTAACTTCTTCGAACGCCTTGATGATCTCTTTGTCGGCTTCCATGCCTTCGGGTCGGCCTGCCCGGCTGATGAAGACCCGTACCGCGGTCTCTCCCGGCTCCACCCCCGGGTCGTCGCCGTACGCCAGCACCTGAACCCGCTCGACGGAGCCCTCGGGAAAGGCCGACCTCACCTGCTCCTGGATGCGGTCCGCGTTCTCCATGTCAACCCTCACATGAGTTACTCGTGGTGCAGATGCAAGGAGCGTAACACGCGTTACAGCCCTATGAGGGCTCCATATCGGCTGCGGGGCGCAGGCCGTCGAGCGCGGTCTGGAGGATCGGTTCGAGGTAGCGGCTGTCGCCGTGGATCGTGGCGATGGCGATGACCATGTCGAGGACCTGCTCAAGGGTGAGGTCGTCGCGGATCTGACGAGCGCGCTGCGCGGCGGCCAGGAGCGGCCGGCCCGCGGCCATCACCCGGGCCCGGTTGCCGCCGAATATCGGATCGCTGCGGTCCGTGTGCTCGAGCAGTTCGGCGGCGATGTGGCGCTTGCTGGTGGCAAAGGCGAAGAACCGGTGCAGCCAAGCCTCCAGAATCGCTCCAGGCGTCTCGCCGCCGGAGGTCTCGGCGGCGTTGCAGACAGCGTTGACCTCGTCGGTGTAAAGAGCCTCGAGGAGCTCTCGGCGTCCGGGAAAGTTGCGGTACAAAGTCGCCATACCGACTCCCGCGCGGCGCGAGATCTCGGCCATCGATATTTCGGCCTCAGGATCGGCGAACGCCGAGCGGGCGGCCGCGAGGATCTTGTCGCGGTTACGCTCGGCGTCGGCTCGTCTTGTGAACTGGTCGGGGGGCATCGGCCATCCAAGTGGACAGGCTATCCGCTAATAGCTAGAGTGAAATGGACAGGCTCTCCGCCTGCTGACGCATCCGATCCTACCTATCCGCCGCGAGCAAAGACTCAAGGAGCTTCACCATGGAATACCGCCCGCTAGGACGCACCGGCGTCTCGGTCAGCCAGATGTGCCTGGGCGCGATGATGTTCGGCGCCTTCGGCAACCCCGATCACGACGCGTCGATCAAGATCATCCACC
>Ga0302324_100024319_pt1 | contig 11675 bp, 10 predicted proteins | sample Palsa_T0_1_FD_201949 | JGI IMG/M metagenome (GOLD analysis project Ga0302324, IMG submission 201949) | Peat permafrost microbial communities from Stordalen Mire near Abisko, Sweden - Palsa_T0_1 | ecosystem: Environmental > Terrestrial > Soil > Palsa > Peat permafrost | place: Sweden: Abisko... | reverse complement strand
AGACGAGCACCACGCCGGCCACTTCACCCTTGGCATCGCGAATCGGGGCGGCGCTTTGATCGATCAAATACTCTGTGCCGTCCTTGGAGAGCAGCAGCGAATGATTCGTCGCCGCGGGATCTTTGGGATCCGCCCAGGAGCCGAGGTTCTTTACCTCTTCCCTTGTTTCCTCATCGATGGTCCGGAAGACGGTTTCGAGCCGCCTCCCTTTCGCGTCCTCCAGCGTCCAGCCAGTCAGGTGCTGAGCGACCGGATTCATGAGTTCCACGCGGCGTTGGTGATTGCAGGCGATTAACGCGTCGCCCACCGATTCCAGGGTGGTTTGCAGCCATTGCCGGCTCTCAATGAGCTCGTCCGCCCGCTCGTGCGCCTCTTCCAGCGATGCTCGGAATGCCCCGGAGACTTTCCTCATATTTCGCTGGGTGTAGATGCCCAGAACGATGCCGGTTCCTATGGAAGACAAAATCAAAATCGCCATCAGCGTGCGAACCTGCGAGTTGGTGGACTCTACCTCCTCGTCGCGCCGCTTGACCTCGATCTGGGTCATGGCGCCGATCCGGGTCCTTAAGGTGGCCATCAGTTGGCCTCCATTCAGGTCGAGCGCTGTATCCCCAAATATCTTTCCTGCGCGCAGATTGTCCAGCGCCTTGCCGGCGAATCCCATCCATTGCTCGTGGCTGTCACGTATCTGGCGTAGCCGCATAAACTGGTCAGGATCGTCGCGGACGAGGTACAGCAGGCGGTCTAAGGTTCCGTGCAACGCGCCTTCCGCATTCTGGTAGGGTTCGAGGGTGGTCGGGTCGTGGGTGAGTTGGTATCCCCGCAGACCGGTCTCCTGATCGACTACCAGCCGTTCCAACTCATTCAGCAGGGCGGTGATGCGATCGGTGTGGTCAATGCGCCGCTGCTCCCGCAGGGTGCGTTGGAATTGCCAGGCCAGTACCAGGGCCAGGAGCAAAAGCAGGACCAGAGGCAGCAGCACCGTGGTAACCAGGATTTGCCGGAACTGATGAAGATTCACCGGGAGCCGCCTCGTCCATCGGGAGCATTCGTCTGCAGGAGTCCCTTCAGCTTTTCGACCAGGGTGAATGCCCCGTCCCCCTTGGTCGCCGAGACACTTACCACCCGCATCACCTCTTCGGGGAGGGCCACATAGGCCGAAAGCATGAGGATCGGCATGTGGGGCTTGCGTTTGCGCAGGATGGCCGCTACCTGGCCCCCGTCCATCCCCGGCATGGCATAATCCAGCACCACTGCATCAATCTCCTCGGTATCAAAGATCGATAAACCGGACACCCCGTCCTTCGCCGTCAGCACGGAGAAGCCCTCGCGCTCCAGAACCATCTTCCGGATCTCAAGGCCGAGATCTTCATCGTCGATACACAAGATGACTGGACGCGACACGGGTTACCGTCCTCGGCAAAGATCTACTCTATAACTGCCACAGTGCAGCTGGTGAGTGCCATATATGGAACTTGCTATTGACAGGAAATCCGGGGGATACCGGAATTTTGCCAAATAGATAAGGATTCACCGTAGTTTTGCATTCCCCCTGTCCAGTTAGGTTACGCTAAACGCATCCGCGCAGAGCGTTCTATCCTGCCACTTAAGTGGCCGTATCCTGAGCGGCACGAACCTGAGGGAGAGCCAGTTGAGTCAAACCGTATGCGTCCTCGAAGATGATCCGGATATTTCCCGCCTGGTACAGCATCATTTGGAAGCCGCAGGTTTTGGTGTACGCCTCTACAGCACCCCGGCAAATCTCGTCCCCGACGCCGAGCGCCAGGCGCCCGTGCTCTTTCTGTTGGACATCATGGTCCCCGGCGGAGACGGCCTCGATGTCTGCCGCCGTCTGCGCAGCAATCCCGCTCTAAGCACCATTCCAATCATCTTTCTCACCGCTCGGGCGGGTGAAAACGATCGCGTCCTGGGCCTGGAGCTGGGCGCCGACGACTACATCACCAAACCCTTCGCCACCCGGGAATTGATCGCCAGGGTCAAAGCCGTGCTACGCCGCTTTGAACGGCCCACGGCCCCCTCCATCATCAGCTTCGAGGAAGTGGTCATCGATGCCAGCGCCATGCAATTGAAGGTACGGGGCGAGCTCACCACCACAACCGCGACCGAATTTCGACTGCTGGACTACCTTGCCCGGCATCCCGGCCGCGTCTTCAGCCGCGATCACCTGCTCGACGCTGTCTGGGGAGATGCCCGCTTTGTGACCCCACGCTCCGTGGACGTCTATGTGCGGCGCATACGTGAGAAAATTGAGACCGATCCCGAAAGCCCCCGTTATCTCAAGACGGTCCGCGGCGCGGGCTATCGTTTTGAGGTCCCCCGGCTGGCCGAGGAATCACGGAAGTCGGCTTCCTAGGTTCCGGATCTGAAAGAGGATAGCCTCGTGACGGGCAGGGTCTTCACCAAGCTGTTCTTCGCTTTTGTGGTGGTGCTCTTCCTGGGCATGGTGGTGCTCGACTTCTCCCTCCGCCAGGTGATGGAGCAGTCGCTGCATGCGCAGGCAGAGGAGTCCCTGGTGGGCGAAGCCCGCCTCCTGGCGGCGCATATCAACGCCTCCGGTCCCCGGCCTCTGGATGCCCCGTCATTGCTGCGAATTGCCCGCCTGGATGCAGCTGCTACCGGTGCAGAAGTCGCCATCTTCGATGCTCAGGGCCGGCTGGTTGCCTCGTCCCAGGACAATCTGGAAATCGAGGCGAGTGCGCCTCCACCCGAGGTCGCTGCGGTAATCAATCAACATCAGCCTTTGGGACGCGCCCGGCGCGGGAGTACGCTCTACGTCGCTGTTCCTGCCGGCCCGCTGGTGGCGCGCCTGGCGTATCCCTTCACCGGCGTCCCCGCCGCAGTGCATGTACTGCGCCGGGGTATTGTGTTGGCTTCTCTGCTCTCGCTCGTGGTGGCGACCCTGCTGGCGGCATGGCTGGCGCAGCGGGCCGCCAAACGACTCGCCCGCATCGTGGTTTTTGCCAACCGCATCGCCGCCGGCGACCTTTCGGCCAGGGTGGAAGAGGGCAATCTGGATGAGATATCCGCAGTGGCGCATGCGCTCGACGTCACCGCCAGCCGGCTGGAGCACAGCTTCCATGCCCTGGAGAGCAGCCGCAGTGAGCTGACGGCACTCCTGGACAGCATGCAAGAAGCGGTGATCGCCATCAATCCTCAGGGACAGGTAAGTTGGTGCAACGCTGTCATGCAGCGTATCGCGCTGAGTCCGGTGCAAGAGGGCCGCGCCCTGGTGCATTCGGTTCGCGATCCCGAGGTCCTCTCCGCGGTGGGCGCGGCTCTCACCCAACGCCAAGCCAGCCGGCGGCGTGCCACCTCGGTCTCCCCGGGCAAGATCTTTGAGGTCAATGCTGCTCCCATGCCTGGCGGGGGCGCGGTCGCCGTGTTGCATGACGTCTCTGAAATCGAGCGTTCTGAGACCACCCGCAGGGACTTCGTGGCCAATGTGTCCCACGAACTGCGTACCCCACTCACCTGCATCACGGGATACGTGGAGACCCTGCTCGATGACCGCGGCCTCAGCAACCAGTCGCGCGAGTTCCTGCAGATCATTCTCAAGAACGCCTCCCGCATGAACCGTTTGACCGAAGACCTGCTGGCTTTGGCCAGCGTGGAGTCCGGCGACTACAAGCTGCGTCTGCAAAAAATCCAGGCTTCCCGGCTGGTCGAGGAAGCCGTGGGCTCGCTGGCGGGGCTGGTGCTTGATTCAGCGGCGGTCCTTGAAGTGGGCGAGACCACCGATGAACCAGTGATGGCCGATCTCGACGCCCTGAGTCAGGTCTTCGGAAACCTGGTCGAAAATGCGATGAAATACGGTAAGGCGGGGGGGCGGGTAAGGGTGGGGGCGCGTAAGCGGGAGGCAATGATCGAATTCTACGTTCAGGACTTCGGCCCCGGCATCGCGTATGAGCACCTGCCGCGTATCTTCGAGCGCTTCTACCGGGTCGATAAAGCCCGATCGCGCGAATCCGGCGGGACTGGGCTGGGGCTGGCGATCGCCAAGCACATTGTCCAGGCGCATGGCGGGCACATTCGCTGTGAGAGCGAACTTGGGTTCGGTGCCACCTTTCTCTTTCGCCTGCCATGCGTGGCCGAACCCAGCGGCCCCCCATTAGCGGCTGCCGAACCCAGTCCGCTGACATCTACGCAAACCGTTGAAAAATAACTGCTTGCGGCCCTGACTGGAAAGGCTTTTCTCGTCATTTTCATCGCTTTGTAAAGACTCATTCACAGATACAACTGAGAATCAGGATAATTTTCCTGAGGTGGAACGTGAGAAAGACGATTTGGTTGTTAGCCGCTGCCATGAGTGCAACGGTTTGCGTGGGCCATGCGCAAAAGCTCAACGGAGCGGGAGCGACCTTTCCCGATCCTATTTATTCCAAATGGTTTAGCGAGTACAGTGCCTCCCACCCCGGGGTTCAGATCAACTACCAGCCCATCGGCAGCGGCGGTGGCATCCGCCAGGTGACCGCCGGTACGGTCGATTTTGGGGCTAGCGATGTCACGCTGACGGACGAACAGCTGGCCGCGTCCAAGGTGAAGATTCAGGCCATTCCCACGGTGCTCGGGGCCGTGGTGCCGATCTTCAATCTGGCCGGTGTCAACGACCTCCACATAGGGCCTGAGGTGATGGCGGATATCTATCTGGGCAAGATCTCCAAGTGGGACGATGCGCGCATAGCTAAGGAAAACCCGGGAGTTAAGCTGCCCTCACAGGATATTTTTGTCGTCCATCGTTCTGACGGAAGCGGCACCACATTCATCTTCACCGACTATCTGTCCAAGGTCAGCAAAGACTGGGCAGGCGGTCCCGGCAAGGGTGCGGCGCCGAGCTGGCCACGGGGAATCGGCGCCAAGGGCAGCGAAGGCGTCTCCGGCTTCGTTCGTCAATCGCCGGGCGCGATTGGATACGTCGAACTCACTTACGCCTTGCAGAACAAAATTCCCTACGCCTCTGTAAAGACCGCGGGTGGAACCTGGGTCAAGGCGTCCATAGAGGGGGTGTCGGAAGCGGCTGCGAGCGTCAAGAGTATGCCAGCCGATTACCGGGTCTCCATTACCGATGCGCCTGGAAACGCCTACCCTATCTCCAGCTTCACCTGGCTTCTGATTCCCAGCCCTGCGAAGGACCCCACCAATGGCAAGGTCCTGATCGATTTTCTCAAGTGGATGCTGCAACATCAGAACGAGGCCAGCTCGCTCTACTACGCTCCGCTGCCTGCTTCAGTAGCGCAGAAGGTGAGTGCTACCATCAACACGCTGAAGTAAACCGCTGATGTTATTCTGACCCGGCAGCGACTTCGTCCCACGGAGCCGGCGCACCATAATCTTTTTCATTTCAAAGGTTTTGTGCCTGCGCTGGTTTAACCTGAAATTCACTAAAGCCCGCTACGGTATGAGTGGTGAGATCAGAGACTCAGGTGCCGCGAGTGGCTGGCCAGGCTGACGTGACCCAGCGAACAGAAAGCGGTGCGTCTCCCGGCGGTGAGCCCTCGCCCTCTCCCGTCCGCACGTATCTTCTCAACTGCGGTAGTTCCTCGCTTGCTGACCGCACCTTCAGCTTCCTCATGTTGTTGTGTGCGCTCAGCATCTTTGCCATTGTTCTATTGATCCTGATCGAGCTCATATCCGGCTCGAAGCTCACCATTTCAAAATTCGGCATGTCGTTCTTCTTCGGGTCCGCGTGGGATCCGGTCAACGGCAACTTCGGCGCCCTGCCGTTTATCTACGGCACCGTGGTCTCTTCGATCCTGTCGCTCATCATTGCCGTGCCTTTGGCAGTCGGTGTTGCCATCTTCCTCACCGAGATGTGCCCTGCCTGGTTGCGCGGATTCCTGGCCTTCTTTACCGAATTGTTGGCGGCGATTCCCAGCGTGGTGTATGGCCTGTGGGCGGTTTTCGTTCTCGTTCCGCTGCTGCGCCAGTACGTGAATCCTTTCCTTATCAACACTTTGGGTTGGTCGGGGATTTTCGCCGGCCCGAACTACGGCATTGGGATGCTCGCTGCCGGCGTCATTCTGTCCATCATGATTTTGCCCATCATCTCGTCGCTTACCCGGGAGGTCATGTCGGCTGTTCCCTATGCACAGCGGGAAGCGGTGCTGGCCTTGGGAGCTACGCGCTGGGAGATGATCCGCATGGGCGTGCTGCGCAACGCGCGCATAGGCATCGTTGGAGCTGTCATTCTCGGCTTGGGCCGCGCCCTGGGCGAAACCATGGCGGTGACCATGGTTATCGGCAACCGGCCGGAGATTGCGCGCTCCTTGCTGGCCCCGGGCTACAGCATGGCCAGTGTCATTGCCAATGAGTTCAGCGAAGCCTCGGACGAACTGTATTTGAGCGCCTTGATCGAAATCGGGCTGGCGCTCTTTATCGTCACCATCATTGTGAACGCTCTGGCTCGGGTATTGGTTTGGGCAGTAACCCGGGGCGCGCCGGTCAGAGGTACTTAGCGAATGGCTTCCAACGTCGTCATGCCGCCCCTGCGCGCCGGAGCCTCCAACCGGCTTTGGCGAGTCTTTGCCAATCATCTGGCCACTCTTGCTGCTGTGGGCGCCACCATCGTGGTCATGGCGCCGCTCATTGCCATTTTCGGCTATCTGCTCTACAAAGGCGCCAGTTCACTGAATTTCGCCTTCTTTACCCAGATCCCCAAGCCCGTGGGTGAGGTGGGTGGCGGAATGGCAAATTCCATCGTTGGTTCGGGTGTCCTATTGGCGATTGCCAGCCTGATGGGCGTGCCTATCGGTATTGCCGGCGGCATCTATATCGCCGAGTTTGGCCGCAACAAGCGTTTGGCCAATATGGTCAGGTTTACCGCCGACGTTCTGAATGGCGTGCCTTCGATCGTCATGGGCATCGCTATTTACACTCTCATCGTCGTGCCCCAAAAGCATTTCTCCGCCCTTTCCGGTGGCGTGGCGTTGGGCATCATGATGATCCCGACCATCACCCGCACGACCGAAGAGATGCTGCTTATGGTGCCTCTGAATGTGCGCGAGGCTGCTCTCGGACTGGGTGTCCCGAACTGGCGTTCTGTCCTTTCCATTACCTTGCGCACCGCGTCGCCCGGTGTCATCACCGGCTGTATGCTGGCCTTTGCCCGGGTCGCGGGAGAGACGGCTCCGTTGCTTTTTACCGCCTTCGGCAACCAGTTCTGGAGCACCAGCGTTAATGAGCCGATCGCGGCCCTTCCGCTTCAGATTTTTATCTACGCAATTTCTCCGTATGACGAATGGCATCGTCTGGCATGGGCCGGCGCCCTGGTACTGATCGTGCTCATCGTGGTATCGGTCGCGCTCGTCCGCTATGTGGCAGGCCGCGGCGTTCTGAAAGGGGCAAGTTAGTGGGCGTCGCAATCGAAGTGTCTGATCTGAACGCGTGGTACGGCGCCAACCACACTCTTCAGAGCATCAGCCTGCGGATTCCGGCGAACCACGCCACGGCTCTGATCGGCCCCTCCGGCTGCGGCAAGTCTACGTTCGTGCGCTGCCTGAACCGTATGCATGAGACCAATCCGATTGGTCGCGTCACGGGCACTGTGCGCGTTGGTCAGACTGACATCTACGCCCAAGCCTCGCCGGTGGAGATTCGCCGCCGGATCGGGATGGTTTTTCAGAGGCCCAACCCATTTCCAACCATGTCGATTTACGACAATGTGGCGTCGGGTCTTCGCCTCAATGGGTTTCGAAACCGGAAGATTCTCGACGAGGTCGTCGAGCGCTCGCTGCAGCAGGCCGCGCTCTGGGACGAAGTGAAGAACGACCTTAAGAAGAAGTCTGGCGCCAGCCTCTCCGGTGGTCAGCAACAGCGACTCTGCATCGCGCGCGCTTTGGCTGTGGATCCTGAGGTAATGCTGATGGACGAACCGGCTTCCGCCCTTGACCCAGTTTCTACTGCGAAGATTGAAGATCTGATTTTTCAACTTAAGTCGCAGTACACAATCGTCATCGTGACGCATAATATGCAGCAAGCGGCGCGGGTCGCGGAAAATACAGGCTTCTTTCTGAATGGGAAGCTGGTGGAGTTTGACGCCACTCATAAGATTTTCACCAACCCTACCGATAAGCGAACCGAGGACTACATCACGGGTAGGTTTGGATGACGCGGATTCGATTTCATCGAAAGCTCGACGATCTGAAAGAGCGGCTTCTGGTTATGGCGGGCATGGCGGAGCAGGCGATCCAGCGCGCCGTCGAGGCTTACCGCGTGCGCGATCTTTCCCTTTGCGACCTGGTCGTGCGAAGTGAGATTTCGATCAACAGCTTCGAACGCGAGATCGACCAGATGGCGCTCGACCTGCTGGCGATGGAGCAGCCCATGGCGATCGATCTGCGTTTCATCCTGGCGGTCATCAAGATCAACGCAGATCTGGAACGCGTGGGTGACCAGGCGGTGAGCATCAGCGACCGGGTGCGGGACCTTCAGGCCTTTCCGGTGGTGGATCTGCCGGTCGACATTCCGCGCATGGCATCGCTTGCCTCTGCCATGGTGCGTAAAGCCCTGCAGGGATTTATCGAGGCCGATGCGGAGCTGGCCACCTCCGTGCTGACCATGGACGACAGCGTGGACAAGCTCAACGACACTGCATTTTTTGCTCTCTCCAACCTGATCAAGGAGCAGCCCCACTACACTCCCCAGGCATTACATGCGCTGATGATCGCTCGCAACCTGGAGCGAGTTGGCGACCACGCGACCAACATCGCAGAAGATGTCATCTTCTGGGTTCGCGGTGCTGATGTTCGCCACCACCTGAGCACTTAAGGGCACTCTGGTCTCATGTCCCTCTTGAAGGTAATCGTCCTTGCCGTCGTGCAGGGTCTTGCCGAACTCCTTCCGGTTTCAAGTTCTGCCCATGTCGTCGTAGCCGAGAAGCTGATGGGGCTCGATCCGTCGTCTCCGCAAATGACGCTGCTCCTTGTCATGCTGCATACGGGGACCATGTTTGCGGTCATCGCCTTCTTCTGGAACACCTGGAAGAAAACTTACTTTTCAAGCACCGAAGCGTTCAAGCAATTCGCGGTTCTCGTGCTGTGGGCCACTCTGCTTACCGGGATAGTAGGAGAAGCGATCAAAAAGGTCATAGAAAAGACCTTATTCCAGGGGGCCGAGAAGGCGGAGATCGAGCAACTGTTTAGCCATCTCGAGCTCATCGCGCCCGCGCTCGCCGCCGCCGGAGTGCTGATTCTCATCGCTGGCCTGCTGGAGAAACGCCAGAGCATCGGCGGCCTCGCAGCGCGAGGGGGTGTAAGTGGTACCGTAACCTTTCGCCAGGCCGGCTGGATGGGCGTTGTGCAGGGCTTAGCACTGCCCTTTCGAGGCTTCTCCCGGTCCGGCTCTACCATCTCGACTGCCATGTTGGTTGGTGCGACCAAAGAGCGTGCGGAGCAATTCAGTTTCGCCATGGCCGTGGTAATCACTCCAGCAGTAGTAGGCATGGAAGCACTGCGGCTACAAAAGGCGTCGCACGCGGCTGTGCTTGCTGGGGCACCGATCGACCTGAAGAGTTCACTGGCCTTCAGTCTGCTGGGGATGGGGTTCTCTTTCCTGGCAGGACTCGGGGCCCTCAAATGGCTAAGCAGTTGGCTTGAGAATGGCCGATGGTACTTGTTTGGGATCTACTGCTTGCTAGCTTCGGGAGTCGTCTTCTACTTGCACGCGAGAGGTTTCTAGCAGCTTCTAAAACCTACTAAGGCAGTTTCGTTTTCCTGGGAGAAAACCACGAAAGGGTCGATCGCTTCGATCAACACCAATCTAGTCCCTGGCAATGAAAACATCCGATGGAAGCTTGAACCGGGCACTCAATTTCCGCACCTGATCGAGTGTGAGCTTTCGTTGCCCAGCCAAGAACATCGAAACCGCGCTCTCCGATCCGAATTGGGGGATTAAATCACGTTGTGCAAGGCCCTGCTGTTCAATGAGAAAGCGCACGACTGAAACCGCGTCCGCAACCGGCACAGAGTAGTGTGCCTGCTCATAGCGATCCACTAGAAGGGTCAGCAGTTCGATTGCTTCCGCTTCGGAGCGAGAGGGTTTTTCCAGGGCAGTTAGCTCGAAGAGAGCCTCCGTATACGCTGCAAGCTCAAGATCATTGTGGATCAGGCGAGGAGCGCCGCGGGCAATCATTTCCGCCGGATCTGCGAGAACCTTCCTCATTTGGCCCCAAACTTCCTATCCCAGTTTCTGGGATTGTCATACTCCTTGTGCGTCAATACTTCACAATACGTGAAGTCGTCCATAGGACAGTCCGTTAGGCAAGAGGCGGAGGTTTATATCCGTAGTCTGCTTCTACCGCGGCCGCGATGCCAAGCACGTTTTCGTCTTGAAATGGGCGCCCTACAATCTGCACGCCAATCGGTAAGCCCTCGGGCGACCAACCTACCGGCACAACCGCTGCGGGTGCACCCAGCAAGTTGAACCACTGGGTGTAGCGCATGGCATCGAGATACTTCACTCGTTGGCCTTCCACTTCCCAGACACGTTCCCCGTGGCGAAAGGCGGGAATCGCGCAAACCGGACACAGAAGAATGGGAAAACTCTCCATCTCTGCCAGCAGCTTTCGGCGTACATGATCGCAGTCCATCCAAGCCGAAAGCAGTTCCTCTGCGGATAGAGGCGGCTCGCTGTGTGCGATGGACAGAAAGTCAAGAAACGTCGGACTCAGTTCGGAATGCCGTCCCTGTACCAGCGGATCGAGAAGCATGGCGCCGCCGCGGACAAAGAACTTCCACCACAAATCGCGCGCCTCTTCCAGGGCCCGAGGGCGAAACGGGCGCACATGGAAGCCCTGGCCTTCGAGCGCCCGCGCCGCATCCTGCACTGCCTGGCGAGTCTCCAGGGTGACTGGGACGAGGCCGTCGTCCTCAAAAAAACCGATGGGAACACGTTTCAAATCTTCGAGCGACTCGTTTCTGAGGCTGACCGGTGGGCTCACCGGATCGAGTGCATCCTGCCCGGAGAGAGTGATGAAGAGCAGCGTAAGGTCGCGGACCGTACGCGCCATAGGCCCGATCGCGCCAAGAATGGCAAAGGGGCCATCGCATGCGGGCAGATGACCGCGCGCGGGGATACGGCCTGGCGTGGGCTTGAGCGAGCATATCCCGGTAAAGTGAGCCGGCTCGCGCACCGAGCCTCCGCTATCGCTGCCCAGTCCGCCCGCGGAAAGGCCGGCAGCAATCGCCGCCGCTTCGCCGCCGCTCGACCCGCCTGCGGTTCGCTCCACGTCCCAGGGATTGGCAGTGCGCCCATACAGCCGGTTGTCGCTCTCGTAGGCCATCAGGAACTCAGGACAGTTGGTGGTTCCCAGTACCACCGCACCCGCATGCTTCATGCGATCCACCACGGTTGCGTTTTCATGGGGAACATAGCCGCGGTGGAGCAGGCTGCCGGTTTCACACCGGTGTCCGGCGGTCGCGATCGAAGACTTGACGGTCATCGGCAGGCCAAAGAGAGGGCCGCGAGGACCGCTGGCGCTCTCGAGCGCACGGGCTTGGGCGCGGACCCGATCGGCGTCAAAATCGACCAGCGCATGCAGCTGAGGATTCAAGCGTTCGATCTGCTGGATGTATTCTCCGGCGAGTTCCAGCGGAGAGATCTGCCCGCGCTTGAGCATGGACAGGAGTTCGACCGCGGGCAGTACCGTGAGGCCGTTCACT
>Ga0302324_100024318_pt1 | contig 11676 bp, 14 predicted proteins | sample Palsa_T0_1_FD_201949 | JGI IMG/M metagenome (GOLD analysis project Ga0302324, IMG submission 201949) | Peat permafrost microbial communities from Stordalen Mire near Abisko, Sweden - Palsa_T0_1 | ecosystem: Environmental > Terrestrial > Soil > Palsa > Peat permafrost | place: Sweden: Abisko... | reverse complement strand
TCCTCCTTTGGCGCAGCCCAAGTGGCCTTGACCAACGTGGCCACAAGGCCACCTAAGATCTCCCTCCGTCTGAACTCCATGTTTTGATTTTAGATCGACCAGATCCGCGCCAATAAAATGTTAAACAGCGTGACGAATTCGGTCACTGGGCGCGGCCGCCGACCCACCCCGGTTATAAACAGGAAGCGGTAAATCCGATCCGCTTGCGCAGGAAGTGCGTGCGCTTCTCCATGGGTAGCGCCAGGTGGCGGCGAATCTGTTCGAGCAGCGCGCGCTCGCTTTCGCTCGTAACCGTCCAGGTCGACCCGCGAGGCGCGGCCTCCACGAGTCGGCGTTACCGACGGCAACTCTTAGCGGGCGAGGCCTGAGTATTAGCTTCGGCGAGGACGGATCTCAAAGTTCACGCCTTCCTGTGCCTGAAGATGAGCGAGGACGCCAAACAAGTTCTTGGCCGAAGGGTTGCCATTTGGGCCGAACATCCGCATGAGGCTGCTGGCTGGGATGGATGTCGCATTTTCGAGCCGCCGAAAGCCAACCGTGGCGTTGATATAGTTGCGCAGTATCGCACGGCCCGTCTTCTCGTCGCCGGAGAGCATCAGCCCGATCGCTTCACGAAGCAGCGCCTTTCGGAACCGCGGTTCCCGTTGGGCGCGTTCGCGGATCGTTTCACGAAAGTCTTTGGTGAGTGGCATGTTTTTTCTCCTGCGTCTTCCTTTTCCGGTAGTCTTCCCAATTCACTTGGGCCTGCTGGACGTCAAGCTGCTGGCGCTTCTTCGTGCCACCGGCAAGCAGAATGACGAGCTGGCCGCCGTCCCGCCCGAAATAGATGCGGTATCCTGGGCCAAAATCAACCCTGTATTCGAGAACGCCGCCGCCAACCCCTTTGACGTTGGACAGGTTGCCATCCGCGATTCGCTCGATCGCCGTTGCCATTTTTGCGGCGGCCTGCACGTTGAGTGCGCGCAGCCACTTCGTAAACGGGCTTCGTCCGTCGGCTTCCACGTATTCCCGAACGTCGAGCACATTTCAATAATAACATATACGTTATCATACGAGTGGCGGACCGGACGGAGGCTGTTGACGGTCAGGCCGTCGGCGCAAGAAGGGACGAGCATTATACAGCGTGACGGAGCTGGTCACCGAACGCATCACCGATCTACTTTTCCGAACCCCACTTAATCGTGAACGCCCCTTTTTCTTCCACGACGCTATAATCGGCGGGCGGCAGAAATAGGCTCGGGTCCGGATCGCTGCGATTGATGTTGGTGAGCTTCCGCGTCGTCTCTCCAAATCGTGGATCATTGTCCGTAGAGAGAACAATGACCTTCAACTCCGGCGACCTCCAAGTCTCATGTACCACGGTCAACGGACGGTCGTTGCCTTCGGAACCGGTTGGATAGAGCGTAGTGAGGCGCGTTCCCTTGACCAGCAGGCCCTCCATAGTCTGGTCTTCGAGCTTCTCACGAGTGTTCTTAGGTGCATCTTCGCCGGCTTCCTGAGCGGGTGCGGCGCTCCCAACGCCGGCTACCGCGGCAGATCCCGCGCCGGACATCGTGGCAACCATTTCAGGTGCGGTTTTTACGGCGGCGTGCTCGCCCTCGCGAGCGGCCATCGCCTGTTTGTGCGCGACCTTGTTCACGCTGTCCAACGTGTATTTCACGTGCTCCACCGGATCGATAATCTCGATAATCACCGGCGCTTCGGCCTTCTGCCTCCGCGCGACGGCGCCCAGTAGCGGCCGCTCAGTCCGGGTCCGGCCGGCCGAATCGCGATAGAGCTTACGGGTCGAGTTCTCGCGCGTGATGCGGGTGCCATCCGCCAGCGTCTGCACGGTGGTGCTGATCTCTTCGGCGGAATACGGAGCTCCGGCGACCGCTTGGCTGCGTTGTGCCGGCGGCGCGGCGCCGAAGTGGGCGGATCCCGAGAATACGCCCGCGTTGACGCTGGTTTGTTGCAGGGAATACTGCGCAAAAGCGGCCATTGCAAGGAACAGAATCGACCCGAGTAGGGCGTGTCGTCGGATTTGCATGTTAGCCTCCTCTTACTGCTACTGCCGATTGTACATCTAAAAAGCGATTACAGACAGGAAGCGGTAAATCCGATCCGCTTGCGCAGGAAGTGCGTGCGCTTCTCCATGGGTAGCGCCAGGTGGCGGCGAATCTGTTCGAGCAGCGCTCGCTCGCTTTCGCGCTGGAGCGCTTCATGCCTTGTCAATCGACGCTTTCGTAGCTTCATGCAGGGCCTTTTCCAGTATCTCAAGAACCGCCCGGTCCTGTGGGCGTCCGGCTGCCCGCTTACTCCGAATGATGTCGGCTAAGCTCGCAACCAGGAGTTCGTAGCCCCCCAAGTCGACCCGCGAGGCGCGGCGGCGCAATCCTTCGTGCGAACGGATTCCGTCGATCCGCCCCAGAAAATCAACCTGCAATAGATCCTGGTCGCGCATCAAGCGGAATAGGTCCGAAGCTGGGTAGTAGGGCCTCAACAATGTGGCCTCCAGGCTCCTGGCAACGGCTTTCAGCTTGCGCAGATTGTAAGGCGTCTTGCGAAAGAGGAAATCGAAGTCGACCGTGGTAACCGGGGCGCCTTGCAAGGATGCGGCCGCGTTGCCGATCAAGACGGCTTCGAGGCCGTGCTGGTGCAATACCCGGGCCAGCATAAACAGTATGGGGCGCGCGTCCATGCAGTAACTCATTCTACGCCCCGCAGGGTCTGGCACGAAAATTGTAGTACGCTATCGCGCATGCGCCCGCACTGCACCGTCGCGCTGATCCCGTTGCTGCTGCTTACCGCGTGCGCTCACCGTCCCGACCCGTTACCCGGCTTCCCGCGCGTCTTCGTGTGGGCTTGGGAGCGCCCCGAAGACCTGCGCTGGCTCGACGCCCGCTCCGTAGGCGTCGCCTTTCTCGCCCGCACAGTGTGTCCGCGGGAAGACGGCGTGGCTGTGCGCCCACGCCTGCAGCCTCTGCTGATCCCGCCCAACACCGTGCTCATGGCGGTGGTCCGTGTAGAGAGCGGCGGGCACGCCGCCGGCGCAGACATCCCGCGAACCGCCCGCGCGATTGCCGATGCGGCCGCCCTGCCGCACGTGCGCGCATTACAGGTCGATTTCGACGCGGTAGCCTCCGAGCGCGCCTTCTACCGCGCGCTGCTCGAAGACGTGCGCCGTCGCCTGCCTGCGCAAACGCCCTTGTCCATCACCGCACTGGCTTCCTGGTGCGAAGCCGATGGCTGGATGGATGCTCTCCCCGTGGCCGAGGCTGTGCCCATGTTGTTCCGCATGGGCCCCGACCACTATTCTCCAGGCAGCGATTTCCGCGGCGATTTGTGCCGCTCCAGCGTCGGGATCTCAACCGATGAACTGCCGTCCCGCATCCCCTCGGGACGGCGCGTGTATGTATTCGATCCGCGCGCATGGTCTCCGGACCATGTGCAAGCGGTGCTGCGAAAGGTCGGCCAATGGCAAGGCGCATTCTGATTCTCGTCGTCATATTCACAACGGCCGGGGTATTGATCGGACCGGCAGATCTTTCCAGTTGCGGTCCGTTCCTGCCCGAGACTGTGTTCACCAGCAAGCTCGCGCCGATCAACGAGCCGCGATTCTTCCGTGGCCAGCTCGACATTCTACAGCCGCATTACCAGCACATCTATTTGATGGCCGCCTACCGTTATCTCACCGGTATCGGTCTCGACAAGGCCGACCAGCAGGCTCTGTTGACGAAGCCCACGGTTCCCGACTACTGGAGTGACCGGGGATCGCCGGAGATGCAGGCATGGCTCCAGGCGCGCGTCCAAGTTGGCGCGCCGCATCTCGATGAAATCCAACGCTTCAAATACATGGCCACCAATTCCTATATCTTGAATTGCGGCGACGATGCGTTTCGCAACGCCACCGCGACTCTGATCGAGCGCGGGCGGTCGGGCGCTTCGCACGACGATCTCAAAGCCTGGGTGGCCGCGCAGGACCAGGTGTTCGCGAACTGCTCCGGTCCGCTGCCGTGGGCGCCTCAGCCGAAGCCGTTGGGACCATTCATTCCGGCAGCTCTCCCTGGCACCGCCGCGGTTTGGATGCAGGCGGACCGCGCCTACCAGATCGCTGCTGCAGAATTCTACGCCGACCAATTCGACGCGGCATCGGCGGATTTCCTGCGCATTGCCGCCGATCGCTCGTCGCCCTGGCACGGCATCGCGCCTTATCTCGCCGCACGCGCGTTGATCCGCAAGGCCACAGTGGACGATGCCGGCGCCGCTCCGGCTGCCCAGGAGCGATTGCGTAAAGTGCTGGCCGATCCGGATGCGTCCGCCTGGCACGAAAGCGCGCGCGGCCTCTCGCGTTACCTGTGTGCGCGAATGGAGCCGGCGCGGGCGATCGCCGAATTCGCCCACACGGTCGCAACGGAGAAGACCGGCGTCGCCGGAGCGATGAACGACTACCGGATCATGCTTGACCAGTATTCTGCCCGCAACCAGGATCCGCCGCGGGATGAAGATCTCGCCGATTGGATCGCGACCCTGCAAAACGGTCCCGCCGACCGCGCGCTCGCCAAATGGCGCGACACCCGTTCGCTGCCGTGGCTGATTGCCGCGCTGACATATGCCGACGGGCCGGACTCGGAGTTGATGGCGGCTGCCGCGCAGGTGGCCAACGGTTCGCCGGCGTCTCCGACAGTCGAGTTTCACCGGCTGCGGCTCATGCCGCCAGACCAAGCGCGGCCCCTGCTGGACGCGGTGCTTCGCCGCAAGATGCCCGCGTCGGCGCGCAACCTATTCCTGGCAGAGCGTATGCGCGTGGCGCGCGATTGGGACGACTTGTTGCGCTACGCGCCGCGCGCTGCCACCGCTATCGCCTATGGCGGCTTCTACTCGGGAGAAACGCCCGTCTCTTCGCCGGCGGAGCGCGACTTCGACGATGACGCCGCGCGCATCCTGGATCACAAGGCGCCGCTCGCGCTGCTGCGGCTGGCCGCGCGTAATTCCAGCCTGCCGCCCAATCTGCAATTGCAAGTCGCGCGCGCCGTGTGGGTGCGGTCGATCCTGCTGAACGACGCCCGCGCCGCCGTCGAGATCGCACCGGTTCTGGCGTCGCTCGCGCCGCAGCTCAAGCCGTACCTCGACGCTTACCTGGCGGCGCCGGACGAGAAGACGCGCGCGTTCGCGGCTGCCTGGCTGATGCTGAACAATCCGGGGATGCATTATTCGGTCGACTCCGGCGCCGGCCGCTTCACCCCCATACCGAAGCTCGATCCTTTCCGCGACAACTGGTGGTGTGCCATGAATACAGCGGATGCGGCACGCCGGTCGATGAACGCGCCGCTCGAATTGCTTTATCGGGGCGCGGCTCCCGAGGCCGCGTTTTCTACGGCGGCCCAGCGCGCCGAAGCCCTGCAAGAAGAGAAGAAGTTGGCCGCGGCCCCAGCCGCCCCCACTTTGTTGGCCCGCCAAGCGGTCGCATGGGCCGAAGCCCATCCGGACGACCCGCGCGCAGCCGAGGCTCTGCGCCTGGCAGTGCGCGCAGGCCATTATGCCTGCGGCGGCGACGGCGAAACCAACCAGTGGGTAAAGCGCGCGTTCCGATTGCTTCGCAGCCGCTATCCAAAGAGCGAAGCGGCCCGCCGCACGCCCTATTGGTTTGGCGTGGACCAACGGCCGCGGTGAACTATGCTATATCTATGTTCCGCTGGCTTACGCTGCTCTCTTTCATCCCCCTATTGCTCGCGCAAACCGATGACATCCGCGCCGTCATGACGCATTCCGAAGAAGCCTGGAACCGCGGCGATTTGCCGGCCTTCGCCGCCTACTACGACGATTCGCCGGAGACTACATTCATCGGCAAGGAAGTCGTCCGGGGAGGCGTGCAGGCGATTCTGGCCCGCTATCGCAAAGCCTACCCAACCCGCGACGCCATGGGCACGCTTTCATTCTCTAACATCGATGTGCGCACGCTCGCCCCGGACCTCGCGCTGGTCACCGGTGAGTTCCATCTCGAGCGCACCGTTGCTGGCGGCGGAAACGCCTCGGGACGCTACACGCTGGTTCTGCGCAAGCGGCCAGGCGGATGGAAGATCATTCACGACCACACCAGCAACTAAAATGCGTATACTGGTTGCATGCTCAAAATGTTGCTGTCTGCCTCGTTGCTGGTTTTCGCCGCGGCCTTGTTCGGCGCCGCCAGCGTCTATGAATTTACGTTGAACTCCATCGATGGCGCGCCCGCGCCGCTGGCCGCCTACAAAGGAAAGGTCCTGCTGCTCGTGAATGTGGCGAGCAAGTGCGGCTTCACGCCGCAGTACAAGGAACTCGAAGCGGTTTACGAGAAGTACAAGGACCAGGGCCTGGTAGTCGCGGGTTTCCCGGCCAACAATTTCGGCGCTCAGGAACCCGGCACGAATGAGGAAATCAAAACCTTCTGCTCACGCAAGTACAGCGTGACGTTCCCGATGTACGCGAAGATCTCCGTGAAGGGTTCGGATATCGCGCCCCTGTACGAATACTTGACGAAGGCCACCGGCGGCGACATCAAGTGGAATTTCACCAAGTTCCTGATCGGCAAGGACGGCGCGATAGTTACCCGCTTTGAATCGAAGGTAAAACCCGACGATTCCGAGGTTACTGCCGCCATCGAAAAAGCCCTGGCGCAGTAGCTAGCCATGTGGACGACGGGGGCCGATTAACAATCGGCCCGCAGGTTGCCAACTAGTTGCCAACCTGCCCCACAGCTTTAATGTGCGTCGTTGTCGCCAGCGGCGGATGGCGCGACCGGTTCCATTACGTCGTCGCCATCCTCCGGCAAGTCGTCTTCCAAGTCCAAGCCTTCGTCCGATAAACGATCCCCAGATCCGGGAGAGCCGTTTTCCAGCTTGCGTTGGACCCGCCGCGCAGCTTTGTCGCGCTGCTTCTCCTGGCGGGCGAGTTCTTTCTGGCGTTTCTTAAATGTCGTGCGCGATCTCATGGCCATAAAGTTCCTCTTTCGCTCTTCTCCCGGTTTGGGTAGATGTTTGGGTCGATGTCCAAGTCAACTGCACAGCCGTTGCGGCTGCCCCGCCGCTTACCAGCGAGGCTCACGGCGCTGGCGAGGTCCGCCACCGCCGCCTCCGCCGCCTCCGCGGCCCGGACGAAAGCCCCCGCCTCCGCCGCCATGTCCGCCGCCCTCTACCTTCGGACGGGCCTCGTTGACGTTCAGCGCGCGGCCGCCGAAATTAAACCCGTTCAGGGCGGCAATGGCGCGCTCCGCCTCGGCTGAGTCGGTCATCTCCACGAAAGCGAAGCCGCGCGACCGGCCGGTATCGCGGTCCGTCATCAGGCTGACGCGCTCCACGGTCCCGTGCTGCTCGAAGAGCGAGCGGATGGATTCTTCCGTCGCCTTGAAATCCAAGTTGCCTACGAAAATCTTCTTCACGGTGATCTCCTCGTATTTGAAAGCGAGCAGACTAGGCGCAACTCTCGGCCAGGTTGCGGGCAAATCAAATTCGATTCCATAATACCAGATTTCCGTACACAAAGGCCGCGCATGAAGAGAACTTTACGCGCTGCGCGTATCCGGATTTGTGCAGAATTGCTCACCTAGAGCGATGGCCCACCGTCACTTACGCGTCCAGAATCATGTAGGTGACCAACGCCGCCGCGACCGGCCGTCTCTCTCCGTCGAAGATCTCCACTCGCCCGCAACACAGCCGCGCGCCCACCTTAACCAGATGCGACCGCGCCGCGATCTTGCCGTGCGCCACCGGTCGCAGATAGTTGATCTTCATCTCCACGGTGGCCGCGGCCCGCGGACGGCCCAGGTGCCGGGCCAGCGCCATGCCCACCGCCACGTCGGCCAGGGTGGCCGTTACACCTCCGTGCAGCACGCCGGATCCGTTCATGAGCTCGGGCCGCAACCGGCACTCGATCGTCACGCCGTCTTTGTGCAGCCGCACCAACCTCAGTCCTACGTGCGCGTTAAAGGGAATTTCCTGTAGAAACTCTTTTACTTTTTGGAATGTCATAGGGGATGAGGCCAGCGGACAGAGTCAGCCTAATCACACGTTATCACGCCGGAACCGCGCTGCCATTTCGCACAAGCTGAAAAAGGCCCGCCACGACGGATGCCGGCGGGCCAGGATGCACAGTTTGGGGAGCGTTACTTAAGGTTCAAGCGCGAAGACCGTCGAGATGGTGCTGCCACCTATGAAGTTGGTCGTCCCATACAGCGTTCCGTGCGGACCGATTACGAGAGTCGTCGGGTCGCCCGTCGCGCCGTTAAACGGAAAATTGTAGAGTTGATCCTCGGTCCAAATACCGGCGGGCGAGGCGGGCGGGGTCAACGCAAATACGGTGCCATATCCGCCGGTTCCCCCATCCGAGGTTACCCCGTATAGGCTTCCGTTGCTTCCCACAACCACGCCTTGCGGACCCACGCCGTCATCCACCAAACCTCCGAAGGAATACAACGTGTTTTCGGTCCAAACGGCTCCTTCCGTTGTGGGTGGCGTCAGCGAGTATATTATTCCAGCGGAATCTGGCGCGCTTCCGGCCGCCGCGGTGCCGTACAGCACTCCATCATTGGCGAGCGTCAGACCGGTGGGGCTCGAGATCACGCTACTCGGCGGGAGGTTATAAATGACATCGTACGTCCAGGCGCCACCCGCCTCGGTCAGCGAGAATACCACGCCACCACCGAGGGTTCCCCCAATCACGGCGAACCCATATAGCACGGGCGCCCCGCCTGGGCCGCTGCCGAGAACCACGTTGTTCGGTATCTCGCCGCCGGTACCACCCGCCACGAGGCTGTAAAGCACGCTTTCAGTCCAGGCGCCGCCTTGCGTCGTGGGAGGAGTTAATGAGAATATCGTGCCGCTTCCTTCACTTCCGCCTACTCCGGTCGAAGCCCCGCCTTGCCCAGTCGTTCCGTAAAGTACCGGCAACTCGCCGCTCCTGAGATTTACCGCGAGCGGCGCGAGGGGAAGCCACCCGTCGGTCCCGTGGAAGCTGTGCAGCACGTGCTCCGTCCATGCACCACCCGTACTTTGCGGCGGCACCAGGCTGAACACGGTGCCCTTGCTAAATCTCCCACCTTCTTCGGTTGTTCCGTAGAGCACCGGGAGCCCTCCGGAATAGCCGCCGATGGCGATGCCGAGAGGAAAGGATCCGTCCGATGGATTGGAACCGAACTCATAGAGCGTAGTATAGGTCCAAGGGTTCCCCGGCGTTGTCGGCAGCGTGAGAGCGTACACAGTTCCCCTGCCTTGGCTGCCACCGGTTTGAGTAGCCCCGTACAACGTGTCGCCAGTGCCGGTCAAAGTCGTAGGTCCTACCGCGGCGCCGAAGTTGTAAATCTGGTTGTACCCCGGGTGCTGTGCCAGTAACGCCGTAGCGCCTGTCAGGGAGGTAAATAATCGTAGAGCCGGCATCCATCGGCTCAGTTTTCCAATGTTTCTTCCGTTGTTCATGTAAATTCTGTCGTCCTTTTCTTTTTTAGTTTTCACTCGTGTTTAATGCGGAAAATCGCGCGAAGCCACGACCAATACCTGCGTCCCTGCCGGTATTGTGTTTTTTCGACCGGCTCCCCTGGCTTCGCGCCGAGGCGACGGCAAACCGGTTGGCGCTTCCACTCTCGTGGCAAAAATAGCACGGAAGGCAAACGCATGCAATAGACTGCGCCGGATCTCTATCTGAACTGCTAATCGTATGAAGACAAGGGTGATGGAGCGCAATCTTAACTTGCGCAGGCCTACTCGCGGCAGATCCCCCGCTCGCTGCGCCGCACAAACTCCACCAAGTGGAGCGCCTCCGGGGTGGGTATCTCGCTCTCGATGCGCGTCAGGGCGTCGGCCAGTTTCAGGCCCGACCGGTACAGGAGCTGGTACGCCTTCTTCAGCACCGCAACGTCCGCGTGCTTGTATCCGGCGCGCTTCAGGCCCACCAGGTTCAGGCCCACCGCCGCGACGTTGAAACCCGAGTACAGAAAAAATGGCGGCACGTCGCTGTTCACGCGGGTGTTGCCGCCGATCATGGCCAGCCGCCCGATCTTCGAATACTGATGCACCACCACGCCGCCGGAGATAAACGCCTGGTCCTCCACCTCCACGTAGCCCGCCACCAGCGCGCAACTGCAAATCACCGTGCGGTTGCCGATCTTGCAGTTGTGCGCGATATGGCCCGAGGTCATGATGTAATTCTCGTCGCCGATCTCGGTGACGGATTCCGCCTCGGTCCCGCGCGAAATGGTGTAATGCTCGCGAATCTGGTTGCCGCTGCCGATGCGCAAATAACTGCGCGCTCCGGCGCAGAAGTTCTTATCCAGCGGGTCCGTCCCCAGCACCGTCCCCGCCGAGATCCGGTTGCGCTCCCCTAGCGTGGTCCAGCGCTTCACGAATACATGAGGTTCCAGCACGCAGCCCGCGCCGATCTCCACGTCGCATTCCACCACACAGAAATCCCCGATACTGACCCCTGGCCCGATCTTGGTATCCGGATGGATACGCGCGGTTGACGCAATCACAGCTTGTATCATAAGACATGCGCGTACGTGATCTGGCGGAGTGGTTGGGCGTCACCTTCGAAGGTGACGGCGAAAAAGAGCTCACCGGCGTCGCCCCGCTGGAGACCGCGGGCGGCAGCGAGCTTTCCTTCCTGGGCGGCCGCAAGGCGGCGCAACAGGCTGACTCCTCCTTCGCCGGCTGTCTGATCGTGCCGCCCGACTTTCCCAGTTCCACCCGGCGCACCGTGATTCGCGCGCCCGAGCCGCGCACGGCCTTCGCGCGCGCCATGAACCGCTTCTACCCCACCCTGGAGATCAAGCCCGGCATTCATCCCACCGCGGTGATCGGCAAAGACGTGGAGATCGGCGCTTTGGCTGCCATAGGGCCCCACGTCAATATCGGCGACAGCACCCGCATCGGGCTGGCCAGCGGCATCGGCCCTGGCTGCTCCATCGGCAAGCGCGTGGTGCTGGGCGAGGGCTGCGTCCTGCACGCCAACGTCACCATTTACGACAACGTGGATATCGGGCGCGGCGTGATCCTGCACTCCGGCTGCGTGATCGGCGCGGACGGGTTCGGCTACGTGTTCGAGAACGATCGCTATCACAAGTTCCCGCAAGTGGGCCGCGTCGAGATCGGCGACTTCGTCGAGATCGGAGCGAATTCGTGTGTCGACCGGGCCGCCCTGGGTGTCACGCTGATCGGGGAAGGCAGCAAACTGGACAACATGGTGCACGTGGGCCATAATTGCCGCATCGGACGCCATGTGGTGGTGGCGGCGCAGACCGGATTTTCGGGCAGTGTGGTGGTGGGGGATTACGCAGTCATCGGCGGACAAGTCGGTATCGGCGACAAGGCCCGCATCGAATCGCGGGCAGTGCTGGGATCCGGGTGTGGCATCCTGACTTCCAAGATTGTGCGCTCCGGGCAAACTGTTTGGGGAACGCCGGCGCGGCCATTGAAAGAGCACCTGGAGCAGCTCGCCAACTTGGCGCGGCTGCCCGAAATGCGCCGCCAGTTTGCCGATTTGAAGCGTCGCCTGGCGCACCTGGAAGAGAAACTGTAGGTTGGGCAATCCTGCCCTGAGTTTGGCATTTCTTGGGTGGGGCAGGCGGTTTCGCCTGCCTACACGGGTGTGCGACATAAATGTGAGGTCTTTAGGCGGAGCGACTCATTTCCCAATAGTTTTCAAAGCGACCATTGAGCAGGGAACATCGAA
>Ga0302324_100024317_pt1 | contig 11676 bp, 12 predicted proteins | sample Palsa_T0_1_FD_201949 | JGI IMG/M metagenome (GOLD analysis project Ga0302324, IMG submission 201949) | Peat permafrost microbial communities from Stordalen Mire near Abisko, Sweden - Palsa_T0_1 | ecosystem: Environmental > Terrestrial > Soil > Palsa > Peat permafrost | place: Sweden: Abisko... | reverse complement strand
CAGACCTTGGGCGGAGATGGCGGCGGTCATCGCAGCAGGTCCGCTGGCTGGCTCTTCTTCAGTATGCCCATCGCCATCGCCCCGGAGATGATGGCGATCACCATCATCATGATGCAGACGAACACCGCGACGGGCGGCCGCACCACGATTGGCAGGCCGATGGTCCCGCCGAGCAGGGCGATGCCTCCAGTGAACAGCAGGGCGGCGATGGTCCCGGCGACACCGGCCCAGAACGACAGCTCCATCACGATCAGCCGCAGCGAGCCCATCGAGATGCCGAGCGCGCGCAGCGAGGCGAACTCGCGGATGTTGGACAGGATCGCTCCGCGCAGGGTCTGGGAGGTGACGCCGACCCCGATCAGGGCGGCCAAGAAAACGGAGAAGGTTAGCAGCAGACCGATGATCTGCTCGCCCATCACGGCCGTCTCGTTGGCCTGGTTGAACTCCTTCAGCGTCCAGGCCGTGTAGGCGCCGTGGCCGATGGCGTTGAGCTGATCGCGCACCGCCGCGGCGCGCAACGGGTCGCGGATGCTGACCATCAGCGGGCCAATGCGCAGGCCCTCGCGCTCCATGCCGAGCTGGCGCATCGTGGTGTAGGACATCACCACGATCGGCTGCTGCGGGCTCTGGTAGTTGTGCAGGATGGATCGCACCCAGACCGAATTGCCGTTCAGCGACGCCTTGTCGCCGAGCTTCACGCCGAGCGGGACCTGCGCGCTGGCGTCGATCGCCACCGCGCCCGGTTCCATCAGGGCGATCCGCTCCTGCTCGGTGAAGTCCTTGGGGAGGGTCACCGAGTTCGGATAGGGCTGCACGCCGAAGGTCTGGACGAAGGTCTGCACCTGCTTCTGACCGGGCTTGGCGACGTTGATCCACATTGCGCCGCTGCCGCTGATCGGCTCGACATCCACAACCTCCGGATTGAGGTAGATCAATGGCTTCACCCGCGCGGGAATGCTGGCGTTGCTGTTGACCAGCGCCTTGACGTTCGGCGGCAGGATGATCAGGTCGGCGCGTGAACGCTCCCAGGTCGCCAGTTCGGCATGGATGATGCCGGCGAACATGCCGGAAAAGGCCATCACCATCATGCCGGAGAAGGCCAGCGCGATGATCGCCGCCAGGTAACGGCGCCACTCGTAGATCAAGGTGGCCAGAGCCAGCGACATCGTCCCCTCGCGTGGTGCGTGTCTTAAGGTCGAGGCTTGAATCGGCCCAATTAATTCGGGGTAAGGGCGAACGGCGTTCGCAGGCGGCCCGCCTCAGAGCGTCTCGCTGAAGAAGGCGACGTTGGCGGCGCGGGCGGCTTCGGCGGCCTTGGGATGGAACGCCATCAGCACCGGGCCGCCCTGACCCTTGTGGGCGAACGGATCGACGATGGTCCTGGCCGGCGCGTCGCGGTCGAAGGCGTGGCCGGCGCCCTTGTGGGTGACGCCGCGGATCAGGGCGCGCGAGGCGCCCGGCAGGCGCGCCAGCAGCTGTTCTAGCCCGTCAGGATCGTCATAGGCGTCGGCGTCGCCGGCCTGGACCAGGATCGGCGCGCCAGTCAGCGCCGCCAGCGACAGGCCTGGAACATTCTCGTACGCCCAGCAGACCGGGTAGAGCGCGGCGTGGGCGCGGATCGGCGGGGCGGCGGCGCCGAGCTCGCGCCGCCAACGCGGTGTCGCCGTCAGCAGGGAAACGACGCCGCCCCAGGAAAAGCCGAGGATGCCCAGCCGGTCCGGATCGATCTCCGGCTGACGGGCCATGAAGGCGAGCGCGGCGAAGGCGTCCGGCAGGGTCTCCGGCACCGACCGTGGCCTGGCCAGCGCGCCGCGCTTGACGCCCCGGGCCGCCCACATGTCGATCTCGAAGGTGGCGATGCCCGCTTCGTTCAGCGCCGAAGTGTGAAACGCGCCGCGCGGATCGACGCCATCGGAGCCGTGGCAGATCAGCACCGCCGGCGCCGGCGGCCCCTCCACCGGAGTCTGGAGCTTGCCGGCGATGGTCAGCGGCTGATCGGCCTCGCTGACGAAGGCGGCGTAGGTGGTGCGGAAGCTCATGGTGCGAAGCTCGAGCGCGCCTTCACGCCCCAGTGGCCGTTCTCGCAGGTCACCACATAAATCGAGTCGAAGCCGCCGATCACGCTGCCGTCCTTTCGATAGCGGACGAAGCGGGTGTCGATGTGCACCTTGTCGGCGCCGGTGTGGATGACCGCGCGCCGTTCCCAGGCGGAGTGGTCCCATTCGGCCAACGCGCCGCGGCCGAACATATCCGGCTGGTGGTAATCCTTGTCGATGATCGCCAGCGTGTTGGAGGCCAACCGCACGCTTGGGAAGTTGAAGGTCTGCTGCCAGGCGGCGATGTCGCGCGCGTTGAAGGCGGTCATGAAGTCGTCGAGGCACTTCATGGCGGCGTCGATGGACGACTGGTTCATGGCATCTCCTGACGCATCTTGACCTCAGCTTGCGTGGACGAGGGCGCCGACGCGGCATAAGCTCAACCCAACATGTACGGAAAGACTTTCGCCGCGTCAGCCGCGGCGCTGGTGTTGTTGGCCGGGGGCGCGGCGCGGGCGGACGAGGGGATGTGGCCCTTCGACGAGGCGCCCGTGTCGCGGGTGAAGGACGCGCTCGGCGTCTCCATCGACAGCCGCTGGCTGGACCATTTGCGCGACGCCTCGGTGCGGCTGACCAACGGCTGCTCGGCCTCGATCGTCTCGCGCGCCGGCCTGGTGCTGACCAACCAGCACTGCGTCGTCACCTGCGCCCAGCAGATCTCGCCGCCCGATCGCGACTATGTGAACGAGGGCTACCTCGCAGACGCCAAGACCGACGAACGGACCTGCCCCGGCGTGCAGGCCGAGGTGCTGGTCGGCATCACCGACGTCACCGCGCCGATCTTCGCGGCCGGCGCCGGCAAGATCGGCGAGGAGTTCGCCGCTGCCCGCGAGGGCGCGATCGCCGCGGCGGAGCAGACCACCTGCGCCGGCGACGTGCGCTACCGCTGCCAGGTGATCAGCTTCTACCAGGGCGGCCAGTTCAAGGTTTACCGCTACAGGCGCTACGCCGACGTGCGGCTGGTGTTCGCGCCGGAGCTGGATGCGGCCTGGTTCGGCGGCGATCCGGACAACTACAACTTTCCCCGCTACGACCTCGATTGCGCGTTCCTGCGTCTTTACGAGGACGGCAAGCCGGCGGCGACGCCGACCTTCCTGGCCTGGGCCACCAGCCCGCCGCAGGCGGGCGATCCGGTGTTCGTCTCCGGCAACCCGGCCAGCACCGAGCGGCAACTGACGGTGACCCAGCTCGCCACCTTGCGCGATATCGCCCTGCCGCTGCTGTCGGTGCAGCAGGCCGAGCTGCGCGGCCGGCTGATTCAGCTGGGCGAGCAGGGCCCCAAGATGCGCCGGCTGGTCGCGGGGGCCCTGTTCGAGGACGAGAACACCTACAAGATGCTGCAGGGCCGGCTGATCGCCCTGCGCGACCCGGCTCTGACCGCCGCCCGCGAGCGTGACGAGGCCGAACTGAAGGTCAAGCTCGCCGCCGACCCCCGGCTGTCCGGCCAGATCGGCGATCCCTGGGCCCAGATCGACGCGGCGCAGAGGGTTTACGGGCTGCAGTTCGGCATCTGGCACGAGCTGGAGTCGGGCGCCGGCGGCGGGTCGGACCTGTTCCGCTACGCCCGCGAGATCGTCCGCGGTGCGGCCGAGCGGGCCAAGCCAACGGGCGTGCGCCTGCCCGAATACGCCGACAGTCGCCTGCCGCTGGACGAGAAGATCCTGCTCGACGCCAAGCCGGTCGAGCCGGTGCTGGAGAAGCTCTATCTGGAGTTCTGGCTCTCCAAGACCCGCGAGCTGCTGGGCGCGGATGCCCCGGCCGTCGCCATGCTGATCGGCAAGGAGAGCCCTGAGGAACTGGCTGACCGGCTGGTGAGCGGCAGCCATCTTGCCGATCCGGTGTTCCGCCGCGCGCTGTGGGACGGCGGCATGACCGCCGTCGCCGCGTCGAGCGATCCGATGATCCAGTTCGTACTCGCCACCGATCCGCTATCGCGCGCCGCCCGCCAGGTGTGGGAGGAGGAGGTGGTCGGCCCGATCCAGGACGCCGGCGAGCGGATCGCCCGGGTGCGCTACGCCTTCGAGGGGCCCGGCATCTATCCCGACGCGACCTTCTCGCTGCGCCTCAGCTACGGCAAGGTCGCCGGCTGGACCGACCAGGGCCAGGAGACGGCGGCGTTCACCACCTTCGCCGGCCTCTATGGCCGCGCCACCGGCGCGCCGCCCTACCGCCTGCCCAGCCGCTGGACCACCGGCCAGGCCAAGCTCGACCCGACCACCGTGCTCGACTTCGCCACCACCAACGACATCACCGGCGGCAGCTCCGGCTCGCCGGTGGTCAACGCCAAGGGCCAGATCGTCGGCACGGCATTCGACGGCAACATTCACTCGATCGCCGGCGACTTCGCCTACGACGGGGCGCTGAACCGGACCATCGCGGTCTCGACCGTGGCGATCAGCCAGGCGCTGGACAAGGTCTACGGCGACGCCGCCCTGGCCAAGGAACTGGCCGACCAGTAGCAGTTGGCCCGTTTCTGGCGAGGGACGGTCGTCGTCACGACGCCGAGCTTCGCCGGAGAGACCCGTTTGATCGCTGCAGCCATGGCCGCCCTGCCGGTAATTCAGCAAGTAGAACAAAGCCTTGCGACCCGCGTCGCCAACGGCGTCTCGGCCTTCTTCGCGCCGACCAGCAGCAGCTCGTCCGGGCAAAATGTGCCCAGCCCGGCCGCTTCCAGCTCGGCCAATTCGTCCCAGTCCTCGTCCGCCTCCCCCCTCAGCAGCAGCGTCGCCAGCGCGCTGCTGAAGTTGCAGGACAGCTCCGGGGCGGGCCAGGTCCACCACCACCATCACGGCGCCGGCAAGTACAAGGCGGCGAGCGACGCGACCAGTCAGGCGACTGATGCGACGAGCCAGACCGGCTCGACCAGCGCGGCGACCACACCGGTGACCGCCGTCACCGCGTAGCGGCGGTTCCGCCGCCGCAATCAGGGGCTCCCCCAACCTCCGGTCATCGCCGGGCGTTCGTCCCGGCGACCGATGAAAATCGACGGCGCATGGCCGTGCCCAGCCCGGCCACGCCGGATCCCGCGTTCTGGGGTCACCGGCGCTGTCGGCCGGTGATGACCGAGAATTGGGAGGGGGCGCCGATGGAATAGGCGGCGGCGGGCGTCCGGCGGTGAGCGCCTTGCGCGGCCGCCCCGGCTCATGCCCAATCCGCCACCGGGGCGGCGAGGGGGGGCGGATGTTCGGGCTGGAGAATGCGCAGAGCCTGGTCGGCGTCCTTGTCACCATGGGGATCTGCTGGGCGCTGTCGGAGAAGCGCTCGGCGTTCCCGTGGAAGCTGGCGATCGGCGCGATCGCGGTGCAGGCGGGGCTGGTCCTGCTGCTGTTCGGCCTGCCCGCCGCGAGGGCGGTGCTGACCGGCGCAGGGGCGGTCGTGGACGGCCTTTCCGGCAGCACCCAGGCGGGGGTGAAGTTCGTGTTCGGCTTCCTCGCCGGCGCCGACGGCCAGCCCTACACGGTGACCAATCCCGGCGGCCTCTTCACCTTCGCCTTCCGCGTGCTGCCGGTGATCCTGGTGATCTGTGCGCTGTCGGCGCTGCTGTGGCACTGGCGGATCCTGAAGTGGGTGATCCAGGGCTTCGGCGCGCTGTTCGAACGGACCATGGGCCTGCGCGGACCGCCGGCGCTGGCGACCGCGGCCACCGTGTTCATGGGCCAGGTCGAGGGGCCGATCTTCATCCGCGGCTATCTGCCGGCGCTTTCGCGCTCCGAGCTGTTCCTGCTGCTGGCGGTGGGGATGAGCTGCGTCTCCGGCTCGACCATGGTGGCCTATGCGACCATCCTGAAAGGCGTGCTGCCCAACGCCGCCGCGCACGTGCTGACCGCCTCGGTGATCTCGGCCCCGGCCGGTGTGCTGCTAGCGCGGATCGCCGTACCGCGGGACGCCACGGCCGAGCCGGTTGGCGAGACCGACCTCGGCGCGGAGGCGATGTACGAGAGCTCGATCGACGCCCTGATCAAGGGCATCGGCGTCGGGTTGGAGATCTGCCTGAAGGTCGGGGCCACCTTGATCGTGTTCGTCTCGATCGTGGCGATGATCGACGGCGCGCTCGGCCTGCTGGCCCCGGTCGGCGGGGCGCCGCTGAGCCTGGAGCGGATATTCGGCGTCGCCTTTTCGCCGCTCGCCTGGTGCATGGGAGTGCCCTGGAAGGAGGCGCAGGTCGCCGGATCACTGCTCGGCGTCAAGCTGATGCTGACCGAATTCACCGCCTTCTTCGACCTGGCCAAGATCGCCCCCGGCGTGATCTCCGAGCGCACCCGGATCATCATGACCTATGCCCTGTGCGGCTTCGCCAATATCGCCTCGGTGGGCATCAACGTCGCCGGCTACTCGATCCTGGCCCCCAGCCGGCACAAGGAGATCATGGGCATGGTCTGGAAGGCGATGCTGGTCGGGTTTTTGGCCACCTGCATGACCGCTTCGGTGGTCGGCGTCTTGCCGGGCGCCCTGTTCGCGAAATAGAGAGTTGCTAATAGCAATTTCCTCACGAGGGCCCGCGCCATGAAGCTCTACGACAGCCGCCTGGCGCCCAATCCGCGCCGCGTCCGCTGGTTCATGGCCGAGAAGGGCGTCGATGACATCGAGATCGTCGACGTCGACCTGATGACCGGGGCGCACCGGACGCCGGAGTACGTCGGACGCGCCGGCATCGCCCAGGCCCCGGCGCTGACCATGGATTGCGGCACGACCATCACCGAATCGCTCGCCATCTGCCGCTATCTCGAGAGCCTCTATCCCGAGCCGAACATGTTCGGCCGCGATGCGAAGGAGACGGCGGTGATCGAGATGTGGACCCGTAGAGCCGAGATGCTGGCGGCGATCCCGTTGATGCTGGCGGTGCGCCACGGCCACCCGGCGCTGGCCGCGCTGGAGACTCAGGCGCCCGAAGTGGGCGTTTATAACCGAGCGCAGGCCGAGCGTTCGCTGCAACTGTTCGATCGCCGGCTGGGCGAGAGTGAATGGATCGGCGCCGAGCGGATCACCATCGCCGACGGCGTGCTCTACATCGGCGTGGAGTTCGCGCGGCTGGTCCGCTTCAAGATACCCGAGGCGCTGGCGAATCTGACACGCTGGCAGGCGGCGATGCGGGCGCGATCGTCGGCCGCGGCAGGAACGTGATGCTCAAGACCATCGCCTTCGCCCTGGCTTTGCTCGCCGCGCCAGCCTTCGCCGACACGCCGCCGTCGATGCCCGGAATGCCTGGGATGGCTTCCACGCCCGCCGCTCCGCCGATCGCGCCAGTGAAGGAAACCGTCGTCATCGGTCCGACCGGCAAGACCCTGGTGCTGACGCCGGCCGTATTGGCCGACCTGGACCGCGCGGAGGCGATCATGATCAATCACTCCGTCGCCCATACCTACGAAGGCGTCCGCCTCACCGAGATCTTGCGACTGGTCGATGCGCCGACTGGCGCCCGCATCCACGCCGACGCTGACAAGGATTATCTGGTGGTCACTGGCGGCGACGGCTTTCGCGCCGTCTTCTCCCTAGCCGAGACCGACGGCAGCGTGCAGCGCCACGCGGTGATCCTCGCCGACAAGATGGACGGCGCCCCGCTGCTGGCCCACGACGCGCCGTTCCGCATCGTCGTCGACGGCGACCAGAAACCGGCCCGCAGCGTCTATGCGGTAAGCCGGATCGAGGTGAAGGTGCTGCCTTAGCCGGCCGCGAGCGCGGTCAGCCCAAATCCTTCGGCGACCAGTTCCATCGAACGCAGCCGCGACGCCAGCGTCGGGCCGCCGTTGAGCACGAAGACCTCGTCGGCGCCGGTGTGGGCGGCCTTCTGCGCCAGGAACGCTTGCACCGCCGCGCCGTCGCCGCGGAAACGGCGGACGAAGCCCTCGCCCTCCGGCGGTTCGCCGGGGCGTTGCGGCGGGCGCGGAACGAGCGCGGCCAGGCGCTCGGCCTCCTCGGCGGTGTCGGCGGCCAGCGCGATGGTGGCGACGCCGGCGAACGGCGCCGACCGGTAGACCGAGGGCTGGAACGCCGCGCGGTAGGCCGCCACCGCCGGCGCGCCGTCGCCGCGGGCGATGAACTCGGCGAACACCATCCCCACCCCGACCATGCCGGCGAACCGCGCGCTATCGGCTGACGAGCAGAGCAGGAACAGGTCCGGGTGCGATGGCCCCGACGGGCTCGCCTTCACGTTGGCGTACGGGTGCGGCGAGGGGAACGGTTCGACCCCGGAAGCGTCGAGCAGCCAGGCCGAGAGCAGGGCGAAGTACTGCGGGAACACATCCGACATCTGCGAGCCCAGCGCCCGGCCAGTGATGCCGTCGGCGCCGAGAGCGCGGCCGAGCCCGAGGTCGATCCGCCCCGGCGCCAGCGCCTCCAGCTCCATGAAGGTCTCGGCCACCTTCAGCGGTGAATAGTTAGGCAGCATGACGCCGCCGGAGCCCAGTCGGATGGTCGAGGTTACCTGGCTGATCGCGGCGATCAGCACCTCTGGCGCGGCGCTCGAGAGGTGCGCGATCGAGTGGTGCTCGGCCATCCAGATGCGCCGGTAGCCCAGCCTCTCGGCCGCCTTGGCGATGTCGATGGTATCGCGCACCCCCTGCGCCTGGGTTCCGCCGATGGAGACGGGAGAGAGATCGAGAACCGAGAGCGGGACCATGACCGGCGATATGGCGGCTAGAGCCGCCGCCGCCAACGCCCTCGTTCATTGAGCGCGACCTTGCAACCATGTCCCCGAATGCCAAGTTTGGAATCTAACGAGGTAATCTGACACGGAAGGCCGACCACGGATGATTCAGTTCGCCGTCACCACCAAAGATGGAGAGTGGACCGTGTTTCGCGACGCCAAGTCGGTCGCGCACGGCATGTCGCGGTCCGAGGCGGTGAAACTGGCCGAAGCGTTCGCCTATGAGGCCGAAGCGCGCGGCGAAGACGTCCAGCTGCTGATCCAGGACTACACCGGCGAACTGAAGGCGCGATACTCAGGCGGCTGAACGGGCCCAGCTGGCATTCAGGGTGGCGCTATCGTTCGTAGCGGCCGACCAGCTCCTTCGCCAGTTCTGCCTCGGCGACCATCCGGCCGCCGGCGAGGCGCAGGGCGACGACCGCGCCGTCCGCGCCGCGGATCAGGCGCGCCGACTCGCTGTAGTTGCCGAAGCCGCCGGACTGGCTGATCCTGGCTTCGTCAGGGCCTGTCACCGTCAGCTCAGCGGCCTTGGCGACCGGGTTGGCCAGGCCCGGCAGGCCCAGCACTACCTTGTCGCCCACCGGCACCAGATCGGTTGGGCCCCAGGCGCTCCACCAGCGGCCGGACCAGTCGGCGAGTTCCGCGCCGGGCGCGCCGTCTGTCTTGAACCGCTTCAGGATCGCCAGCGCGCCGTCGAGCCACAGGCCGGACATGCCGTCGACCGCGTTGGTCAGGCAGGAGAGCGAGAGGTCGTGCTCGGGGACCACGGCGGAGCGGGTGATGTAGCCCTGGAAGCCGCCGCTGTGGCCGAACCAGTCCCAGCCGTCGAACGTCCCGCTGATCGTGCCGAGGCCGTATTTCTGCGGGGCGACCGACCAGCTGTCCTCCCACTGCGCGCGGGCCATCTCGCGGCGGCTGGCGACCGACAGCACGCTGGTCTCGGCGTTCGGCGACAACTGGCCGAAGAACCGCACCAAATCGGCGGCGGTGCTGACGAAGCCCGTCGCGGCGGCCAGGGCGTGGGTGGACTGGTCGCCCGGGAAGATCAGCCGGCGGCCCAGCAGCGCCTTGCCGGAGTGGCCGCGCGCCAGCGGCCCGCTCGCCGGCACGTCCGGCGTGGTCTCGGTGAGGCCGCTTGGGTCCACCACCTCACGCTTCAGCCAGGCAGCGTAGGGCTCGCCGGTGACGGCCTCGATCACCAGGCCGAGTAGGCCGAAGCCGTGATTGGAGTACTTCAGCCGCGTTGCCGCCGCGATCGCCGGCGGCAGCGCCAACTCGGCGCGCAGGGCGCTCTCGTCCAGGAACGGCTTGCGGTCGGCCCAATAGGCTGCGTCTGGGCCGTCCCGCAGGATGCCGGCGGTGTGCGACAGCAACTGGGCCAGGGTCGCGGCGGCGATGTCGGGATGCAGGCCGCTGACGTATTGCCCGGCGGTGTCGTCCAGCTTCAGCCGGCGCTGCTCGCGCAGCTTCATGATCGCGGCGGCGGTGAACGACTTCGAGTGCGAGGCGACGCGGAAGCGATGGCGCGGCGTCAGCGCCTCGCCGGCTGTCTGGTCAGCCCAGCCGAAGGCGATGTCCAGCGCCACCTCGCCCTGGTAGGCGACTGCCAACGCACAGCCCGGCTGCTCGGTGGCGCGCATCTGGTAGCCGAGCCAGGAGTCGATGTAGGCGAGGGCGGGGGCGAGCCAGGCGGGGTGATCGGTCATCAGTCAGCCTTTCCGCCGAATCTTCTTCACGATGGCCGAGAAGGTGGTGATCGGCCGTCCGCTGGCGGTGATCAGGCCGCGCACGAACACCATCGAGCCGCCCGCCCGCACTACGTCGCCGCGGGCCTCGATCAGCTCGCCCTCCTCGGCGCTGTCGACGAACTCGCAGTTAAGCGACGCGGTCACCGAGCCGACGTCCTTCAGCGCCTCGTCGGCGATCATGAACAGGGCGTAGTCGGCGAAGGTGGCCATGCAGCCGCCATGCATAAAGCCGCCGCCGTTCATGTGCTTCTTTTCGGCGCGGAAGGCGCAGACCATGACCCCGTCTTCGCCGCGCCGCGCATAGAACGGCCCGGTCAGCGCCTCGTACGGATCGGAGTCGTAGCGCCCCCACCCGGCCCACTCGCCCTCCAAAACCGGATGTGGGGTCCAGGGGTTCTGCGCGTCGCCGCCGTCCATTCGGAATGAATCCAATCATGTGGGGAAATTTGATGGCTCATAAGCACATTGGCGGCGGCTTGCGGAAGGGACTTGGTCTCGCCGCCGGCATCTGGCTTGTTACCGCCTCAGCCCGCGTTCGCGGGGAAGAGCGGATACAGGGGTAATCATGGCGCTCGATCTCGAAACCCGCGGCCAGCTGATCGACACGGTGCGCCGGTTCGTCACCGAGCGGTTGCGGCCGCTGGAGGCCCAGGTGGCCGAGAACGACGCCGTGCCGGACGAGATCATCGCAGAGATGCGCGAGCTCGGCCTCTACGGGCTCTCGATCCCGGAGGAGTACGGCGGGCTCAATCTGTCGATGGAGGACGAGTGCCTGGTCGCGGTCGAGCTGGGCCGCACCAGCCCGGCGTTCCGCTCGGCGTTCGGCACCAATGTCGGCATCGGCAGCCAGGGCCTGGTGATGTTCGGCACGAACGACCAGAAGCGACGCTATTTGCCCGGCATCGCATCCGGCGAGATCGTCACCTCGTTCGCCCTCACCGAGCCGGAAGCCGGCTCCGACTCCGCGGCCGTGCAGACCAAGGCCACGCGCGACGGCGACGTCTATGTGCTGAACGGGATGAAGCGGTTCATCACCAACGCCAACAAGGCCAGCCTGTTCACCGTCATGACCCGCAGCGACCCGGACAAGAAGGGCGCGGCCGGGGTTACCGCCTTCCTGGTGCCACGGGAGCTCCCGGGGCTCTCGGTGGGCAAGCCGGAGAAGAAGATGGGCCAGCAGGGCGCCCAC
>Ga0302324_100024315_pt1 | contig 11676 bp, 8 predicted proteins | sample Palsa_T0_1_FD_201949 | JGI IMG/M metagenome (GOLD analysis project Ga0302324, IMG submission 201949) | Peat permafrost microbial communities from Stordalen Mire near Abisko, Sweden - Palsa_T0_1 | ecosystem: Environmental > Terrestrial > Soil > Palsa > Peat permafrost | place: Sweden: Abisko... | reverse complement strand
CCAGCGCATCGACGGTGAGATCCAAAACTTCCAGTGCGCGCTTGCCCTTCAGTGCGGGATTCGCTGCGATGGCGTAGGCCGGGACCACCGGGTTAGTTTCCACGAGCTCGTTCGACCACGGGATGCGGACACTGTTGAAGCCCATGGCCTTTACCTGGTGGGCGATGGCTGCGAGCGGGCGGTAGGCCAGGCCGCCCACCGAGAACTCGGTGTTATCGGCGCCATACCAATTCACTCCCGCCAGTTTGACGCGGTGGCCGTTGGCATCCACGATCCAATGGTTCGCGGTATGGAGGGGCAACGCGAGGGCGAAGAAGAGCATGGGGGCGAATTGCATCGGACTTAGCATAGCAGCGGGGCAGGTCCCTCGGCCTGCGCGGGCCGGGCTACACCCGGCGCGACGACATGAGTGTCGTCGCGGCACGCTGGGAGCGCAATGCCACATATTTTTTGCACCGTGGGGCGGGCAATTCTGCCCACAGCCGGCTCTTAGCCCAATGCCACTTACTTTAGAGTCGTCGATGGGTCTGCGTAAATAGTGGGGCGGGCCCTTGGCCTGCGCGGGTCCCCCGGACCCGCTTCTTCGTCCGAAATCGAGCCTTTGCGAAGAGAAGCTGCCGGCCTGGGAGGCCGCCGCAGGCCGAGGGCCTGCCCCACTATTTGTGCAGAATCGCTTTCCTAGCGAAAAGTAAGTGGCATTGGGCTCTTAGCCGGCTTTGGCCGCCTAAAAGGCGGCTGCGGCCATGATTGGCCGCCCCACGGTGAACTCGGAATCGCGTCTCTGTCAAAAAGTATGTGGCATTGCGCTGAGAGCGTGCGCCACGTCAGCGGTCACACTGTGGCCTTAAATGGCCAAACACTTGTTACGCTACTAAGCATGACCTTAAGATTTGCGCGATTTGCGATTGTGCTCATGACGGCGTGCGCCGGTTGGGCGCAGGATGTCGCCCGCATGGAACAGGTGATCCAGGCCTATTGCGCCGATCAGCGATTTATGGGAACGGTGCTGGTGGCGAAGGGCGCCGACATCGTGCTGAACAAGGGGTACGGGTCGGCCAACCTGGAGTGGGATGTCCCGAACTCACCGGCTACGAAATTCCGACTGGGGTCGATTAGCAAACAGTTTACGGCGGCTTCCATTCTGCTGCTTCAGGAGCGCGGGAAATTGAACGTTCAAGACCCGGTGAAGAAGTACATGCCTGACGCTCCAGCGGCCTGGGATAAGGTCACCATTTATCACGTGCTGACCCATACCTCGGGGATTCCGAGCTTCACCAGCTTTCCGGAGTACGCCAAATGGGAGCCGTTCGCGATTACACCCGCGGAAGAGGTGGCCTGGTTCCGGGACAAAGCGTTGGACTTCGCGCCAGGCGAGAAGTGGAGCTATAGCAACTCCGGATATGTGCTGCTGGGGTACCTGATCGAGAAGATCACCGGCGCCAGCTATGAGAGGTTTGTGCGCGAGAATATCTTCACGCCGCTGGGTATGCAGGATTCGGGGTACGACTCCAACTCGGCGGTGATCGCGAGGCGGGCGGCGGGGTACGCGGCCGGCAAGAAGGGCCTGGAGAACGCCGGGTTCGTGAACATGACCATCCCATTCTCGGCGGGATCGCTGTATTCCACAACCGGAGATTTGCTGAAGTGGGAGCAGGGGTTGTTCGGCGGGAAGGTTCTGTCGGAGGCGTCGCTCAAAACCATGACCACGCCGTTCAAGAACGATTACGCGTGCGGGCTAGCCGTCGTGACAAAGGACGGGCGCAAGGTAATCGAGCACGGCGGGGGCATCGAAGGCTTCAACACGCAATTGACCTACTACCCGGAAGATAAGCTGACGGTGGTGGTGTTGGGGAACGTGAACGGCGCGGCGCCCGGAGAGATCGCCGCAAAGCTGGCGGCCATCGCGCATGGCGAAGCGGTGAAGCTGCCGGCGGAGCGGAAAGAAATCACGGTGGATGCGAAAGTGCTGGCGCGGTACGTGGGAACCTATGAACTAATGGCCGGCGCCAACATGCTGATCACTCTGGATGGAAATCAGCTTTCGGAGAAGTTGGGCGAGCAGCCCACCTTCCCCATTTTTCCGGAATCCGAGACGATGTTCTTCTTGAAGGTGGTGGACGCGCAGATCGAGTTCGTGAAGGATGCCGGCGGTGCGGTGACGGCGCTGGTGCTGCATCAGGGCGGGCGCGACCAGAAGGCGCCGCGGACCGGCGATAAGGGTGAGGCGCCTGCCGCCCCCGTGCGCAAAGAGATCCATGTCTCGCCCCAGACGCTGGCCAAGTATGCGGGGACCTACACACTGGCGCCGGGCGTGGACGTGAGCATGACGGTAGAAGGCGACCGGCTGATGACGCAGATCACGGGGCAGCCGAAGTTCGGACTATTTGCCGAGTCGGAAACCAAGTTTTTCCTGAAAGTGGTCGATGCGCAAGTGGAGTTCTTCTCGGACGCGAGCGGCAAAGTGACGCATCTGGTGATTCATCAGAATGGGCAGGAGACTAAAGCGGCAAGACAATAACACGATGCGTGCGAAATTATGATTGCAGCCGGACCGATCGCGGCGCTGAGTGGCATGGCCGCCGAGGATGGGCCGGCCATTCTAGAACGCCAGACCCAGGAACTGCTCGACGCGGTATCATGAACGAAATCCGCTTTCTTGGCCTCCGCGGATCGGCGACAATGGTGGGTCGCCTCGATGGGTGACTAGCAACCATCCGCGAACGGATCCGCCCCGATCGTCCCCACCGGCTCCGCCACGTACGCCACCGATCCGGCCATGTCGCGCTCCTGTTTGGCGCGCAGACGTTCCTAGCTTAGCTAAGCTAGCTTCGAGGTCCACGTACTTGCGGTCCAAGAATTCTGAAATGACGCGGAGCTGGTCTTCCCCACTGCCGCTCAATCTGCGCGCCAATTGGATTTTCCGCGTGATGCCGTCTGCGCGAGGCGGCAGCGTCAGCGCCAAGCCTAGTCCGCTTCCTACGCCTCTGGAAGCAGCAGCAAGAGCATCTAGGTTTGGCTCCATTCCTTCCAAATGCGGCGCATAAGCTCGATGCCGCCATCGGCTCCGCCGCCGATCAGCCCGCCAGCAATTTGAACTGAGCCGACCTGTCCGGGTTTTGAGGGAGGTAGTAGGCTCAGAAGGCAACCCCGACGACAAGAACGAAAATTAATTCCGGGGTGAACGCCCCTGCCTTCCCCCGCCGCTGCTCCGCACAATACGGCACGCGGAATCTTTGAGCAGTTCACGCCTCTGTTCGGCGCCAGCTACACATTCTGATCGATGTCCTGCATGACGCTGGATCAGCGCTAACGAGAGGGCATTCTGAGTATTTTGAGGATTGTGAGAAGCGTAATGCGTTTCGCGCCTAACCTGCGGCCAAATGTCGGGTTTTTGGTCGGGAATGTCGGGTGGATGTCGGGTTTCTTGAAGCACCCCGACATCGGTTTTAAAAATAGAATCAGCGGCTTAGGGCGGAAATGTCGGGCATGGCAGGTTTTTCTAGGATGTGAGACGTGCCACGAAATTGGAACAGTGTTTTTCGTGTGCGCCGAAGGCGTGCGACCGGCGTCCACATTTGGACTCCGGTTGGACTCCAAACCGAGGGTCCACTGAGGGTTGGTGTCTGTAAGTCTTTGCGGAATTTGGTCGGGCCGCCGAGATTTGAACTCGGGACCTCTTGCACCCCAAGCAAGCGCGCTAGCCAGGCTGCGCCACGGCCCGATCTCTCTATTCTACGTCAAACCGGCCCGCAGTGTGGCTTGCCTCATCGGGCTATTGCGAAAAACGGGGAAATGCCGTATTTTTAAGGAGGCGCCGCAGCCGGGTTTCCCGACTGCGGCTTTTATACTGCTACTTACGGCGCCGGCGCCGCGTAATGCGGACCGTAACCGTGATCGCCACTGCCGTGGCGAAAGTAACGGTCAACGTGATGATTAACATCCGTTGCCTCTTTACTGCCTAAACGTTAGATTTGCCGGCCCGGCTGCAAACCGGGCCGGCAGCGTTTAGGACGCCGTAAAACGTCCCTGCGCTTTCCAACGGGCAGAAAACCGCGAATCTCGATCTTTCTTGAACAGAGTGGCGCTACCCGGCCCGCATTCTCGCTGGAATGTGGGACCGTCCGGCCAGCACCAGAGCGGCTCCCGCAAGCATCAGCGCGCCCGCCGCGCAGAAGGCGGTTTGAGGTGATACGTGCGTCCAAAGCATGCCCACCAGCGCGCTGGCGATCAGGTCGCCCACACCATTCACGCTGCCGAGCACGCCATAAGCGCTTCCGCGGGATTCTCGCGGAACGAGGTCCGCGGTCATGGCCGCCTCCAACGGCTTCTCCACGCCCGTATACATACCCGCCCAAGTGAACACAATCGCCAGCAGCGGAAGGCTGGTGATGTGCCTCGCGAAAATTGCCGCCACGCCAAAGCCGGTGGCCGCACCCATGGCGTAGCCGATCGCTAGCAGCGTGCGCTTGTGCATGCGGTCTGCGAGCGCGCCCGCTGGAAAGGCTGCGGCGGCGTAAGCGGCGTTGCGCAGCGCGTAGAGCAACGCAGCGATCTGGCCGGCCCGCATGGTTCCGTGTGCGGGAGTGAGCAGTTGCGCGGCAGCCAGCACCAGCAGGGTATGCGAGAAATCGCCCAAACCAAATAGACCCACCCCGCGCAGCAAATGCGCAAAAGCGGACGGCAGGCCACGGATCGATCCCCAGAGGCGCAACTCCGCATTGGGCGCCCTGCGCGCCTCGTGGACCAGCAAAACCATGGACGCCACCGCCAGCAGTCCAGGGATGAGAGAAATCAAAAAGATGCGGCGGTACGGTGCGGAGGGATCGGGCCGCGGCAGAACGGTCAACAACCAGACGCCCAACAGCGGCCCCAGCACCGCCCCCGTGGTATCGGCGGCGCGATGCAAACCGAACACCCGGCCGCGGCTCTCGGCGGGCGACGCATCGGAGAGCATGGCGTCACGCAGCGGGCCGCGTATGCCCTTACCAAACCAAGCGACCATGCGGCCCAGAAGAATTAGCGGCCAGGAAAAAGCCGCTGCCAGCATGGCGAGCGCGGTGCCCGACAGAAAGTAGCCTAGCGTGACGATGCCCTTGCGGCGCCCGATGCGGTCCGAATACCAGCCGGCGCCCAGCTTAACGAAGCTGGCCAATGCGTCAGCCCCACCTTCGATCCAGCCAAGGGCCGCGGCGGCCACCCCAATCGTGGTGGTGAAAGCGGGGAGCACCGCCAGCACCATCTCATAGCACACGTCGGCGCACAGGCTGGTGACGCACATACCGGCTACGTTGCGGTTCAGCCACGCCGGCCGCGCGCCCATGACGTCAGTTCTTGATGCGCCCCAGCATCTGGTAGATACGGATCAGCGCGGTGTCCATGATCTGCTCGCCTGCACCGACCGCCGCTGGAGAGACCGCGTTATCGGCGCCGTAGCCGCCTTCTGCCACCGCTTCGATGGTCGGGAAATATTGGTGATAGCCGTTGGCGTAGCCGAAGAAGAATAACTGCTTCACCCGCGCGCGCTGCTTCAGCCGGATGGCATGATTGCTGAAGAACTCGCCGGAGACTCCCACCAGCGCGATCTCACCGTTTAATAGCGCCACCGTCAGCCGCGGCCGGATGCCGTCCGCGTATTCGTCGATATAGTTGGGAACCAATTCGGGGAAGAACGCTTTTTGATAGGCCGCCTTCACCATGGGGTTGGCAAAATCTATGCGCGCGCTGAATCGCAGGCGCTCTTCCCGGCCGTCGAGCGACGGATGCGCCACATCTTGTGGATTGAGGGACTGCGCCAGCATCACCGCCTCCCGCGCAAGGGCTTGCCCGAACGCCTGATAGTCTCTGTTCGGCCCCGGATTTGTCGATTGGTCGCCCGCGGCGCCCTGCATGAAGATGGCCGCCGCGCCCGTTTCCTTGGTCACCTCCGCCTTCAGCGCGCCTACGTAATCCGCCGAGAACTTGAGCGTACTGGCGGGCAGCATGGTGGGATGCGCGGCGAAGTTCACCAGGATAGCCACAGGTTTTCCCGAAGCATCGTCGAACCGCATCACCGCCAACTCCCGGTCGCTGGGCTTCGGCTCGATCTTGGTGTGCCGGTTGCGATTGAATCCTTCCAACTGCACAGATCCCACCGCCATGCGCGCCGGCGCCAGCCGCGAATTCGCCTCCACAATCGCAGCCACGATGCCATCTTCCATCTGCCCGTAGTAACGCAACGCGGCGTCGAAGCGCCCCTTGCCCTTACCCTCCTGATCGGTAAGTTCCAGGACCGGCCCGTGGTGCGTGTGCGAACCGGCGATGATGGAATCCGCGATTCCGGCTTGTTCTTTGATGCGCTGCCGGATGCGTTGGAGCGATGCTTCCGCGGGCGCCCGGCCCAGGTCCAGCCCCACAATGGCGATCTTCCGGCCGCCGGCCTGAATCACCAGCGCATCGGCATACAGCGGATCGAGCACGCCATCCGAGAGGGCATCGTGGCGATCGCCGTAGCCCCACATCGGGACGGGCTCACGCGGCGTGATATCGCGCCGTCCCGCGCCAACCTGCAAGCCCTGCCCGCAGGCGCAACCCGCCAGGAGCAATCCGAACAGCCATCGTGTGTTGTGCATGAACGGGTCAGACCTGCAAATCGCGCAGGTAGGGAACGCTGGCCTTCATCAGGTCCAGGTTCATTTCGACGAAGTAATTTTTCAGCCCACCGGCCTTCGCCGCGGTGAAGATCTTTTTCCAGTCCAGGGTGCCTTGTCCAACGGCCATCGTTTTCCGGGTGACTGACGACCAATCCTGCACGTGCATCGAACCGAAGCGGCCGGGATACTTCATGAAGTACTCGGCGGCGTCGTAGCCGCGGCTGATGGTGGATACCTGAAACTGGAATGTCACCAGCTTCGGATCGAGCAGTTCCAGTAAGATGTCATAGGTGCGTTTGCCGTTCACCGTCGTAAGTTCGAAGTCTTCGTTGTGAAGACCCTGCCGGATGCCGGCCCGCGCGGCTTGTTCGCCGATTTTGTTGTATTCGTCGGCCGCCCGCTTCACATCGTCCATCGTCGGATTGCGCGGCCCGTCGAGGCTGGGAACCAACATCTGCGTCAGGCCCACCTCCTTCGCCCAGGCGATTCTGCCCGCCTGATTTTCTCTCAGTTCCTTAATGTCGAAATGCGAGCTCTCGCACTTGACGCCCAGATCGCTGAAAATCCTGCGCAGCTCCGCGCCCTTGTATTTGGCGATCGCGCCGAAGCCGGAGTCGGCGTAGCCCACCGGCGAGCACAACTCGATGGTTTGGAATCCGGCTTGGGCAAGCTGCTTGATGGTGCCGGGAAAGTCCTTGGCGATCATGGCCCGGACGGGATACGTCTGGCATCCAATTGGCATGCCAAGCGGATTGGCGCAAAGCTCTGGTGCGCTGGCGGACAAAAATCCGGCCGCGCTGGCGCCGGCCGCCGCGGTCTTGAAAAACTCTCTTCTAGAGGTTGCAGGCATACTGCGGCATTGTCGCACAATTCATGGGCTTTTATCGAAAACTCTCCATCGCTGGCCGTTGCCGTCTGACGGCGCAGCGGACGGTCCACGAAATTGGGTAGACTGAAAACAGGCGTGACGATGCATAAAGAGTTTGTTGAGCGACGGGACGGCAGCTTCTACCTGATCGGAAGCCGCGTGCCCCTAGCCCGCATCGTGCGAGAATTCGAGCATGGCGAATCGCCGGACACCATCCGCGCGCATTTCCCGACACTAAGCATCGAACAGGTCGACGGGGCCATTACTTTCTACCTGCGTTATAAGAACGCAGTGGAGCAAGATGTGGCGGAAAGAGAGCGCGTAGAGGATGAATTCACCGACCGGCAAGCGGCGCCTCCCGGCCTCAAGGAGAAGTTGGAGCGTGCGCGGCAGCAACCGCTTGCGCGACGAACCTGACGAATGATCCGCTTTCTGGCGGACGCAGATCTCAACCAAGGGATCGTTTCCGGCTGCTTGCGCAGAGAACCTACGATGGACTTTCTTTCAGCCAACGTTGCGAAGCTGGAAGGGTTTCCCGATCTCCAGGTGCTTGCGCTGGCGGCCGAACAGGACCGCATTCTCGTCTCGCACGATTTTCAAACAATGCCTCGGCATTTTGGCGACTTCCTTCAGGTCCGCGGCACCAGTCCTGGCGTGTTGCTGGTGCCACAGTATTTGCCGGAGGCGAAGCCATCGAAGAACTCGTGCTGATTTGGCGCGCTTCCGATGCCGAAGAGTGGGACAACAGGATACTGAGAATTCCACTGTTGTGAAGATGAAATCGCCGCCGAGCCGTTCTGGAAGTGCACGTTCGCGTCCTCGATGTGTGGGATCATCAGACGCGCCTTCATCTCACCGGCGTTGGTCTTCGGCGAACTGCGCTTGTAACCCTCCGGATTCTCCGCCGGTCGTCCCATGTAGCGCTCGGCATAGCCCGTCACAGGAGTTGGCTTAGTTCAAGACAGGCCTGAGTGAGTCTCCCCGTGTCGCCTTCGCGACAATCAACGTACTCGAGATTCCGAAAGATATATGGGATTCGCGCGCTGAAGACGTACAAGGGAAAGAGCACGGCCTCGCCTGTATCGAACTGCCTCGCTAGGGCGGCTGTGAATTCATCCTTGCAAGCCGGGCTGGCCCAGTAGTTCGGCGTGTACACGGCGGCGACTCGCCGCGCGTTGTCTAAAGACTCGGCCACCTGCATCAACCAACTAGCCCCGGTCCTCAGGGTTGTTCGGTCAAAGAATATCCGGATCTGGGGTCGGAGTGCCTCAAGCTCTCGCTTAACCGCAGAGGCGGTTTCCGAGTCGTCGTGACAATAGCTCAGGAAAACATCGTAACTCAGCGGACTTCCCGTTCTCTTCTCGTTCATGCCCGACCCCAGTCCCTCGTCCTTTTTCAGTCCCTCCTCGTGACGGCGCCGCAGTTCGACGAATTTCTCGTGGGCAAGGGTAGCGACAACCTCGGAGCGAACCACAATCTTAAGCAACTTCAGCGGCAAGCCTCGATGGATCCAGGATACGGCGGCACGGAGAGTTGACTCGATCATTTGTTCCGGGGGCCACCCTTGGTCGCCTGCGCCGATAAGCGGCATCGCGACTGAGGCATTGGGACAATCAGTGAGGAGGTGTGGGGCGAGCGCTCGAAACAGATCGTCGGTAATCTCGGGCGGGCTCCCCCGCCAACCGGATTCAATGCAGAGTACTCGGCTGAAAGCAAACTGGCCGGTAACGGGCTGCGATAGCCAGCACGAGAACTGCTCCCTCAGATCAGATCGACCGCCTTGGAATTCGCAAGTGCGGCGACTGAAAGCCCGGCCCGATCTAGGGATCCAATCAATGAACTCGGGGTAGGAATATAGTCGTCTGCGAAGGCGGAGACGACCAGTATGTCTACAGCTTGGTCAGCAGGCAGGCGCGCCAAGTCGCCGTGTAGCAATTGGATTGTCCTTTTTGCACCACCATGGTCGATGGTCCACGTCGCCAACAACTGCATATAGCTCATTGTATTGGAGCAGAGGAATTGCGGCAATCGCGACTGTGCAGGAGGGATCCATGGGAACTCAGCGCTGGGGTTCGTGAATAAACATTCCTGCGCGAAATGCACGTGCCACCAACAATGAGATCAGCCACGAGCAGAGTCTCCGGAATCGTAGAGGTACAGTCCGTGAAAATGAACCGTGTTAGTTAATCCGGTTTCACCCGACGTCCCGCGACACTGCTCCTACCCGACGCTTTACAACGCCTTATCGAAGAAATCCAGCATCGCCTGCAGCATCTGCCTCCGCAGCGGAGTGTCCACGCGGTGCGTCTTCTGCGGATACACCAACATCTGGAACTGCTTGCCCTCCCGCTCCAATACATTGGCCATCTGCACGCTGTTCTGGAAGTGCACGTTGTCGTCCTCAATGTTGTGCACGATCATCAGGCGCGCCTTGATGTCACCTGCGTTGGTCTGCGGCGAACTGCGCTTATAACCCTCCGGATTCTCCGCCGGCAGTCCCATGTAGCGCTCCGTATAGATCGAATCGTAATTGCGCCATTCCGTAACCGGCGCGCCGGCGATGCCGGCCTTAAAAACGGCCGGTGCATTGGCCAGCGCGTACAGCGTCATGTACCCGCCATAGCTCCACCCGTGGATGCCTACGCGGGTCATGTCCGCATAGCCTAAGCTGCCCAGATAGCGGATGCCATCCAACTGATCGCTCAACTCGATGGCGCCTGTTTCGTGGTAGATCTTGGATTCCCACATATGCCCGCGCCCCGCCGATCCGCGATTGTCTAGCTGCCAGATCAGGTATCCCTTCTGCGCCAGCACCTGGTCGAAATTGGCGCCGCTCCACTCGTCGCGCACCTCCTGCACGCCCGGGCCCCCGTAGACCATCACAATCACCGGGTACTTCTTATCCGCCGCGAATCCCGCCGGCTTGATCATGCGCGCGAAGAGCTGCGCGCCATCCTTGGCCTTCAACTGGACGATTTCCGTGGGCAGAATCTCGACATCCACCGGTGCGGACTCCTTGTATACCGCGATCTGCGAGCCGTCGCTCGCGTGCACCGTGCGGCGGGGCGGAGTGGCCATGCTGGATGCCGTATCCAGGTAAAACGTAGTGGTCGGGCTCATCGAAATGGCATGCGTGCCTGCGCCGCCGCTCAGCCGTTGCTTCTGCTTTCCATCCAGCCGCACGCGATAAAGCTGCCGTTCCAGCGGGCTCTGCTCGGTGGAAACAAAAAAGATCTCCCGTGTTTCTTCGTTCACCCCGGCCACCGCGGTCACTTCCCAATCGCCCTTGGTAAGCTGCGTCACGTGTTTGTCTTCCATGGAGTAAAGGTACAGGTGATGGTAGCCATCCCGCTCGCTGCCCCACAGGAACTGTTTGCCCCTGTTCAAAAAACGGAAATCGTCGTTGACATTTACCCAGTACGAATCTTCCTCCGTCAGCAGCACCCGCGAAATGCCCGTGCGCGTGTCCGCCAGTCCCAGGTCCAGGCGGTTCTGGATGCGGTTCAGACGCCGATAGGCCAACCCGCGGCTGTCCGGCGTCCAGTCCACGCGCGCCAGCAGACGATCGCGGGTTTCGCCGATGTCCATCCAGCGCGTCGGGCCGCCCTCCAGCGACACCACGCCCAAACGCACATCCGCATTCGGCGTGCCCGGCTGCGGGAAGCGCTCCGGTTCCGTGAAGGCGCGCCACGACAACAAATCCACTTGCGGGAAGATCGATTCGCGCCCCACGTCGAACTGCAAATAGGCGATCTGGCTGCTGTCGGGCGACCACCAGTGCGCCGTCGAGAGATTCAGTTCTTCCGGATATACCCAATCCAGTTCGCCGTTCCACAGCGTGGCGGAACCGTCCGTGGTGAGTTGGGTAACTTTTTTCGATGCCACTGCCAGGCTATACAGATTATGATCGCGCCGGAACGAAACGAAGCGTCCGTCGGGCGAGAGTTTGGGATCCCGCTCGGCCTCCGCCGTGGCCGTGAGTTGTTCCCACCGGCCGGTCTCCGTGTGCAGCAGGAACAGATCGCCACCCACGCTGACGAGCATTTCGTGGCCGGACGAGGACCATTGGAAGCTCCGCTCGGAGACGTGCCGGTTCTGCCATTCGGCGCCTTCCGATTTCGCCGGTTTTACCGCCTTTTCCTCCAGCGGGCCCAGCGCCACCAGCAGCTTTTGTTTCTT
>Ga0302324_100024313_pt1 | contig 11677 bp, 10 predicted proteins | sample Palsa_T0_1_FD_201949 | JGI IMG/M metagenome (GOLD analysis project Ga0302324, IMG submission 201949) | Peat permafrost microbial communities from Stordalen Mire near Abisko, Sweden - Palsa_T0_1 | ecosystem: Environmental > Terrestrial > Soil > Palsa > Peat permafrost | place: Sweden: Abisko... | reverse complement strand
TCGATCTACTTTCCATCTCTCCGAAAGTCTACGCATAAGATTGCCAATGCGCGGAAATCGCCGGCTCGAAAGTGCGGAATGTAGGCTATAACTATAAGCAAACAGATCGCTAACGTTCTGTCCGAGAGCCGGCTGCGCTAGTTGCGCATGTCTGGTTCGATGAGCGGGATGTGGAGACGGGCATGTCTGGATAATGAGGCACCGGCAGAGGAAAAGGCCGGACACAGATCGGCCAGACCTAAACGACCGCGTCACACCTCGACTCTACCGATTTGGTGTGGTGACCCGCATTGGCGCTTCCAATCTTCTTCAGATTGAAACGCGGTTCAGCGACCCAGTTGCTGACTGAAGAAGTCCGCCATGAAGCCGTAGGCCTCCTTCGACTCGGGCAGCTTCACATCGTTCCAGAAGGCATGCGGCAGCGCCTCAAATTCGATCAGCCGCGCGTCCACGCCCGCACGGAGGAAAGCGCGATGCAAGGTCGTCGTTCCGCTCAGTAGCAGGTCCCGGCCGCTGGTAATGAAGAGCGTCGGCGGCCAGCCATGCAGATCGGCGTACATCGGCGACAGAACCGGGTCCTTGGGATTGGTATTGCCTACATATTCGCTGTCCCGCGGCCCGTCGGGAATATCCAGGTGACCCGAGAGACCGTTCAGCGCATACATGGCGAAGGAGTCGCCCAGCAAAGAGAAGTCTCCCATCCCGGAGAAAATGCCGAGCGCCACCGGAAGTGGGAGTCCAAGCTGCTTAAGCCGCACCGCAACCTCTGCGGTGAGAATCGCTCCTGCTGAGGTTCCATATATCGCAATATGCGTCGGCTTATGGGTCTTCAGAAGTCCTTGATAGACGGCGACCGCGTCGTCGACAGCGGCGGGAAATGGATGTTCTGGCGCCAGTCGATAGAGAATGGCGACCACCCGGGTTTGCGTGAGGTTGGCAATCGGAATCGACTCCGTTAGCGAACCGGAGTCGGAGTTAAAGCCGCCGCCGTGCAGGTTGATCAGGACGCGGTCTGCATGTTCCGGCTTGACGGTAAGCGGATCGATAATCCGTACCGGCACTCCGGCGATAGTGTCGTTCTTGATCGCCACCGGATAGACCGCTTTAGACGCATCACCCGCGCGAGCCTGCCACGCATCTGTTCCGCTGCGCCGCTGCGCGAGCGTCTGCGGGACAGCGGCATCCGATGCGGGGCGCGCCAGTATGCGCTGCGCTTCCGGACTGATGGTGTGCGGTACCGGAACCACCCTGGTGACATGGGCCGTGCCCCTGGCATCGATGAAGCTGCCGTCAGTAATTGGAGCAGCCGAGGGAGCTGGTGCGGGAGGCGGGCTCTGCTGCGCTCGTCCGCCGACAACAGCGAAGGCCAGCACGGTGGGAAGCAACCAGGCGCATCGACTTGGCGAAGTGTTTGAAGTTCTGAGGTTCATCGCCCAAATCATAAAACATCGCAATTTTCCTGTTTTGCTCCTGGTGTTGTCGTCCTGAAAGAAAGGCCAAAAATGGCTCCTCACCGGGCGGTGATTTCAACGAGTTGAAAGCCGTGTTGTTTGGCTTGCTGGCGGAGCCGCTGCTGCCTGCGAGGGCTGTGTTGTGCCTCCTGTTGGGCGAAGATGGTCTTGTCATAGGCTTGTCCGGTGGTCAGCATGTGGAAGAGGATGCGGGCCAGTTTGTGGGCCGCAGGGGTGACGGCCTATGGGCGTGTAGCTTTGATCGCTATTTGGCGTAATGTTCGAGGGTTACAGGTCGCAACTATCGACTGTGACTTACGAAACCCGCCAAGGACAACGGTTCAGCGACAGGAAAGAGACACGATGCGCATGTCTAAATGCTTGATTCTGCAAGAGAAGTCAACCAGCCCAAGCTACCGAAGAGGGCCGTGGCAAGGCAGTCATTTTCGGGGCCGAGATTGGCAAAGAATTGATCTCGCTATCCGTATGCGAGAGAACCAAGGCAGATCAGCCCCTCCGCCTACCGAGGCGCCACTTTTGGGGCTGGAATATGGCTCTGCTGATTCCAGAACAACCGCCATCTCGCACCGGAGATGAACCATGCAAGGTTCGATCGATTGGAACGGCTGGGGAATGCTCGCCAGCCGCATCCATGCGCCGAGCGTCGAAACCAATAAATACGGGTCACGCGCAGATTGGATCATGTAGTATCTCAGCAATTCGTTTCAGCTTGCGCGCCCATGCTCCGCGAGGCGCGATGTTCTTGAACCTGGCGGCGAAGCGGACCGTGCGGGGGAGGTCGCAAAACAATGGCAATCGTAAATACGGGCAGCGCACGAACCCTGTCCGCTCATCCCGCCGACCATACGAACTACAGCGCCATGGCCATGGTCACCACGCTCTTCTTTGCGTGGGGCTTTTGCACCGTCCTGAATGATGCTGTTATTCCACATCTTCAGTCTGTTTTTGATTTGAGCTACGTTCAGGCATCTCTGATACAACTCGCGTTCTTTAGCTCGTATTTCGTCTTCGCCCTGCCGGCGGGCAAACTGGTCGAGTGGATCGGCTATCAGCGAACCATGGTCGTCGGCCTGGTCCTGATGGCCTCAGGGGCGCTGCTCTTCGTACCGGCCGCGAGCGTTGCCACCTACACGTTCTTCCTCTGTGCAGAGGTAGTGTTGGCGGCAGGCGTAACTGTCTTGCAGGTCGCAGCGAACCCGTATGTCACCATTCTGGGGCCTCCGGAAACAGCCTCAAGCCGGCTGAATTTGACTCAGGCCTTCAACACGCTCGGCGACAGTGTTGCACCATACATCGGCGGCGTTCTGATTCTTGGCGGGGCCGCCGCAGCCCTACCTAGGGCCGAACATCTCCAGGGAGCGGCCCTCACCGCCTATCGCATTCAGCAGGCCGCCAGCATCAAGCTGCCATTTATCGCGATTGCCAGCGCAGCGACGGTCCTGGCGCTCGCGGTCGCGCTCTATCGCTTCCCTCGCATCGCGATCACTCGCGAGTTTCGCCCGACAGATCTGAGTGTCAAGCAGGAACACGTGTGGAACCATCCGCACCTCTATCTCGGTGCGATCGGCATTTTTATCTACGTTGGCGCTGAGGTCTCCATCGGTAGCTACATGGTCAAATATTTTTCGGATCCCAAGATAGCCGGACTGCCCCTGGAAAAAGGCGCAAAGCTGGTTACCTTTTACTGGTTTGGCATGATGGTCGGACGATTCATCGGCTCGGCCGCCATGCAGCGCATCGCCGCGAATAAGATGCTTGCCTGGAGCGGCCTTGGAGCAGGCCTGCTGGTGTTGGCGTCGCTGCTAGGTACAGGCTACTTCGCCGTGGTCACGATTCTTGCCGTCGGTCTCTTCAACTCCATCATGTTTCCCACCATCTTCACGCTGGCGGTCGCCGAGTTGGGCCCCCTCACCGGGCGCGGGTCAGGTTTGCTGGTACAAGCCATCGTTGGCGGAGCGGTCTTTCCGGTGTTCATGGGATTCCTGGCCGACAAGTTCGGCATCCACCGCTCGCTGCTGATGCCGCTGCTCTGCTATCTATATGTGATTTATTACGGATGGAGAGGTTACCGCATCCGGCCCACGGAACCCCAAACACACCTTCAGGCACTCGCTGAGGAGCTATAGCGCGGTTCAGGCTTATCGGCCATGCCGCCAGGCGGGGCTGAGGTTGCGAGAAAGATTGTCTGCGAACAGTTTCTGATTCCGACGCCGGTCACTTCGAATCCGGCGCTCTGGAAACGCCGCTGCCTTCAAGTGGGTGCCACCAGTTTGAAGTCACAAGGAACCGACTGAGGGTTCATTCTCGGCCGCGGCAGCTCCCACCAGTCCCAGGTTGTCCGCATTCTTCTGCATTGCCTCAATACAGAACCCGATGTGCTGATCCAGTTCAACTCCTAACTCGGCCGCGCCATTGACCATGTCTTCGCGATGAACACCGCGGGCGAAGGCCTTGTCTTTCATCTTTTTGCGGACTCCGGCGACATCGACATCGAAGATGGACTTGGTCGGCTTGACGAGCGAGCAGGCGGTTAGAAACCCGGCCAGCTCATCGCAGGCGAAGAGCGCTTTCTCCAGATGGGAGACCCGCGGCACTCCGGAATAGCTGGCGTGGGAGAGGATCGCGGTCCGAATTTCCTCCGGCCAACCGAGGCCCGCGAGAATCTTGTTGCCCTCGAAGGGGTGATGGTCAAGCGAAGGGAAACGTTCGTAGTCGAAATCGTGAAGCACTCCGGTGATGGAGTATTTCTCGATGAATGCCTCGCGGGTCTCGCCCGAAAGTCCGAGCGTCTCGGCCTCGCGTTCCCCGTAGCTGCGGAGACAGGTTTCGACTGAGAGTGCATGTTTGCGCAAGCTGGGCGACTCGGTATATTCGAGCACCAGTTGCCAGGCTGCCTCTCGCGTATATCGGGACGGCGAGTTTGTGTTGGTGTCCAAGGGTTATCCTTCTCTGGATTACTTACCAGTTTCTTTCGGGTTTCTCAGGCTATTTTACGGAAGACTCATACTTTTCACTTGACAATTCAGGTACTCCACCCGCACTCTAAGGAAGTTGAGTTCAAGGTCGCATACAATGCGGCTTCTGAACAAACGGTCGCCCGCTCTGGCCTCCGTAACAATTTATGGCAACACTGCTAGCCAGCCCCGTCGCCAACCCTGAGGCACGAGAGGTATTGCGTTGCGAACACTGCAGCCTGGTCCAGTTCATGACCATGAGCTCTCTCTGCAGGCGCTGCCACAAGCCCCTCCAAATTGAAGAACCCGAACCGCTGATTCCTGCGTTGGTTTCCGTTTCTGGCCGTTCCGGCTCGGATGACGGCGGTTTGCAGGTTGCGCGGGCGGTTCGCGACCTTCGCCGCGAACGCAACCTGAGCCAGCGCCAGCTTGCCGGTAGAATGCAGGTGCCGCGCACCTATATCTCCAAAATAGAGAATGGAAAGGCCATGCCCACTCTTTCATCGCTGGAGCGGCTCGCGAGAGCGCTGGAAGTCGACATCTGCAACTTGGTTCACGATGCCCGGAGCCGCAGGAATGAGGAGACGGCAGCCGTACTCTCCGATCCATTCCTGGCAGAAATTGCTCCCCTGATCGCACAGCTGGACGCGTTGCAGCGGTCCATCTTCCTGAACCAGGTGCGAGAGATGGCAACCGGGCGGCGGAGAACGGCCTAGTCTGGAGAGCTGCCGGGCCCATTGGCGGACATTTCCGTTCGGAGGCGTCGGCTGCGGTCTGCGGAGTTGTTTCTACCGGCGTCCCGGCCGCATTGTTTGCGGCGGATCTAGGCATGTGCTACGTTCGAACTACGAGCGAGTGTCTTGCCATCAACGTCGCCAAGCCGTGTTCATGAGCTGCCGGTCGACGAGCAGGTTGTATATCGCGGTCTGGACGTCGGCCGCCTGCCCCGCCATGTGGCGATCATCATGGACGGCAATGGACGCTGGGCAGGCAAGCGAATGCTGAAACGCTTTCTCGGCCACCAGCAGGGCGCCGAGGCAGTGCAGTATGTGGTGGAGACAGCCTCGCGAATTGATCTGCCGTATCTGACCCTGTACGCATTTTCATTGGAAAATAACCTTCGCCGTCCCAAATCGGAGGTCACCTTCCTGATGCGATTGCTGAGAGCCTATCTGGGCAACAATGTGCAGCGAATGAACGACAACAACGTGCGGATTCGCTATATAGGGCGGACACAGGAACTGCCGCCTGAAGTCCAGGATAAAATGCGTTGGGCCGAAGAGGCCACCGCCCGCAATACCGGAACGGTGCTCACCCTGGCGCTGAATTATAGTGCTCGTTCGGAGATTGTGGATTCGGTACGCTCCATTTGCGCCGATATTCGAGAAGGAAGATTGGATATCCAGGAGGTTGACGAAGAAGAGATTCATCGTCGACTGTACACCGCAGATATGCCGGATCCCGATCTGGTCATTCGCACATCGGGCGAAATGCGCATCTCGAACTTTCTCTTGTGGCAGATTGCGTATTCGGAGATTTTCGTGACCGACCGCCTATGGCCGGATTTTCGAGGCATTCATATGTTAGAGGCCATCGAAGACTACCAGCGCCGTGAGCGGCGCTATGGCGGGCTGGGAGACGGCACCGAGTCGGATGATATTTCCCGCCTGCCCGCGAGCAGCGTTTTAGTGCCGCGCTGATCGCCTGCCTCGCCCGCCGACTGGATTCATGAATTCCTGCCTGCCGCACTCCCTTGCCACGGGCTCAACCGAGGAATCCACCGCGGAACAGCGGCGCAAAAATCAATGTACTCTGCGCCAAAGCGTGAACGCAGCGACGGCTCCTCATATGCGACGACGAATAAATGAAAGGCCGCACACACCAATGCTCCGTAGGCGAGCAGAGATGAACTAGTGAAGGTCAAAGCCTGGCCAAAAATGATCGCAGCGACCGCGAGATACATCGGATTTCGGACATAGCGATAGAGTCCGCTGACCACCAGGTGGCGAGTAGGGAGTGGCGGCGCGGGTGTGCCTAGCCCTTTAACCGCGAAGCGCACGAATGACTCCACCAAGATGGCCATGCCGGCCACCAACACGAGCGCCCCGAAGACCTTAAGCGCCAGCGTCCAAGGCGCAGCCGACTCGGTATGCCATCGGGTGATCAACCAGGGCAAGTAGCCGGCCACGGTCCCTGGTGCGATGAGGAAGAAGAGTCCGGTTCCAACAACCGCCCACGGCTTTCTCATCAAACGGTAGCGGTTCAGCCCTTACTGCGATCGGTGAATCGGAAGAATAGAGACTGTTTCGCGACTGGCTCGGCAAGCGCATTGAGCGACGCCATCTGCGTTTGCGAGAGGGGCGTAAACTCGCGTGCAATCTGCACATTCTCGTCAAGCTGGGCGATGTTGTCGCAGCCCACGATCACCGTGCTCACTGGATGCGAAAGCGTGAAACGCATCGCGTCGCGCATTTTCATGACGCCGGGTCGGGTTGCGATTGCCGAGCCCTCCCAGGAGTGCTGCTGCTGCTCGAGCGGCGGCGGCGTCCAACTGGCCAGCAGCCTGCCCCGCGAAGGCACCTTCATTCCAATGATTCCCATTTGTTTTTCTACCGCCAGCGGCAAGAGCTGATCGGTGAAGCTGTGGATGTGGGTATCGGCCGCATTCAAGGCCATCAGGATGGTGTCAAACGGATGGCGATCGATCGCATCGATCAACGCTTCTGGGCGGTAGTGGCCGGTCACGCCGAGAAAACGGACTACCTTCTGGTCTTGCATCTCGAGAAGCGCCTCCATTGCGCCGCCCTTGGCCCAGATGGCGTCGACATCTTCAGCCAATCCGATGTCATGCAGCTGCCATAGGTCGACGTGGTCGGTGTTGAGCAGTTGCAGGGACTTCTCGATCATGCGCATCGAGCCATCGCGAGTGCGCTCCTTGGTCTTAGTAGCGAGGAACGCTTCCTGGCGTCGCGTCTTCATCACGCTTCCGACGTACTGCTCGCTCCAGCGCGCCGCTCCGCCATAGATTGACGATGTGTCGATATAGTTCACCCCCAGATCGAGAGCCTGGTTGATGATCGGTACCGCGACATCAAAGTTGTTCGGTCGCTCCAGGGCGGCCTGGCCGCCCAGGCTGAAGATGCCAACTTTGTAGCCAGTCTTTCCCAGATTGCGGGTGGGCATGGCAGCCTGCGTCCTGGCATTCACGGGTAACCCAGGCAGCGATGTGTTCAAAGCGCGCGCGGAGAGCGGTCCAGAGCTTAGGAGACCGGCAGCGACCGCCCCGCCCGTCTTGAGAAAGCTGCGCCGGTCAGTTGATTTGGGCAGGGAAGACGGCGGCTGTTTCATTGCTGTGGCACCCCCGGTTGGGATATCGGCTGGAACCAGCTAATTGTAACTCCCGCGCGGGCGACCATGGATTTCTATCCTTTCCTCTTCATCGTCTATTTCGGCAGGGTCTATTTCGGTGATTCGCTTCCCGGCACCAAAACCATCTGCGCAGCGTCGACTCTCACGCCGGGAGCAGTCACCTTCAGCTTCAACGGCTGTAGCCCTGCCTTGTTCTTGGGGCTGGCCAGAAGGCCGAGCTCATACTGATTCGCCAGCCGTCTTTGCAGATCGTCTAGGAATGGAACAAACGAAACCGGATTTCCAAATCCCTGCCAGTAGGCCCGTCCGCCAGTGCCCTCAGAAACCTGGAGCAGGTAATTCTGGGCGCCCGCCTCCGTCCATTGACCGCCGTCAAAGCGGCCCGCATCGCGGTAAAAGATGGAGTGGACAATGATGCCGGCCTTTTGCGAATCGCTAATGGCGCTCTGAACATAAGGATCGTTCGGATCGTATCCCCGGCCATAATAAAGATCGACGCCGTCGGTGATCATAAGGACTTCACGGCGGTCTTTTGTGTTATCGGAAGGCCAGTTTTTGACCAGGCTGGACAGGCAGAAATACGGGCTTCCGTTGTCTCCAGGCACTCCTGAGGGGATGCGCAGCGCGTCTGCGGCCAGATTGTGGTCCGCGGTGATGTTTTGCGCGATCACAGCGCTCCCGTTTTGCATGTAGGCGACACCGATTTGTGCGCCTTCGGGCAGATTTCGGATGAAGTTCTTCAGGTCATTGAACTGCAGGCTTAGGGCGCTTCGCGCGGAATTATCGATCAGCACCACGAGTTGAAGTCCTGACTGCTCACCGCGCAGGGGCAACCAGTTGTTGATCGGTGAGCGTTTGCCGCCGATGCTGGCCTGCAACTGCGATTGCGTGAGGGTGGGCGCGGTCGTGCCGCTCTTTGGCGTCACGGTAACCACGGTCTGAATCTGAACCCCGCTCTGGGCATAGAGCGGTAAAGCAACCATTATGCAGCCGGCCAGCAATGCGCCGGAAATCCATTTCAAATTTGCCATTGTTTTCCTCTGTCAATAGAAACCCTACATTGGATTAGACGATGTTGTTCCTCTTTCGACCCCAATCGGACGACTGCGCCGAACTCAGCCGTGTATTCTGCATTGGACGATGAAGAGAATTGTTACCGCAGTCGTGCTGATTCCGATTGTGCTGCTGCTGGTGCTAAAAGCACCTTTCTGGTTGATTACCCTGGTCACCGCTGCGGTCTCGGCTTTGGCGGCGTGGGAATACCTCGATATAGCCGACGCGGGAGGCGCCAAGACTGCCCGAATTCTGGTCATGGCTGCGATCGTGGTCCTGTTTGGCTGCGCCTATCGGAACGCGGACCTTGTTGGCCCAGCGCTCGGCGCATTGGCCCTGATTCTCTTCCTGGTCTATGTCTTCCGATCGCCGTTAGATCGGGTTTTGCGGGATACGGCAGCGTCAGTCTTTGGCTTGATTTACATCGGCTTCACGCTTGCGACCATCCCGTTGCTCAGCGCCCAAGAAAATGGTCCTTCGCTGCTCTTGCTGCTGCTGCTGGTCGTCTGGTCGGGAGACATCGCCGCCCTGTATATCGGCAAGAACTTTGGCAAGCGAAAGCTGGCTCCATTGCTGAGCCCCAATAAAACCTGGGAAGGCACGATCGCTTCGGTCGCCGGCAGCCTGCTCATTACCCTGGGTTTGATCGCGCTGGCGAGCGCCCTGGCGCATCGCGGAGTGGAGTGGATCGCTTATCCCGGAGCCATCTGGCATTGGCTGGTGCTGGCAGCGGTATTGAACGCCGCAGCCCAGCTTGGTGACCTGGCCGAGTCGGCACTCAAACGGGGTGCGGGCATCAAGGATTCCGGCACGCTGTTGCCCGGCCACGGAGGTATTCTCGATCGCATCGATGCCTTGCTGTTGGCCGCACCAGTGCTGTGGTACGCTCAGCTGCTGAAACAGTGGTTTTAGAACCGGCTCGACATCCATTGGAGCAGGAGAATATGCCCGTCCGCCTTTGCGTTGCTGAGACCGCGTCTTTCCGTTGATCAAGCCTTCCCCGGACGAGATCAGTTACCCTAATTAGACGGCTAGATAACACTTTGAAACAAATTGCCATCCTCGGTTCCACCGGCTCGATCGGACGGAGCACTCTTTCCATTATTGAACGATATCCGGAGCGCTTCTGCGTCGCATCGCTTGCGGCCGGGCGCAACCTTGACGCTGCCCTGGAACAGTGTGTGCGGTGGCGGCCGGCGGTTCTGTCTGTGGCTACCGCTGAACTGGCCGATCAGCTTGCCGGGAGGTTGAAAGCTGCCGGAATTATCGGCATCGAGCTTGTCTGGGGCACGGAGGGGACGATTCAGGTTGCGACGCTGCCGCAGGTGGATTTCGTAGTCTCCGCCATTGTCGGAGTCGCCGGCCTCGAAGCCACTTACGCGGCGGTTCAGGCGAGCAAGGCAGTGGGCCTGGCGAACAAGGAGGCCATGGTGGCCGCCGGCGAGATCCTGATCCGGGAAGCGGGTTTAAAGAATGTGCCGCTGCTGCCGATCGACTCCGAACACAACGCCATCCACCAATGCATGCGAGGCGGAAGCCGAGAGGAGGTGCGGCGCATCTGGCTGACTGCTTCCGGCGGCCCATTTCGCACCCTGCCGCTGGCGAAGTTCAAGGATATTACCGTCGAGCAGGCGCTCAAGCATCCTACCTGGAATATGGGGCGGCGGATCACCATCGACTCCGCAACCATGCTGAACAAGGGGCTGGAGATTATCGAAGCTTGCCGGCTCTTCGATCTGCCGCCAGAGGAGGTCCGGGTCACGATTCACCCGCAATCTACCGTGCATTCGCTGGTGGAGTTCGTCGACGGCAGCATTTTGGCACAGATATCAGTGACCGACATGCGACTGCCGATACTCTATGCGATGACCTATCCGGACCGGATCGACGCGGGGCAGGGAAGCGAGCTGACCTTCGATATGACGAAGTTGGGACATCTTGATTTCGAGACGCCCGACTTGGATCGATTTCCGTGTCTGCGGCTGGCCTATGAAGCGGCCCGGCAAGGCGGCGCCCACTGCATCGCCCTCAATGCGGCCGACGAAATTGCGGTCGAGGCCTTCCTGGGCGGCGACATTCACTTCACCGACATCCCGGGTACAATAGAAGCTGTGCTTCAGGCGACCCCCGAGTCTCACCCGGCAACGATTCAGGACGTGCTTCTGCTCGATGAGCAGGCCCGCGATCTCTCTCGTGCGTGGCTCGCGGGTTCGTCGCTGGCTGGAACAAGCGGGATGCGCACCGGGTAAGGTCCCCGAATGGCGCCCACTCGCTGTCTTGTTCCCTCCCGGATGGAGTTAAGGATTTCTTAAACAATGCCTATCGTGTTTCAAAAGCCACTGGTTTTTCTTATCGTGCTCGGCGTCATGGTGCTGGTGCATGAGTTCGGCCACTTTATTACCGCCAAGTTTTTTGGGGTGAGAGTGGAAGTCTTTTCGATCGGCTTCGGCAAGCGTTTGTTTGGTTTTAAGCGCGGCGACACCGACTATCGCCTCAGCCTGGTACCGCTCGGCGGCTACGTCAAGATGTCGGGGGAACTGGCAGGCGATGGGACGCCGCTCGCTGACGGCTCGTCGGCCGTGATCTCTCCCGGCGACCCCGGGGATTTCACCAACCATCCGCGCTGGCAGCGCATTCTGATTGGACTCTCGGGCCCATTCTCAAATTTCCTGCTCGCGTTTGTGCTCATGGTTGGCTTGTTCAAGACCCACAACGAGGTACCGGTTTACATCTCCCAACCCGTAGTCCTAGATCATGTAGTCCCCGATTCTCCGTCGGCGAAAGCAGGTATTCAGGCGGGCGACAGGATTGTGCGCTTCGATGGCGATG
>Ga0302324_100024312_pt1 | contig 11677 bp, 12 predicted proteins | sample Palsa_T0_1_FD_201949 | JGI IMG/M metagenome (GOLD analysis project Ga0302324, IMG submission 201949) | Peat permafrost microbial communities from Stordalen Mire near Abisko, Sweden - Palsa_T0_1 | ecosystem: Environmental > Terrestrial > Soil > Palsa > Peat permafrost | place: Sweden: Abisko... | reverse complement strand
TCGCATGCCCACTGGTTTGGCACCGACGAACTGGGCCGGGATATCTTCTCCCGGATCCTCTCCGGGGCGCGCCTGTCGCTGATGGTTGCGGTAAGCGTGGTGGGTCTTTCGCTTTCCCTGGGACTGGTTCTCGGCGGCTTGGCCGGCTTCTACGGAGGCCGCGTCGATACCCTGCTCAATGTCTTTGTGATGAATGCCTTCCTTTCCTTTCCCGGCATTCTGCTGGCCATCGCCTTTGTCGCCTTTCTCGGCCCGGGCCTGCTGAACCTGGTACTCGCCTTGGCGATCGGCGGATGGGTGGGCTACGCCCGGCTGGTGCGCGCCCAGGTGCTGGCCGTCAAGGAGCGGGAATTCGTCGAATCGGCCCGCGCCCTGGGCGCGTCGGACCTACGCATCTTTAGCCGTCACATTCTGCCCAATATTTTGCAGCCCATCATCGTGCAGGCCGCCATCGGCATGGCTGGAGCGGTGCTGGCGGAGGCCACCCTCAGCTTTCTCGGCCTGGGGCTGCCGCCGCCCACGGCCAGTTGGGGCGGCATGCTCAACGACGCCCGCTCCCACCTGTTCGATTCACCGCACATGGTGGTGTTTCCGGCCATTGCCGTCATGCTCTGCGTGCTGTCGTTCAACTTCATCGGCGACGCGCTGCGCGATTACCTTGACCCGCGTACCAAGCTACTGATCGGCCTATGATCGGCGTTATTTCCGATACCCATGGTCTGCTGCGACCGGAAGCGCTCGAAGCTCTGCGCGGGGTCGACCATATTCTCCATGCCGGCGATGTGGGGGATCCGGCAATCCTGGAGAAGCTGCGCGGCATCGCCCCGGTAACCGCGATTCGCGGCAATATCGACGCGCACGGGCCTTGCGCCCACTTGCCTGCTACGGAGGTGGTTACCCTGGAAGGTCACACCTTTTATATTCTGCACGACCGCCAGGCACTGGACCTGGACCCCTCGGCAGCCGGGTTTTCCGCAGTGATCAGCGGGCACTCCCACCGGCCGCTGGTGGAATGGCGCCAGGGTGTTCTTTATATGAATCCGGGCAGCGCGGGGCCGCGCCGCTTCAATCTCCCTATTTCGCTTGGACTACTGACCGTTCGTGCAGATGGGCTGCAGCCGCAACTGGTAACTCTCCCAGTAGCATAGGCAAGATCAGCTCCAACAACTTGGGCACAATGGTTTCTGCAGGCGGACGGACAGGTGTGGAATACCATTGCTTCACCCCGCCGCAGATGGCTGCACTGGCGGCCGCCGAGACAATCTCTGGAGATAACGGCAGGGGGCGGCTGGCCCGCTTCATGCCTTCGAGCAGTAAACGCTGGATGGCCGACGTGACCGCGGCATCTTTCAGCGGTTCAAACGCGGTCTGGCGTGCACAGGGTCCTCCGCCGTGAATTTCGGTGAAAAAATCGCAGGTCGCCTGGATAATAGCGCCCACGGCAGAGGGGCATCCGCCATCGTAGTTGACTTGGCGCGCGGCTAGAAGTTCATGAAAGCCGCCCGCCACCATCGCCTCCAGCAAAGCGTACTTGTCGGTGTAGTGGTCGTAGAAGGTCGCGCGGTTCACGGTGGCGGCCTCGGCAATATCCTGGACGGAGATTTCGTCAAAGCTCTTGCTTTGCATCAGCGAACCCAAAGCTCCCTGCAAAAGCTTCCGGGTGCGGCGGATCCGCGGATCACGAACCTCACAGTCAGATATTGGCGTCATGGTTTCTATTAGAGCCTATTCGAACAAAAAAGAATCCATAAACAACGGATGTCGTCTAAGGTGATTAGAACAACAAGCGATGCTTACCCAACGCATGTTGTAAAGGAGACCCCCTAATGGCGACACTCTTAGCACTGGATTCTAGCCCGCTCGCGAGCTCCGTCAGCCGTGAATTAACGCGCGAATTCATTAGCAACTGGAGAATAACCCACCCCTCTGGCCAGGTGATTTATCGGGATCTGGCTGCCAATCCTCCCAAGACTGTGGATCAAGGCTGGATCTATGCGGCTCATACGCCGGAAGAGGCACTGCAACCGGAGCAGAAAGCCGCCCTCGCCTTCTCCAACGAATGCATCGACGAACTGGTACGCGCAGACGAGTACGTGGTCGGCGTGGCCATGCATAACTTCAGCATTCCTTCCGTTCTCAAGCTGTGGATCGACCAGGTCGTACGCGCCGGACGTACCTTTAGTTATGGCGGGTCTGATGGACCTAAGGGATTGCTCCTGGGCAAAAAGGCTACCATTCTGGCCGCGACTGGCGGAGTGTACGATCAGGGAACTCCGTATGCCGGGATGAACTTTATCGACCCCTATCTTCGTACGATCCTCGGATTCCTCGGGATTACGGATGTGACCTTTGTGACTGCTGGGGGTACGGCTCAGCTTCGATCGGGGGCGGACCGGGGCGAATTCCTCAAACCTCACTTGGAGTTGGTTAGAAGCATTGCTGTGTAAAGAGTCTGCGGAAAGAAAGCGGTTGTACCCCACTCAAGCCAAAACCGGGCTTGAGTGGGCCACCCCGAGTGAGTTTTTCTGCAGCTTTCAAAACTAGGAGAAAGTCATGAAAATTGCGGTTCTGATTGCGCGTATCCTGTTGGGCTTGATATTTGTGATTTTTGGACTTAACGGATTTCTCAACTTCCTGCACGCTCCCATGCCCACCGGGACTGCCGGCCAATACATGGCCGTGATGGCCACTACGCACTACATCCACGTGGTCTTCGTAGTGCAACTGGTGGGCGGCCTTCTGCTGCTTTCCGGACAGTTCATTCCGTTGGCCCTGATTCTGCTCGGCCCGGTGATCTTCAACATTCTGGTTTTTCACATCACCATGCTGCCGGCCGGTTTGCCGCCCGGGCTGCTGGCCTTGGTGTTGTGGCTGATTATCTTTTTCGGAGTGCGGCACGCCTTTGCCGGCATTTTCGCCCGCAAGGCGTAGTCAGCTTCGAATTCGGGGATTGGCTACGGTGTAAAGCACATCGGTGAGCAGGTTGACCAGCACGTAGGTCAGCCCGACGGCCAGGATGCAGCCTTGTACCAGGGCGTAATCGCGGTTGGAGATGGCGGAGACGGTAAGCCGGCCAATCCCTGGCCAGGAAAAGATGGTCTCGGTCACGATGGCGCCCGCCAGCAGGGCGCCAAATTGCAGGCCTACCAGGGTCATGACCGGGATTATGGCGTTGCGCAGCGCGTGGCGATAGACGACCACGTGCTCGGGCAGACCTTTGGCGCGCGCGGTGCGAATGTAGTCCTGGTTGAGCTCCTCCAGCATGGCGGTGCGCACCATGCGGGTGAGAATGGCAGCCAGGCTGCCGCCCATGGTAATCGCGGGCAGCACCAGGTGGGCCGCGGAACCCGCGCCCGAGACCGGCAGCCAGCCCAGCTCGATCGAGAACAGCAAAATCAGGATGGGGCCGAGGGCGAAGCTGGGGAAGGAAAGCCCCAGCAGGCTCACCACGCCGACGGTGCTGTCTTGCCAGCGGGCTCGGCGCAGAGCCGCCAACACTCCGGCAGGAATGGCCATCAGCAAGGCCAGCACGAGCGCGGCTACGGTCAGTTCTAATGTATAGGGGTAGCGGCTCAGCACCAGGTGGGAGACGGAATCATTGAGGCGCAGCGATCGGCCCAGGTCTCCGTGCAACACGCCGCGCCAGTAGTGAACGTATTGCACACCCAGGGGGGCGTCGAGCCCGTATTGATGGCGCAGCGCCGCCAGGTCTGAGGCGGTCGCGCCCTCCCCCAGCATCTGCTGCACCGGGTCGCCCGGCACCAGGTGGATGAGCAAAAATACCAGCGACACTACCAGCCAGATCACCGGCAGGATGTACAGGACTCGCTTGAGCAGCGCTACCAAGTCAGCGGTTTAACCTTCCGTCGGGTTCTCCAGCCGCTCCACGCGGACCTGGCTGATGCGATGATCGCTCATTTCGAGTACCGTGAACCGTCTTCCTTCAAAGTCTACGGTTTCGGCGCCGGTTGGGATTTTGCCTAGCCGGGTCAACAGGAATCCTGCTAAGGTCTCCACGCCGCCGTTCCGGGGCAGGTGCCAGTTCATCTGGGTTTCCAGATCGCGCAGGTTTACGCCGCCGTCGAGCACCACTGCGCCAGAGGTGGTTTGCAGAGCGGCGCGGGGCCCGATGTCAAACTCGTCCTCCACTTCGCCAATTATTTGTTCAATCGCATCTTCTACGGTGGCCAAGCCCACAGTCGAACCGTACTCGTCGACCACGATCGCGATGTGGCGCCGGCGCTGCTGAAATTCGCTAAGCAGGTCGAGCACCGGCTTGGTTTCCGGTACCACCAGCACATCGTGCATTACCTGGCCCAGGCGCAATTCCGTGAAGGGCGCCCGGGCAAAGCGGGTTTGCGCCGTCATCCTGAAGTGCATCAAGCGCGACAGGTCCTTGGAATAAACCACGCCGACAATATGCTCCGGTCCCCGCGCGGGGTCATACACCGGTATCCGGGAGTGCTGCTCCTCCACCACGCGGGCGTTGGCATCCTCGATGAGCATGTCGGTAGGCAGGGAGAAGATGCGCTGGCGAGGGGTCATAATCTCCCGCGTGGGCACGCTGTTCAGTTCGACGGCGCGGTGGATGAGCGACTCCTGAAAGGCGGGCAGCAGGCCCATCCTGCGTGAGGCGGTGGCAATCAGCTTCAGCTCTTCCGGCGAATGCACTTCGCCCCCCTGCATCATCTCGGTGCCAAAAAGCCGCAGGACGATGCGAGCCGACCACTTCATCAGGCGCACCACCGGGCGCGTCAGGCGGATAAAGGCATTCATCGGCCCCGCTACCGCCACCGCCAGGACGTCTGCCTTGCGGAGCGCCAGCGACTTGGGTACCAGCTCGCCCAGCAGCACATGGAGGTAGGTGATCAGGGCAAAGGCAATCGGCACGGCCAACAGGTGGGCGTAGACCCGGGCGTGCGGCATCCCGGTGAACCAGTGCTCGAAAAGGGCGGCCACCGCCGGCTCGCCGATCCAGCCCAGGGCAAGGCTGCAGAGGGTTACCCCCAGCTGCACGGCGGGCAGGAAATCTTCCATGTTTTCCTGCAGGCGGCGAACCGCGCGTGCTCCCGGCTGCCCTAAAGCGATCAGCCGCTCGATGCGTGTCTCGCGCACGCTTACCAGGGCAAATTCAGCCGCCACAAAGAAACCGTTCGCCAGGATGAGGAGGGCGACGGATACCATCCGAAAGAGCAATAATTCAATCATTTCGAGCAGAAAACCAAGTATTGCTTCATGATACCTGCGGGGGAAGCATGGAACCTTCCCCGCCCCGGCTGCGTATCAATGAGCAGGTCGTTATATTGCGACCCTAATGCCCCAAGGAGGGCGACCATGCAAATCCGATCGAATCTACCCCGCAAAGCTACAACCGGCATCCTGGTTGCCCTGGTTTTGTCTCTCCCGGCGGCATTTGCCGCGGAACGCTCTTTTGACCGCACGCTTTCGGTCAACGGGCCAGTGACGCTGCACGTGAGCACCGGGGCCGGGTATATCCACGTCTCTCCCGGTTCGGATAATCAGGTTCATATTGTTGGCCATGTGAAAAGCAGCAACAGTTGGTGGGGTGGTTCGTCGGATGACGCGGTGGGGCAGGTTGCGTCGAATCCCCCGATTACGCAGGCGGGCAATATCATCAGCGTGGGAGAGGACCACGGCGATTGGGCCCGCCATGTCTCGGTTGATTACGAGATCACGACGCCGACCAATACGATGCTGGTGGCGGAGAGCGGGTCGGGTGATCTTCAGCTTTCCGGGATCAGCGGCACGGTGCGGGCGCATACCGGGTCGGGGTCGGTTCGGGCGGACAAGTTAGGGTCGGGCTCCAGGCTCGAAAGCGGCTCGGGAACCATCGAGGCGAACAACTTGCAGGGTGCTACTTCGCTGCAGACGGGGTCGGGCGAGATCCGGGCGCAGCTGGGGTCGGCGGGCGATGTGGTCGCGAGCACCGGGTCAGGGTCCATCAACTTGGGCAATGTACAGGGGGCGGTGAAGGCGGATACGGGATCGGGTTCGATCGAGATTAGCGGCCAACCGACCGCGCCGTGGAAGCTTGAGACGGGGTCGGGGGATATTAGTCTGCGGCTGGGGAATGCTCATTTTACGCTGGATGCGGAGACGGGGTCGGGGTCGGTGAAGTCCGATCCGCCGCTTACGATGACTACGCATGGGTCTTCTGATAAGCACCACGTTAGTGGGACTGTGAACGGGGGCGGGCCCACGATCAAGGCCAGGACGGGGTCAGGGGATATTCGGATCCAGTGACAGCCAGCAGCTGGATCCCTTGAGCTCTTCTGCGCCCGATACATCCCACCCACATCTCGCAAAAAACGCGAGATATGGGGCACCCATCTATTGTTAGCCCTGAGCCAACCGCGTATTACGACGGGGCGTCTTACAGGCCGAAGTAACGACGCACTCCATACTCCACCAGGCTGTTCGGCAAGAGGCGCTTCAGCCATACAGCTGCACGCTGGGGCGCGGGTCCGATGGGGTGGCGCAGGCGGGGATTGCGCTGGTTCAGGATCTTGTGCAACAGGCGCGCGATCTGCTCCGGCCCGGGGCCGCTCTGCTCGTCGTGCGCTGTCCGCGCCAGCGCAGCCTCGAATGATTGGCCATAGGTACTTTTGGTCACATGCCGGTTTTGCGTGATCCCCGTCCTGTGGTCACCGGGCTCGATGAGCACCACGCGGATGCCAAAGGGCCTCACCTCCATCCTTAGAGATTCGCTTAGCCCCTCTAACGCAAACTTTGAGGCGCTGTACATGCCCTGGTAGGGGATCGCAATCAGCCCGCCGATGGAACCGATGTTGACGATGTAGCCGGTGCGCCGGCTCCTCATCGCCGGCAAGACGGCACGGCAAACCCGGAAAGCGCCGAAGAAATTGACGTCCAGCTGCCTTTTCGCCTCCTCGATCGTCGTATCCTCGACCGGTCCGGCAATGCCCATTCCGGCGTTGTTGACCACGATGTCCAGCTGCCCCTCGCGGGCGAGCACGGTGGCCACCGCCTGCTCGACCGAAGTGTCGTCGGTAACGTCTGCGGTTAACATGGTGACCGCAGACGTGCTCGCGGCAGACCGCCGCGAAGTGCCGTAAACCCGGAAACCACGCTCCGCCAGATAAGCGGCACAGGCCTGTCCGATGCCGGAGGAAGCGCCCGTTACCAGGACAACCCTTTTATTTTCCCTTACCATATCGAACTAAACCGTATCACCAGTGCATCGAACAGGGTTGCGAGGAGCAAGACATGGCAAGGCTTAAAACGATCGGACCTATCGCAACTGCGCTTGCGCTGGGGCTCATGGTGGCAGGATGCAATGGATTCAAGAAAGCGAACGCGAAGAACTTCACCGGTGCGCTGAATGCGTACTTCAGTAACCACGACGATTGCCTGTTCGAGAGTTCGCTTCGCTTTCCCTACGAGGCGGGCACTTCGGCCGGTGACAAAGATTCCAAGATCAAGAGCCTCGACGCACTCGAGGGCGCCGGGCTGCTCAAATCGCTGGAAGACAGAGACATTCATGTGAAACGGTATGAACTCACCACCTATGGCAAGCGCGTGCCGCCACGTTTCTGCTATGGGCATAGGGTGGTGACAACCATCGACGGCTTTACTCCGCCGGCGGTGGTCGACGGCCAAAGCACCAGCCAGGTGAGCTATCACTACAAGATGATGGATATTCCGGGCTGGGCCGACTCGGACGCGATGCGCAAGGCCTTTCCCGCCCTGGCCAAGGCTAGCTCCCCTGACGCGCAGGGCCGCACTGCCGTAGTGCTGACCATGAACGGCTGGCGTGTTCCAGAATAGAACGCGTTGAGCGGCTCGACTAAAGTAGAGAGATGCTTAAGATTTTCCGCCCTATCCCGGCGGCATCGCTTCGCTTACTGGTGTTTGACCTTGATGGAACTCTGATTGACTCCGGAGACGACCTCTGTGCTTCGGTGAACGCCATGCTTCACCATTTCGGCCGGCCGTCGCTGGCCCAGGCGGTGATCTCGACTTACATCGGAGACGGTGCAGCCCGGCTGGTCGGCCGTGCCCTGGGCGAACCGATGGACCCCGCTTTCCTTGAAGCAGGTCTCACCTACTTCCTGGACTACTATCGCAAGCACAAACTCGATCACACCTATGTTTATCCCGGGGTTTTTGCGTCGCTTGACAGTCTTCGGCTCCAGCCGGCGGGCGGAGCGATGGCCGTTCTTACCAACAAGCCGATCGGGCCGTCGCTGGCCATCTGTGAAGCGCTGGGGCTGAGCCCCTACTTTTTCCGCATCCTTGGCGGCAACAGCTTTGCTACCAAGAAGCCGGATCCTGAAGGGCTGCTGGCGCTGATGGAGGAGGCGGGCGCCACCCCTGAGGAGACGCTGATGATTGGGGATTCCGATGTGGACATCCGCACTGCAAGGAATGCGGGAGCCTGGAGCATGGGCTGCACCTATGGGCTTTCTCCGCATACGCTGGCTACTGTCCCTCCGGACTGCCTGGTAGACTCGCCCGCCGACTGGCCCGCGGTGCTAGCGGAATCTATCTGCACCAATCGTCTCTAGTACCGGGAAAAATGTTTAAATTGGGTGTCGGTTAGGCCCTGCATATTCGGAGATCCGAATGACGATGCGAAGGCTCGCGGGCATCCTATTGCTCCTCCTTCTTGGCGGCACGGTGTTCGCACAATCCACCGATGCGCCGCCTGCGTTTGACGCTACGGATGTTCATGTCAGCCCCGCTCGCCGTTTTCCTTTCCGGGAGGGCGGTTTGCTGCGCGGCGACCGGTATGTCTTGCGCCAGGCGACCATGCTTGATCTCATCTCCACCGCCTATGACACGGACGCCAGCAATGTGCAGGGCGGACCGATCTGGCTGGAGACCGACCGCTTCGATGTGATCGCCAAGGCTCCCGCCGGCACAGCGCCGGCGACCTTGAAGCTGATGCTCCGTACTGTTCTGGCTGACCGATTCAAGCTCGTGACTCATACCGGAACCAAGCCCATGCCGGCGTTCCTGCTCAAGACTGGCAAAGGTCCGACGAAGCTGAAGGAGGCGGAGGGTTCGGGTGATGCGGATTGCAAATTCCAGGAGCCGGCCCAGCCTCCCGGGCCCGGCACGGTGTTTTTCCTGGCATTTTCCTGTCACCACTCGACCATGGAGGCTTTTGCGCAAAATGTGCACAATTGGGCCCGTGATTATTTGGCTGATCCGGTGGTGGACTCCACCGGCCTAAAAGGATCGTGGGATTTCGACATCAGGTGGAACCCGAAGCAAATGCTGGCAAAGGCCGGCCCCGACGGTATCTCAATTTTCGACGCTGTCGCCAAGCTGGGGCTAAAGCTGGAGACCGAAACTGCTCCCAGACCCGTGCTCATCGTGGACAGCGTGAATCAGAGGCCAACTGCCAATGCGCCTGATCTGGCTAAAATTCTGCCGCCATCGCCGCCGCCACAATTTGACGTCGCCGTGATTAAGCCCAGCAAGCCGGATACGCGGTTGCGGGCCAGAATCAATGGCGGCCAAGTCGACTTGGAGGGGGGAACATTAAAATTTATCATCGCCTTCGCCTGGGATCTTAATCCCAGCGATGACGAGGCGCTTGTGGGCGCGCCCAAATGGCTGGACTCGGATCACTTCGACATCCTGGCGAAGGCGGTGAGCGACGCTCCGGGGAGTGGAGGCTCCAACGCCCCGCGAATCGACATCGAGGAGCTTCGGCAGATGATGCAAGCGCTGCTGGAGGACCGCTTCAAAATGAAGGCCCACATGGAAGACCGGCCGATCTCTGCCTACACCCTGATCGCGGTGAAGCCGAAACTCACACCCGCGGATCCCACCAGCCGTACGCGATGCAAGGAAGGTCCTGGCCCGGACGGCAAGGATCCGAGGATCACAAATCCGATGCTCAACCGGCTGATGACCTGTCAGAACATGAACACGGCTCAAATTGGAGACGAGCTGCAAAGGATCGCATCGGGTTATATCTATGGCCCGGTTCTGGATGTTACTGGCCTGAAAGGCTCCTGGGACTTCACGCTGAGCTTTAGTTCCGCCGATTTGACTAAGGGCGGCCCCGGCCCGGGCGGTGGCGCGCCGCCGGGAGCCCCAGCCCCCTCGGGCACAGCGACAGCATCGGATCCAAACGGCGCGGTTTCACTTTTCGATGCGGTGAGCAAGCAGCTGGGGTTGAAGCTCGAAAAGCAGCGGCGTCCAGCGCCGGTGCTGGTGATCGATCACATAGAAGAACAGCCCACGGAAAATTGATCCTGAGCCCTAAGACTTTAGTTGACAAACCTCCCCGGGTGCGTATTAATCTACTAATTGTTTAGGAGAGGCAATGCAGTCCGCGAAACAACAGACACTCACGCCATTGGAGCTGGAGATCATGCAGGTGCTTTGGCAATCGGGCCCTTGTACCGTAGCCGAGGTGCAGCCGAAATTGAAGGCGGAGCTCGCCTACACCACGGTGCAAACGATGCTCAACGTACTTCTACGCAAGAAGAAGGTGAAGCGGGTGCAGGAGGGTCGTGCGTATCGCTACCGGCCGGTGGTCAGCCGTGAGCGGGCAACCGGCAGCGCCTTGAGCGACATGGTGCAGCGTATGTTCGGGGGGTCCAGCGAGGCGCTGCTGATGGCCATGGTGGATACACGGCAGATCAGCGCGGAAGAATTGGCGCGGGTGGCGGAGCGTTTGGCCGCGGCTGAACGCGCGCCCGAAGCCGAGGAGGAGAAGCAATGATGGAGCGAGCACTGGCTGATTACATCGTGAATGCCCTGTGGCAGATTCCGCTGCTTGCCGGCGGGGCGTGGTTGTTGCTGCGGGTGGCTCGGCCGGGACCGAAGGCCCAACATCGCGTGTGGCTGGGGGTTCTGGCGTTATGCGTGCTGCTGCCTCTGCGCGGCATGGATAAGCCTGGCGTATTCGCTTCCCCGGCAGCCGTAGTTACGCAAGAGTTTGCCGGGCGTGAAGAGCCGATCAACCAACGAAGGCCCTGGTTCGAGCCGGACCTCTCTTTGAAGACGCGCACCGTGCATTTAAATGCAAGCGCGACGCACTGGCTGGTGAGGATCTACCTGGCTACTGTGGTCTTGACTCTGTTTCGTCTGACGCACGCCTGGTCAGCCTCCCGGCGCCTGGTGGCGGATGCGCAAGTGACCACCCGGCATGATATGGCGCTGGCCCACTACAGCCAGCGATTCCGGGTAAAGCTGCCTGAGGTACGCGAGTCGGCACAAGTATCGAGCCCCATGATTGTGGGTGCGGTGACGCCGGTCCTATTGCTGCCGGAGGGATTTTTCGGGCTAACCGAGGATGAAATGAGAGCGACGCTTTGCCACGAGCTGGCTCACGTCCAGCGGCGGGACTATTTGATGAACCTGCTTTGCCAGGTGGCAGCGCTGCCCGTGACGTGGCATCCGGTGGTAACTCAAGTGCAGCAGAGTATACGCACGACGCGTGAGATGGTTTGCGACGCCATGGCCGCGCAGGAGATGCAGTCCCACATTGGCTACGCCCGATGCTTGCTCGCTTTGGCCTACAGCATGCTGGGCGGGACGGGACGGGTGGAGCAACGGCAATTTTTGGGGCTGTTCACCAACAACACACTGGAAAAACGAGTCATGCTGCTGATGGAAACAACCAAGATGACAGTGCAGGCAAGAGTCGCGCGAGCGGCGAGCGGCGCGGTGG
>Ga0302324_100024310_pt1 | contig 11678 bp, 4 predicted proteins | sample Palsa_T0_1_FD_201949 | JGI IMG/M metagenome (GOLD analysis project Ga0302324, IMG submission 201949) | Peat permafrost microbial communities from Stordalen Mire near Abisko, Sweden - Palsa_T0_1 | ecosystem: Environmental > Terrestrial > Soil > Palsa > Peat permafrost | place: Sweden: Abisko... | reverse complement strand
GCCCAGCCACAAGAGACTGTCCACAATCAACTGGTTTTGCGTTTCGCTGGCAAAGGTGGACGACAGTTCCTTGTTTGTCTTATGCTCGTAATCCATGTCGTTATGGCCCATGTTCATGTAGATCATTTTGTATTTCTGATTGGTCCACACCACCGGGTAATCACCGCTGTGCCAGATTTCATTGGTCTTGGGTCCGGTCCCGAGAGGAAAGCTGGCCGGATCGATGGACAGGAGCACTTTGATGTCCGGGTTGGCGCGCAAATCATTTTTCCACCGATACCACTCGTTCGGGGCCGACTTGAAAGTTACAGGCAAGTTCCTGGTAGCGGGATGATGGGCGTCTTCCACGCGCAACACCGCCGAGGTGGGCCGCCAGGTGTTGCTCAGATACTCGCCCGAGCCCAGAAACTTCTGGTGATACCAATCCCAATTCTGCGGAAATTCCGAGGGTGTCAAGGCAAACCCCGCGAAGTGGAATCCCATCCATGCCCCGCCGCGCTCCATGTAGTCTTCAAAGGCCGTGCGCTGGGCCGCGCCGTCCGGCCTTGTATCCAGGAACAGCACCACCTGAAATTGCGAGAGAAAAGCCGCGTTCATTTGATCCCAGTTCGTCGTCGCTTCATAGGTGAAATTGTATTTGGCCGCCATTTGCGGAAACCAGCGGTTGGCTTCATGCACAAAACTGATATGGGCCAAATCGCTCTTGCCGGTGTAGAAGGCGATCACCTTGAACTGGGGCGCCGGATTTTGCGCGTTGAGGCCGGCCGCAAACAAAACGACCGCGCCGAATAGGATGCCGCGTCTGAGGATGGTGGTGAATGCTGTCATAATTATTTCGTGACACGGTTTGTTTCGCCTGCTCCACTCTTGTCGAGGTTCTTATCCCCGGCCGCCCATAGAATGGCATTGCGAAGCAGCGTTTTGTAGGAATCGTTCGTAAACAGGCTGGGATGGTGTCCCATCAGGATATAAATATTGCGGGCCTTCATTTTTTCATTGGTCCAAATAACCGGATGGTCGCCCATTTTGATATCAGAGGAAGGCTCATAGGACGATTCATCTACATGGGCCAATACATGCACGTTGGGGCGGGGGTCCTTGTCATAGGTGTACCATTCTTCCTCTTTGACTACAAACGTTGCAGGCAGGCCCGTCAGCGAAGGATGAACTGCATCCTCCACCACCACCGTCCCCGCAACCCGCTTGGCGATGTAGCTCTTGAAACGAATTCCACCCATGAAATCCGAAAACCAGGGCCACATGGGATACCCGTCAAACTCTCCCAGCAAGGTGGCGTGATGCAAACCCACCCATCCTCCCCTGCCCTGCTCGATGTAATCTTGAAAGGCCGCTTTAGCTTCGTCACTCCATCGGTAAGGCGGATAATTAAGTTGAATGAAGACCTGGTACTTGTCCAGGAAGGCCTTGTTGAATGAGTTCGGATTCTCAAAAACATCGAGCGCAAAATGATCGCGCGCGGCCATGGCTTTGAGCCAGGGCAGCGCAGCCGCCACAAAAGCTTCGTGCTGGTCTCCGCGTTCCGCCAAAACTAGAGCGTGAAAACGGTTTGTATCGTTTTGTGCGAAGGCTGGCAAGGCGGCCGACGCCAAAAAAACGGCCGCCCATTTGATCGCAGCCCCTGGCTTAAAGATATTTGTTTTCATTTTGAGGACATGGCCGCCACCGCCTGAAGGAACCAGGCCGCATGGGGTATCCATTGCTCTGTCCAGCGCCATTCGTTGCCGTTGGCGTGCATTTTAAACTCAATCCCGGAACCATCCGGGTGGCCGTCTTGACCGGTGATGCCGTTGGAAATTCCTCCCCGTCCCGAGCCGTGGCCAAAATTCGAGGCCATGTACGGGACATTGTTTTTGCCGAACCGAAACATGAAACACATATCGTAAGGATTTTCGCCCAATATCCACGCGATCTGATCGCTGGCAAAATTGGCCAAATCTGCTTTGACGCCGAACGCGCCCGGCCCGGGATAAACCAGTCGCCCACCCACAATGGCGGCTGCCGCCAGCGAGGCCAGACGCGCATTTTCTCCCTGCCACCACCAGCCGCTTTCATTTTCATGCGGAATGAAAAAACCGTCCCTGACTTGCCCGCGAAAGAGAAAGCTCTGTCGCGCATAGCCGAATGGATTGATGATCTTGCTGGTGACGCCCAAGTTGTAATCCAAGGCTTTCTTGATCGTGGCGAGGGCCGTTTCCCGGCAGGCCGGGTCATCTTCCTTGTCCAAATAACGCGCCAAGGCAATGACCGGCAGCGCGGCGTCCGATGCGTGCCAGTAGGGGCGGTTGGAATCATTGGCGATAAAATAACCTTCCGGCGTCATTCGTGCGGCTAGGTTTTTCGCCCGTTGGCGCGCTTCGGTGCGATAGATCCCCTGCTCCGTCGCCATCCACAATTCGGAGGCGGCCATCAACGCGCAGTAATCGTCAATGATGTTCTCTTTGCCGTCGTCATCGTACTTTGTGTTATTGGCCTGTAAATGCGCGAACGCGCGCTCCGCGCCAGCCAGATATTGGCTCGATGAAAATTGCCCGTCCTGCTTCCATCGCGAAATGCGCGCCAAAGCGGCGATGGCCATGCCTCCCCCTTCCCGAAACGCGCATTGGTAATCCGAGGTGGTTTTGCTGTCCGCCAGCAGCCCCACCACCCGGCGCGCCTCGGCATCCTTTTTGAAGTAGCTGAACACTGTCATATAAAAGTAACCTTCGGGCGAGAGCGAACGCATCAGGTAGTCGGCGCCGTAGAGTGCTTCCTCCATCAACGGCTTTTTTGCCTTCAGGCTGTCGAGCAGTGAAGGAGAAGTGTCCACCATGTTGGCCATGGACCAAACCACCAGCGGGGTTTGCTGGGGAGACATGAAATTGGCGTAGGCCAGATGGGAAAAGTATTTGCTGACATCCCCGGAAGCGTCGCACCAACCTCCCCGCACATCAACTGTGTTGGTGCTGCCATACAGGAGCACATGTTGGTCGGCCTTCAGTTCTTCAGGCGAATTCGCCCGCTGATGCTGATAAAACTGGATGATGGCCGGCACGGTTTGAATGGCCAGCGCGTTTTTCCCGATTTCGAAGTCGAAGGAGTTGAATTCTTTTCCATTCCGCTCGGCCACGAGCCTGAAATGGCCCGGCCGCTGGCAAGAGGAGAAGTCAGCTCGATAGAAAAATCTTCCTGGAAACCACTCCGCACACTCCTGTCCGCGCGCCAACGTTCCCTCAAACACAGTCTCTAAACTCAGCGCGTCCTTGACTCGAAACCGGCTCGATTCCGGAAGGCTTTGGGCGCTTTCCACCACGGCAAACTTGGGAGCTTTTTGATCGTAGGCCACTTGATTCACATGAATGATAACGTCTTCCGGCGCGCTCCGCGGCTCCTTTTCTTCCGATGCGGGGCCTTGAGCCAGAGCCAGGCCACCCGATCCAAAACAAGAAACGGCAATCCACGCGAAGACTTCGGCTGCTGTTTTTCGAAACATAAAAAAACGCGACACTGGTTTTGGCCACGATGGTGAAGTAAGGGGTAAACCCACTTGGAGGTCAAGGAATACTCATCTTCTGATTTTCTCATTGACTTTGACGCCGAGCGGTTCAGTCTTGGGCCATGTCGTGCCTGAAGCGATTCCTAAACGCCCGGGTCATTTGCCATGCCCTGAGCAGGCCAAAAGATGATGGTCTCATCACTCGATCCAGCCTTGGCCTCGCGTTTGCCGTGATGGCGCTCATCTTGGCCGTCCACGCAGCCCGATGCGACGATGGCCTGGGCAACACGCTGCCCCTAGGAGCCGCAGCGCCCGACTTCACTCTTCCTGGAATTGATGGCCGCAACCACTCCCTTCAAGAGTACGCCGATGCCAAAATTCTGGTGATCGTTTTTATGGCCAACCATTGCAAAACGGCGCAAGCCTACGAAGGCCGCATCATGCAATTGGTCAAAGATTACAAAGACAAAGGCGTGGCGGTGGTGGGGATAGCTCCCAACGATCCCCAGGCGCTGAGCTTGAGCGAGATGGTTTATTCCGACCTCGGCGATTCCTTTGAAGAATTGAGAACCCGCGCCCAAGAAAGGGGATTCAATTTTCCCTACCTTTACGATGGAGACAACCAAAAAGTCAGCCGAACTTACGGACCGGTTTCCACTCCGCACGTCTTTATCTTCGATCAAGCGCGCAAACTCCGGTATGTGGGGCGGGTTGACAATTCAGAAAACATCGCCGAGGTAACCCAGCAGGACGCGCGCAACGCCCTGGATGCGATGCTGGCAGGAAAACCCGTTCCGGTGGAAAAGACCAGGACCTTTGGTTGTTCGATCAAGTGGTCCGAGAAAAGGGCGGCCGCCGCGCGGGAGATGGCCGCTATGGAGAAGGAGCCTGTGGTTTTGCAATCCGCCAACGCGCAGACGATCAAGGCCTTGGTTTCCAATGACACCCCCAAGATGCTTTTGATTAATGTCTGGGCCACTTGGTGCGGCCCCTGCCTGGCTGAACTGCCGGAATTGGTGACCATGAACAGAATGTATCGCCACGGCAACTTTGAGCTGGTCACCATCAGCGCGGACGCCCCGGAGCGGAAGGCCACGGTCCTGGCCGACTTGCAGCAAAGGCACGTGGCCGCGCGAAATTATATTTTTGACAACAAGGACACGGACGCCCTGGCCAACGCCCTGGACGCGTCGTGGCCGGGCGGCCTTCCTTACACCATTTTAGTGGCGCCGGGCGGCAAAATCATTCAACGCCAATTGGGCGCAGTGGATTCGATGAAACTAAAAAAGGTCATTGCTCTTTACCCGACACGTTAGATCAACCGGTAGTCTGACTTCAACTGTTATGAAGACGACAATAGCTGGTTTTCGGCTTGCTTCACGTCCGATTGGACTTGCCAAGTCACTCATCGCCTCGGCGGTTTTCCTGGCTGCCTTGCGCGGCCAAGCCCACCACTCCGCCGAGCTGGGCATCCAGCTTGTGGCCACGAACCAGGTTCAGTTGTTCTGGCAGCCCGTGACCGGCTTTGAACAGGTCCAACAGGCCAACAGCCTCGGGCAGACCAACCTCTGGCAGACCATCACCAATGCGCCCTCGCTCCAGTCGTCCCTGCTCCTTTTGCTGCAAAACAGCACCAACGCACAAACATTTTACCGGCTGACGAACGGTTCTCAGCCTATCGCTGCGCCCACCAACCTGACCGATCCCTCGACCGTCGTTCCGCCACCCCCTCCCAACACGCAGCTCTCCTTCGCCGCCTCGACCTCATTCCTCTATTCGGGTTCTAATGCGGTGCAATTCGGCGCGTCTCCGAGCGCCATCGCCCCGGCGCAGGCTGCGGTCTTGCGCGGCCGGGTGCTGACGCGAAGCGGCTCGCCGCTGGCCGGGGTCCATGTGTGGATTCCCAGCCAGCCGGCGTACGGCTACACTTATTCGCGGGCCAACGGGGCCTACGACCTCGCCGTCAACGGGGGCGGGCTGGTCACGGTGGATTTTCAGCTTGCAGGATACTCTCCGGCCCAACGGCAGTTGCCGACCTCGCGGCAAGGGTTTGCGCATGTGCCCGACGTGAACTTGGCGCCGCTGGACCCGGTGGCCACCGCCATTATGCTCGGCTCCAATTCGCCGACACAATGGGCCACGAGCAGCACGCAGACCGATGGCAATGGAAGCCGGTCCGCGCAGGTCTATGTGCCGCCCGGCACTTCAGCCGAACTGACGTTCGCAAATGGGAGCACGCAAGCCGTTTCCGAACTGACCTTTCGGGTGACCGAGTTGACGGTGGGAACCAACGGACCGTCCACGATGCCTGCGATACTGCCGCCCTCCAGCGCCTACACTTACTGCGCTGATTACACGGCGGACGAAGCGCTGGCGGCAGGCGCTCAGACCGTCAACTTCAGCCAGCCGCTCTACACCTATGTGACCAATTTCCTGGGTTTCCCGGTGGGAGCGATGGTGCCTGCGGGCTATTATGACCGCGTGCGAAGCTGCTGGGTGGCGGCGAGCAACGGCGTGATCATGCAGATGCTTGGCGTGACCAACGGGCTGGCCGAAATCAGCCTCACCACCAACGGCCTGCTGGCGGACGCGGCCACGTTGGCCACGAACCAATTCACCACGAACGAATTGATGGAATTGGCGGCTGAGTTTCCCCCAGGAGCAACGCTCACGCGCGTGCCGCTGGCGCACTTCACCGCGTGGGATTTTAATTTCGCGCCCAGTATCAACACCAACGCCCCCAATCAGGCGTTTCCGGGCGACGTGCCGAATCAGCCCAACAGCGGCGACCTGAATTACGGAACGTTGCGGACGGCGCGGCAGGTTTTCGAGGAAACCATTCCGCTAGTGGGCGCGCCGTGCAGCCTTAATTATTCGAGCGCGCGTGTGCCGGATTACCGCGCGGCGGGACAGTTCAACTTTCCCGTCATCCTCCCACCCGCGTGGAATCTATCGGACGGTCCGCCACCACGCTACAATCTGGTCGGCGCGGAAGTAGATGCCACTCTTGCGGGGATAACCACTACCGTGACCAATCTCGTTGACCTCGCCACTATCAGCATACAGAACGTCAACGTCGCATGGGACGGAAGATGGGCCTACGGAACCAATCTACCAAGCTCCTCCACGGTGGCCCAAATACAAGTGACCTTTGAATACAACACTCTTGCCTGGGAAGCTTTCTTGGCGGAGGAGATATGGTGGCAAACGGGCGCAGTGGGCCGCAACCCGCTCTTTGGGCAATACGGCTCTCTTTCTTCTCAGGCCGTTCACAGCGGCGAGAACCTTTTTGGGGAGATAGTCAAGTTCACGCACACACTCTCGCTGCCCGACCACCGCGTGGTGGGCTTGGGCGGTTGGAGCCTGACCCAGCAACATTATTATGATCCAATTGGACAGATTTTGTATTTGGGCGACGGCAGCATCCGCACCTCACCCCCGCTGGCGGATGCCCTCTCCGTGGCCCAGGATTACCTCACCATCCCGGTGCTGAGCGTGGCGCCCTTGTTCGACGGCTCGTGCTATGTCCTGCTGGGCACAGGTAATTTTCTGCCGCCCCAGATTCTGCATTGGTATCCGAATCAGCCGGCCATAGCGGTCAGCGCCAGCACGGGTGCGCCCGCCATGGATCCATTCGGTGGATTGGTCGGAAGCCAGCAGGCGAACGGTTATCCGGCCAGCAATGCCATCATGAGCCCTTACATCCAGGAGATCGCCACCGGGCCGGATGACACCCTTTATTTTACCTGCGTTCCGGGTGGGGGGAACGGTGTCATCTGGCACATCGATCAACAGGGATTGCTTCGGCCCGTGCTCCAAGGCGGACCGTACCAGACTTTTCGGCCCGATGGCACCTACGCGACCAACGCTAGCATGATGTATGGAAGTCCTCACCTTGCGGTCGGACCGGATGGCACGGTCTTTTATGCCGAGAACGTGAACACTATCCAAACCACCAACTCCGCGTGGAATGGCCGAAACTGGGGTCTGATTCGACGCGTGGGGACGGATGGGCGCATCTATACCGTTGCTGGGCAAGGCGGGCCTTCGCCACAGTTATTCTCCGGCGCTTTTCCGGGAGACGGCACGACTGCGGATCTCGGTATTGGCGGACCCGCCTCCGCCTCACAACTGCAACTCCCCAGTGCGCTTTGCGCCGGCAGGGATGGCTCCATCTATTGGATTCATGGCGCCGGGAGCATCACTCCATTTATCCTTCGTGTCACACCTTCAGGGTTATTGACCGCCGCTTTGGTCGGCTTTCCGGTGTGCTGGGACGGAATTCCGGGGTACGATACCGCACTCAATTGTGACGGGGAGCTGGCCGCCAGCTTGCCCGAAATTAACTTGAACAACATTAGGGTTGGTTCGGGCTTGTCCGAAGGTCCCGATGGCAGTCTTTATTTCTCCAGCCTGATCGGGTTCGGCCAGGGGGGAGCAAACCTGCTCTGGCAGCTCACGCCGGATGGGCATGTGCAGCGCGCGGCCGGTATTTTTAACGGCAGTTGGGCAGGCTTGGGCCGGGACGTCGGGCTTGGGGATAATACCGCCCCGGCGCCGGCCAGAGTCGGGCCGGATGGCACGTTATACGTCGCGGCCGCCCGCAACCCCGCTGACGGCGGAACTCAGGGAAACAACAGCGGATACCAGCATACCTGGCAACTCCTGCGGATGAGCACACGCTCGCCGACCTTTGCCACCGGTGACATTTCCATTGCCTCGGACGACGGCGCAGAACTCTACGTTTTTGACCAAAATGGCCATCACTTGCGCACCATCAACACCCTCACCGGAACCACGACCTGGCTCTTTAGCTATGACGCCAACAACCTGCTCACCAGCGCGGAGGATGCCAACGGGCTTGTCACCACCATCCAACGGGATGGCACGGGCAGGCCCCAGGCCATCGTCGGCCCCTACGGCCAGACTACCACACTGGCGTTGGACGCGAACGGGTTCCTCGCCCGCGCGACCGATCCCGCCGGCAACGTCACGCAGTTGAGCAACTCCACTGGCGGACTCCTCCAATCCATTACCGGCCCGCGCGGCTTTACTTACGCGGCCACCTACGATGCGCTGGGCCGATGCCTCGGCGCGACCGACCCCAGCGGTGGCCGCGACCAACTTGGGCTGCAACAGATCACGTCCTTCACCTATGCCGATGAGTCGGCAGTGACCTACTGGGACAGCAGTGACACCAACGCGGCGGGCGCGGTCTGGAGCAGCAGCTCCATCCTCTTGGGCAATAACACGACTCAAACGCAGACCACTTCACCCCTGGGCATCACAAGCTGGGAAGACGACGCCGTCACCGGGAATGTCACGCTGACCAATGCTGACGGCAGCGTCCTGGTGGAAACCTTCGTGGGCGATCCGCGGTTTCCCAGCCAGACACACCTCCTTGCCAGCGCCACGCTCAATCTGCCCGGCGGACTGGCCTGGCAAGAAACCGCAAGCTACAATATTTCAACCAATTCCCAAACCACGTTGGGTGCAGGAGACTGGACGAACACCTACACCATTAACTCCAGCACGTACTTCGACGTTTATACAGGCTCCAACCAACTGCGGGTCACCACCTCGCCGGAGGGCCGCCACGTGACACGACAACTGGACGCACAGGGGCGCTCGATCCTCGTGCAAAGACCAAGCCTGGCAGATGTGTCCATGAGTTACAACTCTGAAGGAAATCTTGCCTTCATGACGGAGCAGATCGCGGGTTCGCCGGAGTCCTACCTGTGGGGCTATGACGTGCTCGGGCGCCTCGCTCTCACCACCGACCCCCTGGGACTCACCAATGCATTTTCCTACGACTTGGCGGGAAATCTTCAGCGGCTCACGCTGGCCGACGGCCGCCAAATAGCCTTCCAGAGCGATGCCGAAGGCAACCTCACTTCCATCACGCCGCCGGGTCGCCCGGCTCATCAGTACGGATACAACGCTGTGGGAATGATCACGAACTACACCCCGCCCGAAGTCAACGGCGAAAACTGCACCGTCACCTACAGCTACACCACCCAGCGCCAGTTAGGCCAGGAGAGACTGCCGGACGGCCAAAACATAACACTGAGTTGGGACCCCGACGGCAACATCACCAGTTCCACTCTGGGACTTGGGCCGACCCTGAGCTTTTCCAACTCGCCTGAATCCGGCCAGCTTGCAGCCATTAGTTCCAGCACCGGCGACTCACTAAGCTTCACCCATCAAGGGAGTTGGATCACCGGAACCGCGCTAACCGGGCTTATCAATGGCCAGAATGTCGTCCAGCTTAATCCCGACCTCCTACCAGCGGTTCAGACCATCGACGGCACAAACGCCATCAACTTCAGCTACGACAGCGACCTCCTGCTCACCAACATCGGACCACTCGAAATTTCGCGCGACATCAACGGCTTCATCGTCGGCACGGTTCTCAGTAACCTTCAGGAACAGCGCGAGTACGACAATTTGGGACGCCTCACCAACTGCGTTTTCACTGAATCCGGGACCAACCTGTGGGCCCTGGCCTTCGCCTACGACGCCATCGGCAGGATCACCAACAAAGTGGAAAGCTTCTCGGGAGTAAGCCGGGTGCTTTCATACGTCTACGACTTGGCGGGCCGGCTGTCCCAGGCCAGCGTGAACGGATCGGCAACGGCCGCCTACACCTACGACAGTAACGGCAACCGGCTCACTCGAAACACCGAAACGTACACCTATGATGCCCAGGACCGCATTACCAGCTACGATGGCGAGGACTTCGGATGGTCCCCCAATGGCTGGCTCACTGCGGGACAAGGCACCAACTACGCATACGACGCGCGCGGCGCCCTCGTCTCGGTATCTACCTCGGGAAGCTCCATCACCTATGCTCTTGACCCGATGGGTAGGAGATCGGCCAAGAAATTCGGCGGTTCCATCCAAAGGGGATGGCTCTGGGACGGGCTGCTGCCGATCGCCGAAGTTGACTCCAACTCCATCGTCACCGAGCTCTTCATTTACGGCGCCGATACCACCACACCTTCCGTCCTGATCAGCGGCGCCAAAACCTACAGGATTCTATCCGACGAGCGTGGCAGCGTGCGGTTTGTCATCAACGCCACTGACGGCACGATCGCGCAACAGTTGGACTATGACGAGTTTGGACGCGTCCTCACGGACACTTCCCCGGGCTTCCAGCCTTTCGGCTTCGCCGGTGGCCTCTACGACCCGGATGTGGGCCTGGTCCACTTCGGCGAGCGCGATTATTCCCCCGAATTGGGACGCTGGCTCCAGCGGGACCCGATCAACATTGCGGGCGGCGACATGGCAATGTACAACTACGTCAATAACGACCCGATCAACGAGACCGACCCCACCGGATGCGGGCCCAACTCCAAGCTCTCACAGCTTGCCGCCAACGGGAACCCGCGTGCTCGACAGGCGTACATGAACATCCTCAGGGCCAACCAGAATATCGCCAGCGGCGAGAAGGCCGGCGCGGAGCAATCGATACTGGCCTATAACCGAGCCATCCGGTTCTCCAACGGATCCATCGCCGTGCTCGGTGTCCTCGGCGGGGGTTCCGCTGTCGCCAGCGGCGTCACCGCGCTGCAGGCTGGAGTTACGCTCGCGTCCGGGGCCCAGGGCACCTTCTTTATCGTCAACGGCCTGGTTGCAGTCGGTGGAAACGCGGCCAATGTGGCCATGAACGGGCTTTCCAACGCCACCGGCGCTGCGCCAACCTTCACTGCACCCACCTCGCTGGCGCAGGGATTTCTACCGAGCAACGTCGCAGCCGTCGTCGATCTTGCTGCCGGCCGCATCAGCGCACCGGCGGCGGGCCCGACATGGCTCCAAACGGCTGGAAAGGTTAGCGGCTACGCGGACAATGTCAACAACATCAACACCCTGTCTGGAAACCAATAGGCGGAACACAGCCTGCGGTTCGAAATTTCCGGCGTACTCGCGAAAAGTCAACAAGGGCGCGTCTTAATACGTCGTCGCTTGCCTGTGGCTACAGTTTTTGTGAAGTTGCTCTGGAATTTTGGCCTTCCGCTGCCATCGGAAAGACTTGCCTCGCTACAGTGACCCGGCCAAACTTTCATCACGTTGGGATTGGCAAATCCTTTGCACTACTTGACAAAGGCGGCTTTGATGTCATCAAGGGAAACAGCCAGCACACTCCTGGCCACTTTGTCCAAAGCCTCTTCCGGCCCTGTCAAAT
>Ga0302324_100024309_pt1 | contig 11678 bp, 9 predicted proteins | sample Palsa_T0_1_FD_201949 | JGI IMG/M metagenome (GOLD analysis project Ga0302324, IMG submission 201949) | Peat permafrost microbial communities from Stordalen Mire near Abisko, Sweden - Palsa_T0_1 | ecosystem: Environmental > Terrestrial > Soil > Palsa > Peat permafrost | place: Sweden: Abisko... | reverse complement strand
CGACTTTTGTACCCGTGGCGACCAACGTCAAATGGCGCGGCCAGCGGAAAGTGAGATCGAATGGGACGAAGCGATCCGGGCCCGGCAGATGCGCATACCAGCTCCCGCGTTCCCCCACAAAAAGGACATCATTGCCGGCATCGGAAATCACCGTGCCGCGATAGTCCACATCCAGTTCAAATTCCTGGCCTGTATGAGCGGATTGATTCAGAACGATCAGAATAGTTCCAGAGCCCGATTTTCCGGACTGATCGAATTCAGTGCTTGGAAAAAACGGCAATGAATTGCCCGCGCCATCTGTAATTTGTCGGACTTGTAATTCGGGAGCCAGGTTGAGGGCCAACACGCGCTCGCCATCGCGGACAGCACGAATTTTCAGCATTGTGTCACCGTCCAGGCTGCGGTCTGCATGAATCGTGGTGGCGACGGTGTAGGAAAGCGGCTGGAAGTCATAAACCGTGCTGATCCCGGGTTGCGTGGCAGGCAAAGAAACCCACGTTTCGAAGAAGCGAACTTTATCGATCAGCCGGGCCTGCCCCACCAGCACGGGCTCTTCGCGGCGAGAGTCCATCAAAATATCGAACGGACCCACTGAACTTCCGAAAATACCGGCGTAGAAATACGGGCGCGGCTGCGCGCCCAGCCAATCGCAAAGAATACGCAGGGAATGCCAGGTGTTTAGATCGGGAAGGACAGCATCCCAGGGATCCGTGAAGAAGGGATCGGAAACGGCCGGTAAACTTTGTTGGCCAGCTTGCTCCTCTAATTGATGATCGAGCTCCACGGCAGTTTCGTCCGTAAACCGTAAATACGCGCCGGTAAAATTCTGGTCCAGTAGGGGCACGCCGAGAAAATGAAGGAGCGAGAGTTTTTCGGACGGTTCCCGAGGTGTCAGAGTAACGCGTCCGTTTCCGGTGAAAACGGCGCCGGTGATGCGGCCGTCAAGCGGCGCATAAAGTGCCAGTTTGCCCTGAATGAAAGTCAGGTTCAAGGGCCCGCGGCGCAAGCGGAGATTTTGGACTGCGTACACATGGCTGGCATCGAGGCGCAGAGACTGGAGCTGGTCGTGCAATAGGCGAGTGTCCTGAGGGGCGTGCGATTGTGGCGCGAAAGGCGCGGATGATTGCGGCGTTGTCGCGGGCTGGGCCGTAGCTTGCGGACGAACTCCGAAGAGTTTTATGGGGTAAGTAATGCCAGCGAAACTGCAAAGAAGAATCAGCGGCCATAGGCGCGGGAACATTGCTTTCAATGTACGGATTCAATCTATCAATGGGTTGGACACGCGACAAGCATAGTTTGTGCCCGTCTGAGCGTGCGGCGAAGAATTCAAAGGGTGGCCAGAAGACCGGCGAGCAACGCGGCACGCTCCGGAAGAGCGCGGAGCGAAATCGATTCGCCGGGCGTGTGCGCGCCATCGCCCACGGCGCCGAGGCCGTCCAGGGTAGGGATACCCAGAGCCGCCGTGAAATTACCGTCGGAGCCGCCGCCCGTTGAAGCATCTTTCAAGTGCAGACCCAGAACACGTCCGACTTTTTCGGCGTGCCGGAACAATCCGCGCACGGCGGCAGTGCGTTCTAGGGGAGGACGGTTAATGCCCCCGCTGATTTCCAGCCGCGCTCCTTTCAGAATCGGCCGCAGGCGGCGCATGCGGTTTTCCAGAATATGCGTGTCGCCGGCGCGCGTGAAACGAACATCCATGCGGCAAGCAGCAAAATCGGGAATGACGTTGGAGAAAGCGCCGCCGGAAATCACCGTCGGCTGCACGGTGAGGCCGCGATGCGGATTGCTCCACCGAGCCATGCGCACCATCTGCATCGCCAGCTCATGCGCGGCGTTGACTCCGCTTTCCGGATTGATACCCGCGTGCGCGGATTTTCCGCGAACGCGCAACTCGAACTCGCCGACGCCCTTGCGGGCCGTTTTCAGCAGGCCCAGCGGGCCAAACGACGGCTCCAGCACCAGAACGGCTTGGCTGAGGCGGGCTTGCCGTTCGATTTCCACGCGTGAAGCCGCGCTTCCGATTTCCTCGTCGGTGGTCCACAAAAAAAACACAGTTCGAGCGAGGGGAATGCGCGCATGCCGCAGCGCATCCACTGCAAAAAGCGCCATCACGACGCCGGCTTTCATGTCGTAGATGCCCGGCCCAAAGGCACGGCCGGCAGCCACGCGAAAGGGCATGCTATTTAGCGTGCCTAGTGGATAAACCGTGTCGAGATGGCCCAGCACAAGAATTTGTTTGCGCGATGCAACCGGGCCGCGAGGTAGCTTGATCGTGGCGCGGACCAGATTGCCGCGCTCCGGACGGCACAGCAGGCGAACCTCCGCGCCGCGCCGCATCCATTCGGCGGCGGCCAGCTTTCCAACACGATCTACCGCAGGTTTATCGGTGCTGGGCGATTCCAGCTCGACGAACCGCTGGAGCAAATCCACCATGTCCGATTGCCGGCTTCGAAGATGGCGCAGAACGCCGGGCAGAAGCGCGAGCTGAGGCGCGACAACATCAGAATGGGTGTTACGCAATTCCCTTGATTTCATGGCTCCCTCACAACTAATTGTACTCCGGCGATTTCAGTCATTCTTGTGCGCGCTTCGTTCTCGACTTCTGAAATCGCTGGCACTGTATATCGGCCCTGGAAGACTTCACGATTTCGACGCGGAAAGCTCGGGATGCGTTCCCCTCCGAGGTTACTTTCCGGTACAATCGGACGGTTTGTGGTGAAAGTAGGTCATCTTCCTTTGGCCTGGCAGGAGGTTTTACTTGATTCTGGACGTGGATGCAATTCAAGAGATTTTGCCGCATCGCTATCCCTTCCTGATGGTGGACGCGATTGTAGAGATGGAACGGCTGAAGCGGATCGTGGGGATCAAATGCGTGACGATGACGGAGGCGCATTTTCTGGGACATTTCCCCGGGCAGGCCGTAATGCCGGGCGTTCTCATCATCGAAGCGCTGGTGCAAACGGGTGGCCTGTTGCTCCTGATGGAGTTCACGGACCGCGAGAAACACCTGGTCTATCTGGTGGCGATTGACAATGCGCGTTTCCGGCGGCCAGTGGTGCCCGGAGATCAAATTCGCTTGGAAGTGAACGTGGCGTCCTGGCGCAAGACGTTCTGTAAACTTCAGGCGCAGGCTGTGGTGGACGGCGAGATGGTGGCTGAAGCCACGCTGATGTGCAAGATGGTGGACCGCTAGGACGGCATGAAACGGGACATACACGATCTCGCTATGGTTTCCCCCAGCGCGTGGCTGGGTGAAGGCACACGCATCGGTGCATTCGCGATTGTCGGCGATGACGTGGAGCTGGGTGACAGATGCATTGTCGAGCCGTATGCCATCATTCAGGGTCCCTCCAGCTTCGGTAAGGAAAATCATTTTTATTCGCATTCCGTGGTGGGGAATGACCCGCAGGACTTGAAATTCGCCGGCGAAAAAACGCGCCTCGAGGCGGGCGACGCGAACCAGTTCCGCGAATTCTGCACCGTGAGCCGCGGGACGAGCCTCGGCGGGGGCGTGACGCGGCTTGGGAACCACAATCTGATCATGTCCTATGCGCATATCGCGCACGATTGCCGAGTCGGGAGCTACACGATATTGGTGAATGCCGCCACACTGGGCGGGCACGTGACCGTGGAGGACTACGCGCAAGTCGGCGCTTTCTGCCCGGTCCACCAGTTCTGCCGCATCGGCAAGTTCGCATATGTCGCGGCGCACACTGTGGTGACGCAGGATGTGGCGCCTTTTTCAAAAGTGGTGGCGCCGCGCGGAACGAAAACATACGGCGTCAATTCCGTCGGATTGGCGCGCGCCGGTTTCAGTCCCGAACGAATTCACGCGATTGAAAAGGCGTTTCGGCTGCTGTTGCACTCGAAGCTGAACACCACGCAGGCGCTGGTCAAAATGCGCGAAACCCTCGCCGGATCGGAAGACGTCACAGAGTTAGTGCGTTTCATCGAGACGGCCGCGCGCGGCCTCGCCAAGTAGGAACGCATTGCCCACCTCGCCGGAAAGCAAGCCCGCCGATCATTGGGGACTAATCGCCGGAAATGGAAAATTTCCCTTCCTGGTTCTGGAAGCGGCGCGCAGCCGGGGCATTGAAATGACCGTCTTCGCCATACGCGAGGAGGCGTCGCCGGAGCTTGAGCGCGTGGCCACCCGCCTGCATTGGATTGGACTGGGCGAGCTGAGCCGAACGTTGGAGTTGATGCATGAAGAGCGCATCGGCCATGCGGTGATGGCCGGCCAAGTGAAGCACAACCAAATTTTTAACTTGCTGAAACCTGATTTGAAGCTGGTGAAATTGCTGATATCCCTGCCGGCGCGCAATACCGATTCGTTGATCGGCGCGGTCGCGCGGGTGCTGGAAGAAGAGGGTATCCGCCTGGTGGATTCGACCACTTTTCTGGAACCGTTGGTGCCGCAGGCAGGTGTGCTGACGAAGCGCGCGCCGGACGCGGAAGAAGCCGCCGACATCGAATATGGTCGGGAAGTGGCGCGGCACATCGCGGATCTCGATTTGGGGCAGACGGTGGTGGTGCGGGATCGCGCGTGCGTAGCAATGGAAGCGATGGAAGGCACGGACGAAACCATTGAGCGGGCCGCCCGTCTCACAAACGGGCAACGAATCGTGGTGGTCAAGGTGAGCAAACCGGGGCAGGATATGAGGTTTGATGTGCCCGTTATCGGGCATAGAACGCTGGACGTGATGCGCCGATCGAATGCCACGGCGCTCGCCGTGGATGCGGGGCGCACGCTGCTCTTCGATCGCGATGATCTCATCCGCGAAGCTGACGAGGCAGGGATCGCAATTCAGGCATTTTCTCCGCTAAAGTCCCGTGCCAATCCTGACATGGCATTCTCCAAGGAAGTTCGTTGAGCAATCGCAAAATCCGAGTGGCCGTAGTCGGCACCGGAGCGTTTGGCCGGAACCACGTGCGCGTGTGGCGCGAGCTGCCGGATGCGGAATTGGTAGGCATTCTCGATGCTGACGCGGGGCGGGCGCAGGCCGTGGCGGAGGAATTTCAAACCCGCGTCTTCCCTGACCTGGATGCTGTGGCGCAGCAGGCGGAGGCCGTCAGCGTGGCTGTGCCCACGAAGGAGCACGCGCGGCTGGGATGTCGGCTGCTGCAAGACGGGCTGGACGTGCTCGTGGAGAAGCCCATTGCCGCCACGCTGGAAGAAGCGCGGGGGCTGATTGCGGCTGCGGAGCGCGGAAAGCGCATCTTACAAGCGGGGCATCTGGAACGGTTCAATCCGGCGATTGCCGCGCTCGACGGCATTTTGCGGCGGCCTCTCTTTTTTGAGGTGCACCGCCTGGGCATTTTTACGCCTCGGAGTCTGGATATTGATGTGGTCTACGACGTAATGATTCACGACTTGGATATTTTGCTCGCGCTGGTGAGCGCGGACGTGACCGACTCCCGCTGCGTGGGTATTCCCGTGCTGACGGACAAAATAGATATCGCCCATGCGCGGCTGGAATTTTCCACTGGCGCGGTGGCCAACTTGACGGCCAGCCGGATTTCCACGGAGCGCGTACGGAAGCTGCGATTTTTCCAGGAGCATGAATATATCTCCGTGGACTACACGCGCCAGGATGTTCTGCGCGTCCGCGTGAAGCCCGACGGGAGCTCCTTCGGATTCGAAAAAATCGAAACGCAAAATGAAGAGCCGCTACGCGCCGAGCTGCGCGCGTTTCTGGAATGCTGCGGCACGCGCCAACAGCCGCTAGTCGATGGGAAGGCGGGCCTGCGAGCTTTGGAGCTGGCGGACCGCGTGATGCGCGACATTCGGGAACACGCTCAACGCCTGAAATATACCTCGCCGGACATTCAAAGCGCCCAATGAGATACCGCGACATGATGGTGCCGCGCAGCCTGGTACCCGAAGACGTCCGTCCCGTGGCCGAGACCGGTATCGCCGCACCCCCCAAGCGCATTTATTCGCTGATGGACGAGCGGGTCGTCGTTCCTACGGGCCTGGCCGTCAAGCCGTTGGACGGCCGCACGAACATCCCGTCGCACGTTCCATTAGATGTGCTCTCGCCGCGCCTGCTGATCCCGCGCGACATGCCCATCAAGCCGTTCACGGAAATCGGCGAATTTCCTGACTATATTCCCCTCGACGTGCTGGATTCTCGCGTTGTAGTGCCGCGCGACGTAGATCCCGCCCCGCCCCCAGAGCAGCTTCTTTCCCAGCGCGACGAAAGCGCTCCTATTCCGCCGGAATTGCGCGACGTGCTGGAACCCGACGTCCTGACCACGGGCGAAGTTACTTTTCTCCCGGAGGAGACGGGCAGGCAGCGCGACCCGTGGCAGCCAATCGCGCGCGGGCTTTCCATCGCATTCCATATTGGGCTGGTTTGCCTGATTATCTGGACGCCCAAAATGTTCGAGACCAACGTGCGCACGCGGGAGCAGGACGAGATTGCCCGCAACCAACTCAATTTTCTTTATCTGCCGCCCTCATTGAAGGAAGCGCCCAGGGGCGAGCCGCATTCGGCGCCCCCCAGCGAAAAAATGCGGGTTGACCCCAAGCTCTTGCGGCAACTGGAGGAAGAGCGGAGAAGCGAGGAGGCAGAGCGTCGAGCGGCGGAGCGAGCGGAACGGCCGGTCCCAACCGAACAACCGCCCATGCCGGTGCAACCTCAACCGCAGCCTGTTCCGGCAAAGCCGGTGCCGCAGCCGTCGGTTGCGAATAGCGGCGCGTTGCCTCGTCAGCCGAAATCCAACGCTCCCACCGCCAATTCGCTGGCGCTGCCGAACCTGACGCCTGGCGCCTCGATTCAACAGTCCATGCAGCAGGCGCTGCAAGGCAAGGGCAATGGGACGACGTATAGCACCGGCGGTGGAGGACTACAGAGCCCTGGGGGCGGTGGAGGCGGACCCTCCTTACAAGGTACGCTGCAAGTACTGACGCCAACTGACGGTGTGGACTTCACGGATTATTTTAACCGGCTGGTAGCCAGCGTGAGACGCAACTGGTACGCCATCATTCCGGAATCTGCGCGCATGGGCGACAAAGGCGTGGTATACCTGCAGTTCCGAATCATGACCGATGGCTCCGTGCCCTCGCCGGAGCCGAATCTGATTCGCAGCTCCGGGAAGGAGCCGCTGGATCGCGCGGCATTGAGCGCAATCAACGCGTCCAATCCTTTCGAGCCGTTGCCGCCGGCATTTAAGAGGCCGTATATCGAATTGCGCTTTGGGTTCTACTATAATTTGCCCGTCGGCAGTCAGTGAAAACTCCGCGCAATCAAATTCTCGGAATTCTTCTTCTTGCCCTGCTGGCCTTGGCCATCCTGCTGCTGCGTTACTGGAAATCCAGCGGATGAACGAAGCAGCTAAACTCGCCGTCGTCCTGGGTCCCACCGCTTCGGGCAAATCGTCACTGGGTGTTTGGCTGGCGGAGCGGATGGGTGGCGAAGTCCTGGTATGCGATTCGACACAGGTATATCGCCACTTCAATATCGGCACAGGCAAGACGACAGCGGAGGAACAGCGAGGCATCCCGCACCACCTGATGGACCTGGTTGAGCCGGAGGAGCTTTTCACCGCTGGAGAATACCGGAGGCGGGCCGTTGCCGTGCTGGATGATCTTCGCCGGCGCGGAAAAACTCCCATACTAACGGCGGGGACGGGCCTTTATTTGCGCGGGTTGCTTGAAGGACTTTCCGATACACCCGTGCGCTCGGAGGCTCTGCGTGCGCGATTGCGGCGACAGTCCGTGCGACAGGGTCCAGCTTATCTTTACGAAATGCTGCGGAAGAAGGATCCGGACGCCGCGGCGCGCATGGCTCCGGGCGACACGCAGAAAATTATCCGTGCTCTGGAAGTATGCCTGGTGTCCGGCAAGACCGTGACCGAAATTCATCGCACTCGAGGTCCGAAGCTGGAGGGATTCATAGTCAAAAAAATAGGCCTGATGCCGACGCGAAATGAGCTTTATGCGCGCATTGAACAACGCGCGCGACGGATGATGGACGCAGGCTGGCTGCGGGAGGCCGGCGAACTGAAGGCCCGCGGTATTTCCCCCGAAGCAAAAGCCTTCACTTTTATCGGCTATCAACAGTTGCTTGCGCACTTGCGGGGGGAAATGCAACTTGATCGCGCCAATCTGGAAATTCAGCAGGCCACGCGGCACTATGCGAAGCGGCAATTGACCTGGTTCCGCAAAGAGCCGGGAGTGCAATGGCTGAGCGGCTTCGGCGACACCTCGGACATCCAGGAGCAAGCGCTGCACTATTTGCAGGGGGCCGGCGGTGCTGAATGAAGAATGGTCCGGCGACTTGCAATGGGGCGTATAATTCAAAGAGAGCGATGAAATTTTCAAACGCCGCCCGGTACTCAGCGTCAAGCTTCGGATTCTGCCAATTCCCCGCGCAATGAAATCCCCACAATCGTTGAATCGAAGTGAGCGCGTGCTATTGCTGGGCGTGGCCATCAAACACGCGGCGCGAACTCCCGGCGGGACGGCCACGGCTTCGGCTCGCGAGTCCCTCTTGGAGCTGGAAGCACTTGCTCGCAGCGCTGGCGCGGACGTGACGGGCACGATCTTGCAAGTTCGCGACGCGCTGGATTCCGCAACGCTGGTGGGCAAGGGAAAACTGGAAGAGATAAAAACTGAAGCGAAAATGCGGGACACGCCGCTGATTATCGTGGACCGGAATCTGACCCCTGCGCAGCAGCGCAACATGGAGGACGGCACGGATTGCCGCGTAATTGATCGAACGCAACTCATCCTGGATATTTTCGCTCATCGCGCACATACGCGCGAAGGGCAGTTGCAGGTGGAGTTGGCGCAACTGAGTTACCTACTCCCGCGGCTTTCCGGCCGTGGCACCGAACTTTCCCGCCTGGGCGGCGGCATCGGGACGCGCGGCCCCGGCGAACAAAAACTGGAAACCGACAGGCGGCGCATCCGCGACCGCATGAGCAAATTGCGAAAAGCGATTGAGACGGTGCGGCGGCAGCGTGCCACTCGAAGAGAGGCTCGGCGCGCCGTGCCCATCGGAACAATTGCTCTGGTCGGCTACACCAACGCCGGAAAATCCACGTTGTTCAATGTACTGACGCGCAGCGATGTTTTCGTCTCGCCAAAAATGTTCGCCACCTTGGACCCCACGCTTCGCGGGTTGACGCTTCCATCCCGGCGCAGAGTGTTGCTGTCGGATACGGTCGGATTTTTGCGCGATCTGCCGCCCAGCCTGATTGCCGCGTTTCGCGCCACGCTGGAAGAAGTGCAGGAAGCCGCACTGCTGCTGGTGGTAACGGATGGTTCGCATCCCGAGCACGCCGAGCAGGACGCCGAAGTGGAAAAAATTCTGGCGGAATTGGGCGTTGCGGACCGGCCGCGGATTCATGTAATGAACAAAGTGGATCGCTTGCCGCCGGAGGAACGTGAAATGCTGCGCCGCGTTGCGCTGACGTCCGCCGAAGGGCCGCGAAAGACCTCGTTCGTCTCGGCGCAAACCGGTGAAGGCTTGCCGGAACTCCTCGCATCCATTGATCGAGAGTTGCCCGAGGATCGTATCGTGCGCGTTCACCTGCGCATCGCGCAGACCGACTCCCGCCACCTGGCGATGGTTTATGCCGCCGGCCACGTGCTGGAGAGCGTATGGGCGGATGGGCATTATGCGATCGTGGCGGACTTGCCGCAATCGCTCGCGGTGCGCCTGACAGCGCATGTTGACGCCGCTAACGCCTCCTTAGCGGTTAAATCCTCGGCCACGACGGAAACCGCGGTTCACTAACTCGCCTAACGAGACGCCGCTCCAGGATATTCGCGAAAATATTACACAGGCAGTCGATATGGTGATTATGCACTTGACACAGATTAGGCTTTTTGGTAATCTGGGCCTGTTAGGAGACAGACGCCATGAACCTGATAGATGTCACAACCGAGTTTCTCACAGAAGATGCCTGCCTTGATTATCTGGAAAAGACCCGCTGGCACAGCGGCCTTGCCTGCCTGAAATGTGGCAGCGTGAAGGTCGCCCGGATTCAGCCGAAAGACAAGCGCGGGAAAATGCGCCGGATCTACCAGTGCCTTGAGCAACCGTGCTTGCATCAATTCACGGCCACCACAGGCACGATCTTCCACGATACGCACTTGCCGCTGAAAAAATGGTTCATCGCCATCGCTCTGATTGTGGACGCGAAAAAAGGAATGTCCGCGCTTCAGATTAAGCGGCACCTGAAGTGCCACTACCGTACCGCGTGGTACCTGTGCCATCGCATCCGCAAGGCAATGGAAGAAGCGCCGGACTTTCTGCGCGGCACGGTCGAGGTTGACGAAACATATATCGGCGGCCGCTATGACGCACGCCGGAAGCGAAACCCCCGCGAGAAGATTGGCGTCATCGGACTGATTGAACGCAAGGGCCGCGTACAAGCAGCGCGCATTCCTAGCCGCGCGCAAAGCAGCCTAGTGGGTACGATTCGAGACCGCGTTTTGCCCGAAGCTCACGTTATGACAGACCAATATGCCGCGTACAAGCCTCTGGGCCGCACGCACCAGCACGACGTGATTAACCATATAGAGGCGTTTGCTCGCGGGAGCATTCACACGAACACGATCGAAAATTTCTGGTCTCTCCTCAAGCGCGGAATTATAGGGAGCTATCACAAGATTTCGGAAAAGCACCTGGATCGCTATCTGGCGGAATTTACCTACCGATTCAACCGGCGCGAAGTGCGCGACCTATTCATAATGACGCTGGAGCGGATGCTGCGGGAAGAGCCGATGAAGTACAAGGAATTGGTAGCTAACGAGACTGCATTATAGGCTTGCCCTTCGATTTATCGCCTCGCGTCTGTATCTTCACGGCCTTCGTGTGCGGAGTTCTCAGGAGCCTGGAAAGCAACCTGTCAAATTCGGATTTTTCTACGATAACTTGTTTAGCCATAAACACTTAACCAGCGGGAAACCTTGACAGTTGACAGAGCATCATATTATCGTGTAGCTTATAAGCTACACGGAAGCGTTGGGCATCGGTTAAGCCCTGCGATCTTATAAATCGCGATCCCTCGCCGGATTTGCGGGTCCAACTCCCGCCGCTTCCGCCAGTGGGCATTATAGCACACGGTTGATCCTTGACGAAAGCTCTCTTGTACGACAAACTTCGGTACCGTTTACAAAACGAGGATTTCGGTGATAAGCTCTCGCCTGTAGCCCACAAGCTACAGGGCTGGAAGCAGGAACCGAATGCAACGTGGAAGCGCGAGAACGAATCGTTCAATACTACCAGCTCCCAAGCGGACCACCTCCGCCGTTCAGAGCGTGGCGTACAAGTATCACCGATAAGCTCACCAAGGCGGCTGTTGATGCTCGGATTGCGAGACTCCGCAAAGGAAATTTCTCGGATTCGATGTCAATCGGAGGCGGGGCTATCGAAAACCGAATTGATCACGGCCCAGGCTACCGAGTGTATTACGGAGTGGACGGAGAGAAAATCATCTTACTTTGTGGAGGAGATAAATCCACTCAACAGGCAGATATTGATCAAGCAAAGAAATACTGGAAAAACTACAAGGAGCGAACGAGTCATGGAGAAAAACCTAGACTACAGGGCAGACCTGCTCGCAGACCTCCGAAACGATAAGGAATACGCTGGCCTTTATCTGTCTGCGGCATATGCGGATTCCCCAGAAGCGTTTCTTGTTGCTCTCAGAGACGTTGC
>Ga0302324_100024306_pt1 | contig 11679 bp, 21 predicted proteins | sample Palsa_T0_1_FD_201949 | JGI IMG/M metagenome (GOLD analysis project Ga0302324, IMG submission 201949) | Peat permafrost microbial communities from Stordalen Mire near Abisko, Sweden - Palsa_T0_1 | ecosystem: Environmental > Terrestrial > Soil > Palsa > Peat permafrost | place: Sweden: Abisko... | reverse complement strand
CGTCACCGTGCGCTGGCAAGGCGGCGGTCACAAGCAGCGCTATCGCCTCGTCGATTTCAAACGCAAGAAGCTCGAGATGCCTGCCAAGGTCGAGCGCATCGAATACGATCCCAACCGCACCGCTTTCATTGCCCTCCTGAAGTACAAGGACGGCGAACTCGCCTACATCCTCGCGCCGCAACGCCTCGCCGCCGGCGACACCGTGATTTCCGGCGACAAGGTCGACGTGAAGCCCGGCAACGCCATGCCGCTTGCCGCGATGCCGGTCGGCACCATCGTGCACAACGTCGAAATGAAACCCGGCAAGGGTGGCCAGATCGCGCGCTCCGCCGGAACCTACGCGCAATATCTCGGCCGCGATGCGGGCTACGCGATCCTGCGCCTCAATTCGGACGAAGTGCGCAAGGTGCCGCTCACTTGTCGCGCCACGGTGGGCGCGGTGTCGAATCCGGATCACATGAACGAAGTCATCAGCAAGGCCGGCCGCAACGTGTGGAAGGGCAAGCGTCCTTCCGTGCGCGGCACCGCGATGAACCCGATCGACCATCCCCATGGCGGCGGCGAAGGCCGCACCAAGGGCGGACGCCATCCGGTGACTCCGTGGGGCAAAGGCACCAAGGGTACCAAGACACGTTCGAACAAGCGCACCACGAAATACATCGTGCGTTCGCGCCACGCCAAAAAGACGCAAGGGTAAGGGAATATGACCCGTTCGGTTTGGAAAGGCCCGTTTGTCGACGGTTATCTGCTCAAGAAGGCGGAAACCACGCGCTCATCGGGACGCAAGGATGTGATCAAGACCTGGTCGCGGCGCTCGACGATCCTGCCGCAATTCGTCGGCTTGACCTTCGGTGTCTACAACGGCCGCAAACACATTCCGGTGCTCGTCACCGAGGATATGGTCGGTCACAAGCTCGGCGAATTCTCGCCGACGCGCACCTTCTATGGCCACTCCGCGGACAAGAAGGCGAAGAGGGCGTAACGATGGGCAAGGATGCACGCGGTCGCGTTCTCGAAGACACCAAGGCGAAGGCTATCGGGAAGATGCTCCGGACGAGCCCGCGCAAGCTCAACCTCGTCGCGGAATCGATCCGCGGCAAGAGGGTGGAAGCGGCTTTGAACGAGCTCTCCTTCTCGCCCAAGCGCATCGCGAAGTCGGTGAAGAAGGTCCTGCAGTCGGCGATCGCGAACGCCGAAAACAATCACGATCTCGACGTCGACGATCTCGTCGTCGTGGAGGCGAGCGTTGGCAAGAATCTCGTCATGAAGCGGTTCCATGCCCGCGCGCGTGGCCGCGGCGCGCGCGTCGAGCGGCCGTTTTCACAGGTGACGATCATCGTGGAAGAGCGGCGCGAAGAGAAGCCGGCTGAGAAGCCGGTTGCAAAATCGAAGGCCGGAAAATCGCGCAAGCCTGCAGCAAAAAAGCCGGTTGAGACGGCGAAGGAGACGGCCTGATGGGTCAGAAAGTAAACCCGATCGGCTTGCGCCTCGGCGTCAACCGCACCTGGGATTCGCGGTGGTATGCCGGCAAAAGGGAATACGGCAAGCTGCTGCAGGAAGACATCAAGATCCGCGAGCATCTGAGCGAGCGGCTGAAGCAGGCCGGCGTCTCGCGCATCGTGATCGAACGGCCGCACAAGAAGTGCCGCATCACCATTCACTCGGCGCGTCCGGGCGTGGTCATCGGCAAAAAGGGCGCCGACATCGAGAAGCTGAAGAGCGACGTGCAGCGTTATACGGGCGACGAGGTTCATCTGAACATCGTCGAAATCCGCAAGCCCGAGATCGACGCGAAGCTTGTGGCCGAAAACATCGCCCAGCAGCTCGAGCGCCGCGTGGCTTTCCGCCGCGTCATGAAGCGTGCCGTGCAGTCCGCCATGCGTCTGGGCGCGCTCGGCATCCGCATCACCTGCGGCGGCCGGCTCGGCGGCGCGGAAATCGCACGCGTCGAATGGTACCGTGAGGGCCGTGTTCCGTTGCACACGCTTCGTGCCGATATCGACTACGGTGTCGCGACGGCAAAGACGACCTACGGCACGTGCGGCGTGAAGGTCTGGATCTTCAAGGGCGAGATCATGGAGCACGATCCGATGGCGACCGAGCGGCGCCAGGCGGAGGCTTCCGATCCCAACCGCGGCGGCCAGCAACGCCCGCAAACGCCACCCGCGCAATAACGGACACGCAACATGTTGCAACCGAAACGGACGAAGTTCCGCAAACAGCATAAGGGCCGCATCCACGGTGCGTCCAAGGCCGGCACGAATCTCAATTTCGGTGCCTTCGGTCTCAAGGCTCTCGAGCCCGAGCGCATCAACGCGCGCGAGATTGAAGCCGCACGCCGCGCCATCACGCGCCACATGAAGCGCGCCGGCCGCGTCTGGATCCGCGTGTTTCCGGATGTGCCGGTGTCGAAGAAGCCGGCCGAAGTGCGCATGGGATCGGGCAAGGGTGCGCCCGAATTCTGGGTCGCCAGGATAAAGCCGGGCCGAATTCTCTTCGAGATCGACGGCGTCGATCACGAGACGGCCAAGGAAGCGATGCGTCTGGGCGCTGCAAAACTTTCGATCGCGACGAAGTTCATCGCGCGGTTGGGCATCTGAACGGATCGGGACGATGGCAAAGAAGAAGCTCGGAATCGACGACTACCGCGGCAAGACCGCGGACGAATTGGGCGAACAGCTCGTCAAGCTGAAGAAGGAGCAGTTCAATCTGCGCTTCCAGCGGGCGAACGGCCAGCTCGAGAACACGGGCCGCGTGCGCGCTCTCCGCAGGGATATCGCGCGCCTCGAAACCGTGCTGACCGAACAGCGCCGCAAGGCCGGCTGAGGATAGAAGGAAGAAGAAAATGCCGAAGCGCGTGCTCCAGGGCGTTGTCGTCAGCGACAAGAACGCGAAGACCGTTGTGGTGAAGGTGGAACGCCGGTTTACCCATCCCGTGATGGGCAAGACCGTGCGCCGCTCGAAGAAGTATCACGCCCACGACGAAGCGGGCGCGTTCAAGGTTGGCGATGTCGTCCGCATTCAGGAATGCCGTCCTCTTTCCAAGCTCAAATCGTGGGAAGTCGTCGGCCGTGCAGGCAAGGAATAGGGCGCGATTGCGTCGGGAGTTTAGATCATGATTCAGATGTCCACCGAGCTCGACGTCGCCGACAATTCCGGCGCGCGGCGCGTGATGTGCATCAAGGTGCTGGGCGGCTCGCGCCGGCGCTACGCAAGCGTGGGCGACACCATCGTCGTCAGCATCAAGGAAGCGATTCCGCGCGGGCGCGTGAAGAAGGGCGAAGTGGTCAAGGCCGTGGTCGTGCGCACCGCCAGCGGCGTGCGCCGTCCCGACGGCAGCCTGATCCGTTTCGACACCAACGCGGCCGTGCTCGTGAACAACCAGGGCGAGCCGATCGGCACGCGCATTTTCGGACCGGTGACGCGCGAACTCCGCGCAAAGAACCACATGAAAATCATTTCGCTGGCGCCGGAGGTGCTGTGATGACGGCGAAGATCAAAAAAGGCGACCGCGTCGTGGTCACGACGGGACGCGACAAGGGCAAGAAGGGCGAAGTGCTCAGGGTTTACCCCAAGGAGAACCGCGCGCTCGTTTCCGGCATCAACGTCGTCAAGCGCCATCAGCGCCAATCGGCGAAGGTGCAGGGCGGCATCGTCAACAAGGAAGCGCCTTTGCATTTGTCCAATCTCGCGCATGTCGACCCCAAGACGGGTGGCGCCACGCGCGTCGGTTTCAGGATTCTGAACGACGGCCGCAAGGTCCGTTTCGCGAAGAAGTCGGGTGAGGTCATCGATGTCTGAGAAGGGCAAAAAGCCGGCGGACGGCAAGAAGGCGAAACCTGCGGGCGACCACCCGCAGAGCCCGGACGCAGTCAAGAAGGCGGCAAAAGGCGGCGGCAAAAAAGCCGACGCAGCACCCCAAGCGGCTGTCGCTGAGGAAGTGCGCGATCCGAACTACGTGCCGCGCTTCAAGAAGCGCTACGCGGAGGTCGTGCGTCCCGAGTTGATGAAGGAATTCGGCTACAAGAACGCCATGCAGGTGCCGAAGATCAACAAGATCGTCCTCAATATCGGCGCGGGCGAAGGCGCCCAGGACGGCAAGAAGGTCCAGCAGGCCCAAAACGACCTGACGGCGATTGCGGGCCAGAAGGCCGTGGTCACCAAGGCCAAGAAGGCGATTGCGTCCTTCAAGATTTCGGCCGGAAGGCCGATCGGCGTGAAGGTGACGCTGCGCAAGGACAAGATGTACGAGTTCCTCGACCGTCTCGTGACGATGGCGCTGCCCCGCGTGCGCGACTTCCGCGGACTGAACGGCAAGAGCTTCGACGGCCGCGGCAACTTCGCCATGGGCCTCAAGGAGCACATTGTCTTCGTCGAAATCGATTACGACAAGACGGAAACCGTTTGGGGCATGGATATCATCATCAACACCACTGCGAAGACCGACGCGGAAGCCAAAGCGCTTCTCAAGGGCTTCCAGTTCCCGTTCATGAATTAAAGGCGAAACGAGCATGGCGAAGACAAGCCAGATCAACCGGAACAAGAAGCGCGAGAAGATGGTGGTGCGTTATGCCGCCAAACGGGCCGCGCTCAAAGCCACGACCGAGGACATGTCGGTGGCGCCCGAGGAGCGTTTCGCGGCGCATCTCAAGCTTGCGAAGCTGCCGCGCAACTCGTCGAAGACGCGAATCCATCATCGCTGCGAGCTGTCGGGCCGCGCGCGAGGCTATTACCGCAAGGTCAAGCTGTCTCGAATTGCACTGCGCCAATTGGCGAATTTCGGCCAGGTCCCGGGCATGACCAAGGCGAGCTGGTAAGGAAGGAATAGAGAAATGGCGATCACAGATCCCATTGGCGATCTTCTGGCACGCATCCGCAACGGACAGATGCGCGGCATGCCGAAGATCAAATCGCCGAATTCGCGCCAGCGCACGCGGGTGCTCGACGTTCTGCAGGCGGAAGGTTTCATCCGCGGCTATATGGAAGTCGAGTTCCAGGGTAAGCGCGAGCTCGAAATCGAGCTCAAATATCACGAAGGCCGGCCCGTGATCCGCGATCTGAAGCGGGTGTCGACGCCGGGCCGCAGGGTCTATGCCTCGGTGAAGGAATTGAAGCCGCACCGGAGCGGGCTTGGCCTGTCGATCGTCTCGACGCCCCAGGGCGTGATGACGGACATGGCCGCCCGCGAGAAGAATGTCGGCGGCGAAGTCCTCTGTCAGGTATTTTGAGGGAAGTTGAGAGATGTCCCGTATCGGCAAAAAACCCGTAGCACTTCCCAAGGGCGTCACTGCCACGGTCGAAGGCAAGACCGTGAAGGTGAAGGGCCCGAAAGGCGAGTTGCAGGTGCGCCTCGTCGACCAGGTTGACGCGGTCGTCGGCCCCGATGGCGTAACTGTCACGCCGAAGGAAGGCGTGGAGCAGGGCCGGCAAATGTGGGGCCTGTCCCGCACGCTGGTGAACAATCTCGTGGTCGGCGTGACGCAGGGCTTCACCCAGAAGCTCGAAATCAACGGCGTTGGCTATCGTGCGGCGGTGCAGGGCAAGAATCTGCAGCTGCAGCTGGGCTTCAGCCACGACGTGGCTTATCCCATCCCGGCCGGCATCAGCATCGCCTGCGAAAAGCCGACGATGATTGCGGTGTCGGGCATCGACAAGCAGCTGGTCGGGCAGGTGGCGGCGGAAATCCGTTCGTACCGTCCACCGGAGCCCTATAAGGGCAAAGGCGTGAAATATGCGGAGGAATACATCCTCCGCAAAGAAGGCAAGAAGAAGTAAGGCCATGACTAGCCAGACAAGTCTCTTCGAGCGGCGCAAGAAGCGCACGCGCTACAAGATCAACCAGACCGCAGCCGGCAGGCCGCGCCTGTCGATTTTCCGGTCGGGCCGGCACATCTACGCGCAGATCATCGATGATCGCGCGGCGCAGACACTTGTCGTGGCCTCGACCAACGAGAAGGAAGGCAAGCCCGCCAAGACGTGGAACGTCGAAGCGGCGATTGCCGTCGGCAAGAAGATCGCCGAGCGCGCGCTCGCCAAGGGCGTGAAGCAGGTCGTGTTCGACCGCGGCGGTTATATCTATCACGGGCGCGTCAAGGCGCTGGCGGATGCTGCCCGAGAGGGCGGCCTCGAGTTCTGAGCAAAGGATCGGCATATGGCGCGTGAACCCAGGCAACGCGAGCGTGAGCGCGAAGACCGCGACAACGAGTTCATCGACAAGCTCGTCCACATCAACCGCGTGGCGAAAGTGGTGAAGGGCGGACGGCGCTTCGGCTTCGCAGCCCTCGTCGTCGTCGGCGACCAGCGCGGCCGCGTCGGCTTCGGTCATGGCAAGGCGCGCGAAGTGCCCGAAGCCATCCGCAAGGCGACGGATGCGGCCAAGCGTTCGCTGATCCGCGTGCCGCTGAAGGATGGCCGTACGCTGCATCATGAAACCCGCGGTCATCACGGCGCCGGCAAGGTCATCGTGCGTCCGGCTCCGGCAGGAACGGGCATCATCGCGGGCGGTCCGATGCGCGCCGTGTTCGAATCGCTCGGCGTCGGCGACGTCGTGGCGAAATCGCTCGGCACCTCGAACCCCTACAACATGGTGCGTGCGACGTTCGACGCGCTGAAGCTTCAACAATCGCCCCGCATGGTGGCCCAGCGCCGCGGCCGCAGCGTGAGCGAGATCATCTCGCGGCGCGAAGGCGCGCCCAAGGGCGAACAGGCGAGCGCAGGAAACTAGATCATGGCCCCGCCGAAAAAGAGACCCATCAAGGTGAAGGTCGCGAAACCCGCAGGCCCCACCGTCACCGTACGTCAGGTCAAGAGCGCGAACAGAAAGCCGGAAGTGCAGGCGGCGACGCTGCGCGGTCTCGGCCTCGGCAAGCTCCACCGCACGCGCACGCTCGAGGATACGCCCTCCGTGCGCGGCATGATCCGCGCCGTGCAGCATCTCGTCGTGATCGTCGAGGAAACAGGCAAATGAAACTGAACGAGATCCAGAACAACCCGGGCGCCCACAAGCGCAAGCTGAAGGTCGGCCGGGGCTCGAGCTCCGGTCTCGGCAAGACGTCTGGACGCGGCGTCAAGGGCGCCAAGGCCCGCACCGGTACGAAGGTCTACGGCTTCGAAGGCGGCCAGATGCCGCTTTACATGCGGCTGCCCAAGCGCGGCTTCAACAACATCTTCGCCAACGAATTCGGCGAGGTGAATCTCGGACGCCTGCAGAAAGCCATCGACGAGAAAAAGATCGACGCAACGCGGAAGATCACGCAGGAAACGCTCGAGAAGTCCGGCGTCGCCCGCGCCCGCAAGGACGGCATCCGCCTTCTGGGCACCGGCACGCTGACGGCGAAGATCGACATCGAAGTGGCGGGTGCCTCGACAGGCGCCAAGGCCGCGGTCGAGAAGGCCGGCGGCACGATCGCCACGACCTTCAAGAAGCCCGTCTATATGAATAAGAAGGGCGAGCCGGGCAAAAAGGCGCAGCGCCGGGCCAAAGCGGCCGATAAGAAAGCCGCGCGGGCCGCGGTACACGCCGAATAGTCAGCCAGCCTCACACCTCCTCGGCTTCCCCTCTCCCCCAACGGGGCAGAGGGCCAGGGAGAGGGGAAAAGTTTGAGTTTTTTCGACGCTCCCTCAAGGGAGGGTGGTAGTCTTCGTCCGTCCGGTCTGGGAGTAACGAATGGCTTCGGCAGCCGAGCAACTGGCAGCGAATTTCAATTTCAGCAATCTCGGCAAGGCGAAGGAGCTGCGGGACCGCATCATCTTTACGCTCGTCGTGCTCGTGATCGCGCGCCTGGGCACCTACATCCCGATGCCCGGCATCGATCCGGCCCAGATGGCGAAGCTGGTTTCCCAGCAGCAGGGCGGCCTGCTCGATATGTTCAACATGCTGTCGGGCGGCGCCGTGCAGCGCATGGCGATCTTCGCGCTCGGGATCATGCCCTACATTTCGTCCTCGATCATCGTGCAGCTGATGCAGACGGTCGTTCCCCGCCTCGAAGAGCTCAAGAAAGAGGGCGAAGCCGGCCGCAAGACGCTGAACCAGTACACGCGCTACGGCACTGTCGTGCTGGCCGCCATGCAGGCGATCGGCATCGCGTTCGGCCTGGAGAAAATGGGCACCGTGGTCATCGATCCCGGTCCGTTTTTCCTCTTCACGACGGTCATCACGCTCACCGGCGGCACCATCCTTCTGATGTGGATGGGCGAACAGATTACCAGCCGCGGCGTCGGCAACGGCATCTCGCTGATCATCTTCGTGGGCATCGTTGCACGCTTTCCCACGACCATTACGCAATTGTTCGAAGCAGGCCGCACCGGCTCCATAGGCCCCTTGACGATCGTCGCCATCATCCTGGGCGCGGTCGGTCTGGTGCTCTTCATCGTTTTTATGGAGCGCGCCCAGCGCCGGCTTCTGGTGCAATATCCCAAGCGCCAGGTCGGCAACCGCATGTTCGGCGGAGAATCCTCGCATCTGCCGCTCAAGCTCAATGTGTCGGGCGTCATTCCGCCGATATTCGCGTCGTCCATCCTGACCGTGCCGCTCACCTACGTGGCCTTCTCGGGCGCCAACACGCCCGAATGGCTGCAGTCGCTCGTCGCCTATATCGGCCCGACGCAGCCGCTCTATTTCGTCCTCTATGGCGGGATGATCATCTTCTTCGCATTCTTCTATACCTCGATCGTCTTCAATCCCGAGGAGACGGCCGAGAACCTCAAGAAATATGGCGGCTTCATTCCCGGTATCCGGCCCGGCAAGAAGACCGCAGAATATATCGACTACGTGCTGACGCGCACGACCGTGGTGGGCGCGCTCTATCTGGCGACGGTCTGCCTCATTCCGGAATTTCTGCGGCGCGACGTGACGAGCATCCTGACGCTCGGCGGCACCTCGATCCTGATCATCGTGAGCGTCACGATGGACACGATCGCGCAGATCCAGAGCCATCTGATTGCGCAGCAATATGAAGGACTGATCAAGAAGTCCAAGCTACGGGGAGCAAGACGTTGAATCTGGTCCTTTTCGGACCGCCGGGAGCAGGCAAGGGCACGCAAGCAAAAATTCTTCAGCAATCGCGTGGCCTGCCGCAGCTTTCGACGGGCGACATGTTGCGGGCGGCGGTGGCCGCCGGCAGCGACCTCGGCAAGCAGGTGGAAGCGATTCTGGCCAAGGGCGATCTCGTCTCGGACGAGATCGTGATCGAGATCATCGCCGAGCGCTACGACCAACCGGATTGCGCGAACGGAGCGGTCTTCGACGGCTTTCCCCGGACGATCCCGCAAGCCGAAGCGCTCGACGCCATGCTCGCCGAGCGCAAACACAGAATCGACCTGGTGATCGAACTCAAGGTCGAGGAATCGATCCTGCTCGCTCGCGTCGAACAGCGCATCAAGTCGGGCCAGTCCCGCTCGGACGACAATCCCGAATCGCTCAAGAAGCGCCTCGCGGTCTATCATCGGGACACGGCACCGCTGCTCGACTACTACCGCAAACAGGGCAAGGTCGAGACCGTCGACGGCATGGCGCCGGTCGAAGACGTGACCAAAGCCATCGCGGCGGCCATCCTGGCGCGGACCAAATCGGGGGCGGCTTAGGTCAAGATCTTGAAAAATAAGCGATTAATCGGTGTTGACTGGCGCCCTTCGATCCATATAATCCGCGCCCTTGCGGAGACCCATCCTGTCATCATCGGCGGTTTAGGCCCTCGTCCAGGGCGGGTGAGGGTGTTGTCCGCTGGAAAAAGATTAATAATTTCTTAGCCTTAAAGGCAAAAGGAGAGCCCTGTGGCGCGCATTGCCGGCGTCAATATTCCGACCCAAAAGCGGGTGCTTGTCGCCCTGCGCTACATCCATGGAATCGGGCCTTCGAAGGCCAAGGAGATCTGCGAGAAAGTCGGCATCGCCGAAGATCGCCGCGTGCACGATCTCACCGATTCCGAGGTCATCCAGATTCGCGAAACGATCGACCGCGACTATCTCGTCGAAGGCGATTTGCGCCGCGAAGTGGCGATGAACATCAAGCGTTTGATGGATCTCGGCTGCTATCGCGGGCTTCGTCACCGCAAGGGCCTGCCCGTTCGCGGACAGCGCACACACACCAACGCTCGCACGCGCAAGGGGCCCGCAAAGGCCATCGCTGGCAAGAAAAAAGTCACGAAATAACGGAAGCGATAGATGGCGAAGCCGCAGGCGCGCGCGCGCAAGAAAGAAAAAAAGAACGTGGTCGTGGGCGTCGCTCACGTCGCCGCGACCTTCAACAACACGATCATCACGATCACCGACATTCAGGGAAATGCGGTGTCGTGGTCGTCGGCCGGTTCGATGGGCTTCAAAGGCTCGCGCAAATCGACGCCCTATGCGGCGCAGGTTGCCGCGGAAGATGCCGGCAAGAAGGCCGTCGAGCACGGCATGCGTACGCTGGAAGTGGAAGTGAGCGGTCCAGGTTCGGGTCGCGAATCCGCACTGCGCGCGCTCCAGACGGTCGGGCTTGTCGTCACCTCGATTCGCGACGTGACGCCAATTCCGCACAATGGCTGCAGGCCGCCGAAGCGGCGGCGCGTGTAACAAGAGTTTTTGAGTTCCCGTCGAACGGATAGGGCGCGGAATTCCGCGTCCGGGAAACGATGAGGTCCTGAAGTGTTCCAGAAGAATTGGCAAGAACTGATCAAACCGCAGAAGCTTCGGGTCGAATCCGGCCACGACGCCGGGCGCACCGCGACGCTGACGGCGGAACCGCTTGAGCGCGGCTTCGGCCTGACGCTCGGCAATGCGCTGCGCCGCGTGCTGCTGTCGTCGCTGCAGGGTGCGGCCGTAACCTCGATCCACATCGAGGGCGTGCTGCACGAATTCTCGTCCATCCCGGGCGTCCGGGAAGACGTGACCGACATCGTGCTCAACGTGAAGCAGGTGGCGCTGCGGATGCACTCCGAAGGCCCCAAGCGGCTTTCGCTGCGTGCGACCGGCCCCGGCGAAGTGACGGCCGGCCAGATCGCCGCCGTTGCCGACATCGAAATTCTCAATCCCGAGCTCGTGCTGTGCACGCTCGACGAGAAGGTCGATTTCCGCATGGAGCTGACGGTGGCGACCGGCAAGGGCTATGTGCCTGCCGACCGCAATCGCCCCGAGGACGCGCCGATCGGATTGATCCCGGTCGACTCGCTCTTCAGCCCCGTGAAAAAAGTGAGCTACAAGGTCGAGAACACCCGCGAGGGACAAATTCTCGACTACGACAAGCTTACGCTGACGGTCGAGACGAACGGCGCGGTGTCGCCGGATAACGCGGTCGCCTATGCCGCGCGCATCCTGCAGGACCAGCTCCAGGTGTTCATCAATTTCGAAGAACCCCGCGAGCGCGTGGCGGAAGAGGCGAAACCCGACCTCGCCTTCAATCCGGTGCTGCTCAAGAAGGTCGACGAACTCGAGCTTTCGGTACGTTCGGCCAACTGCCTGAAGAACGACAACATCGTCTATATCGGCGATCTCATCCAGAAGACGGAAGCGGAAATGCTCCGCACGCCGAACTTCGGGCGCAAGTCGCTGAACGAGATCAAGGCGGTGCTGGCGGAGATGGGGCTGCATCTCGGCATGGAAGTGCCGGGCTGGCCGCCTGAAAACATCGAAGACCTCGCCAAGCGTTACGAGGATCAGTACTGATGCGTCACCGCAATGCAGGCCGCAAGCTGGGCCGGACCA
>Ga0302324_100024305_pt1 | contig 11679 bp, 9 predicted proteins | sample Palsa_T0_1_FD_201949 | JGI IMG/M metagenome (GOLD analysis project Ga0302324, IMG submission 201949) | Peat permafrost microbial communities from Stordalen Mire near Abisko, Sweden - Palsa_T0_1 | ecosystem: Environmental > Terrestrial > Soil > Palsa > Peat permafrost | place: Sweden: Abisko... | reverse complement strand
GCCGCCAAACGGCCTCCGATGCTCGGCCGCCACCAAACGCGGAAAAACCTGCACGCCCCCCTTCGCAATGATGTAGTCGTGATAGCCGCCGCGGAAGGACTGACCGCGGCATTTTGCAACCCGCAGACGTCTGCGATCGCCACCGTAATTCGGCGCGTTCTGATCGAGGTGGATGACGCTGTGGGCAATGCTGTGAACGGCGCGATCGACGCTTTCGGCGGTCATGTCGTCGAGCAGGATGACGGTCGACTGGTTTTGCGCGAAGTAATGTTTCAGTGCAAGGATCTGCCGGCGATAGCGCAACGAGCTCTGCGCCAGCAAACGAATCTCGGAAAGACTGTCGAGGACGACGCGCTTGGGTTTCAGCGTCGCGATGGCATCGAGAATGCGCTGAATTGTCTCTCCAAGCTCCAGATCCGAAGAATAAAGGAGGCTCTGGTGCTGGTCGGGATCAAGCGCGCTTTGCGGCGGCACCAGTTCGAAAATATTGATCCTCTCGTCGAGGGTCCATCCATGCGACAGCGCGCCGTCGCGCAGTTCCTGCTCGGTCTCTGCGAGGCTGACATAGATTCCGACTTCGCCCTGGGCGGCTCCTGCTATGAGGAATTGAAGAGCCGTTGTCGTCTTGCCTGTGCCCGGGCTGCCCTCGAGCAGATGCAATCGATTGCGGGCAAGACCGCCCTTGAGCACGTCATCCAGGCCGGCGACACCGGTCGAGGCTTTCGGTAGCAATTCCGTTGTATCGATCATCGAGAACGCACTGAGATCCAAAAGTGAGGCTCTTGGGTCTGCCCCGGAGGTTCGCGCCACGAATTCGCGCATCAAACGCATAACGCCGGGCCAATGCCCGGGTTCCCGGCACGGAAACTGCAGCGATGCAGCCAATATCCGGCAGGAGCTGCCGACGGCGTTCGATGGTTCGAATGTGCCCCCGAGAGGAGCTCAGCCTGCTGCGACGAATTCAAAATTTGCAGGGTTTGCAAAAAGGGTATGCAGCAACACGTTGTTGAGCGCGTGTCCCGATTTGTGACCTTCGAAGCGGGCGATGAGCGGGGCGCCCGCCAGCGCCATGTCGCCGAGAGCATCCAGGATCTTGTGCCGCACGAACTCATCTGCGAAGCGCAGAAGCGTCGCGTTCACAACCATGTCGCCGTCGATCGCCAATGTGTTGTCCAGCGAAGCTCCGTGCGCGAGCCCGGCCTTGTTGAGAGACTCGAGCTCGTGAATAAAACCGAATGTGCGCGCCGGCGCGATGTCGTTGCGAAAACCCTCGGCCGAAAATATCCATTCCAGGCGTTGCTGACCTATCGCCGCCGAGGCAAACACGATCTCGAGTTCGAACTCGAGGCGGTCTGCGGGAACGAGCGCAGCACTGGCGTCACCGGCTTTCACCTCGACACGCCTGAGGACACGCACGGCGTTTCGGATGCCCCGCAATTCGCGCGTTCCCGCCCGCAAGATCAGATCGAGATAGGAAAGCGCGTCGCCGTCGAGGATGGGCGGCTCCGGCCCGTCAAGCGTCACGATGAGGTCGTCGATCTCTGCGCCGGCTATGGCTGCCATGAGATGCTCGATCACACCGACGCGTACTTCGCCCTCGCCGATCACCGTGCCGAGACGGGTTTCCGTCACCCTGTCGTAGCGCGCCGGAAATTCCGCGCCGCCGAGGTCGCTGCGGCGAAAGACGATTCCGGTTTCGGCAGCAGCCGGCACCAGCGTCATGCGGATATTCCGACCCGCATGAAGCGCTACGCCGTCAGTGGTGACTTCCGTCGCGATGGTGCGTCTGGCCACTACCCTTCTTTCTCAATTCGTTTGCCGGCGCAGGAATGCCGGAATTTCGAACTGATCGTCCTTCTTGTGATCGGGGAAAAGATCTTCCGCCGTGCCCTGCTGGGGTTGTCGTTGCGGCTCGACCCCGCGCTGGATGACCTGTGCAGTGGCGCGCTGCGGAGCGGCTGTCCGGGCTGCGGGCTGCGGCTCGAGACGAGGTTCGGGTTTCTTTTCCTTCCGGCCGAGGAAGCCGAAACGTCGGCGTTTCTCTTCAAGAGGCTCCGGTTCGGGCTGCGGCGCGGGACGCGTGGGTGCGGGGCGCATTGCGACCGGCGCGACGGGAATGTCCTCTTCCATGACCGGGGACTCCGCGCCGCCCAGGAGCATGGTTTCGACCGCAGTCATGGCGACCGGAGCCGGGCTCGCCGGCGTGTTCATCTCGCTCGCCAGCGTCTGCACCTGCCGATGGACCGGGCTGATGTGCGGCATCGGCGGACTTGCCGGAACGGGAACCGGCTTTGAGCGCGGACGCAGCGGCTCGACATTCTTCGGCATCTGCGAGAGCGCTTCGGCTTCGATCCCCGTCGCCACAACCGATACCCTCAGCCGCCCTTCCATGTTCTCGAGGATGGTTCCGCCAAAGATGATGTTGGCGTCCGGATCAACTTCCGCACGGATGCGGTTGGCCGCCTGGTCCACCTCGAACAGCATCATGTCCGCACCGCCGGTGATGTTGATCAGGACGCCCCGCGCGCCCTTCATCGAGACATCGTCGAGCAGCGGATTGGAAATGGCAGCTTCTGCGGCCTTGAGCGCCCGCTCCTCGCCTTCGGCCTCGCCGGTGCCCATCATCGCCTTGCCCATCTCCGACATCACCGTCTTGATGTCGGCGAAATCGAGATTGATCAGGCCGGGCATCACGATGAGATCGGTGACGCCGCGCACGCCTGAGTGGAGCACGTCATCGGCCATCGCGAAGGCCTGGCTGAAGGTCGTACGGTCGTTGGCTACCCGGAAGAGATTCTGGTTGGGAATGATGATCAGCGTATCGACATAAGCCTGAAGCTCCTCGATGCCGCGCATGGCGATACGCATGCGCTTCTCGCCCTCGAAAGCGAAGGGCTTGGTGACGACGCCGACGGTAAGGATTCCCTGCTCGCGGACGGCCCGCGCTATCACCGGTGCCGCGCCCGTGCCGGTGCCGCCGCCCATCCCGGCAGTGATGAAAACCATGTGCGAGCCCGAAAGCTGCTCGAGAATCTCGTCGAGGGATTCCTCGGCGCCGGCGCGGCCGATATCCGGCCTTGCTCCCGCTCCGAGACCTTCGGTCACCCTCGCGCCGACCTGGATCCGCCGCTGCGCCTTGGATTGGGCGAGCGCCTGCGCATCGGTATTGGCGACCACGAACTCGACGCCTTCGAGCTTCGAGGCGATCATGTTGTTGACGGCGTTGCCGCCTGCTCCGCCCACCCCCAAGACCGTGATGCGCGGCTGCAACTCCTTCATCTCAGGAGCCCTAAGCTTTATCGACATGTTCCCTTCTCCTTACCGGATGCGCAATTTGTGAACCCACGGCTACCCAACTTGTTTTTGTTTTTCGACCATAGACTGATTTGCTTCATCCGAAGAGCTGACTTGTCAGCCTGCGGAATATTCCCTGGCGTTGTGCCGGAACCGACACGAGATCCGGGTTGAGCGCTTCCGGCGGCAGGGTCGCACCTGCCATCAGGAGCCCTAATGCGGTTGCGTAATCCGGCCCTGCCGAGGCCGCCGGCAATCCCTGGAAGCTGCGCGGGCGACCGAGCCGCACCTGCTTGTTCAGCATGCGCTGCGCAAGCTCGCGCGTACCGGCCAGTTGCGAAGCGCCGCCGGTCAGCACGGCTCTTCGTCCGGCGGCCACATCGTAGCCGCTGGCGCGGAGCCTCGTCTGGACTTCGGTGAATATTTCTTCAAGGCGCGGCTGGATGATGCGCGTGAGCATCGAACGCGGCACTCGTAGCGCGAATTCATCACCGTCCTCGCCCATCTGAGGCACAGCGACGACATCGGTTCCTGTCTCGATATCTCCAAGGGCGGCACCGTAGAGAGCCTTGATTCGTTCCGCGGCGGAAACGGGCGCGGCGAGCACACGCGCAAGGTCGGCCGTGACATGGCTCCCTCCGAGCGGCACGACATCGGCGTGGACCAGCGCGCCTTCGAGGAAAACGGCAATCGAGGTCACGCCGCCGCCCATGTCGATCACGGTGGCGCCGAGCTGCAATTCATCCGGGGTCAAAGTCGAAAGGCCGCTGGCATAAGGCGCAAAAAGCGCGGCTGTAACATTCAGATGCGACCGCTCCACCGCAAGCTTGAGGTTCTGCAAGGGTGAAGGCTTGACCGCCACCGCATGCATCGAGACGCCAATGCGCTGGCAGAACATGCCGCTGGGGTCCCGCACGCCGCGGGCTTCGTCCACGACGTAGGAGACAGGCGCGGCCTGAATAACCTCGCAGCCTTCACGTTCGCAGCGGCTGCGCCCCTCCGCCAACAGCTCGCGCAAATGGGCATCGGTCACCAGAGCCCCTTCGAGGCTCATCGCCACACGCGCCGTCGCGCTCTGGGGCGCGCCGCAATTGACGGAGACGAGCACATTCTGGATGCGCATGTCGGCATGGTTTTCCGCCGCAGCCACCGCTTCGCGGATGGATTCCTCCACCTGCTCCAGGCTCGTGACCGTGCCGAGCTTCATGCCCTGGGACTCGCGCAGCGCCGCTCCCAGAACCTTGATGTTGCCCGGCTCGACGCGACCGATCAGGCAAATGACTTTCGTCGAGCCGATGTCGAGGATCGCGACAAGGCCCGTTCTATAGGTGGAAGGTTCCGCGTTGGTCGTCCGCATGCGAATCGTTTCGCCCATTATGCCGAGTTTCCCCGCGTTGACTGCTGCTTTTGACCGTTGCGAAGGACGAAAAAGTAGTTATCCCGCGCTCTCAGATCGATTTCGGAGATATCCCGTTCGAGCACGCCCTTGTCGACGATGAGATGCTCGAGCGTGTCGAGCTGCTTTTGCCAGCCCTCTTCGGGCAGCTGAACGACCACGTCGCCGTCAAGAACCAGGTTCCAGCGTCGCTCCGAAATCCGCTGCATGGCCTTCAGCCGGGCGTTCACCGCCCGATGCGAGGCAATCGCGTCAACAAGGTCGGCTGCAGCCTCGGGAGCTCCGTCGCCGATGATCAGCGGCAGATGCGGGTATTGCGACCCTTGGGCGATTGTGATGGTGCGCCCCGAGCGCTCAACCACGTATAGGCCGTTTCCGGTCTGCCAGAGCGCGAACGGGAGCCGTTCAACGATGTTGACCGAGATGGAATCCGGATATTGGCGTCGCACCTCGGCATCGAAGACCCAGGGAAGCGCCAGCAGCCGCATGCGCGCGGCCTGAACGTCCGCAGCAAATATGGACTCGTCCTGCTGAAAGCCGAGCGCGGTCAGAATGTCTCCCGGCTGCGTGCGATGATTTCCGCCCAGCTGAACCGAGGAAATCCCGAACCCGGCATCGGCCACAACGGTGTCTACGGCCTGGCCGGCTGCAGCGATGGCGCGCCTGACATGACCGCCCGCGAACACGCCGGCGACTACGACGCACAGCACAAGCATTCCCGTCAGCCAAAGCATCGGGCGGCCGAAGGCAAACCATCGATGAATTCTCGCGAACAGCAGCGAAAATGAATTGTTGCGGTCTCTCCTGCCGACATTGCTGCGACCTCCCGCGGCGGGACGGGACGGCCGTGCGCTGCGCCGTTCGGGCTTGCGGCGCCCGTCGGCTCTCTGTGTGCGCGCCTGCTTCACCGATCGCATGAAGCGTCCTCCACCATCCAGCGGCACAACCCGCCGTAACTCATGCCGACGAAGGCAGCCTGCTCGGGAACGAGAGAGGTCGGTGTCATGCCCGGCTGCGTATTGGTTTCGAGCAAGATAAGACGATCCTTGCCCTGCGTATCATCATAGCGAAGATCCGACCGCGAAACGCCGCGGCAGCCAAGTGCCGCATGTGCCGCTTCCGCCAGACGCATTGCCCGCTCGGCGACGGCGTGGGAGATTTTGGCGGGCAGCGTATGACGGGAGCCGCCGGCCGCGTATTTCGCCTCGTAGTCGTAGAATTCGAGACTAGTGGTAATCTCGGTGACGGCAAGCGCCTTGCCGTTCATCACCGCCACGGTCAATTCGCGGCCGGGAACGAATTCCTCGACCATCATCGCGTCGGACAGCGTCCACGTCTCGCTGCCGAGCTCGGCCGGGGGACGGTTGTCGCCCTTGCGGATGATGAACACGCCGACGCTCGATCCTTCATTGACCGGCTTGACGACATAAGGCGGCTCCATCAGGTGCTGTTCGCTGGCGACACGGCGATCGACCACGATGCTGTTGACCACCGGCAGGCCCGCTGCACGAAACACATCCTTGGCGCGCTGTTTATGCATGGCAAGCGCGGATGCGAGCACGCCGGAATGCGTATAAGGAATGCGCAACAGCTCAAGCAGGCCCTGAACGCAGCCATCTTCCCCCCATCGCCCGTGCAGCGCGTTGAATACCGCGTCGGGACGAGCAGCCGTCAGCTGTGCAGACAAATCGTCTTGCGGGTCGATCTCGACGACGTCAAAATCCTCTCCACGCAGCGCGTCAGCGCAGCCCCGGCCGGTCACAAGACTGACTTCCCGTTCCGCGGAACGCCCACCCAGGAGCACCGCCACTTTCCGGTAAGCCGTCACGGAACACCCACCCGTTTGATCTCCCATTCGAGCTCGACGCCGAATTTCGCACGGACGCGCGCGCAAACTTCCTCGCCGAGCGCTTCGATATCTCCGGCACTGGCGTCGCCCGCGTTGATGAGGAAGTTGCAGTGCTTTTCGGAAACCTGCGCGCCGCCATGGACGAGACCGCGGCACCCCGCCAGGTCGATCAGCTGCCACGCCTTTTTTCCCTCGGGATTCTTAAAGGTAGAACCGCCGGTCTTCGAGCGCACCGGTTGCGCGGATTCCCGTTCCTCGACCAGGGCATTCATACGCGCCCGGATGGCATCCGGCTCGTCCTTGAAGCCGCGCAACACCGCTTGCACGAAGACGAGGTCATCGGGCGCCGTGCTCTTGCGATAGACGAAACCCATCTCCGCGGGGCCCAGGACAATCTTTTTGCCGTTCGAGCCGACCGCGGTTGCTTCGACGAACACATCCTTGATTTCGCGGCCGTAGCAGCCCGCGTTCATGCGCAGTGCGCCGCCGATCGTACCGGGAATGCCGCGGAGAAATTCGAGGCCGGCGATTCCGGCATCGGCCGCGACGCGCGCGACGTGGGCGTCCAGCGCAGCCGCACCGACCAGAAGATGATCGCCGTCTGCCGTGATGCGGCCAAAACTCGCTGGCAGACGAATAACGACGCCGGGAATTCCTCCGTCGCGTACCAGAAGATTGGAGCCGACACCTATGGCCATCACGGACATGGGGTTCGGCAACGCCGCCAGGAATGTGCAAAGGTCATCGACGTCGGCCGGCCGGAACAATATCTCCGCCGGGCCGCCTGCGCGAAACCACACGAGGTCCTTCAGGGACGCATGTTCGGCATATGTGCCGCGCACTTTGGGAAGCGCTTCACGAAGCTGGACGGAGATCACGCGTGCGCCTCCTTTTCCGCGAGCGCCGCTTCCAGTCCGGCGGCCCACTGCGTGATCGAGCCGGCGCCGAGGCAGACGACCGCGCCGCCTGGCTTCGCGACGCTGCGGACAAGCTTCGGCAAATCGTCAGGACCGTCGGCGACAAGAACATTGCGATGCCCATGGGCGCGGAGGGCTTCCGCGTAGGAATCCCGGTCGAAGCCCGGGATGGGCTGCTCGCCTGCGGGATATACCGGCGCGACGATCGCTACGTCTGCATCGTTGAGGCAGGTGCAGAACTGCTCAAAAGTGTCGCGCAGCCGCGTGTAGCGGTGCGGCTGCACGATGGCGACGATGGGGCCGGAATAGGCCTGGCGCGCAGCCTTCAGCGCAGCGGCGATCTTGAAAGGATTGTGGGCATAGTCGTCGATAATCGCCGCGCCGTTCCACTCACCCACCTTTGTGAAGCGCCGGTTGACGCCTCCGAATTTCGCCAGCGCCTTCACGATTGTTGCAGGTTTGATGCCAAGACTGCGCGCGACCGCGATGGCCGCGAGGGAATTCTGCACATTGTGCTCGCCCGGCATCGGCAGGCAGACCTCGTCCAGGCGCGTTTCCTCACCCTTCTGGCGATCGGAGAATATCACGTCGAAATGCGAAACACCTTCAGCGAAGCGCACATTGTCGGCGCGCACATCGGCCTGCGGACTGAAACCATAGGTGATCAGCCTGCGATCGGTGACGCGGCCGACCATTGCCTGGACTTCGGGATGATCGATGCAGAGAACCGCGAAACCATAAAACGGCACGTTCTCCACGAAGCGCTGGAAGGCGTCCCGCATGCGATCGAACGTGCCGTAATAATCAAGATGGTCCGGATCGACATTGGTGACGACCGCAATCGTTGCCGGCAGGCGCAGGAACGTGCCGTCGCTCTCGTCGGCTTCGACCACCACCCACTCGCCTGCGCCAAGCCGCGCATTCGTGCCATAGGCATTGATGATGCCGCCATTGACGACGGTTGGATCGAGGCCGCCGGCATCGAGCAATGCCGCCACGAGAGTCGTCGTCGTCGTCTTGCCGTTCGTGCCCGCAATCGCCACGCAGTTCTTGAGCCGCATGATCTCCGCCAGCATCTCGGCGCGGCGCACGAGCGGCAGCTTGCGCTGGCGTGCAACATCGAGCTCGGGATTGCCGGCCTTCACGGCGGAGGAATACACGATGACGACCGCGTCCTTGAGATTTTCGGCGCTGTGGCCAATCTGTATTGGAATGCCGGCTTCGCGCAAGCGCCTGACGTTCGCATTTTCGATCGCGTCGGAGCCCTGAACCTTGTAGCCCAGATTGTGCATGATCTCGGCGATGCCGCTCATGCCAATGCCGCCGATGCCGATGAAATGGATCGCGCCGATGTCGAAAGGAACACGGGTGGGCGCGCGCACGGTCATGCCTTTTGCGCTCCGAGACGGTCGATGAGATCGGCCAGGCGCGCTGCCGCGTCGGGCATCGCGAGCCCATGCGCCGCAGCGGCGGACTGCTGCAGCTTAGCCGGAGCGTCAAGCATCTCTTTGAGAATCTGCGCAAGCTTTTCCGGCGAAAGATCGCGCTGCTGTATGAGAAGACCGCCGCCGGCCCTTGCCATCACTTCCGCATTGGCGGTCTGGTGATCGTCCGTAGCGAAGGGAAAGGGGATCAGGATGGATGGTCGGCCGATCATGGCCAGCTCGCTGATCGTAGAGGCGCCGCAGCGCGCGATGACGAGATGGGCTGCCGCCATACGCTGCGGCAGATCGCTGAAGAAAGCAGAAAGCTCGGCCTTTACGTCTACGGCGGCGTAGGCTTCCCGCACGGCGTCGATATCCTCCGGCCGGCATTGCTGCACGATTTTGAGGCGCGCCCGCAGCGCCTGGGGCAATTGCGCAACGGCTGCCGGTACAAGCTCGCTGAAGGCGCGCGCGCCCTGGCTTCCTCCGAAGACCAGAAGCCGAATCGCACCGCCGGGCTCGGGCGCCATATATAGAGTGTCGGCGAGCGCCGCCGCTTCCGGGCGTACGGGATTGCCCGTGTAGACGATGCTGACGGCGTCTCTCGGCACGAAACGCGCCAGCGGAAGCGACGTCGCGACTGCGCGAACGCGCGTTGCCATCCGCCGGTTGACGCGGCCTAGCACGGCGTTTTGTTCGTGAACGGCGGTAGGATAGCCGCCGAGCCATGCTGCGATCATCACCGGCAAACTGGGATAGCCTCCGAAGCCGATGACGGCGGCCGGCTTGAGCCGGTTCAGCTTTCCGAGCCCGACAATCACGCCCCACAGGATTTGGAACGGAGCCAGTGCGCGCGCGAGAAACGAGCGATCAGCGAACGTCGCCGAAGGAACCGCTTCGATCGAAGCGCCCGGGAAAGCGTTTTGATAGCTCTTGCCGCGCGCGTCCGTCATCACGACGATCCGCCGGCCGCGCCGCATGAGCTCCGTCGCCAAAGCCTGCGCCGGAAACAGATGGCCGCCGGTTCCGCCGGCCGAGAGCACGATTGTGGTCATGCGGGCCGCGCCTCACCGAGAGGTACGAATTGCGCCCGCGGCCTCTCGCCTATTTTCGAACGCTGCCGGGTGACGGCAAGAGCGAAACCCATCGTCAGCGCCACAGCAAAGAGCGACGATCCGCCATAGGAGATGAACGGCAGCGTCATCCCCTTCGCCGGCAGGAGGCTGACTGCCACGCCCATATTGATGAAAGCCTGCAGCGCCACCACGGTCGCGAGCCCGGCGCCCGCCAGCTCCGAAAACCGGTCGTTCATGCGCGCCGAACGTAGCAGAAGCCGCACGCCCAGTAAGCAGAAGAGCACTGCAATCGCACCGCAGAGCGCCAGGCCAAACTCTTCACCGGCGACAGCGAAAATGAAATCAGAATGGGCTTCGGGAATGTGATATTTCACCGTACCTGCGCCCGGCCCGACGCCCGCCAGGCCGCCATGCGCAAAAGCTTTCAGCGCCAAGCCCGTCTGGTAGCCCGTCTTGCCCGGATCGAAGTATTGTTCGAGCCGGTGATGCAGATGCGAATGCGGGAACATAAAGAAGGCGAACGCGCCGAGCCCAAGGCTGCAGACCGATAGGATGCCAACCCAAAACAACTCAATGCCATAGAAGAAGAGCAGCGCGCCCCAGAGGGCGATCAAAAGTGCTGTCTGCCCGTCGTCAGGTTCGAGCACCAGCAATACCAGCGCCGGCGCCGCCATCAGGAACGTAACCAGCGGTTTGGGCACCCTGCCGCTCTCGTCCGCCAGCACTGCGGCGGCCAGCACGGCAAAAGCAGGCTTCAGGAATTCGGAAGGTTGCAGGCTGATCCAGCCCAGATCGAGCCAGCGTTTCGCGCCGAGAACCTGTGTTCCATGGAAGAGAACGACAACGGCACCCACCAGACCCAGTACGTAGAGTGCGGCGGCGGTCGTCTTGATGGCTCTGGACGATAGCAGCGAGCTTCCGACAAGAATGACGCCGGCAATGCCGGCGAAGGCGATCTGCTTCACCGCAAACCGGAAATCCCCCGTCGCAAACTGGCTGCCGGTCGCAGCAGGGCTTGCAGCAAAGGCAAGCATGAGGCCGATGACGATCAGCGCCGTGATCGCGATCAGCGCAACCCGATCGACGGTCCACCACCAGGCGGCAAATCCGCTCCGGTCCGAGCGCGAAAGGCTCATGATGCCTCCCGCACCGGATGGGTCGCAGCCGCGTGCACAAGCGAACGAAAAGCGTCGCCACGCGCTTCGAAATCACGGAATTGATCGAAGGAGGCGCAGGCCGGAGACAGAAGAACGACCGGATGCCCGCAAGCCGACACGCGCGCATCGTCGAACGCCGAGGCGACGGCTTTCGCAAGTGTGCCGGACGCTTCGTATGGTACGCGGCCTTCGAGCGTTTCCGCAAAGAGAGGCGCAGCTTCGCCGATCAGGTATGCTTTGCGGATCCGCGGGAAAAAGCGTGCAAGGCTCTCGATGCCGCCGTCCTTGGGCTTGCCGCCTAGAATCCAGAAGATATCGGCATAGCACGCCAGGGCTTTCGCAGCCGCGTCGGCGTTGGTTGCCTTGGAATCGTTGACGAAGCGGACGTTGCCGGCACGGCCCACCTCTTCGATGCGGTGAGGCAGACCCGGAAAATTTGCGATGGCGCTCGCGATCAGGCGCGCGTCTTTGACGAAGGGTCGCGTCGCGGCGTAGGCGAGCGCGGCATTCTGCCAGTTGTGTGCGCCTGGAAGCCGCCCGGCGCCTGACAAATCCATGATCTTGGT
>Ga0302324_100024304_pt1 | contig 11679 bp, 12 predicted proteins | sample Palsa_T0_1_FD_201949 | JGI IMG/M metagenome (GOLD analysis project Ga0302324, IMG submission 201949) | Peat permafrost microbial communities from Stordalen Mire near Abisko, Sweden - Palsa_T0_1 | ecosystem: Environmental > Terrestrial > Soil > Palsa > Peat permafrost | place: Sweden: Abisko... | reverse complement strand
GCGCCGTGCAGACCGTGTCCACCGCGCGACGCGCCTCCGGCAGCAGGCCGGAGTCGAAATATCCGCCTAGCCTTGCGCAGCGCGGCGTGAAAGGCACGGCCGGCGGTCGAAAATGCGGATCGAGTGACGCGTACGAGAGGCGCAGATCGGCGGCGGTTCGGGCCAGCGGCCCGATCGTGTCGAGGCTCTCGACAAACGGGTATGCGCCCCGGCGCGAGAGGCGGCCATACGTCGGCCGGATGCCGAAGATTCCGCACAGGGCAGCCGGCACGCGAATCGAGCCGTTCGTGTCCGATGCAAGCGCGAGCGGAACGAGCTCGGCTCCAACCGCGGCTGCCGATCCACCCGAAGACCCGCCCGCAATGCGTTCCGCATCGTGCGGATTGCGGGTCGGTCCGTCGTGCGCGTTCTCGGTGACGAACCCATAGGCAAATTCGTCCATGTTGGTGACGCCGACCAGCACGGCGCCGCTGCCTTCCCAAGCGGCAACGGCGTCGGCGTCGCGCGCCGCGGGCGGGTCGCCCGCGGTGACCTTCGCGCCCGCGCGTGTGACGAAGCCGGCAACGTCGAAGAGGTTCTTGGCGGCAAACGGCACGCCGGCGAGCGGCCCCGGGTCGCGATCCTGCGCGACCAACGCGTCGATCTTTTCGGCTCGCTCGAGCGCCCGGCGCTCGAAGACACCGGTGAACGCGTTCAGCTCCGCATTGCGCGCGCGGATGCGTGCCAGCGCCTCGACGGTGACGTCGCGCGCGGATCTCCGCTTGGCGCGCACATCGGCCGCGATGGCAGCTGCGGTCATGGAAGCGGCTCGCCCGCGCCGGGAACGTCGGCGCCGAGGTCGAGTGCCGCGAGGTCGGCAGCAAAGGCCGCCAGTCGTGTCATCGCCGCGACCACTGCGGCCCGGCGTTCCGCCTCAAGTGGTAACGCAAGCAGTGCTGCCGCCGCATCGACCTGTGCCGCCACCGCCGCGTCGTGTGTCATCTGCGGTCGTCTTCGCGTGAGAAAAGAAAGCCGTCCTGTCCAACCGGACAACGCAATCCGAGCCCCTCACAGCAATAGGCGAACGGAACCCTACGCCTCCGACGGCAGTAGTCGACATGACTTCAAATCGTCGCTCGTTTCTCGTGTCGGCCGCTGCGGCCGCAGGCGCCGGCGCCGTGCCGTCCTTCGCCCGGGCGGCTGACGCGCGCACGATCAAAGTCGGGATGCTCAAGACGGTCAATACCGTCGTGATGCAGTTCTATCAGAAGTTCGCCTCACCGGGCACGACGTATCAAGTCATCGTTTTCGACACGCCGCCCGACGGGAAGGACGCGGTCGTGAGCGGCAGCGTCGATTTCGGGATTTTCGGCCTCGCGGCGGCGACGCTGGGCGCGGCCGCCGGCCAGCCGGTCACCATCATCGCGGCGGCGGGCGGCAAAGCGATGGCCGTCGTTGTGGCGGCGTCGAGCACGGCCAAAACGTTTGCCGACTTAAAGGGGAAGAAGATCGCCTATCAGCCCGGCTCGACGCAAGAAGTCGTGCTGCGCGAACTGATGAAGATGAGCGCGCTCACACCGTTGGACGTCCAGCTCGTGCGCCTCAGCTTCGGCGACATGGCCAACGCGCTGGCGCGCGGCGACGTCGACGCTTACGTCGGCTCGGAACCCGGTCCCTCGATCAGCACGCTCTCCGGTAAGGGACGCGTTCTGCTCTACCCCTACAACACGCCCGTCGGATCGATCAACGTCGTGTTCGCAACCCGCCGCGAGCTGGTCACCAAAGAGCCCGACTACGTCCGCGACGTCGTGAAGACGCATGTCGCCGCGTGCCGTTGGGCGTCGAAACCGGGCAACCGCACCGAATTCGAAGCGATGACGACCAAGATCCTCGGTCCGACCAAAGAGATCCTGGACCTCGCCATGAACAACATCAACTTCGATTACGAGATCGATGCGGAGTACATCGGTCGCGCGAAGTATTACGGTGCGCAGATGATCGCGCTCAAAGAGATTTCCCAGCTGCCGGATTACGCGACCTTCATCAATACGTCGTTCTTGCCGAAATGAACAACCGCGTCGCCGGATCGACCGCGAGCGTCGCTAGCGAAACGTGACGCCCGCGGAACCGAGGCCGGCAATGCGCGCTTCGACGACGTCGCCGGCCGACACCGGAATCGCATCGGTGATCGCGCCGCTCAGCACGATTTCGCCCGGCTCGGCGCGCAAGCCGCGCCAGGCGAGGTGCACGGCCAGTGCTTTGAGTGCGTTGAGCGGATCTCCGAGGACATCCCCGGTCGACCCGGTCGCAACGACGCGGCCGTTGCAGAGCAGTTCGGTTGTGAGCGCGCTGAAGCGGCCCGCGTCGCGCGGCCGGACCCACGGTCCGATCGCGTAGGCGGACGACGACGTATTGTCGGCGACGAGTTCAACCGCGGTGCGGTTTCCGCCGCGATACCGGCTGTCGGTGATCTCGAGCGCGGGAGCGATGAAGGCAATCGCCGCCAGAAGTGCGTCCGCGTCCATCGACGCGTCGATGGTCGACGCCAACGCAAAGGCCAACTCGGGCTCGGTACGGGGCGCGATGAATCCGGCATGCTCGACGGCCTGGCCGCTCGGGCGTTCGCCCTCGACGAAGGTCCGGCCGAAAAGGGGGTGGGTAATGCCCATCACCTGCTGTTTGACCGGGCTCGTGATACCGAGCTTCCAACCCGATTGGCGCGCACCCGCAGCGACGCGTAGTGCGACTAGCTGGTCCTGGACGTCGTAGGCGTCGCTCAGCGAAAGGTCGCCCAGCGCCGGCGGCACCGCGATTGCCGATGCCCCTGCTAGCGCCCGGTCGAGTTGTTCCGCCACGGTCAAAATCATCGCAGCGTGGCGTTCCACGCGGGGCTTGCGGCCGGCTTTATTTCAGGGCGTGGGTTTGGGACGCTGACGGCCCGAAGGGCGCACGATGAAACCCGCCGCGGTCGTCTTCGATCTCTTCGGCACACTGCTGAATATCGCGTCGCTGCGCGAGGCCGCCGCGAGGGTTGCCTCCGAACCGGACGCATTCGTCGCCACCTGGCGCGAGAAGCAGATCGGCTATGCGTTTGCGAGCGCGATCATGGGGGTCCATGAAGACTTTGACGCGATGACCGAGCACGGGCTTCGGTACGCGGCCGAGAAGCACGGTGTCGCGCTGGATGAGCACGAACGAAAACTGCTGGTCGCGGCTTGGGAACACGTTCGCGCGTATGACGACGTCGTCTCGACGCTGCGCGAGCTGCACCAACGCGGTGTGCGCTGCGCCGTGCTGACGAATGGAACCCCGTCCACCTCGGAAGCCGCGATTGTGCACGCCGGGATTGCGGATCTCTTGGATGCAACCTTAAGCGTCGAATCGGCGGGTGTGTTCAAACCGAATCGCCGCGTCTACGAGCTCGTAACCGCCCACTATCAGCTCCCGGCCGAGCACTTCGTCTTCGTCTCTTCAAACGGCTGGGATGCAACCGGTGCGGCGCTCTTCGGCATGCGCGTCGCGTGGTGTAACCGCAGCGGCGCGCCGGCGGAGACGTTCGGCCCGGCGCCCGAATGGGTGCTGCGGGATCTGCGCGGCGTGCCGGCGATCGTCGATGCGCTGGCGCTCAGTTCGGCGTGACGTTGGTCTTCCAGAGCGCCCAACTGCGGTCGACCAGATTCGCCTGCGTGGCCGCGGCCGCTTTTGCCTCGCCGGGGGTGAGGAAGGTCGGGTTTCCGAGCCGCAGCGCTTCGCTCTCGATCTCGGCGTCGCGCCCGGTGTAATAGGCGCGAAAGACCGCTTCGTGAAGGTTGCCGGCGACGGCGACCATGCCGTGCCCGCGCATCAGGGCGACGTTTGCGGCACCGAGCGTGCGGGCGAGTGCATCGCCCAACGGTTGCGAACCGACCAGGAGGTTCGTGGCATCGCCGGCGACCTCACGGATCTCGAAGATCGGGACGTTGCCGCCGCCGAGGAACGCCGCCATGTGGAAAATCGGCCGCAGGGGAACCCGCGACACGCCGAACGGGATCACGCTCTGGGTGTGACTGTGCACGATCGCGTTGACGTCGGGACGCGCCCGATAGATTCCGCCATGAATGAAGCGCTCGAAATAGCTCGCGCGTCCTTGCGCATCGAACGGCTCGTCGGTCGCAATGCTGTAGGTGAGGATATCGGTGCCGGTCACAAGCGCCGGCGCCATACTGCGCGCCAGCAGATAGCGCCCGGCGTCGAGCGGGTCGCGCACGCTGACGTGTCCGAACCCGTCGACGACGTTCTCGTGCGCGAGGATACGGTTCGCCAAGGCGAGCTCGCCGGTTGTTAGCGGGGGCGTTTCCGCGGCCGAAACCGGACGTCCCGCGGCAGTCAGTGCCGCCAGCGTCCCAAGCAAAAAGCGTGGTCGTACCATGAAACCGCTCTCCGACGACACCTGACCGAACTCCCGTACAGCCTTACGCGGCAGTCGGGTGAACCGCCACCGGCAAGCCGGCTCGCAACAGGGCGACCAGAGACGGCGGTGTGAGCACCTCGACCTCGCCGGCCGACAGCAACGGACGGCGCTTTCGGTACCCGGTGTCGCTCCAGGCGTGGAACTGCCCGCGCCAGATCAGATGGGCAGCGCCATCAGACGTAACAAACGTGCCGTCCGGGAGCGTCGCAACCTTGGCGGTATGCGTGCGCTTTTGCTTCCCGTCGCGCCGCTCGACGTCCAGGACGCGATCCATCGAGTCGGCGTCCGCGGGTTCCCCATGAACCGAAATCCACAGATCCCGAAATCGTTTGTAATCGGCCGACCGGCATTCCGCGCACGGGCGATGGCCGGCGGCCAGCGCCGTCGCCTCGTCGAGAAAAAATAGCTCGGTGTAGCGGCGCGGCTGCATCACCTCGCGATGCCGCCCGCGGAACTCGGTGACGCACGCGATCCAGCGCCGCACCTGCCACGGTCGTACGATCCGGCGAGCGTCGTCGTGCAGCACGCCGCGATTTCCCATCATGAGCCCGCGACCAGGTACGGCAACGAGTTCGCCAAACGGCGTAACGCGATTCTGCAGCGGCACGATCGTCGAGCGCCTCCTGATGACCCAATAAGACGGCCCGCGTCGGCCAACCTCTGCGCGAACTCGGGTGTGCTGAGCGAAGGGAGCCGTGTTTGTGCGCGGTATACTCGGCCTCACCGCAATCGCGTTGAGAAAAGAGCGTCTTCGCATGCCGACCCGGGTCCCTGAAGAGAGCCGCCCCATCCCTTCGCCCGGCACGATGGGTGTCGACTTCGAAGAGCGCGTCGATTTTGCCCGGCTGCGAACCTACCGCCTCGGCCGTGCGCGCGCGGCGCTGGAGGCCAGTGATCTCGGCGCCTTGCTGCTCTTCGACGTCAATAATATCCGTTACGTCAGCTCGACGATGATCGGCGAGTGGTCGCGCGACAAGATGACGCGCTACTGTCTTTTGACCCGCGGCGGCGACCCGATCGTATGGGATTTTGGTTCGGCGGCCAAACATCACCGGCTCTACGCGCCGTGGCTTGCGCCGCATGACTGTAAGGCGGGACTGCTCGGGCTGCGCGGGGCGATCTCGCCGGCCGTCGGCCTGTTCGAGAGTGCTGCGGCCGAGATCGCCTCGCTGCTCAAAGCGGCAGGCGTCGAAAAGATGCCGCTGGGCCTCGATATCGTCGAGCCGCCGCTCTTGTTCGCACTGCAGCAGCATGGACTGACGGTGCGTGACGGCCAGCAGACGATGCACGACGCGCGCGAAATAAAGTCGTACGATGAGATTCTGTTGCTCTCGACCTCCGCTGCGCTGGTCGACGGTGCGTATCAGGACATCGTCGAGGCGCTCAAGCCGGGAATTCGCGAGAATCAAATCGTCGCTTTGGCGACGAAGAAACTCTACGAACTCGGTTCCGACGATGTCGAGTCGATCAACGCGGTTTCCGGTGAGCGCTGCAACCCGCATCCGCACAATTTTTCGGATCGGCTCATCCGGCCGGGCGACCAAGCCTTTTTCGACATCATGTCGGCCTTCAACGGTTACCGCACGTGCTACTACCGCACGTTCAGCGTCGGCTATGCGACGCCCGCGCAGCGCGATGCCTACGAGCGGTGCCGCGAGTGGATCGACGCGTCGATCGCGCTGATCCGTCCCGGCGTCACGACCGACACCGTCGCGCGCGCGTGGCCGAAAGCCGAGGACTTCGGATTCGCCAGCGAGATGGAGGCCTTCGGTTTGCAGTTCGGTCACGGACTCGGACTCGCGCTGCACGAACGGCCGGTGATCTCGCGACTGAATTCGCTCGAGCATCCGATGGAGATCAAGGCCGGAATGGTGTTCGCGCTTGAGACCTACTGCCCGGCGTCCGACGGCTACTCGGCCGCGCGCATCGAGGAAGAGATCGTGGTTACTGAATCCGGCCCCAGTATCATCACGCGCTTTCCGGCGCAAGAACTCTTCGTGACGAACCCCTACGACTTCGGAAGCCGGCCGAGGTGACGCCTTGAGTGCGGTCGGCGTCGTCGGCTTGGGCGACATGGGAACGGGGATGGCGGAGCGCTTGCTGACGGCGGGGCACGAGGTTCTTTGCTGGAACCGGACGCGCGCCAAGGCTGAGCGCGTCGCGGCGAAGGGCGCGCGGGTGCTCGACTCTCCGCGCGACGTCGCGCGCGCCAGCGAGCTGATCATCACGATGGTGACCGACAATGCGGCCCTGCAAGCGGTCTGCGACGGTCCCGACGGCATTCTTGCTGGGCTCGGACCGGGGACCATCTTCGCCGAGATGAGCACCACCGCGCCGGCGCTGGTCCGGGTGCTTGCGGAGCGGGTCGCCGCAACCGGCGCGGTCCTGCTCGACGCCCCGGTTTCGGGAAGCATTCTCACCCTGCGCGATGGGAAATTGCTGATCATGGTCGGCGGCGACCGGGCTGCGTTCGAACGTGCCGAGCCGATTCTGCTCGCGATTGGCCCGAAGGTGCGGCTCATCGGCGAGGTCGGCCAGGCGAAGGCGCTCAAGATCGGCATCAATCTCTCGCTGGCCGTGCAGATGCTGGCCTTTAGCGAGGGCGTGTTGCTCGCCGAACGCACCGGGGTCGACCGCCGGGTGGCATTCGAGACGTTTTTAAGCAGCGTGATCGCCTCGCCGATGTTGCAGTACCGCGCCTCGTTCGCGCTGGACCCGCCGGACTATCCGTGGTTTCCGTGCGCGATGATGCAGAAAGATCTCGATCTTGCGCTGCAGCTCGGGCGCGAGATGGCGGTGCCCCTGCCGGCGACTGCGGCGACGCAGGAAGTGCTGACGGCGACGCGCGCGCTCGGTTACGGCGCCGAAGATTTCGCGGTGCTCTTCCACGGCCTCGCGCGCATGAGCGGGATGGATCGCACGTAGCATGGTCGTGCTGCAGCTCGCCATCAACGGCGTTCTGCTCGGCGGGGTTCTGGCGCTCTCGGCTCTCGGGTTCAACATCGTGTTCGGGGTGATGCGCGTCGTCAACCTCGCTCACGGTGATTTCGTCGTGCTGGCGGCAGTGTTCGCAGCGTACGCGTTCGCGCAATCAGGGGTGAACCCGCTCCTGCTGCTCCCGTTCACAGTCGCGGTGGGATTCGTTGCCGGGGCGCTGATTCATCATCTGCTGCTGCGCCGTCTGCCGGGCGAGGTTGCCGGTGCGGAAGCGTCGTCGCTGACGCTGACCTTCGGATTGTCGTACTTCCTCACCGGCGCGGGGCTGGCAATCTTCGGCGGGCGATTCGTCTCGGTGCCTTTTTTGACGGGCGCGTTTCAAATCGGACCGCTTTCGATTCCGCAAGCGCGGCTGCTCGCGTTCGGCGTCGCGGTCGTCCTTTCGCTCGCCTTCGCCTTTCTGCTGCGCTCGACCGCACTCGGTCGCGCGATCCGCGCAACGAGTCAAAACGTCGACGGCGCGCTCGCCTGCGGGCTCGACGTCGATCGGGTGCGCACGATCGCCTTCGCGCTGGGGACCGCGGTCGCGACGGCCGCCGGCACGCTGATGAGCTTTCTCTATAATCTGAACGCCCAGCAGGGCGTGCTTTTCACCGTGAACGCCTTCGCGGTCGTCGTGATCGGCGGACTCGGCAACTATACCGGGGCGGTACTGGGCGCGTTGATCCTCGGGTTGACCGAATCGTTCGCGAGCTACTTTGTCGGGTCGACGCTCGCCGAAGCCGCGCCGTACTTGTTGTTTATCCTGGTGCTGCTCATCGCGCCGGGTGGTCTCCGCGGGCGGCGCACCACATGAAGCGCGGCGCCTCCGCCCTCGCCGCCTTGGCCGTCGTCCTGCTCATCCTAGCGCCGCTGCGGCTCAACGGCTACGCAATGGACCTCACCTACATCACGGTGCTGTCGATCGGGCTCGCGTACGGATGGAACATCATCTCCGGCTATGCGGGCTATTTCTCGTTCGGGCAGATCGCGTTTTTCGGCGTCGGTGCCTATGCGACGGCCCTGCTGGTCGCCGATGCGCAGTGGTTCTGGCTGCCGGCGGCCGTCGCCGGCGGCGCGGCCGCCTGTGCGCTCGCCGTTCCGCTGGGCTACGTGATGCTTCGCTTGCGAGGCCCGTTCTTTGCGATGGGAATGTTCGGAATGGCCCAGATGGTCCGCGTCTTGGTCACGTCGATTCCGGCAACCGGCTCCGGCGCAGGGCTATTCCTCCCGCCCGGCTCGGGCATCACCGGCGTGTACTATTGGACGCTCGCCGTGTCCCTCGGTGCGCTCGCCCTGACGATGTGGATCGAGCGCAGCGCGTTCGGTCTGCGGCTGCGCGCGTTGCGCGAGGACGAGCAGGTCGCCGCCACGCTCGGTGTCGAGACGACGCGTGCGAAGATCACGGCGTTTGGGCTGAGCGCACTGATACCCGGGCTGCTCGGCGGCGGGTATGCGATGTTCCTCACGTACATCGAGCCCGATGCCGTCTTTTCGTCCCGGCTCGACCTGCAATCGATCGTGATGGCGATTTTAGGCGGCCTTGGAACCGTATGGGGTCCGCTCGTGGGCGGCTTGGTCATGACGCAAGTCTCCGAGGTGCTGTGGGCGCGTTTTCCGGAGATCTATTTGATGATTTTCGGCGGCCTGCTGGTGGGCTTGCTGATCGTTTTGCCGCGCGGTATCGTGCCCGCGATTGCCGCGCGCTTCGCGCACAGACGCGGCCAGTGAAAGGCCCTCTCCTGGCGGTCGACCGCGTGTCGCTGGCTTTCGGTGGCGTGCAGGCGCTCAACGACGTCTCGCTCGAGGTGCGCAACGGGGAGATCCTCGCCCTGATCGGCCCGAACGGTGCCGGCAAGACCACGCTCTTCAACGTGGTCAGCGGCGTCCTCCGGCCGAACGCGGGCCAGATACGCTTTGCCGGACGCTCCATCGTCGGCTGGGCGCCGCAGCGGATCGCCCGCGCGGGCGTCGCCCGGACGTATCAAGTCGTGCGGCCTTTCGGCCGGCTCAGCGTCGTCGACAACGTCGCGGTCGGCGCGCTCGTTCACGCGCGCACGATCGGACGCGCGCGCAGCGACGCTCGCGACATCGTGACCTTCGTCGGATTGGCTTCGTATGCCGACCGGCCCGCGGCGTCGCTCACGTTGACCCAGCGCAAGCGGCTCGAGGTCGCGCGCGCTCTCGCCCTGCGACCGAAGCTGCTGCTGCTTGACGAGGTGATGGCCGGCCTCACGCCGACCGAGATGGACGGCATGGCAGAATTCGTGCTGCGCCTGAGCGAACGCGGTATCGCCGCTGTTGCCGGAATCGAACACGTGATGCGACTGGTCATGCGCATCTCGCACCGCATCGTCGTCCTCGATGCGGGGCGTCGAATCGCCGACGGCGACCCCGCGACGATCCAAGCCGATCCGGCGGTGATCGAAGCGTATCTGGGCGCGCCGCTGGGTCCGGGCGATTGAGCCTGCTCAGCGTCGCCGGCCTCGAAGCGGCCTACGGTGACTTCCGCGCGCTGCACGGGGTTTCGTTCGCGGTCGAGCCCGGCGAGATCGTCAGCCTGATCGGCGCCAACGGTGCCGGGAAGACGACGACGCTCAAGAGCCTGATGGGAATCGTGCGGCCGGGTGCGGGCGAGATCGTGTTCGACGGCCAGCGCATCGAGGGTCGCCCTCCGCGCGAGATCGTCGAGCGCGGCCTGGCGCTCGTCCCGGAGGGGCGGAACCTCTTTCGCGAGATGACGGTCGAGGACAACCTGCTCGTCGGAGCACACGTCCGGCGGGTCCGCCGGTCCGCCGTCGCTCTCCTGGCCGCGGTGTACGCGCGCTTTCCGATGTTGAAGCCGCTCCGCGCACGCGCCGCCGGGACACTTTCCGGCGGCCAGCAGCAAGTGGTAGCCATCGGCCGCGCCCTGATGTCCGAACCACGGCTGCTCCTCATGGACGAGCCATCGCTGGGCCTGGCCCCGAAGACCACGCTGGAGATCTTCGCGGTGGTTCGAGAGATCAATCGCGCCGGGGTCGCGGTCGTGCTGGTCGAACAGAACGTCGTCCAGGCGCTCGGCCTTGCTTCGCGCGCGTATGTGTTGAGCGAGGGGCGAACGGTCATGGAGGGCAGCGCGGCGATGATTCGCGACAACGCCGATGTCAAGCGCCACTTTCTTGGAGAGGTGTAATCGGATGCAGAGAAGCCATTTCATTCGGACGGTTTCCGCGGCTGCTGCGGCGCCGGCACTCGCGACCGCCGCTGCAGCACAGGCGCAAGCGGCTCCGATCGTCATCGGCGCGTCGCTTTCGCTGACCGGCATCTTCGCGGACGGCGGGAAGTATTCGCTCGAGGGTTATCAGCTCTGGATCAAACAGCAGAACGCCCAGGGCGGCGTGCTGGGCAGGCCGATCGCGCTGAAGTATTACGACGACCAGAGTGAACCCGCCACCGGGGTGCGTCTGTACGAACGCCTGATCAACGAAGACAAGGTCGACATCATCATGGGACCGTACGGAACCGCGATCACCGCGCCGGCGGCGAACGTGGCGGAACGGTACAAGATGCCGATGATCTGTCCGGAGACAGCGGACGTCGCCATGTTCCAGCGCGGCTTCCGCTACATTTTTCAGGGACTCGGTCCGGTGCAAACGTATCTGCACGGCGTTCTGCAGATCGCGAAGGATCACGGGCTGAAGACGTTGGCACTCATTGGCCCTGACACGGCATTTTCGCACGCGCTCGTCAACGCGGTGCCGGAAGTGGCGCGCGGCTTCGGACTCGCGATCGTCTACACCGAGTTTTACCCGGCTCGCGCGAGCGATTTCGCATCGGTGATCGAAAAAGTGAAGGCGGCGAATCCCGACGCACTGCTGGCCATGGCGTTTCCCAACGATGCGATCGGCGTTCTGCGTCAACTCAAGCAGTCGAACTACGCACCGAAAATGTTCTACGAAGCCGTGGGAGCGTCCGACCCGCGCTTCGTCGAGAGTGCCGGGAAAGACGTCAACGGCGTCTTTTCGGTCACCGCCTGGGATCCGGATGCGCCGACGCCGGCGAACGCGAGCTTCAAAGCGAGCTATCGGGCCGAGTTTAAACGCGAGCCCGACTATCACAGCGCGAGCAACTATTCGTCGCTCGAGGTGCTGGCGGCGGCACTCAATCGGACGGGATCGCTCGACCGCGAGAAACTCCGCGACGCGATCGCCGCGGTGACGCCCCGCACGCTTATCGGCACCTGGCGGGTCGATCCCCGTACCGGTATCCAGCTGGGCTACACCTCGTACATC
>Ga0302324_100024302_pt1 | contig 11679 bp, 7 predicted proteins | sample Palsa_T0_1_FD_201949 | JGI IMG/M metagenome (GOLD analysis project Ga0302324, IMG submission 201949) | Peat permafrost microbial communities from Stordalen Mire near Abisko, Sweden - Palsa_T0_1 | ecosystem: Environmental > Terrestrial > Soil > Palsa > Peat permafrost | place: Sweden: Abisko... | reverse complement strand
ACCGGCTGCGTGCTACCCGTGGGCACCGCATCGATGGCGAGCACCACCACATTGCGATTATTCGGCAAGGTGATGCTCTGCACCGTCTTCGCCCCATTGATCGCAAAGGAGTAGCCGTACAGATAGAAAGTCCGATTGTCGGTTGCCCCGCTCGGGATGAGCCGGTACGCCATGGTCGACACTATCGACTCTCCCGCAAAGTTCTGCGGCGAGTACCAATCGCTGAGACTTTGCGTAATGCTCGTCTTCGTCCCATCCGTGTACGTCACCACGAAGGTTTGATTGGCTTGATTGCCATTGACGCCGGTCGCGAGCAGATTCACGCTCGAATAACTGCCTGCAGGCAAGCTAATCGTCGCACTGCTCACCGCATCGGCGACATCCGCCCCTCCCAGCACAAACGTCGACCCCGACCAGGTCAGGGACGTACCCAGCAGACTCTCGGCATACATGTACCCCCATCCATCAAGCCCGCTGCTGGTGCTCACCGCAGTCCCGACGTTGCCGATGCCGACGACATCATCCGCCGCCGACAGGCTCACGCTCACAGGCGTCGTACCCGAAGCCGAGATCGTGTATGTCCCCACCGCTACCGCGCTGTTGGTGTAGCCGCTCTTCACCGCCATCGCCTCGATCGTCGTCGTCGTGCTAATCGACAGCGGTGTGCCCGGAACATACTGCGCCGAGGAGATCGTCGGCGGCGTGCCGTTCGTCGTGTAATAGATCACCGCACCCGAAGTCGTGTCGGAGAGCGTCACTTGCTGTGTACCCGTGTACGTGCCCGGCGCAAGACTGAACGTCGGCGTCGCTGCTACGGGTGTCGATTGGCTCAGAAGCCCGTAGACAGCCACCTTATCGGAGAACGTCGCCACATAAACCTTGCCGTTTGCAACGAGCGGCGGCACGAATTTCGCGAAGGTGCCGAAATTATCGCGCGCCGAGTTCATGGTCGAATTCCAGAGCTCCGTGGCAACGTCGTCGGCGTCGAAGGCGTACAGCACGCCCGGGTCCGTCGCATCGTTATAGACGTTGCCGCTTGCCGCGACTGTCCCCCAGAGCACGCCAGTACCCTGTTGCTGGCCATTGGCTGAAAGCGCGAGGATGCCTCCAGGATAGACAAAAGTGATGCCGCTTCCCTGGTAGGTGGGAGAGGTTGCGAACGTCGCTCCATTGAAGGCATACGCCTTGACCCAGTCGCTCGAAGCCCAGTCGTAGAGTAAGGGGCCGCCGTTCGCGGCGGATCGTTGCCAGTACACAGGTCCGCCTCGGAGCGAGGACGCGCCGATGGTTTCTTCCTGGACGACCCTCCCACTGTCCGTAGTGCCATAGTGTCCGAGATTGGATGTATTGAGCAGGTAAAGCACGCCGGCCTTGCCTCCGCCGGCGAGCAGGGCCGGACTCGTGTTCGGGACCAGTAGGGGACCGGAACTGGCAAGGTCTAGATCCGCAGAATCCAGCGAGCTCCAGTTGCTCGGCGTGAACCAGTCGACCAGTGCCAAACCGTTGGCCGGATTGAGTTTCAGTACGCTTTCACTGAAATTGCTGACGCCGTTGTAGCCGCCCGCGTAGCCATTTCCCGTGAATACGTAAACGAACCCCGCGCTGTCGACGACCGGCGGGCGACCGGACTGCCACACACCGCCGCCCAGCGTGCCGCCCGTGGTGACTGTCGCGAATGCACCGCTCTGCACGAGCGTCTGCTCGTTGTAAGCCATCACCCAGCCGGTATAGCCGCCTTCGTCGTTAGTCTCCGCTTCGACGGCCGCAAACCCGAACACAACCTGGCCGCCCGAAAGCGCCAGCGATGTACGCTGCGTTTGGTGCGCTGCGTCGAATGTCACTCCCCCATGACCGCCAGAGATCACCACGTTGGTGTACGGCTCCGTACCGTTCGTGATGTCGACCGCGTGCAGCCGATAGACCATCGTGCCGCCCTCGAGGGTACAGGCCACGAGATACATGATGTGGGTGGACGGGTCGATTACGGGTGTACTCAAAATGCCGAGATTGCCGACGATGTTGGTATTGCCCGCAAATGTGAAGTTGGCGAACGCTACCGGAACTGCGCCGACGCTGCTGGCGAAATTGACCGACCACAACGGGCTACCACCGACATCGGCGTCGAAGGCATAAAGCGTGTCGCTCATCGTCGCGATATACACGACGTTGTGAGTTCCTTGCATCATGACGACGTTCGGCACGTAGAGCGGTTGGGCGTAGATTCTGTCGTCCACCGGCAGGTTGAACACGAGTCCGAACGTGGTCGGAGTGACGTTGGACGAGGTGAGGGTAGTCTCAGTGAGGTTTGCCCCGGAAAGACCCGCGTCGTAACCGCGTTGCAAGACCGGCTGCTGGGCATACACCGTGATCTCGAACGCGATTGACAGCATGGCGAGTGCAACGGCACACAACGTGTTTCTCATTGACCCATCCCCTAACTCTGCACACCCGCCAACTTCCAGTTGTAATCGCGCGTGGGTGATGCCTGCGCATCACGCGAGCACCTATTCTTTAATCTTCATGCCTACGCCCGATTGAGGGGAATCATATCAATTCGCGAATTCAACCATAGTGATTGTTGGAGCAGATCGGGAAGCGTTAAGTTAAATGCAGAAAGTGTATCGCGCTGCACATCACATCCGGCGCGGAACCGTATGCCTTCGGCATGGCTGATCGCGAGCAGTTTTGCGGCTCAACTGTCGATGCACGACGTCAGACCCAGCGGCCGTCAGTGCGCCTTCGGGAAACTAGATGGTATCCGGCTTGGTGCGGTCGGACCGAGAGTATGCCGGCGGGTAAGTCGGGTGGCCACTATTGCCCCGAATAGCGCAGGCGTCTTGCGAAGATGCACGTTCCTGACACCATATAGGTCTTAGACCATACTGTGAGCACGCTCGCCTCAATGAGATCGACATTATTGACTGAGGGGACGCGGCGGTTCGACATCGCGCTCAGAAATCACCAAGGGGATCTCGCCGGATGACTAGCATAGTGTGCGCGATTGTGCTAGTCGCTTGGTCGGGATGGGTGCTGGCGCAGACCCATCCGACATCCCCACCGAGCCGACTGCCGGCACTGCCTCAACAGAGACTGCCGCTCTTGCTGCTCTCCATAGCTTTGTTTACGACCCACGCCTCCCCGCAGTCGGAAAACGACATGAGTCGCATGGCGACCGTCCAGTCTCTAGTCGAGTCTGGCTCCTTTGTGATCGACCGGACTAACTTCGTCGAAACAAGCGACAAAGTGTTTGTTAATGGGCACTTTTACAGCGACAAACCGCCCATGCCGGCGATATTGGGGGCTGCCGTATATCTACCGCTTTACCAAATGGGAATCACGCTTCACGAAGGTCGGAGCCTTGCTTACTACCTCATCACGCTCATGACCGTTAAGATTTTCTGGTTTTTCGGTACGCTCGCGTTTTTCCAAACATTGAAATTTACGGGACTAGACGCTGAAAAGCGCTTGCTGGCGGCGCTTATACTCGGTGCCGGATCGCTTTTTTTTAGTTGGTCGGGCACGTTCAACAACCACGAGCTCGCGGGTGCGTTCCTGAGCATCGGCTTCTATTTTCTGCTAAAGGCGCGTTACGAAGCGAGTAGAGCGCGAAATGTAGGATTTGCCGGCTTTTTCCTCTCGCTAGCGGGCACGGCGGACATGCCGACCGGCGTCTTTTACGCATTATTCTTGCTCTATAGCGTACGCGATCGGGACTTAAGGCCCGCAATTCCGTTTTACGTAGGCTCGCTAGCATTGACAATACTGCCGGCACTCTCCATCAACTATGCCATTCATGGGAGCATTGTTCCTGTTCAGATCGTGTCTTCGTATTTTGAATATCCAGGCTCTTACTGGCTTACCTCGAGCCAAAAACTCTCTGGAACGGGTCTGAATGACCCGGGGTTTGTCGTCGAATACGCGGCCCAGGCGTTGCTCGGACCGAACGGCTTCTTGATTTACAACCCGTTCTTGCTGATCGCTCTGTGGGGTCTCATACGCGAACTACATCCCGCCCGCCCCTTCCTTTACGAGGCAATTGTTGTTTGCTTGGGCAGTTTCGCATTGATGGCATATTACTTCTTGACTACAAGCAACTACGGCGGCTGGTCATACAGCGTCCGATGGTTCGTGCCGCTGTTACCTTTCCTTTTCTTCTTTCTTTATCCGTACCTTGCAACGTATCAAGACAAACACCCGAATGTCTTTCGCGCGGTGTTCTGCGTCTCAATCATCATTGCCATTGTTGGGTCGATCAATCCATGGTCTCACACAGATGATCATTCGGCGTTCATCTACAATATTTTGGAATTCAAGCGGGATCTCGACGCCGCCATGAATCATTGGTTACCGCAATGAGGCGATAGAGGCTCAAAATCCTGTCAAAGGGGGGGGGTGCCGGGTGTCAAAAACCTCCCATATACGTCTTCATATGATCGACAATTGACCCAAGTTGATTATCTGGCCTGATCGTCTTAGTTTTCGCTAGGCAAGATGCTTCCACCGACAGCCGCCTTCGTCAAGCGCGTCTGCAACGTCTTTTTAGCATTGGCAGTCCTTATCTTCCACCTATTGTACTTGGAGATCTTTAATGCTCGGAGATTGGCTGCGTGCCTCTGGGCTCACAGTTAGGCATCTAGCGGCCGCCAGACAGATGAGCGCACCCTTTGTCGTCCTTGATGAGCGCTGGCCACATCATGGTCCACATTCGGGATATTTAATTACTACCGAAATTGGACCATTGTTACCCCGAAATGACCGACTTTTGCCCTATCCATTGCAAAAGTTTTTGTCCAGGTTGATGGAGGATGACTTTTGGGAACCGAGGCTGCTTGCTCACTTAATGTTACGAGTAGGAAATGCGAAGGTGCTGCATTTGGTCACGGGCGATTTTGATACATGGATATGTCGAAAGCGTGCGAACTGGCTAAAGACAAAGGTAACAGCAACCTTTCATCAACCAGTTGATAGGCTTCGGGAGATTGCAAGCAAGCTGGAAGGTGGCATGTTGGACGGCATCGTTTGCGTCAGCCGCAATCAGATGGCAATTTTGGAGCACCTAGTGTCGCCCGGGCGCTGCGTCTTTATACCACATGGCGTGGATACTGAATTCTTCGAGCAAGCTCCGATCACCGACGCAGATGCCCATCCGCTGCTATTAGCTGTTGGAGTTCATCGACGCGACTTCATCACATTGATGAGCGCGGCACGAATTATCAAGTCGAGGCGCCCGGATGTAAGGGTTCGACTTATCGGACCACGAGATGGAGTCGTCGGTGTTGTTCAAGATGGTGTGGTGGAAGTGGTCTCTGATTTAAGCGACGCTGAGCTCCGCGCAGCTTATCGTGAGTCAAGGATGCTCTTTTTGCCCCTCCATGAAGCAACCGCGAACAACGCGTTGCTCGAGTCAATGGCGACTGGACGCCCGGCAGTTATTACGGATCTTCCGGCCATCCATGACTATACGACTGGGGACGCCGCCCTGTTCTGCCGGCGGGGCGATGTTCAAGCTCATGCCCAGGCGGCGCTCAGACTGCTGGATGATTCATCTCTTTGCGCGCGCATGGGGAGTGCCGCGCACAACAGAGCTCTGGATTTCAGCTGGCCCCGCGTGCGCAAGTTGCTGCTGACATTCCTACAAGAGGTTTGCGAATCCACAGCAGAACCAATACCGTGAGCCAACACCTCCTTGGGACGTTGGCCGAGCGTGCTCAATGCGACTTCGCGAATCCGGCTAAGAACTGCGAAACAGACTCTAGGGTCGATGAAAGGTAAGGCGTGACTTGATTTATATTTCCGTCCCTTTGGATTAGTATCCGGCACTCCATTAGCATGAAATCCTTACTACCATGCCCCATTCCCTTAGGTAACTTGAGGCTCAAGGACGGCGATGCTGCTAAGTAGAACTCGGAAAAAAATGGCCTATAGTCTGAAGTCGTTTATTTTCGACGCAGCGAAGTTTCAGAAGATGCTCGATCTCCGAGACAGACATCTTCTCGAAGATTCTATGGGGTTTCGGGGCCAATATGATGAGCATCGACGTTTCCAAATTGCGTTTTTGAAGGAGCGTGGATTGCTTCCTTCTCATCGGCTGCTGGAGATTGGGTGTGGTCCACTTACTGCAGGGATACCTATAATCGACTACCTGGAACCAGGTAATTACGTAGGGGTGGACGTTCGGAGCTCCGTACTTGATCTGTCTTGGAAGGAAGTGGGAAAAGCCGGGCTTAGCGGAAAGAACCCGCGTTTAATCTGCTCCCCGTCCTTCGCGGCCAAGGAGCTTGCGGGTCAGAAATTTGATTTTGTGTTGAGCTTCAGTGTCCTTTATCACCTTAGCAACGAAATACTTGCCGCCTATTTTTCAGCAGTGCACCAGCGGTTAATGCCCGCCGGTTATTGCCTGGCGACCGTTAACACAGAGGCGCAGGAAAGCACATGGCTGGAATTCCCGTATCTGAAAAGATCTCTAGAAGACTATCAACGATTGGCCGCCGCTAGTGGGCTGGAAACGGCGTCTTTAGGAGAGATTAAGGACCTCGGATTTCGTCTTGCTGGAATAGAAAAGCACAATCTGATGCTTTCCTTTCGGGGCGCGAACGTCGCGACAGTCGTAGCTGGTTCACCCGAAACCGTTGCCACGAAGCGCAGCCTCTAGCGCAGCGCGCTGCTCTCCGGGACTGCTCTTCAAATGAAGTGGGACGTATTCCGCGATTGAGAACCAAAGGTAACTAAGAAGTGAAATGATCGCCAATGAGGCGGCGGCCAACATCGACATAGGCCACCGTCAGGCCAACCAAAACGCACGTCATCATGTCAATCAACCCACCGGCCCACATCATGACCAGGGATCCGAATATGCACGCAACTAGGCACGCTCCAAGTTTGCTTAGATCCGGATCGCTCTTCGCCGATGCGGCGCTCACCTTGAGCGCTTTGAACGACCCAAAGACTATAAAAAGCACGAACAACGATAATCCAACAAAACCGTTTGCCAAAAGAATATTGACGAAGCCATTCATGAGGTCGATGATCCCCTCCCCTTGACGCAGTTCCTCCATTTTCAACAGCGCCTCCTGGTCGCCGAACCAAGGGTGATCCATTATGATCTGCCATGACGTCGCAAGAAGTCTCTCTCGATACACCACATTGTCTATGTCGACGGTACCGCCGAAATAAGGGACAACGCGCGCTATTTTGTCGCCTAATGGCGAAATAGCGACCCCCGACCCAAGAACTAACAAGCCAGCCGTGGCCTTGAACACTTTTGAAAAGCCTCGGGGTCCCAACGCAGCAAAAGCCAAAAAAATTACAACCGCCCCCACCCAGGGCCCACGGGAATAAGCCGCCAAAAGGCCGAAAATAAATACGCCAGTGATACTCAATCGTGACACTTTAGACTGCACGTTCTGTTGCAAATATAACCAAAATCCAAATGCCACTGCGAGCGAATAGCCCAGACTGAGGGGGTGACCCGCGGAGGCCATGGCCCGAATGTCTCCTCCGCGCGAAAGGTAAGTAGTCGACGTCATTCCCCAGCGAGACAGCAATTCTCCATACAGTAGCCAATGACGCGCGCCCTCGAAAATTGCCACCGCGCCCATAAGAGCGCACTTTATGCTGAAGCTTGCGATCATGTCTTGGATCGCCGCGCGGCTGGTACTCGTTCGACTTATCACAAAATATGGAATAAATAGGCTAAAGAACAACACGAACGTTCGTCTCAAACAATCCGTAAATGTTGCCTGCATAAGAATGCCCCTGGCGACCTCTGGGTGGAGAAATAGAAAGGCCGTCAGCACGCAGTAGGCAAGCAAGAAGATATCCAACACCTTCAAATCTGGCGCTCGGGAGACATTCTTATTCCTCCACAATCGCCACGCCGCCGGAGTGAGCAGGAAAAAAACCATCAACAAGTTAATATCCAGGTCGAATAAATACGAGAGGCCGATCATGGGGACCCTAACCGAGATCGGAGGTAAAACCGAAAGCAAGAACAGAAATGCCGCTGCCGGATTTGAATCGTTTCTTCTCAATATTATGAGGATCGGTGTCGCCACAAACAGAAACACCCAAAAGTTTGGTGCTATGAAAACTGCAACTGTCAGCGCAATCCACGCCTTACATCGATTCGCGAAATCCCTGCCAGGGCAATATAGTTGGGAGACAGGCCGAGCGAGCCTGAAAACCCCGACTGATATCAGCAGAACTACGATGAGTTCTTTGATGGCAAGAATCACGTGGGTTACCTGTTGGCGCTGGTGGAGTTCTGCATCGACAAGACAAATTCTATCGGTCGCGAACGGCGGAGCTAATTTGCCACATCAACCAAGAATCTAATGAGCAGACTGCGAACGTTCAACCAGCTGAATTCCTGCACCTTATCATGGGCCGCCCGCCCCATCTTTAGTGCTACCGACTCGTCGCTCAGCAACCGCAGCGCGGCATCCGCATGGGACTGTGCGTCCCCTGGATTACAGAAAACAGCAGCGTCGGCAGTCGTGTATTCATGAATCGCGGGCAGGTCGGTAATTACTGCAGGACGCGCCGAAGCCATCGATTCTAATAGCGCGTTATTGGCGGTCGCCGCCTCCAAAGGTAAAAAAAGCATATAGGACTCACGATACGCATCGCGAAGTTCGCTGTCACTAAGATTGGACATTACCTCCACGATGCCTTCTTGGGCGACGGCTTGAACTGCGTCTTTCGGGCCGATTAATCGAAATCTCACATCCGATCGATTCGATTTGATTATTTTGGCGGCCGCAATTAGGGTTTTGAAATCGCGCCGATGTGCTCCGACGGCCAACAGGAGTGGGCCGTCGGCCGGGGAGACGGGTGGCGAACCGGAAAAGAAATCAGTATCGACCCCGTGCGGTATGAATACACACCGCCCTTCGGGAACGAGATGTTCCAGCAAGGGCATTTGCGCCCGGCTGACACAGACTATGCCATCCAACGATCCCGTTTTCACGCACCGGGCAATGTCCGCCAGCTTATCCTCGGTCTGATGAAAAGTCGCCGTGATCCTTGTATCTAGCCAATTGGCGCGTGATCGATAAAACCATGTGTCAAAATCGCCATCAACCAGATGCAGCACCTTGGCATTTCCTGCTCGAAGCATGAGCTGAATGATTAAACGCTGCTCCCACTCTCTGTCCTGCTTGATGCGCGCCACGCACCTGCTGATCGGATAAGGAAGAAGCCGGTTCTCGCGCGGTATGGAACGGCCGCTGCCGCTCGCCACTAGGTAGCCTGAGTGCGCACCGTGATGGCGCCAGCGTTGGTCGAGAAAGACTAAGGCTTGTCGATCGGATCTAACGGCGCTAAGACCCTCTATCGTGCGAGCGACTGCATTTATCCACTCCCGAAGCACTTAACTTCCCCAGGAGTCGTCAGCATGCGCCCACAATCCCTTACAGTAACTCAACGTGGAAAAGTGGCACCGTCGTGCCCTTGATTTCGTCGATGAAATCAACCGCGGGGAAATAGGATTTCGCACTGATAGTGCACGCGTCGATGTGTTCGATCCATGCCAATACGCCGCGCGGGTCGTAGGCATAAACGGTCAGGTAATACGGCCCAGGTGCCAGCATAGGCGATCGAATGGTATAGCGAAAGGTTATCGCAGAATGCGCTGTAAGACTAAAGCCGCCGCGTAAGAAGCGCGACTTCGAATGCGTAACTGAAGTTCCTTTGGAATCCACTAACTCGACGTCAATATGGACTCCATCCAAATCGCGGTCACCTACGCTGAACGACAAGTCGAAATTGAGATCTCCGTCGCCAGGCAGATTTCGCAAATCTTCGCGATTACTAATCCCCTGCCATTGCATTCGGGTAGTCGCCGCTATTGAAATCTCCCCGGCTCTCCCACCGTAGGCTCTATATTTCTCCAGCGCTTCGACCGTCTTTCCATCAAAAACGATGCGCCCCTCGTGTAGCAATATGCAGCGCGTACAAAGAGCCTCGATCATTTCCAAATTGTGGCTGACCAGAAAAATCGTTCGGCCGGCCTGAGCGCGCAATTCGTCCATTCTGCCAAGACACTTGCGCTGAAACTCGGCATCACCGACAGCCAACACTTCGTCTACGATCAAAATCTCCGGCTCGAGGTGCGCGGCCACCGCAAAAGCGAGTCGGACATACATGCCGGAGGAATATCGCTTGACGGGTGTATCGAGAAATCGCCCGATTTGAGCGAAATCGACTATTCGATCAAATTCTCGAACGATCTCGGCTCGCTTCATGCCAAGGATGGCGCCGTTCAAGAATATGTTTTCGCGCCCAGTTAGTTCCGGATGAAAGCCCGTGCCAACCTCCAGTAGCGCACCGACGCGACCCCGCAGTTCAACGCGACCCTCAGTTGGCTCGGTAATTCGGGCAAGAACCTTGAGCAACGTGCTCTTACCGGCTCCGTTTCTGCCAATTAGCCCGACCACTTCTCCTTCATCGACACGAAACGATACATCCTTCAACGCCCAGAATTCTTGGTCGGCAATTCTTGCACCCCCCAGTTCGCGCAACCGTCGGAAGGGAGCGGCTATGGCACGTCGTATGGATTCCTGAAAATTCCCTTGTGCGATGTCGGACTGACCGAGCGTGTACACTTTGCTGATACCCTGCGCCTTGATGATCGGATTCGCCATGTCTGTACATTATCCGGCGCATCGCTTACGCGATATCTGCGAATCTACGTTCCGTATTGCGGAAGTACATGAGGCCAACGGCGAAGAAAATCACGGCGGTCGCACTTGACACTGCGATCAAATCTATATCCCAAGGCTTACCCAGGATTGCAGATCTAAACCCATCTATTATTCCTGCCATCGGGTTGAGTCCAAATAACCATCGGTACTTCTCAGGCACGAGTTTGCTTGGGTAAACAATGGGGCTCGCATACATCAGTACTTGCACGCCGAATGGTATTATGTATTTGAAATCCCTGTAAGTGACCGTGAGCGCAGCAAGCAGAAAAGTAACGCCAAGCGACGCGACCATCATCAGTACGACCAGCGCCGGCAAGAATATAATTCCCAGCGGCGGTACAACGCCCGAAAACCCCAGGATTACCGCATACATCAGCAGCCCAACCATAAAATCGACGAAACAGCTTCCAACAGCGCCTGCTGGTACAAAAACTCTTGGAAAATAAATTTTCGTCAACAAATGCTGTTGATTGATCAGGCTTTGCCCGCCCAACGTCAAAGCCTGCGAGAAAAATGTCCAGGGAATCAGTCCAGCCAATACGAATACCGAGTACGAATAGGGGCCGTCTGGTTTGATATTGGCGAAGCGCCCGAAAATCACCGTGAATATGACGGTTTGCAGAAGTGGGACTAAGAGCGCCCACAGAACTCCGAAAATAGTCTGTTTGTAGCGAACCTTGATGTCGCGCCAAATTAGAATCATTAGAAGCTCACGGCGATCAAACAGCTCGGAGATGAAACCGCCAATTCGACCACTCGAGTCGATGATGACGAGATTGTTACTATCTTCCCTTGCCTGAGACATCTGTTCTCCGAACGAAAAACTCACCGACCCACTCCGCTATCGCAATGCAATAATAACCCGGATGGATCTGCAAAAAATAGGCGCGTCGTCCCACGTGGGAGCAACGCCTAGATGCAGTCGTCCAGGAAGCAAAAACCTACTCTTTCAGCGTATCGTAGCGCAGCTTGGGGA
>Ga0302324_100024300_pt1 | contig 11680 bp, 11 predicted proteins | sample Palsa_T0_1_FD_201949 | JGI IMG/M metagenome (GOLD analysis project Ga0302324, IMG submission 201949) | Peat permafrost microbial communities from Stordalen Mire near Abisko, Sweden - Palsa_T0_1 | ecosystem: Environmental > Terrestrial > Soil > Palsa > Peat permafrost | place: Sweden: Abisko... | reverse complement strand
CCATGTGACCGGTACCGGCGCCGAGACGGTGATCCAAGTCGCGTGTCAGCACCTGCTGATCGACGAACCTCACCCACCCGAGGCGGTAACCGGATGCGGCCGCCCGGTGCTGATGGCCGCATGCGAGACCAGGTTCGGGGAGAGGGCGGCACTCGTCGTCTGGCGCCTGCCGCGCGGCCGCGCCTGGGATACCGAGGACAGCCAACTCGTCGATTCGGCCGTCCTTCTGGTTCGCATGATCCTGGACCGCGAGGCGATCCAGCTCGACATGACCCGTCAGGCGCGCACTGACCCGCTCACCGGCCTGCTCAATCGCCGCGCATTCCTTGAGGAGATCGAGCGGCACGCCGCGCGCCTGGACCGGGAGCATCAGACCGGCACGTTGATGTTCGCCGATCTCGACAATTTCAAGATCGTGAACGATCGGATGGGACATGAGGCCGGCGACGAAGTCCTGCGCCGAACCGCTGTTCTGCTGCGCAAGGCGTTTCGCCCGACCGACCTCATCGCCCGCCTCGGCGGCGACGAGTTCGCGATCTGGATGGATGGCGCCGATCATATGACGGCCGCGGAACGAGCCGAGTATTTGCGCGAAGCCGCGCCCAACGAGCTGGCCGAGGTAACCGGCCCTGAGCTGCCAAGGGTCACGATGTCGATTGGCATCGCCAGCCGGGCCGCTGACGACGCCGAGACTCTGGACAGCCTGATGCGCCGTGCCGACCGGGCGATGTATGAGGTGAAACGTGGCGGCCGCGGTCATTGGCGCGTGTCGCTTCGAAAGCGCGCCTGAGATGGCGTTGGTCGAAGGCGCGCCTGAGATGGCGTTGGACGAGGAAGCGCGTGTGCGTCTCGGCGCCCTGGCGACGACGCCGCCGGAGGTTCTGAAAGCCCTGGTGGCGGACGCGTCGGTGACCGTGCGCGCGGCGGTGGCGCTGAACCCGGCCACGCCGGCCTACACCAACGCCGCGCTCGCCGCGGATCCTGACGAACGTGTGCGGGCCTTGCTCGCCCGGAAGCTGAGCGCGATTGCCCCGTCTCTGTCCTCCGGCGCACTGAATCAGCTGCAGCAGTTGACCTTGGACACGCTGACGGGGCTCGCCAAGGACGAGACGGTGCGTGTCCGCGCCGCGATCGCCGACGCGGTCAAGGACTTACCCGATGCGCCGCGCGCCATTATCCTGCGGCTCGCACACGACGATGCGCTGATGGTTTGCGAGCCGGTTGTGCGCTTTTCGCCGCTGCTGACGTCGGAAGATCTCGTCGCCCTGGTGGCGGCCACACCGTCGTCCGGCACGCAGGTCGCGGTGGCGCGGCGGCTGGCGATTGACACAGCGGTGAGCGACGCACTCGTTTCCGCCGGAAAGGATGACGCGGTTCTCGCGCTTTTGATGAACGGCTCGGCGCAAATCAGGGAAGCCACGCTGGACGCTCTCGTCGAGCGCTCCGTCGAGAATCCCGCGTGGCATGATCCATTGGTCCGCCGGCCGGCCTTGTCGGAACGGTCGGTGAAGACATTGGCGCGCATTGTCGCCGACCACTTACTTGAGGTGCTGGCCGCGCGGAGCGATCTCGATCCGGTTCTGGCAGCCGATTTGAGCGCTCGTGTGTCGGAGCGCTTGCGGTGCGAGACCGGCGTCACCGCGCCAACAGCGCCGCCCGCGAAACCGACGGAAGCCGATTTGCTCGCGGCGGCGCGGGATGGCGACGCGCGGAAGGCTGCCGTCATGCTTGCCATCGCCGCGGATATTCCGTTGCCGGCGGTGTGGCGCGCGGCGATGTTACGCAGCGCGAAGGGTTTGGTAAGTCTGACGTGGAAAGCCGGTTTTTCGATGCGCACCGGATATGCGATGCAGGTTTTGCTGGCGCGGTTGGCTCCAGGTACCGCGCTCAAACCGGGACCGGGCAACAGTTTTCCGTTATCGGTGCAGGAGATGTGCTGGCAGCTCGATTTTCTGAGCGGCAAGGAGCGATGACCGCCTGGCGCTACGTTATGATGTTCTTAGGCGACGCCTACTAATTATCGCTTCAGCCGGGCTCTCCTCCGTTCGTCATCACCGGGCTTGACCCGGTGATCTGTTCCAGCACGTTGCCGCGAGAGATCACCGGGTCAAGTCCGGTGATGACGAGGAGCAGTGCGCGTCCCTCGATTCGCTTATTGTTGGGCGTCGCCTTAGCTCAATCAGTTCGTCAATATATCAAGAGATCTCGGGACTTCCAAAATAATACCAACCGCCCACATGACTGACTCTTTCGCACAATCGTCAAGCACGTCATGGCCGGCCACCGAGCCGGCCACCAATCGCGGCACAGTGCCGCGAGAGATCACCGGGTCAGGCCCGGTGATGACGCGTTGGGGCCAGTGCCGATCGGCCAATTCATTCGGCCGTGGGTATAAGGAAGAATTCAATCGCGGATGAACGCGGACGGATACTGAACGTCCAAACGAGCAACTCTTCCGCACAGGCGTCAATCGCGTCATGGCCGTACCACCGGCATTTCATCTGTCTCCGCGAAGTGCCGTGAATGATCATCGGGTGATCCCCCGATCAAGTCGGGGGACGGTGATGACGAAAGCCCGGTGACGGCAAGTCCGCCGCCGCGGTCTACGAACTCTGCGGTGATGCGGCCAGCAGGCGCTCGATCGGGTCCCAGACAAATGCCGTTTGCACTACGCCCTGGCCCGCCACCTGCACCAACGCCTCGGCCACGGTCCGGCCGCCCAGACGTTCGTAGAACCATCGGCTGGGGTTGTCGCGCAGCACCCATAGGAATGCCGACTTGCATCCCGCCTCGGCCAGATGCGAGGCGGCGGCGCGCAGCAGACGGCGACCGACGCCGCGTTCGCGCCAGTCGTCCAGCACGTAGAGGGTTTCGATCTCGCCCTCGCCGAGTACCCGCCCGCTGACCTCGCCGCGGCGGGCTCTGCCGGCGGTCGTGAAGCCGATGATCCGCGCCGCGCTGCCGGGCGCCACATCAACGCCCGAGGCAATCGCGACCATCACGCCGGTGCCGTTTCTGATCGCCTGATCGTAGTAAACCGCCTGACGAGAGACCGACAATTTGGCCAGGAATGTATCCGGCAAGATCCCCGGATAGGTGTTCCGCCACGCCGCGACGTGCACCGCCGCGATCGCCACCGCGTCGGCGGGCCGTGCCTTGCGGATCGCGATCACGGGCGCCGCTCCAGCACGGCCGCGAAGAACCCGTCGGTGCCGTTCCGCGCTGGGGTCAGCGACAGCATTTCCACGTTACCCTCGGCCGCTTCGAGCGCCAACAACCGAGCCGTCGGCACCAGGTGAAAATCCGGATGACGATGCGCAAAGGCGGACACTTGTCCCTCATTCTCCTCTTGCAGCAGGGAGCACGTCGCGTAGACCAGACGTCCCCCCGGTCGCACCAGCGCCGAGGCGATGTCGAGGATGCTGGACTGTTTCCGCGTCAATTCCAAGAGGTCCTGCTCCGTCAAACGATGCCGCGCATCCGGGTTGCGACGCCATGTTCCGGTGCCGGTGCAGGGTGCGTCAACCAGGACGCGATCGAATGCACCCGTTCGCCGCTTCGCCCATTTGTCGCCCGCCACGACAACGTGACGTTCGACATTATTCACTCCCGCCCGCCGCAACCGTCGCACCGCGCTCTCCAGCCGAGAGGCCGAAACATCGCAAGCGACGATCTGGCCGCGGTTCGCCATCATCGCCGCCAGCGCCAGTGTCTTGCCGCCGGCTCCCGCGCACCAGTCCACCACCCGCATTCCTGGGCGAGCATCAGTGAGTGCCGCGATTAACTGACTGCCTTCGTCCTGGATCTCCACAAGGCCTGACTGAAACGCGGGACCTGCCGTCACCGGTCGGCGGCCCTCAATTCGCAAGCCCCAGGGCGAGAGCGGCGTCGGCCGGGCCTCCCATCCTTCAGCGGCCAGTGCTGCCTGCGCCTCTTCTCGCGTCCCCTTCAGAAGATTGACGCGCAGGTCCAACGGAGCGGGCTCGCTCAACGCCGCCATCTCCGCGGCGAGATCGTCGCCGAAACGGGCGAGCATCCGCGGATACAGCCAATCCGGCAATTCGGATCGCACCGGGTCCGGCATGTCCGGATGATCGAGCCCCTGTCCCTCGACCTGGCGAAGCGCGTTGTATTCGCTGCGCTCCAGTCCGGGCGGTGCGAAGCGATCTCCGGAAAACGTTTCGGCCACACCGGCCAACGACCAATTCTCGGTCAGCAGCGATGCCGCCACCAGCAGCCGCGGTGTTGCCTTCGGCACGTACCAGGTCAATCGCCGCCGCGAACGCAGAACGCGCCATACGCGATCCGACACCGCGCGGCGATCACCCGAACCAATGAAACGCCGCTCCCGGAAAAAATTGTTGGCGACGGCGTCGGCCGGGCTGGCCGGTGCGGCCTCGATCGCTTCCAGCAACGCGATCGCCGCCTCAAGGCGTCCCGCCGGCGTCACTTCGACGTCACTCTGGGCCGCGCGGCGTTGTCATGCCGAGCGCCTCTGGCAACGCGGCGAGGTCGGGCAGTTCTGTCGCACCTTCCCGCAGGCTATATTCGGCCGGTAAACCCGTTCGATTGACCCAAAACACCTGAAAACCGAACGCATGTGCGCCAAACGCGTCCCAGGCGTTCGATGAGACAAATGCTATCTGGTTCGAGGGTAGCTTCAGTTGCTCCTCTGCCAGGCGATAAACGCGTGGGGCGGGCTTGAAGACGCCGATGGTTTCAATACTCAAGACGAAATCCAACAATTCGTCCAAACCCGCCGACCGGATCGCGTCGGCCAACATGTCCGGTTCCCCATTTGACAAAACGCCAACCGGGAGCTTCCGATCGCGGATCTGACGTAGCAGGTCCGGAACCTCCGGGTATGGATCGAGTTGGCGATAGGCCATGAGAACATCGGCCAGGACCGCCTCGTCCGTGACCCCATGGCGGGCCGCCGTCCAGGCCAGCGCCTCCTGGGTGAGCCGCCAGAAATCGCGATGATGCGACGGGCCCGCGAGACTGCGGATCCAACTGTATTCCAGTTGCTTTTGCCGCCAGTCGGCGCTGATCCGAGGCCAGTTTGGACCAAGCCGGCCTGCGTGCTTCGCCATTGCCGCATGAACGTCCAGCAGCGTGCCGTAAGCGTCGAATACCACGGCACGAGGCGGCATTTTGGGTCCCATCGATGACAACGTCCTCTGTGGCGAGCGCTCGGCCCGGCCATGGCGCCTGGCCAGGGGCAGATCAGTCGAGCGTGATACAATGTTCAAAACCTGGCCGCCACGCCTCGCCCGATGGGTCAGCCCATCCCAGAGCAAGTGTTTTAGATATGTTTTTTAGAAAATCGTCCCGTGACAAGACATGAAAGGAAGCCGCAATAAATTCCGTGTAACGTTTCTGACGTCGGAATGGTGAACGACGAAAAGCTCGGCAAAAGACTTACCAGGTCACGGCGGAGAGAATTCATGATGGCCCGGTCAGATCAATCGGATCATGCCACGGTTCAAGGGCTCCGCGATACGACCAGATCCTCCGCGGGGACGTTTTGTCTGTTTCGCGACACTTTCGACATCAGGTTCTCGACGCCGTTTCATCCAGCGAGGCTGAAAATGACTTCGCGTCAGGCCGAAACAGCTTACGCGTAACCGCGCGCACCGAGACGAACGCCGGAAATTTAAGTAGAAACGCCTATAGCAGATCACGAGGACCTTAAATGATCCACCTGCACGGCACTCAGGCTGTGGCATTTCGTGTTCTGATTGTCGACGCGGAGTCGATCGAACGAGAAATACTCGCGCGCTGTGTCGAAATGCTTGGCTGGACCGGTGACTCCGCCGCCACTCTGGACGAAGCGCTCACGTTGTTTTCGAGTCGCGCGCATAACATCATCGTGATCGATCTTCGCCTGGGTCAGCAAGACGCCGTCCAACTGCTGCGCAAAATTCGGCGCGCCCATGCCGACCCGACCGTGATCTTCGTTTCCAGCGCGACCGACCGGATCCGCGCGGCCGCGCTTCGCGTCGCCTACGACCTCGGCCTTCGCGTCGCCGGCACGTTGCCGCGGCCGATCGACCCCTACAGGCTCCACGCTCTGTTGTTGTCCAATCCGCCACGCCCGCGCGGAAACCAGCGGCGTTCGACACGCTTCCCGAGCGCTCAGGACCTTGACCAGGCTTTGCGCGACAATGAGATCCATACCGAATATCAGCCGAAAATCGATCTCATCACGGGTGAAATCGTCGGTGTCGAGGCGCTGGCGCGTTGGCGCAGCCCAACCTTCGGGCCAGTCCCCCCCGATCAATTCGTCCCGGTGGCGGAGCAATCCGATCTGATCGCAAGGCTGACGTTTCGTGTGCTCGAGGATGCGATCATGGCGTGCCGGCGCTGGCGGCAGGTGCGGCCCGATTGCAGCGTGGCGGTGAACATCTCCCCGCATGTGCTGGCCGATCCAAGATTGCTGACCATGGTCGATTCGATCCTCAGCCATAACAAGATGCCGCCTGACGCGTTGATCGCCGAGGTCGCCGAAAGCACGATCATGTCCACCCTGCCGGTGGCGACCGAAGTACTGACGAGGCTCAGCATCATGGGCGTCCGGGTCTCGGTCGGCGGTTTCGGAACCGGCTACTCCTCGCTGCTTTCATTGTTGCGGATGCCGTACACCGAATTGAAGATCGACCGCTCCTTCGTCAGTTCGTGCGGCATCGATCCCGAGGCGTGGAAACTCGTCCGCGCGACGGTATTGCTGGCACGCGAACTCGGGATGCACGTCGTCGCCGAGGGAGTCGAAACCGAGGATGTCAGCGATCGGTTGCGCGATGTGGGCTGCGACCTGGGTCAGGGCTGGTTCTTCGGCCGTCCCATGCAAGAAGACGCCATGCTCCGCTGGCTCACCCCTGCGATCCCCCCCTCTGGGCTCACCCTCTTTGGGCACCGCGAGGCATCACACGCCTCCTCCGCCGCCGAGGATCAGACACCGGAAGGAACGTCCGGCTCTCCCCTCGAACTTCAGTCCTGACGGTAATTCGGCGCTTCGCGATCGATCGAGACGTCGTGCACGTGGCTCTCGCGCAGCCCGGCGCCGGTGACGCGCCGGAAGCGCGTATTGGATTGTAGCGCCTCGATGTCGGCACTGCCGGTGTAACCCATGCCCGCCTTCAGCCCGCCCACCAACTGATGCACCACGTTGGAGACCGGGCCTTTGTAGCCGACGCGCCCCTCGACCCCCTCAGGCACAAGTTTGAGCTGGTCCTTGATGTCCTGTTGGAAATACCGGTCGGCCGAGCCTCGCGCCATCGCGCCCAGGCTGCCCATGCCGCGGTAGGATTTGTAGGACCGGCCCTGGTAGAGGAACACCTCCCCCGGCGCCTCGTCGGTGCCGGCCAGCAGGCTGCCGACCATGACCACGTCGGCTCCGGCCGCGATCGCCTTGACGATATCGCCGCTGGTCCGCATCCCACCGTCAGCGATGGCGGGAATGCCGTGCTCACGGCATGCCGCCGCGGTCTCCAGCACGGCGGTGAACTGCGGCACGCCGACGCCCGCGACCACCCGCGTCGTGCAGATGCTGCCGGGTCCGATGCCGATTTTCACCGCGTCGGCGCCTGCCCCGATCAACGCGCGAGCGCCTTCGGGCGTCGCCACGTTGCCGGCGATCACCTGCACCGCGTTGGAATTCTTCTTGATCGCCTCCACCGCCCGCAGCACGCCCTGGGAGTGTCCGTGCGCTGTGTCGACCACGACGACGTCAACCTCGGCGGCGATCAGGGTGAGCGCCCGCTCGATGCCCTCCGGACCGACGCCGGTAGCGGCGGCACAGCGCAGCCGGCCCAACTCGTCCTTGTTGGACAGCGGGTGCAGTTCCGACTTGTCCATGTCCTTGACCGTGATCAGGCCGACGCAGCGATAGTCGTCGTCGACGACCAGCAGCTTCTCCAGGCGGTGGCGATGCAACAGACGGCGAGCTTCCTCGGGGGCGGCATCAGGGCTGATCGTGACCAGGTTGTCGCGCGTCATCAGCTCATAGACGCGGGTCGCGGGATCGGTGGCGAAGCGGACGTCGCGGTTGGTGACCACTCCGACCAGCCGGTTGGTGCCTCGTTCCACGACCGGGAATCCGCTGATTTTATGGGCGTTTTTCAGCGCCATCAACTCGCCCAGTGTCTGGTCGGGATGCACGGTGAGGGGGTTCACGACCATCCCGGACTCGTATTTCTTGACCTGGCGAACCTGCGCGGCCTGCTGCTCCGGCGTCAGGTTCTTGTGGATCACGCCCAGACCGCCGAGCTGCGCCATGGCGATCGCCATATCGCTTTCGGTGACTGTGTCCATCGCGGCGGAGATGAGGGGAATATTCAGCGAGATACCGCGCGTCAGCCGCGTCCTGGTGCTGGTCGCGGCGGGCAGCACCTGAGAATAGGCCGGTACGACGAGCACGTCGTCGAACGCCAAGGCTTCCTCGACCCGGTTGGGCGAGGCGACTGGATTGTCGTGTGGGATGTCAAGCGCCATGAATCCGTGGCCTTTCCGCGACCTTGACGGCCCCTCATAAGTGTCCGGGCCGCGTTCCGCAAGCATCCGGTTGTGACGTTTCCCGGTCCGTTCACCGGGACGAAACGGTTGGCTACCTGTTCCTTCGGGTTGGTCCGGCCGACGGCCCCGGGCCCGACGACCTGGCCGCCGGCCCGCGTATCGACGTTGCCGCCGCCGGCGGCGTGCCGCTTGTTAAATGCTCCAATTTCGCGAGCCGGTTCGATCATGGCGGAATCACGACCGTATCCCGAGCGAGGACCATAAGAGCGCCGTGGCCTCCACAAATGAGCCAATTCGGGCGGACCTGCTCAGTTCAACCTGGTTGGCCGCGGTCAAAAGTGAATCAATATGAAGCCGGCTGGTTCATCTTTGGTTCCCGCCGACACCCGCCGCCGGCCCTAAAAAGGAAACAGCCCGGTCGGACATACACTTGCATGTTGCTGATAATGCCCCCAAATACGTTGCTCGACGTTGCGCATGGCATGGGTCATGCACTTCCCGAGGATGTCTTTGAGGTAGGTCCGAGGATTGACACGATCCAGGGACATCGCGGGAACAGCGGTCAAAATCGGTCCGATGCCAGCACCGTGCCGGGCATGAATTTAATTAATTTGCTGGCGCGGTGCCGCTTTTGGGCCTTAGTATCCTCATCACTCGGCCGATTCGCACAGCCGACTCATCACGGGATGTCAAAATGATACACGGCTACATGATCTCGACGTCAGATAGCAAGGATATCGCGGCTCAGCTGAAATCAGCGGGATGCGAGGAAATCCATCGCGACACGCGCGGGTCCGCGCGGTCGGAACGCGCCCGGCGGAAGCGCGCGATCGAACAGCTCAACTCCGGCGATGTCCTCGTCGTCGCGCGGCTGAACCAGATCGCCGATTCCACGCTCGATCTGTTGAGCACCCTGACCGCCATCACCGATCGGAAAGCCATCTTCCGTTCGCTCGCCGAACCCTGGGCCGACACCAATCTCCGCGGCGTCCGGCTCCTGACGTTGCTGGAAGGCATCGCCGCGTTTGAGCGTGACGTGCGCAGCGCGCGTACCGAAGCAGGCCAGGCCAGGGCGGTCGCACGCGGGGTGAAGCTCGGGCGCAAACCGAAGCTGACGCCGAAGCAGGAGCAGGATGCTCTACGCCGCCGCAAGAAGGGCGAAACACTCGCGACGATCGCCGAGTCGTACAACGTCAGCCACAGCACGATCTCCCGCCTCGTCGCCTGACGCGAACGTCGTCATACGTCACGGCCCGGCTTTTCAACGTCATGGCCGGGCTTGACCCGGCCATCAATCGCCGCACGTGCCTCGACTGATGGCCGGGTCAAGCCCGGCCATGACGAGAAAATGGGATGCGCCGACGTTAATTTAGCGCCTATGGGGCCTGACCCGGGGATCTGTTCAAGCACGGTGCCGCAATGGATCCCCGGGTCGGGCCCGGGGATGACGGGCGTCTATTCGACCGGGATCATCCGGATCCGCCTCCCAACAACACCCAGCGCGACTCGCCCTTCGCGCAGCGCGATCGCGTCCTCGCCGAACACCGCGCGCCGCCATCCATGCAGCGCCGGAACATCCGGTTCGTCCTCCGACGCGATACGGTCGATGTCCTCCGACGTCGCGATAAGTTTTGGCGCCACCGCGTTTTCCTCTCCGCGCGCGGTCAGCAGAACTTTCAACAATTGGACCAGCGCGGCCGACGGCCTGGCGGCCTCGCGCTGTCTGGGCACCTGCGGCAGGCTCGCATCAGGCAGCGCGGTCGTGGCCGCCACCGCATCCAGCAACGACGCACCCGTCCGTCCCTCGGCGAAACCCCGAGAGATCCCGCGGGCGCGCGCGAGGGCCTCGGAGTTGGTGGGTGCGATGGCGGCGATTTCCATCAAAGTCTCATCCTTCAACAGACGCTGACGCGGGATGTTGATGCGCTGTGCCTCCTGCTCCCGCCACGCCGCGAGGGTTCGCACGAGGGCCAGGAACCGCCGATTGTTGCCGCGAAGCTTCAGCCTCTCCCACGCCGTCTCGGGATCGGTGCGATAGGTGTTGGGATTGGTGAGGATCGCCATCTCCTCGGCGACCCAGCCGAGGCGGCCCTCTTGCTCCAGCCTGGCGCTCAGCCGTCGATAGACCGCGCGAAGCCACGTCACGTCGGCCGCGGCGTAAGTCATCTGCGCCGGCGACAACGGGCGCGCCGCCCAATCGCTGAACCGATGCGCCTTGTCGATCGAACCACCGGCGAGGCTGGAGACGAGAGCGTCGTAGCCGACCTGATCGCCAAAACCGGCGACCATCGCGGCGACCTGGGTATCGAACAGCGGCGTCGGCACCACGCCAAACCGCTGGACGAATATCTCCACATCCTGGCGCGCCGCGTGGAACACTTTGGTCACGGCGGGATTTGCCAGCAACAAGCCCAGAGGTTCGAGGTCGAGCCGGTCCGAGACCGTATCCACGATGGCGACCTCCGTCTCACCGGCGAGTTGCACGAGGCACAGTTCCGGATAGTAAGTGCGCTCGCGCATGAATTCGGTGTCGACGGTGACGAACTCTTCACGCGCCAGTCTCTCGCAGAGCGCGCTCAGTGCCTCGGTGTCGGTGACGACGGTTGGTGGGGGGAAGTCGGGAATCGACGGTCGGGCCATAGGCCGTTTTTACACTGCCAGGCCGTGAAGGCCAGTGGATGGCCCAGGGGTCGACGGGATGAGGGGTCGACGGGATGAGAGGCCGAGGGGACGAGTGGCCGAGGGGATGAGTGGCCTCGCGGCGAGCCTGGACCAGAGGGAACTCCGGGCGCCTGGACGCACGTGCTTGACCTTCCGGGCGGGCGCTGTCTTTTCTCCCGCGCTCCGGCGGCCAATCCAGTCAGGATCCGATTTCCATGCATCCCTATCGCTCGCACACCTGTGGCGCGCTCCGCGCCGCCGACGCTGGCCAGATCGCTCGCCTGTCCGGTTGGGTGCACGCCAAACGCGACCATGGCGGCCTGCTGTTCATCGACGTGCGGGATCATTACGGCATCACGCAATGCGTGTTCGCCGCCGGCTCTCCGGTGTTCGCCCACGCCGAGGCGCTGCGGCCGGAGAGCGTGATCACCGTCACCGGGACCGTCGTCGCCCGTGAGGCAGGCACGCTGAACCCGAAACTGCCGACGGGGGAAATCGAGCTCCG
>Ga0302324_100024299_pt1 | contig 11680 bp, 13 predicted proteins | sample Palsa_T0_1_FD_201949 | JGI IMG/M metagenome (GOLD analysis project Ga0302324, IMG submission 201949) | Peat permafrost microbial communities from Stordalen Mire near Abisko, Sweden - Palsa_T0_1 | ecosystem: Environmental > Terrestrial > Soil > Palsa > Peat permafrost | place: Sweden: Abisko... | reverse complement strand
CCCGGTATTAAGAAAGAAAAAAAAGAAGAGCGAAATCGCGCGGACGCGCTTTCGCTCTGGTTTTTTTGAGGATGTGGAGGTGTGGGTGCTATCCCGCGCGTGCGGTCAGGATTTTTAGTCGATGATTTTTCATATCGTTGAACTCGGCGAGTGGGAGGAGGCTCTTTCTCGAGGGAGTTATGCGCCGGTTAGTTTGCAGGGTGAGGGGTTTATTCATTGCTCCACTGTTGCGCAGTTGGTTGGTACTGCTAACCGGTTTTATCGCGGACAGATGGGGTTGGTTGTTCTGTGTATCGACGAGTCGCGGCTTTTGGCCGAGTTGAAGTATGAGGCGCCGATTTCTGCGCATGGTGAGGCTGCGGGCGCTCTGTTCCCTCATCTATATGGAGAGCTGAACGTCGAGGCGGTGGTGCGGGTGGTCGAGTTGCCGTGCGAGGCCGATGGATCGTTTCGCTTGCCGCGATCGCTGGATGAGTAGATTCCGCGCCAGGCGCCGCCGCCACTACAATTACTGCTGCGCGATCCGGTAAGGTACACGCGGCCCAAAATTGACAAGTTACCGAATTCTATTTTGCGCTCTCGCGATTGCGGCGCTCGCTGCGTTGCCGGCATTTGCGGCGGATACCGGTGCGACCTCCTACAAACTGGCTGCTACCTTCAAGCTCGGCGGCGATGGTGGATGGGACTACGCCACGCTGAGCGCTGACGGTGGGCGGCTCTACGTCACCCGCGGTACGCATACGATGGTGGTCGCAGTTGCGACCGGAAGGCTGGTCGCGGATATCGGCGGGCAGGAGGGATCGCATGGCGTGGCGCTGGTGCCCGAGGCCCATCGCGGATTTATCAGCGATGGCAAAGATGGATCGGTGCAGATTTTCGATCTGAAGAGCAACGCGTCGCTCGGCAAAGTTCCGGCGGCTGCGGACGCCGACTCTATAATCTACGATCACGCCAGTAATCGGGTGCTGGTCTTTTGCGGCGGGGCGCATCAGATGGTCGCGATTGCGCCCGACGTAGATCCCGCCAACGGGAAGCCTTCCACGACGCTGGATTTGGGGGGATCGCCGGAGTTCGCGGCTGCCGACGGGAACGGCAAGGTGTTCGTAAATATCGCCGACAAAGATGAAGTGTCGGTGGTCGATACGAAGACGATGAAGGTTGTCGCGCGATGGCCGACCGGGCCGGGCAAGCGGCCGACGGCGATGTCGATGGATCGCGAGGCGCGGCGCCTGTTCATCGGCTGTCGAAATAACATTTTGATCGTGATGAACGCTGACAACGGAAAGATCGTGGCGGATTTTCCGATCGGCGCGTTCGTGGACGCGACTGCGTTTTGCGACGGCCTGATATTCGCGAGCTGCGGAGTCGGGACGCTGACGATTATCCGGGAACTGTCGGCGGACAAGTTTGAGCCGGCGCAGGTGTTGAAGACCGAACTGGGTGCGCGAACGATGGCGGTCGATGCGGTAGGTGCGATGATCTACATGCCGACGGCGGACCTTACGTCGCCACCGGGAAGTGCCGGCGCGCCGCATCCGCGGCCGCTACCGGTTCCGGGAACTTTCCGAATATTGGTGGTAACGCAGTAATCCGGATGAACCCTCGCGGGTTTCAAACTTCGCTGATCAGGGGTGAACCCTGCACGGCGTATTCAGGCGACTACGCGGTCGGAAAAGCCGGCGACGTCGTAGGTCATTATCAGTAGATCGCGCGAGCGGCCGCGGCGATCCTCGACCCAGTCGGAGAGTATCGCTTCGACCTGGAAGCCGAGGTGCTCGAAGGCAGCGCGGGCGGCGGTCTGATCGGTGGTCATCTGGGCGGTGATCTTTTTGAGGCCGAGCGAACGCGCGAGGTCGAACACTTCGGCGGCCAGGCGACGACCGAGTCCCGCGCCGCGGAAGCGCGACGAAGTGATGATGCGGATTTCGCCGACGCGGCGGGTCCATCGCGCCTGATCCAGATGGACGCTGGCGTAGGCGGCGAGCTCGCCGTCGACCTCGGCCAGCAGCGTGATGGTGTTGCCGTTTTTGATTGCGTCGACCCATGTGCCGACGACGTTGCGATCGGTGATGTCGGTGCGCAGGAAGAGCAGGTCGTCGGCCGGGAGATCCTTGGCGAAGTCGATGATGCGGTCGGCGTCTCCGGGTTCCATCACGCGAATCGTGGCGCTGTGGCCGTCGCGCAGTCTGAGCTGAATCGGATAAGGGCGATTGGTTTTGATTTGCTCAGCCATTGGAACCTCCACCGGGCGCGTGTGCGCAAGCGCTGCCGTCCAGCGTACCGGTACAGCGAGCTTGACCCGCGCGGATCGCTATCCTTGATCAGTGCGGGCGAGTCGGCAAGCTTCGCAGCAGGAAAATTCGGCTTGCACTTTGGCGGCTATGCCTGCAAAGCTTTGGATTCCGCGGCATCGTCATTTCCAGGATTTTCTCTGCTGGGACGGGGCACCGCGCCGTGGTCCGGAGTCATGAGAATCCGGCTCGGAGGTGAGTTCGAATGGCCGAAAAATCCACAATGCCAACCTCCTCGAGCTATCGGCTGTCGACGCAGGACGCGACCTTTATCTACGCCGAGTCGCAAAGCGGTCCGCTGCATATCGGATCGATCGGGCTGTTCGAGGGGCGCATCGATTTCAACTCGCTGCTGGGACATTTCGAGGAACGCATGCACCTGGTGCCGCGCTATCGGCAGCGGCTGATCGAAGTGCCGCTGAATTTTGCGCATGCGATGATGGAGGACGATCCGGAGTACTCGCTCGACAATCACGTACACTTGCATGAGCTGCCCGACGGGATGAGCGAAGGCGACGCGCTGGCGGAAATGATGCGCGTCTTCCAGAAGCCGCTCGACCGCAAGCATCCGTTGTGGGAATTGCACGTGTTCCAGAACCTGGTCGGTAATCGCACGGCGCTGATGTGGAAGGTGCATCATTGCCTGGTCGACGGCGTGTCAGGGGTCGAGCTGCTTAAGGTGATGTACGATTTTCGCGCGGAGCCCGACGATATTCCGCAGCCGTCGGAGCCGTGGGTGGCGGCGCGGCCGTCGAGCCTGGTGCGGCGATTCGCCGAGGCGGTGCGCGCGCAAATTCAGGGCGCGGTCAACTCGACGATCAATGCGGCGGTCGAAGCGATCGAGGACCCGGCGTCGGTGACGGAGCGCGCGCGACAGCTCGGCGAGGCGTCGCGGGTGATGACCGAGCTGGCGACGCGGCGAATAGTGACGACGCCGTGGAACTCGACGCCGGTCACGCAGGACCGGATCGTGGCCTGGACGCGGCAATCATTCTCGGACTTTCGCGCGATCAGATCGGCATTCGGCGGATCGGTAAACGACGTCGTACTGACTATGTTGACGGAGGGCGCCGCACGCTATTTGCAGCATCATGGTTACGCCGTTGAAGGGCAGCAACTGTGTATTGGATGTCCGGTCAACGTGCGGCACAAGGATGAAAGGAGCTCGCTGGGAAACCGGGTCTCGATGATGTTTCCGACCGCACCGGCCGAGCCGATGGATGTGGTCGAGCGGCTGAAGTTGATTCATGAGGAGACTGAGCGAATCAAGGCGGCAGGGTCCGCGCAGGCTCTGGAAGCCATGATGCAGCTCAGCGACGTGATTCCACCGAGTATGATGGGACCGGCCTCGCGCGTGACCACGACGATGCTCGACGTTGCGGGACGGCTGGCGAAGTTCACGAACTGGAAGCCGCGTCCGGACGGTTTCGGGCTGCCGGCGTTTGGAATAAATTTTATCGCGACCAATGTCCCGGGCGTGCAGGTGCCGCAATATATTAACGGTCACGTCTGCCTCGACATGATACCGCTGGTGCCGCTCGGCGCGACGATGGGGTATGCAGTCGCAATACTCAGTTACTATCGAAGTTTATATTTCGGAATGATGGCCGATCCGCGCGTGATGCCGGACGTCGCGCTGATGAAGGCGTTTGTCGATGACGCGTTCGCGGAGTTGAAGCGGCGCTGCGCGGAGAAAGCGGCGGAGAAGGCGGAGCAGGAGCCTGAGCGGAAAAGTGCCAGCGGGGCGTAATCCAATGTGAACCCCCACGGGTTTCGCCCTTCCCTGGGCAGGGGTTAATCCCTGCACCTTAGAATTAATACAAATGCGATGTGATTGGGCGCGCAATGAGCTGGCGATTCGCTATCACGATGAGGAGTGGGGCGTGCCGGTGCATGACGATCGGCTTTGGTTCGAGTTTATAACGCTCGAAGGCGCGCAGGCGGGCCTTAGCTGGGACACGATTTTGCGCAAGCGCGCCGCTTATCGAAGCGCGTTCAAGCAATTCGAGCCGGCGCTCGTGGCGAAGTTCGGCGATCGCGACGTCGCGAGGCTCCTCGCGGATGCCGGCATCGTTCGCAATCGGCTGAAGATCAATTCCACGATCGGCAACGCAAAAGCGTTTCTTGCCGTTAAGAAAGAGTTCGACAGCTTCGACGAATATATATGGCGCTTTGTCGGCGGGCGGCCGCGGATTAACCAGTGGCGGGCGATGAAGCAAGTTCCGGCGCGCACGGCCGAGTCGGATGCGATGAGCAGAGATCTGCTCGCGCGCGGATTCAAGTTCGTGGGATCGACGATCTGCTACGCGATGATGCAGGCGACCGGGATGGTGAACGATCACCTGGTCGATTGCGAAAGGTATAAGGCGGTGTCGCGGACCGCAAAGAGATCGAAGGGCGCCGCTGCGTAGGACTTGCCGCGTTTTACGATTACGAGATTACGGTTGCCGTGGTCGGAGGTCAGGACGGGTTCGAAGTCGAGCGCGTCGCGCTGATGAGTTTTCCAGACGTGCGCGGGCATGATGATGAAGCCGGGGGGTGCGTCGCCGAGGCGGCCTTCGAGAATGGGGGCGTCGCGATCCAGGTAGAATAGTAGGGGAGCCACCTCTTCGTGAAATCCGTAGAGATAGAGCGGGTCGGTGGGGGCGACGACGCGGGCGATCTCTTCTGCGGCGGGGCGGAACGTGTCGTCCTGACAAGTGCGCACCTCGGCGCGCGGTATATAGACGAAATTGAAAATGACCAGCCCGGTGCATAGTGCGGCGAAGGTCCAGCTCGCTGCCCGGCGCAATGCTGGCGGCGGAACGGTAACGATCCACCATGCGAGGATTACGGCGGCGGCCGGCCACACCGGTAGCAAATAAGAACGGCGCTTGTAGGCGGCGATGCTGAAGAAGACTACGGTCGCGAAATAGAAGATCGCGAAGAGGCGAACGGCGGAGCGCGCGCGGGAAGAGTCGGACGTTACGAGCTCGAAATTAGTAGCATCCTCGCTGCGAGTGAGTAATGGACTGAGTAATGCGTAAACGGCGGCGACCGGGAGCATCAGGCTTAGCGGCGCGGAGTTGAGGAGGACGGGTTTCACGTAGTACCAGGGCGCCATCGCGCCCAGAGAGCCGAAGAAACGGCCGACGTTCTCGGTGTCGAGCTGGCGGTTGAGGAAGGCGTAGCGTCCGCCGAAGTAGCACGCGAGATACCAGCTCGAAGCGATCGCGGCGCCGAGGATGAGAGCGCCAGGATCGAGCATCGTGAGGATTTGGCGTCCGCGGCGCTCGACGAACATGAAGATGACGATGGAGACGCCGGGAAGAATCGCACCGACGGGGCCCTTGGCGAGCACGCCGCAACCGAGGGCGGCGGCCAGCGAATAGAGGGCGGGCAGGTTGGATTCGAAGCGCGCCTCGCGGCCGGACAACGTCGCGTCGCGCGGCAGCCATCGCAGAAAAGCCAGCAGCGACAGGGTTTCGAAGAAGGTCAGCGCCATGTCCACGCGGCCGAAGCGGGCCTGGCTGATGTACTGATATGATGCGGCGAGCGCGAGTCCCGCAAGGACTGCGGCGTCGAGACCGAGGATTTGGTACGCGAAAAGCATCGTGACGAGCGCGCCGGCGATCGCGTACAGCGCAGACGGCAGGCGCAGGTTGGCGGCGGTCACTTTGCTGATGTCGAAGAGGCGATCGATCGCGAGCGCGGTCCAGTGGAAGAGCGGCGGCTTGAACATCGGGACGTTGCCGTTCTCGACCGGAAACAGGACGTGGCCGTGCTCAACCATCTGCTGGACGAAGACGCCCTCGACCGCCTCGTTGCCGGTGCAGACGTCGGCGGCGCCGAGTCGATGAATGGTCAGCACGGCGATGACGAGAGCGACGGCCACGATGGCCGCGGCCGGTGGGATTTTAACCGACATTCAAATCTCAGTTAGCCGTCGCGCAATACTCAGGGACAATAGTCAGTCGAGGTCGACGCGAAATATACTAAGGCTGTCGATACGCGAGGAATCGTAGCCGCGCCACTTGGCAGCGGTAATGTCGCGAGCAGTCACGCGTTTGAAGCCGTGGCGAGAGAAGAAGCCGGCGACGCGATCGTCGCTGGTGCATGCGAAGACGTACTTGAGGCGGCGAGCCTCGGCCTCCTTGAGGATTTCGCGGACCAACACGGCGGCGACGCCCTCGCCCTGGAAACGCGTGAGGGTATACATCGCGGTGATCTCGCCGCATCGATCGCGGCGGTAAGGTTCGGTCAGCAGTGAGCAGATTCCGGCGAGGTGTTCGTCGCCGATTCGGTAGCCGTAGCATGACGGCAGGATTTGCGCGATCTGTTCAGGCGTGCGCGGAAGCAGGTGACCTTCGGTCTGACCGCGGACGATGAGCGCTTCGACTTCCTCGAAGTCGTCGATCGAAACGGGGCGGACGAAGCCGTATTGCATTTCGGTGAAGAGCGTTCCGGCGCCGATAAAACTGAAAAGCTCTTCGTAAACGTCGCCGGGCGCGACCAGGTTGACGGAGCCGACGCCGTCTTCCAGCGCGTCGAGGGCAGCGCGCACGATGGCTCTGCGAGCGCGCGAGCGGAGATTGCGCATGGTGCGGCCGATGCGATGTTCCTCGACGAACGAGAGCGTGTTGCCGTTCTTGTCGATCAGGCCGCCGCCGCGGTCGAGCAACAGGAGCTTGAAGACGCGCAACCGGCTTGCAAGCTCGCGCGCAAAGACGGTGAGATCGTCGGCATCGTCACGGCTCATCGAGGCGACGACGATCGAGCCGGCGCGCAGGCGCGCCCAGATTTCGGCGACCGCGGAATCCGGCGGATACGGACGCGAGCGCAGTCCGTCGGACGGATTGAAAACGGGAGGCGGTTCTTTTGGCGCGAGGCGGCCGAGCCGGCGCATCAGTTTCGGGAGCGCGCTGGGCGAAACGATGACGACACATCGGGTCTGATTGCGGCGCAGCTCGCGGAGCGTCAGCAGGAGAGAATCGAATTCGGAAATTCGCTGTCCGGCCGGCGGGATCAGCGCGAAGAGCAGGCTCTTGCCGTAGAATTCCTCGAGATAAAAGGTCTTCTCCGTGAAAACCGGCGCACCTTGCGGCGTCTTTGCAGCGAAGTCGCCGAGATTGACCGCGAAGTCGCTCACGTGAGGACCGGAAGCGCGAAGATTCGCGAGGTCGGAGTTCGGGGCGTCTTCAATTCGGGCTACGCGGGCTGGGACTTGGCTGGCGAGATTGCGCTCGAGTCGACTTCGGGCGAACACACGGGCGGCGCCGGACGCGACGCGGCTATTTCGGCGAGCGAGGTGTCGGAGAAAACTTCGAGCAACACGCGCTGGCCCTTCTCCCACACGCGATACATGCGACAGGTCGGCTGCAGTGCGCATGAGCTGCTGCCATCGGTGCACACGTTGAGCGTGATCGGACCTTCGACCGCTTCGATGATGTCGCGAAACGTGACGGTGTCGGCCTTGCGCGCGAGCTGGTAGCCGCCGCCGGGACCGCGCCGCGCATGGACGAGGCCGCGGCGCATCAGGTCGCGAATCACTTTTTCGAGATAGTACTTCGGGATTTGCTCGCGACTGGCGATCTCGGTGCCGCGCGCCACGCCCGCCGGATGATCGGCAAGATAGATCATCGCACGCAGGGCGTACTCGATCTTGCGCGGTATCTGCATCAGGCTCATGCGTTTTTCAATTTCTCACTATACTCAGGTCGCGAGCGCAGGCGTCGCCCGAATCGAGAGAATCTTCTCGACGTATTTGACCAGCATGTCATTTTCGATGTTGACGCTGTCACCGGGCTGCTTGAAGCCGAGCGTCGTCGAGCGCAGCGTGTGCGGAATCACCTCGACGGAAAAATTGTTGTCCTTGATCGAAAAAATCGTGAGACTGATGCCGTCGATGCCGACCGAGCCCTTCTCGACCAGGTAGCGCGCCTGTGCGGGAGCGACCTCGAAGGTGAAAAGTTTTGAGTCGCCCTCGGGTTTGATCGATACGACGCGGCCGACGCCGTCGACGTGGCCGGAGACGAGATGGCCGCCGAGCAGCTTGCCGAGCGTGAGGCATCGCTCGAGATTGACGCGGCTGCCGGGTTTCAGATCGCCGAGGCCCGTGCATCGCAGCGTCTCAGCGGAGATGTCCATCGCGAAGCGGCCCGGGCTTTTGGAGACGACGGTCAGGCACGCGCCGTTGACGGTGATCGACTCGCCGATGGTGATTTCGGCAACCGGGAGCGAAGTGTGAACGGAAATTACGGTGCCCTGGTCGGTCGGCTTGAGGCTTTCGACGGTGCCAAGGTCTTCGATGATACCGGTGAACATCACTACTCCTGTGGAGCGCCTGTGAGCGGGGAGAAATCTCCAGAAAAATCATATCTTTTTGACGGATGGCTGCGCAACTAATGAAGAGGAAGTGGGCGGTGCCTGCTAAGGTGGAATGGAATGAGCGCGAAAAAAACTGAAAAAGTAAAGGCGTTGCTGTTCGACTTCGGCGGCACGTTGGCGTTTCTGGATTTCGAATTGCTGGCGCGCGAGTTTTCGCGCGAGGGGCGCAAGCTTGACGCCCTCGCGCTCGAGCATGCGGAATATGCAGGGCGCCAGGCGATCGATAGACATCTTATGAGCGCAACGAAGGGACAGGCTGTGAATCCGGCGTACGACGATTTTTTTCGAGCCTGGATGAAGGCAGCGGGAATTCCGGGCGAGGAATTTGAGGAGTGTGCGGTGCGGTTTGGCACGATACATCGCGAGGCGTCGCTCTGGCGCGTTGTGCGGCCGGGCACATTCGAGGCGCTCGAGGCGTTCAAATCGGCTGGCTACAAGCTCGCGATCGTGTCGAATGCGGAAGGGCAGGTCGCTGGCGATGCGAAACGATTCGGGCTGGCGGATTATTTCGACGTGATAATCGACTCGCATATCGTCGGCGTCGCAAAGCCCGACCCGAGGATTTTTCAAATCGCCCTCGAGCAGTTGGGCGTCGGTCCCGACGAAGCGAAATATACCGGCGATATATATTCGATCGACGTCGAGGGCGCGCGCGCAGCCGGTATCGAATCGCGGTTGATCGATCAGCATCAGCGCTACACATGGGTCGAGCACGAGAAGATTCCACATATCAGGGAGCTGCATCGGATCGATTGAAGGGGAAGGTTCCGCTATGGGCGTGATTAGAGATCAATCGGAAAAGATTTTCACAGGCGCGATTACGACCCGCCAGTTCCATCCGCTGCTGCCGACCGGTGAGTACGAGGAAATCGCGGACAATGTGATGTTCTACCGCTGGTTCGCGAACGTGACAGCGGCGAAGACGCGCGAAGGACTGGTGCTGATCGACACCGGCGGATACTTCAACCAGGACGCGACGGTGAAACTGATCCGGCAGTTTTCGCCGGACCGGGTAAACACCGCAATCTACACGCATGGGCATGTCGATCACGCTTGCGGGATGCCGGCGATACTCGCGGACGCGCAGAAAAACAAGGTCGCGCGGCCGCGCGTCGTGGGGCACAGAGCAGTCGCGGCGCGGTTCGATCGCTACAAGCGTACGGGAGGCTATAACACAGTAGTCAATACGCGGCAGTTCAACCGGCCGGCGCCGTGGCCGACTGAGTATGTATATCCGGATACTTACTTCGATAGTCAATTCAATGTAGTTGCTGGCGACAACAAATTCGAATGCCACCATGCGCGCGGCGAGACCGATGACCATTGCTGGGTGTATATCCCGGAGCGCAAGGTGCTATGCACCGGCGATCTGATCATTTGGGCGGCGCCAAACGCGGGCAATCCGCAGAAGGCGCAGCGCTATGCGCGCGAGTGGGCCGAGGCGCTGCGCGTAATGGCGCGGCTCGGGGCGGAAGTACTCATACCGGGACATGGTTACCCGGTATTCGGCGCTATTCGCGTGCGGCAGGTGCTGAACGACACTGCGAACTATCTGCAAAGTTTATACGACCAGACTATCGCATTGATGAATGCGGGTGCGGCGCTGGACGAGGTGATTCACACGGTGAAACCGCCGGCGAACCTGGCGGAGAAGCCGTGGCTGCAGGCGGTTTACGACGAGCCGGAGTTTATCGTGCGCAATATCTGGCGGCTGGAGGGCGGATGGTACGACGGCACGCCGTCGAATCTGAAACCTGCGACTGATGGCGAGCGCGCGCGTGAAATCGCGGCACTGGCGGGCGGTGTGGCGCCGGTGATCGCGCGTGCGAATGAAAAAAGGGCGGCGGGCGAAATAGTGCTGGCCTGCCATCTGGCAGATTGGGCAGTGGCGGCAGATCCCGAGAATAAAGAGGCGCATGAAGCGCGGATGAGAATCTACGCAGCGCGCGCTGATAGTGAGGAGTCGACTATGGCGCATGGGATCTTTCGATCGGCGGTGGTCGAATCAGCGGCCAAGGCGGGGGTTGAGGCGCCGGAGGACAAGAGGAGCGCGTGAAGAACTAAATCCTAATGAAACCCACTTTGTGGATTCAGATTCGCTAGTCGGTGTCGTTTTGAACGATGTGAGTAATCGAGGTGGGTAATGCGTTCAGGCTGGTCTTCAGGAACGATGGCTGGAGATTCAGGTTCGCCAGCGCGTCCATTCGGTGCCATCTGAAGATCAACTGCGTACCGTTCTCTTCTTGTCCGTAAAATTCCCTGGTGAGATCCCTCTCAGCCGCCTGCGGCATCGATAGAAGATAATAGAATCCCAGTTCGTGATGGCGCTTACCCTCGAGCGTGAAGAAGTTCTCGACCACCCAGAGCAGGCGATCGATTTCGAGATGCATGCCGGTTTCTTCGCGCATCTCGCGCAGCATTGCGGCCTCGGCAGTTTCACCGATTTCGACGTGGCCGCCCGGAAGAAACCAGAAGTCGTGAGGTTCGACGCGCAGCGCGAGAAGATGATCGCGATCGAAAACGATTCCCGCAACGCGGAAATCGAATTGCCAGTTGTCGCGCTCGAAGGCGATCATCGCGCGCCTTCGCCGCCAGGCGCGACGTCCATCGTGCGAAAATCGGCAATTGCAGCATCTCCAGTGGCCGCGGCGATGGCGGAGGACTCGCCGAGTTTCATCGTGGATGCGAGCTGTCCGCGGGTCGCGCGGCGCGGTGGCAGATGAGAGAAAGTGTGGCCGTGCGATCCGATGAACGCGACGTTGGGCATCGCGACGCAAGCGCGTCGAGCGATTTCGATGGCGCGTCCCATCTGATGACCGAGGGCGAAGTTGAGCGTGGAAATCGCCGCGGCGCCGATCTTCTCGTCGGCGGAAGCGGCGAGCCATTCCTTCCGGCCGTCGAGTCTAATCGTGATCGCGCTCATCTCTATCAGCTTCCTGATCGTCCGAATCGTCGTCGTCAAGCGATTCCCGCGAAGCTTCCGGACGACTTAAGCGAAGCAGCTGGGCTCCCGCCAGCAGCAG
>Ga0302324_100024290_pt1 | contig 11682 bp, 8 predicted proteins | sample Palsa_T0_1_FD_201949 | JGI IMG/M metagenome (GOLD analysis project Ga0302324, IMG submission 201949) | Peat permafrost microbial communities from Stordalen Mire near Abisko, Sweden - Palsa_T0_1 | ecosystem: Environmental > Terrestrial > Soil > Palsa > Peat permafrost | place: Sweden: Abisko... | reverse complement strand
GACGATACCTTCAACATCCAGAAGGCGCGCACGGTGGAACTGTGCGCCAAGCTCAAGCCGTTGAAGCTGACCTGGTCCTGCACTTCGCGCGTGACCACCGACCGCGAGACGCTGAAGGCGATGCGTGAGGCCGGTTGCCGGCTGCTGATTGTCGGCTTTGAATCCGGCGATCCGCAGATTCTCAAGAACATCAAAAAGGGCGCTACCGTGGAGCGCGCGCGCGATTTCGCCCGCGATTGCCACGAACTGGGATTGACCATTCATGGCGACTTCATCCTCGGCCTGCCCGGCGAAACCAAGGAGTCGATCCGCAACACCATCAACTTTGCCAAAGCACTCGACGTGGAAACGATCCAGGTCTCGATTGCCCATGCCTATCCAGGCACGGAGTTCTATGACTTCGCCGCCGAGAACGGTTTCATCATCAACAACGGAGCCATGGTCGATGAAGGCGGACACCAGCTCGCCCACATCGAATACCCGGGATTGCCCAAGGACTACGTGTTGGAGATGGTGCACCGCTTCTACGATGAGTACTACTTCCGTCCCAAGGCGGCATGGCGCATCGTCAGCAAGGCCATCGTCAATCGCGACGTCAAGCGGCTTTATGTCGAGGCCAAGTCGTTCCTGAAACTCCGTGCTGCACGTAATAAGGTTGTGGCAGACGGTAAAGTGAGGGCCGCCAAGACTCCCGGGCCTGCCGTGAACGCTGGAGCATGAGCTGGTTGCACCGCTCTAAGGTTCCATGAATACCTCCACCATGACCGTGCGGCGCTATCTGGTTCTTGGATTGGTAGCGCTCACCTCGGCCTTTGGCGATACTTTGCTCGCTGTGGGAATGAAGCGTGTCGGGCCGGTATCCTTGTCTCATCCCGATGCGCTTCTATTCGCCTTGCGAACTCCCTGGGTGCTGGGTGGAGTGCTGCTCCTGGTGGTCTTCTTTGCCTCCTACCTCACGGCGCTCTCCTGGGCTGATCTGACCTTCGTACTGCCCGCCACTTCCCTGGCCTACGTTGCAATTGCATTCCTTTCCAGGTTTTGGCTGCATGAACAGATTTCGGCTGAGCGCTGGCTGGGCATCGCCCTGATCACTGCCGGCGTGGGATTCGTAACCCAAGGTCCGGCTTATACTGCGCGCCATTCCGCCGATGCCGCATTCACCGGCTCACTGCAGGAAGGCAAATGAATTTGAGCACGGGCCCGGCTATCGCCGCCATGATTGGCGCCATCGTCCTCTCTGCCACGGCCGGCGATGTGTTTATCGCCTCAGCCATGCGCAGTATCGGCGACCTGGACCAGATAAAGGAGACCCGAGGCTTCCAAGGCGCCGTCTGGGCCGTGGTCAGTGAAGGCCGCTTCCTCGCCGGAGCCACGTGTATGGCCCTCAGCTTCTTCTCCCTGCTCTTTTCTCTCAGCCACGCCGACGTGAGCTTGATTGCTCCCGCAGCGGGTTCCCTCACCTTTGTCAGCAATGCGGTGGCGGCAAAGTGGGTTCTGCACGAGAATGTCGACCGGCGGCGCTGGCTGGCGGCCATCTTTGTGTGCTGCGGTGTTGCCCTGCTCAAAAGCTAAGGCGCACAAACGCGGAAGCAACCAACGCTGCGGTCTACGTCATACGCTGATTGATCCCTTGGCAAGGATTCCCCCATCACAAACCAGGTGCGAACCAGTCATGTAGGCACTCTCATCGGAGAGCAGCCAGGCAACGATGCGTGCTGGATCCTCAGGGTTTGCCAGCCGGCCCAAGGGAATCTCGCGGCAGAGTCGGGCCCGCATGGTTTCCACTTCGCCAGGCAAAACATTGTTCCACATCATGCCGGTTTCGGTTGCTCCAGGCACAATCGCGTTGACGCGTATGCCAAATCTTGCGTAGTCAATGGCCATGCAGCGCACCAGGGAGGAGATGGCTCCCTTGGTTGCGCTGTAAGCGCCACTGCCGCCGCCAGCGAAAGCGATAAATCCGGCGGGTGAAGAGGTACAGACGACCGATCCGGAAATCTGCGCCGCCAGCATTTGTTGCAGACCATGTTTGCAGGTGAGGAAGATGCCCGTCAGGTTGGTGTCTACCATTTGCTGCCAGAGTTCCAGCGGCATCTCATGGATCAGCCCTCCGATATCGATGCCGGCGTTGGCGAAGATGCCGTAAGGCGCACCGAATTGCTGGTAGATCAGCGCAAAGGCCTGCGCAACCTGGGCCTCGTCCGTGACGTCACAGGCCAGCCCCATCACTCCGCTCGCACCCTCATCCCGTGCGGCATCGGCGGCCTGTTTTGCGCTCTCCCCGTTCTTATCCAGGATGGCGACGCGGTCACCCCGCTTGGCGCACAGCAGCGCGGTGGCGCGACCGATGCCGCCACCACCGCCGGTGATCACGATGAGCCGATGATCTGATGCTGTCATTTGGGCCTAGGCGGGTATGGGCCGGTAGGCGATGCAATCGATCTCCACTTTCATGCCGGGAGCTACCATACCCGCCGCTACCGTAGTGCGCGCCGGCTTGTAGGCGCCGAAGACTTCGGCATATACCTCATTCATGGCGCTGAAGTCGCTTGCATCGCGCAGGAATACGGAGCACTTCACGACATCCTGCAGATCCGCCCCGCAGCCCCGGAGGATCGTTTGCAAGTGCTGCAACACGAGCCTGGTCTGCTCCTGCACGCTGGCCTCCGACTGCATCTCGCCGGATACAGCATCCACTGGGCCCTGACCGGAGACAAATAGAAAGTCCCCCGCGCGCACCGCGCTTGAATACGGACCCTGAGGCTTAGGCGCCCCCTCCACTAATAAGCGTTCCAGCATTACGTTCTTCCTCCCGGACCTATGGCCTTACAATAAACGGACCAGTCCCTCTCCTCGGCCTTTGTTTCCAAGATAATCCATGAAGCCTTCGTCTCCACAGACCGATAGCCTGCGAGCCAATGCCCTTTCCTTCTCGGCCGTGCTCACCCAAGGCATCACCCACATCGCGCCCGCAATGGGGCTGGTGGTCGCGGTTCAGTTCGTGACCACAATGGCGGGCACCGCTTCTCCCCTGGCGTACTTGATTGCATTCCTGATCGTGCTAGTGCTCGGCGTTTGCCTCGCCCAACTGGCGCTGCACCTGCCCTCGGCCGGCGGGTATTACACCTACGTCAGCCGATCTCTCAATCCCAAGGCCGGATTTCTCGCCGCCTGGATGTTCTTTTTGTACGACCCGCTTACCGGCGCGGTGAACCTGGCGTACCTGGGCTTTTTGCTGCAGACTACCTTGAGGATGGAAGCCCACATTAACTGTCCCTGGTATGTGACGTACGTTATCCTCACGCTGCTGATCACGCTGCTCATTTACCGCGGCATCGAGATCTCGGCCACTTTCGTGATGTGGCTAACCATCGTCGAAGTGGTGATCATGATGGCGCTGGCGATTGCCGGTCTGATGCACCCGGGCGATGGACGAGTCCATCTGCAGGATTTCGTTCCCGGGCACGCCTTCGGGAAGAAGGGGTTCTATCTCGCCATCGTCTTCTCCATCTTCACCTTCACCGGCTTTGAGGCGATAGCGCCGCTGGCAGAAGAAACACGCGACCCGCGGCGATTACTTCCCCGCGCCGTCCTTCTTTCCATTACGCTGATGGGTTTTTTCTTTGTCTTTACCACTATGGCCATACTCACCGGCTGGGGCACGAGCCATATCGATACATTCGCCGTGTCGGCAGAGAATCCCGTCATTTTGTTGGCCAAGCGTCTGTGGGGTGGGGCCTGGATTTTCGTGATGGTGGCGGTGATCAACTCCATCCTGGGCGCAGCGATCGCCGGCACCAATGCTGCGGTCCGCGTCTTCTATGCCATGGGTAGAGCGCGCTCGCTGCCCGCCGCGCTCGAGTATATCCATCCCCGTTTTCGCACCCCGGTCAATGCCATTGCCTTGCAAACCTTCATCACCCTAACCATTGGCATCGCCATTGGATTCTGGATCGGTCCGGACCAGGAGTACTACTTTCTCGGCGTCACCGCGACCCTGGTCCTCATCTTCATCTATTCCGCAGGCAACGTCGGCGTCTACTTTCTTTACCGTCGCCAACGGCGCGAAGAGTTCAACCCGGTGCTCCACTTTGTCTTCCCCGTGCTTTCCACACTTTCGCTGATATGGGTTGCCTATCATTCTGTCGTGCCCTTGCCGGACGCGCCGCTGCGCTATGCTCCCATACTCGTAGGTGGGTGGATGGTGGCTGGGGTGCTGTTGCTGTTGACTGTGCGGCGGGCTTCCAATATGCCCCTTTTACCAATGGAAGCCACCAGCCTGGAAGCCGCGGAGGCTGCGGAGAAGCCAATTTCCGCGCGATAACAGACAGTATGATAGGCTGCAAACTCCAATGAGACCTGCTCCACAAAGCGATGGCGCGCAGGTTCTGCGGGCCAATGCCCTTTCCTTCCCATCGGTGCTGATGCAGAGCATCACCCACATCGCGCCCGCGGTGGGTTTGGTATTCGTGCTGCAGTTCATCACCACGATGGCCGGCATCGCCGCCCCGTTGGCCTTTGCGATGGCGTTCTTCATTGTGCTGGCGATCGCGGTCTGCATGGTGCAACTCGCGCTGCATCTTCCTTCGGCCGGAGGGTATTACACCTATGTCAGCCGCGCGCTCAATCCCAAGGCCGGCTTTCTGGCGGCGTGGATGTTCTTCTTGTATGAGCCGCCCACTCCCGCGCTGAACCTGGCCTTCCTGAGCTTCATGCTGCATAACATCTTCAAAATGGAAGCGGGTATCAACTGTCCCTGGTACGTCTTCTTTCTGGCCGCGGTGTGCCTGATCACGGTGCTGACCTATCGCGGCATCGAAATCTCCGCGACCTGCGTCATGTGGCTGACAGGGATCGAGATTCTGATTGTCGCTTGCCTGGCGATCGCCGGCTTCATGCATCCCGGTGACGGACGCGTCCATCTGGAAGACTTTGCTTCCTGGCATAGCTTCCGGCAAAAAGGCTTCTATCTCGCGGTAGTCTTCTCCATCCTCATTTTTACGGGCTTCGAATCGGTCGCTCCGCTGGCCGAGGAAACACGCGATCCCAAGCGCACGCTGCCCCGCGCTGTCCTGCTCTCGACCAGCCTCATGGGTCTTCTCTTCGTGGTCTGTTCCATGGCCATCCTCACCGGTTGGGGTAACAGCCACATCGCCACCTTTGCGGCATCGACCGAGGCGCCGGTGATCCTGCTGGCGAAGCGGCTTTGGGGCACAGCATGGGTGCTGGTTCTGATCGCGGTCACCAACTCCATCCTCGCGGTGGCCATCGCCGGCAACAATGCTGCGACCCGAGTCTTCTTTGCCATGGGCAGAGCGCGGTCGCTGCCTGCCGTTCTCGATTATGTGCACCCTCGATTCCAGACCCCTCGGAATGCCATCCTTTTTCAGACCTTCCTCACGCTCGCGATTGGCTTGGGAGTTGGTTTCTGGATTGGTCCGGATCAGGAGTACTACGTAGGCGGCGTGACCATGACCCTGGGGTTAATGTTCATTTATTGTGCCGGCAACGTCGGCGTCTTCTTTTATTACCGGCGTGAGCGGCCGGCAGAATTCCGTTTCTTTCTCCACTTTCTGCTTCCCTTGCTATCGACCATTTCCCTGCTTTGGGTGACGTACAAATCCGCTGTGCCCTTGCCTGAGCCCCCGGTTCGATATGCGCCGATCCTGGCAGCTGTCTGGCTGTTTGCCGGGGTGGTGGTGATGTTGACGGTGCGCGGAGCCGCGGGCACACCTCTCCTGCCGCGGAACTCCGTCAATATCCCGGCGACCGTGGCCCTGGAAGGCAATGCGCAAGGGGGATAAGCGGCATTGCTCTGGAGTATTCTGTAAACGTATTCCGAATATAGGCTGGACGCATGGCGAAACAAGCGGGAAAGAAGGTCCGAGCCGTCAGTGACGGTCACGAAAAGATGGACATCCGCACGGTGGCTCGGTTAGCTAACGTATCCATCGCCACTGTCTCGCGCACCATTAACCGGGTGTCGACCGTAAATCCGAAGATGGCCAAACGGGTGTGGGAGGCGATCGAGAAGCTCGATTACTTTCCCAATACTCAGGCGAGGGCACTGGTGTCGGGGCGCAGCCGGCTTCTCGGACTCATCGTTTCGGAGATCACCAACCCCTTCTTTCCCGAGTTGATTCAAGGGTTCGAAGACATCGCAGTGGAACATGGCTACGAGATTCTGATCAGCTCCACCAACTATGATCCCCGGCGCATGTCCCTGTGTATACGACGCATGCTGGAGCGGAGAGCGGAGGGAGTGGCGGTGATGACCTTCGGCGTGGAGAAACCTCTGCTGGAACAGTTGGCCGAGCGCAAGGTGCCGCTGGTCTTTGTGGACGTGGGTCCAGAGAGGCCGGGCATTAGTCTGCTGCGGGTGGACTATCACCACGGCATCCGGCAGGGCGTGCAGCACCTGGCTGCATTGGGGCATCGGGACATAGCGTTTGTCAGCGGCCCCAAGCGGCTGCACTCCGCGCAATCACGGTCACTGGCCTTTTCCAAATCGCTGGCGGAGTGCGCTATCGTGGCCGACCCGGCATGGATCGTGGAGGGTGACCACACCATGGAAGGCGGCATCGATGCCATGGATCGCCTGCTTAAATCCAAGCACTTGCCGACGGCGGTCATGTGCTCCAACGACATGACGGCGATCGGCGTGCTGCATAAGCTTTACCGCGCGGGATTACGCGTGCCCGATGATCTATCGGTCATCGGCTTCGATGATATCCACATCGCTCAGGTAACGATCCCTCCGCTCACGACGATTCAGATGTCCTGCTTCGAATTGGCGCGAGCGGCGGTAACTGCGCTACGCGCGCACGTCGAAGAGGGTGGGGAGCCGAAACGCAGCTACAAGATCAACACCCACCTGGTGGTCCGCGAATCCACCGGCTTCCCCAGGGGCACCATGCTCCATCTGCGCAAGCGGGGGAAGAAAGATGCAAAGCCAATCCCGACTGCTCAGGCGCAAAAAGCTGCACCGGCTGAGTAGCAATTTCAAATCATCCGTGGATGCGAAAGCCCACCGCAGCCAGATAGAACGTCAACGGCTGCACCGTGATACGGTGGAATCCCAATCTCGCACCGCGCCGCGGGCGTTGCGTATAGTGCGCGAAATGCTGTTGACAGTCTCTCCTCTCGTGAGTTATACACTCTGCGCGGTAAACATTTACCACTAGCGTGTCGTGTAGTCGAAAATCCTTTTCACCCGCCGGGCCCCACAAAGCGAAAGTGTGAAAGGTGGTGCACACCTTATTTTTCGGCCAAACCCAGAAAACGTTTCCAAAGGTCCCGGACGCGCGAAGGTCTATCGCAAAAAAACGGCCAGCCACGAGTAGCTTTCCGCAGCCCGGAACCTTTTTCCCCAGTGAATGTTTCATTTTGGAGGCTTAACATGCGTCGTACTCATTTCTTGTTGACTGCCGCATTCTGTGCGGCCGTCCTTCTCGCGCCCCTTGCATGGGCTCAGGAAAACGCAACCATTACAGGATCAGTGCTGGATCCCACCGGAGCAGTGGTTCCAAATGTCGCAATCACGCTCACCAACGTCGCCACCGGCCAGGTAAGAGAGACGGCGTCGAACGGCTCAGGTATCTATACCTTCGCCAACGTCGGCGTCGGCCACTTCAATCTGGACGCCACATCGGCAGGATTCGAGAAATTCACCAGAACAGACATTGTTGTAAACACCGATCAGACCCTGAAGGAGGACGTAACCCTCACGGTCGGCAATGCAGCCCAGACGGTCACCGTCCAGGCGAATGCCCTGCAAGTCCAATCGGAAACCAGCGAGCTCAGCACTCTGATCACCGGCCAGCAGGTCACCCAGCTGGCGACCAACGGCCGCAATGTGACCGCGCTTGCGGCCCTGGGCTTGGGGGTCTCCAACAACTTGCCGGCCTTTAGCGGCGTGGCTGGGCTGACATCCTCTAATGGCATCAGCTTCAATGGAACCCGCGTTAGCCACAACATCTACCTGCTGGATGGAGGCGAACTGAATGATCGCGGTTGCGGCGGCTGCTTTAGCTCCCTACCGTCGATCGATGCGCTATCCGAGTTCCAGACTCTCGACAGCAACTACTCGCCCGATTACGGCATAGGCTCTGGCGGAACCATCCTCATGGTGATCAAGTCCGGGACCCAGGACTTCCACGGAACCGTGTACTATTTCAACCGCAACGAAGACTACGACGCCAACAACTATTTCACCAAGCTGGCTGGCCAGGGGAAGCCTGAGTTCCGGCTGAACGAACCCGGCGGCAATATCGGCGGTCCGCTCTTTATTCCCCACATTTATAACAACTCCCGAAAGAGAACATTCTTCTTTGTCAATGAAGAGTGGCGAAGGCTGATTCAGGGAAGTGCACCTACGACGGTGAATACCATTTTAGCCAGCAATTTCCCCACGGCCAACGCGCCGTTGGCGTATACCGTTCCATCCGGCGGCGCGGTGCCGGTGGTTCCCGCCACCAGTGACCCAGCCAAGCTCTTGATCTACAAAGGTGACGGCCTGACTGCCGGACAACCCTTCCCGGGCAATATCATCCCCGCCAACCTGATCGACCAGAACGCTGTCCTCGAAGTGAATGCGGGCACCTTCCCCAAGCCGAACCTCGGCACCGGTCAATACATTTCGTCCATCCCTCAGCCGACCGATGTCCGTGAAGACGTGGTTCGCATCGACCACTCCATCAACAGCAAGCTACAGCTGATGGGCCATTTGCTGCATGAGGGGGTCAACGTAAGCTTTTTCCCACCGTTGTGGAGTGACAGTACTTATCCAACGGTAGGCACGGCGATGGGAAATCCGGCATGGTCGTCGGTGATCAAACTCACGCAGACGATTTCACCCAACTTGCTCAACGAAACCGCCTACCTTTACAGCGGGAACAAGATCACGCTCACTCCCGTCGCTGGCCGCGGCGGTTCGTTTGTCCAGCCCAGCGGGTGGACGGCTACCAGCTTCTTCCCGCTAGCCAACAATGAAGGCAGCCGCCTGCCTGAGATCGATCTACAGGGCAAGCCGCTGAATACAAACTGGAGCTCGAGCTACTATCCCTGGAAGAACGGCTACGAGGGTTTCGAGTGGCGGGACGATCTATCGTGGACCAAGGGATTGCACCAGTTCAAGTTTGGATTCAGCTGGCTACACGACTACAAGAACCAGCAGCTGCAGTACAACACCCAGGGAACCGCAATTTTCAACTCGAGCGCCTTTTCCGGTGACTCGTATGTCAATTTCCTGCTCGGCGACGCCAGCACTTTTGAACAACTCAACTATCTGTTTGGCAAGCACTGGGTCAACAACAACTATGGCTTCTACTTCCAGGACAACTGGCATGTCCAACCCAGGCTGACACTCAACCTCGGCCTGCGTTTCGACGGCTTGCCGCATGCCTTTGAGCGATATAACCAGTTCTCGAATTTTGTTGCGGCGGACTACAACACTTCCCTGGGGAATCCTGTGACTGCTGCGGGCACGCTGAACCCTGCTTCGCTCACGACTTTCAACGGCACGCCGTTCTACCTCAATGGCATCAAGTTAGCCGGTGTCGGTGGTTTCCCCCGGGGGAATGTGCAGAACAAATACAACACCTGGCAACCGAGAATTGGCTTTGCATACGATCTCACCGGAGATGGAAAGACGGTCGTCCGCGGCGGGTTTGGAATGTTCTTTGAGCGTGTTCAAGGCAACGATGTGTACAACGCCGCCTTGAATCCACCCTTTGCGTACATACCCACTGCCACCAATGTTTACTTCTCTAACCCGAATACCAGTGCTTTGACCGGAGCCACAACATCTCAGACCTTTCCGTCCTCTTTAACTAATCTGGAGTACAAGTACACGCCTCCTGGGACGGCGGATTACAGCTTTGGAGTGCAACGGCAGCTTGCCCCGTCGGTGGTCGCGGTGGTGCAGTACGCAGGCTCTTTAGGTTGGGACCAGAACGATGACCGGGCCATCAATACCTTGCCCTTGACCGATCCAAACAATGCCGCGAATCCATACGACCTTCGTCAGGGGGTTTCCAACGGCACGCTGAACGCGAACCTGTATCGAATTTACCCCGGCTTCAGCTCGATTCAGCAAGAGGAGAACGAGACCAATTTCGGCTACAACTCGCTCCAGATAGGTCTGCGCATGGACAACCGGCATGGGCTTACCACGCAAGTGGCCTACACCTATTCTCATGAGATCGACGAGGTAAGCGGTGATCTCGGCTCGCTCTCAAATCCGTTTGACCCGGCGTATGACCGCGGGTCGGGATCGCTCGACCGGCGTCATATCCTCAACGTGAACTACATCTACAACCTCCCATTTTTCGAGCACACTTCAAACCTTGCAGAGCGCACGGTCCTGGGAGGCTGGCAGTTCTCCGGAGTAACGGTTTGGCAATCGGGAACACCGCAATACATTCAATATACGGGTACCGACACTCTTGGTTTGGGTGGCGGCGATATCGAGAACCGTCCTGACCTGGTGGCGCCGGTCTCCTACCCAAAGAAACGGCTGGCATGGTTTAGCACCACCTCTTTTGCCAATCCAGTCGCTCCCTGGAATGGCGGACCCAACCAGGGCTGGGGCAATGCCGGAAAAGACGCGGTCGTGGGACCGGGACTCGTCAACTTTAATTGGTCCCTGTTCAAAAACATTCCAATTAAAGAGGGCGGCCCAAGCTTCGAGCTGCGATTCGAGTACTTCAACGTCTTCAACCACACGCAATTCAACAACATTGATCAAAACTCCGGGGACACGAACTTTGGACAGGTCACCACGGCCTACGATCCTCGCACCCTGCAGCTGGGGGCGAAGTTCAAGTTCTGAGTTCTAACTTACTGTACGAAGACGGGGCGCCAGGGCTTTACGTCCTGGCGCCCTTCCTCATTTACGGATATTCTGCTTCCCTGGCAGCGCCGACTTGGAGATGCCCTGTCCTTCCTTGATGGTCAACAGTTGGTTGGCCTCAACTCCCGGGAAGCGCTCGATCAGGCCGTTTGTCCAGTGAATCTCCAGATCGGCGTGGCTGCTGGATCCTAACCCAAAGTGAAGCCGGCGATCGCTCACCGAATAAAAGCTGGATTGGGCCATCACCGCCTGTGCCTGCAGCTTGCCGCCATACCTGGCCAGCACCCTGGAGCCAATCGCGCTGCGGTTGGACTTCGTCCCCACCAGAAACACCTTGAGCCAGTTGCGATTGCCGGTGAGATCGTTCCGGAGCAGAGAGGGAGGCTCGTTCAAATTGACGATCACCATATCCACATCGCCGTCGTTGTCGAAGTCTCCAAAGGCACACCCGCGGCTGCAATGGAGTGCGGCAATCCCCGGACCTGCCTCGTCAATCAACTCCTCAAACTTTCCATTGCCCAGATTGCGGAAGATGAATCGGGGTGTCTTCAAGGCGTATTCGGGGAACTCGACTTCCACTTCGGGATAGACAGAGCCGGTGACGACGGCGAGATCTGGCCAGCCATCGTTGTCGAAATCGGCGAACCCCGTTCCCCAGCAGATATATCTGGTTTCCACTCCGAAGCCGGCGGCGATGGTTACATCTGAAAAGCCTCCATTGCCGTCATTGCGGTAAAGGACATTGGTGTCATCGGAAAAATGGGTCTTGAAGATGTCGAGCTTGCCATCGAGATTGTAGTCGCCGACTGCCACGCCCATTCCCGCCTGCT
>Ga0302324_100024288_pt1 | contig 11683 bp, 12 predicted proteins | sample Palsa_T0_1_FD_201949 | JGI IMG/M metagenome (GOLD analysis project Ga0302324, IMG submission 201949) | Peat permafrost microbial communities from Stordalen Mire near Abisko, Sweden - Palsa_T0_1 | ecosystem: Environmental > Terrestrial > Soil > Palsa > Peat permafrost | place: Sweden: Abisko... | reverse complement strand
TTGTTGCGGTCGGCAAGCGTCGCTTCGGCCCGCACCCAGCGCGATTCGACCGATTTCTTCGACCACAGGACGACGACCGCTCTTGCCTCTTTCAACGCCTTTTCCGTGACCCGGTCATAGGCCTCGCCCGAGCGCAGCGTGACGTCCCACCAGACGGAAAAACCCTCCGCTGCCAGAGCTTCGGCAAAATTTCTGGCCGTCGCCTGATCGTCGCGCGTATAGGAGAGGAAGATGTCGGGCATCGGGAAAAGGGCGCTGCAATAATCCCGGACACCCTATCCCGCCACCCGGGCGAAGGTCACCCCCCGTTGGGTCGGAACGCGACATCATTGGATTTGAAGTGCGACGTTCCGCACGGATCATTCCGATATCCGCCGAGCCACGCCGTTAGCCATCGCCCTGCCCCCTGATATCGTCAACGAAGCGGCGCAAAAGGCGCACGAGGCTCGTAAAATCCTTTTCGCTCCACTTCGCCAGTACAGGTTCGGCAAGCCGCTGGCGCGCGGCGGCCAGCGCATCCGTCATCCGGCGCCCCTTCTTCGTGATCGCCGCTTCGTGCACGCGGGCGTCGGTCGCACCGGGACGTTTCTCGACGAGGCCGAGCGCCACGAGTCTTGCGAGCTGACGGCTGACGGTGGTGTGGTCGCGGCCCGAGCGCTCGGCCATGCCGACCACGCCGATCGGACCGAAGCGCGCGATGCCGACGAGCAGCGGAAAGAGCGCGCGTTCGAGCGAAAGGCCGGCTTCTTTCAACAACATGTCGTCCCGCTGCGGCTCGTTCATCATGGCGACGAGATCGACCATGGCGCCGTGCAGCGCCTGCAGCTCGGCCTGCATCCGTTTTCCGGGCGCCTTCGCGCGGCCGTTCTTCGCGCCGCTCACGCCCGCAATTCCGTGTATTTTGCACGCATTATCCTTGACTCCGGCTGATTCGCGATTTATGTGCATAATACACGGAATGGAACCGGAGCAATGACAAAGACTTTCACCACCGACGTTCTGGTGTGCGGCGCAGGTGCCGCAGGCCTGACACTGGCCATCGATCTCGCGCGCCGCGGCGTCTCCTTCCGGCTCATCGAAAAGAACCCCGTTCCCTTCGCCGGCTCGCGCGGCAAGGGAATCCAGCCGCGCAGCCAGGAGGTTTTCGAAGATCTCGGCGTCCTCGACCGGCTCGTCGCCACGGGCGGGCTCTATCCGCCGCTGCGCTCATACAAGACGGACGGCACGTTCGAGGATCAGCCGATGAGCGAAGCGAACGCGCCGACGCCGGCCGAGCCCTACCAGATTCCCCTGATGGTGCCGCAATTCCTGACCGAAGCGGTGTTGCGCGAGCGGTTGACGGAGCTCGGCCATCGCGTCGCGTTCGGATCGGAGCTCACGGCGTTCGCGCAGGACAAGCACGGTGTCACGGCGCGCGTCGCGAGCGCAACGGGCACGCACACGATCCGCGCACGCTATCTCGTCGGCGCCGACGGCGGTCGCAGCTTTGTGCGCCAGAAACTTGGAATCGATTTTCCGGGCAAGACGCTTGGCATACGCGCAATCGTGGCCGATATCTTTGTCGACGGCGTCAGCCGCGACGCCTGGCACCGCTGGGGCGAAGGCGGGGGCGATCAAATCTCGCTCTGCCCGCTCGCCGGCACGGAGATGTTTCAGCTGCAGGGGCCCATCCCGCTCGAAGGCGAGACCGATCTTTCGGCAAAGGGATTGACCGCGCGACTCGCCCGGTGCACGGGGCGTGACGATATCGTCGTGCGCAAGGTCGCGTGGGCGTCCGTCTACAGCATGAATGCGCGCATTGCCGAGCACTACCGTGTGGGGCGCGCGTTCCTGGCGGGAGATGCCGCGCACATCCATCCGCCCACGGGTGGCCAGGGCCTCAACACCAGCGTGCAGGACGCCTACAATCTCGGCTGGAAGCTCGCGGCGGTGCTGCAGGGCGCAGCTGAAACGCTGCTCGCAACCTACGAAGAGGAACGCCGGCCGATTGCGGCCGACATGCTCGGCCTCACCACCGGATTGCTCGACGCGGCGAAGCAGGGTTCGATGCGGCGCGGTCGCGACGTGCACCAGCTCGATATCGGTTATCCGCAATCATCGCTCAGACTGGAAGCGCCGCAGCGCCAGGGCGGCGTTCTGGCCGGCGACCGCGCACCGGATGCGCCAATGCGCGGCGCGGCAGGTCTCCCGGTGCGTTTGTTCGAACTGTTTCGGGGACCACATTGGACGTTGCTGGGCTATGGCGTGGAGCGCCTCGCGGGGATCGCACCGCGCGCCGGTCTTCGTCTTCACGCGGTCGGCCCTCGCGGCGATATCGCTGACGATGAAGGCCATTTCCGCACGGCTTACGGCCTTGAGATCGGCGACTGGGTTCTGGTGCGGCCCGACGGCTACGTCGGCGCCATCGTCTCCTCCGACAATGTGCCGATGCTGGAGTCTTATCTGGAACGCGTCGGCCTGGCGCGCGAGGATGCTCCCGCCTCGCGACGCGGGTGGTTCGGTTTTCGCGCGGCGTAAGTCACGCCGCACCCTCTTTGCCGATGGCGTTCAGACGGGCGAGCGCTTCGCTTGGCAACGCGAGCGCCGCGGCCGCCAGGTTCTCGTGCAGATGTTGGCACGACGACGTGCCCGGGATCAGCAGAATGTTGGGCGCACGGTGCAGCAGCCAGGCGAGTGCCGTCTGCATCGGTGTCGCGTCAAGCTTGCGCGCCACATCCGAGAGCGTCGAAGATTGCAGCGGCGTGAAGCCGCCGAGCGGGAAGAACGGCACGTAGGCGATGCCCAGGCCCGCAAGCTCGTCGATCAGGGCATCGTCGGCGCGCTGGACGAGATTGTAGTGGTTCTGCACGCACACGATTTCGGCGATGCCGCGCGCCTCGGCGAGTTGCGCGGAAGTCACGTTGCTCAAGCCCAGATTGCGGATGAGGCCCTGCTTCTGCAATTCCGCAAGGGCCGCGAACGGCGCCTCGAGCGAGCCTTCGCCCGGCTCGTGCACCCGCCCCATGACGCGCAGATTGACGATGTCGATCGCATCGACGCCGAGATTGCGCAGATTGTCGTGGACAGCGCGCGCAAGATCGGCAGGCGACATCGCGGAATTCCATGAGCCGTCGTCGCCGCGCAGGGCGCCGACCTTGGTCACGATCACAAGATCGTCCGGATAGGGATGAAGCGCCTCGCGGATGATCTGGTTGGTGACGTGCGGGCCGTAGAAATCGCTGGTGTCGATATGATTGACCCCGCGTGCGATCGCGTCGCGCAGCACGGCTACAGCTTCAACACGATCTTTCGGCGGCCCGAAGACGCCGGGGCCCGCCAGCTGCATCGCGCCATAACCCATACGGTTCACGTTGCGCTTACCCAGCGCGAAGGTGCCCGCGGTCGAAATGTTGGTCATGTCTGATCTCCGCATTAGAACTTACTATGGATCGGTTTTCGCAGCACGATAGGAAATTCTGCGATCCGGCGGATTCACGTCACGAGAACCGTTCGCCCACCATTTCCTCGCTCTTGTCCCACAATGCTTTCGCATGTTCGGGGTCGAGCGCATAGGACCGCACGCCGCCGCGTATTTCGGCGCCTTCGACGATATCGGCGACATGGCAGTCCTCGCAGAACTTTCCGCCCACCAGATCCGCCGGCGCGACGAAGCCGCTCCAGACCGAGGTCGCGGCGCCCTGCGGAATCGTTTTCCATTGGAAGGCAGCTGCGCCTGCCGGTGTGCTTTGGTTGATCGACTTGATCAGGCTCTCGGTGACTTCGGGCGTCATATAGCGGCCGAGTTCGGTCTGGATGCCGCCGGGGTGCACGGCCGTCGCGCGAATGCCCCGCGCCTTGTGCCGGCGATCGAATTCCACCGCGAACAAAATGTTGGCGGTCTTCGAACGGCCGTACGCACCGAACTCGGTATAGGGTGTGCGCTCGAAGTTCGGATCGTCGAGATCGACATCGGAAAAACGATGACCCGCGGACGACAGATTGACCAGCCGCGATCCCGCATGCAGCAACGACGCGATCCGGTTGACCAGCACGAAATGCCCCAGATGGTTGGTGCCGAACTGGGTTTCGAAACCGTCGGCCGTCTTGCCCTTCGGCGTCGCCATGACGCCCGCATTGGCGATGACCACATCGAACGGCTTGCCGGCGGCGACGAGCTTGTCCGCGCAGGCGCGCACGCTGGCGAGCGAGGCGAGGTCGAGTTCGACAAGTTCGAGTCCGCCGTCCTTCGCGGCCTGTTCGCGCACCGGCCTGGTCGCGCCACGCGCCTTGTCGAGATTGCGCGCTGCGCCCACCACCTGTGCTCCGTGGGCTGCGAGCGTGCGGGCCGTCTCCACACCGAGACCGGCCGACACGCCGGTCACCAGCACGCGCTTGCCGGCGAGATCGATGCCCGCCAGCACGTCGTCGGTGGTCGATTCCGCGCCAAATGTCTTGCTCATGATCATTCTCCTTCGCAGGCCAGAACGTTATATAAGGGGGAAACGGAGGATTCTCCGGTTCAAGCGTTATATGCGGAGGACCCTCCGTTTTACAAGAGGCCGCCTTGGCGAAATCCCATACTATGCGCTTGCCGCGCGTAGATGCGCAGAGAAATCGGGAGCGGCTGCTCGCTGCGGCCCTGAAACTCTTCACTGCCTCGAAAGAGGAGGTGACGCTGACCGCCGTGGCGGAGCGGGCCGGCGTGGGCATCGGCACGCTCTATCGCCATTTTCCGACCCGCGATGCCCTGGTCGAGGCGGTTTATCGCCATGAGGTCGAGCGTCTCAGCGACGACGCGCCGAGGCTTCTGCAGCGCCTGCCGGCGGACGCGGCGCTGGAAGAATGGCTCAAGCGTTATTCCGCCCTGATCGTCGCCAAGCGCGGGCTCAAGGAAGCGCTTCAATCCATCTTCGAGCCCGGCGCGGACGCTTATGCCTATTCACGCGATCGCATGACGCAGGCGATGACCTTGCTGCTCGGCGCCGCCGCTGAAAGCCGCTCTATCAAAAGCGGCGTCGATCCGCAGGACATCCTGCTCGCCGTCGCCGCCAGCACATGGTCGTTCGCCGGCGAGAAAGATTGGAAGGCGCGCGCGGGACGCATCATCCGACTGGTGATGGACGGGCTGCGCTATCAGGGCAAGTGATCATGCGAAGACCTAATCAGCCCACGATACGGGACCTTGTGGCAAGAGATTGTTCTTATTATGTTCTTGTCGGGCTAGGCTGGAATTTCCATGGGCGAACACGAACCGGAGCGATTGCCACCCCACCGTTCTGGCGGACGCGGTATTTCGCGAACTCCGTCGCGGGCCGCCCAGACCGTCGCGGCATCGACCCGGACGTGATACTTTCTGTGCTTGAGCGACCGCACCGGACGGAGCGTCAACCGAACGGACGGATTCGACATTGGGGATGGGTGGCCGCCTTGAATCGCTGGCTCCGCGTCGTCACGTTGGAAGACGGGGAGACGGTCCACACTGCGTTTATGGATCGAGGGTTTCAGCCATGACAGACCCGAACTCGCCCGTCTATTACGACCGCTCGACCGACACCATGTACGTCACCTTTCGCGAAGGCCGAGTGGTGGATACGATCGCCCATGACGATCGCGAGTTCGCCATCGATATCGGCGAGGACGATCAGCCCATCGGTTACGAGATTCAATTCGCGAGCAAGCATCCCGACGTGATCGCCGAGGCACTGCGAATCCTCCAACGTGGAAATAACATTGCTGCGGAGTGATTAAGGAAACGGCTAGCGGGGCACACCCTGCATTCACGCGGGTCGAAGCAGTGCGCGTCCCGACTTTCCAGCATAACAGCGGAAAACTTTTAGTGAGGGAACGCCTTGGCTTGCAGAGATGATCCTCAATACAAATTGATTGCAACTGAACTCTATCGCCTGAACGCGGAGAGGCTTAAGGCAGTATCGCAAACACAGGCAGATTACGGAAAGTGGTTGATTGCAACGCTTTCGGTCATTCACTCCGCCGCCATTTACGCCTTAGCTACTCTGCATTCACCCGTCCCGCCACGCTATGTGTTTGTGCCGTTCGTTATCGGCCTCTTGCTAACTCTCAGTTCAGGGCTTTGCAGCTGGTCAAACTTTACGTTTGCAATACGATTACTGGAAGGTTGGACCGATCCTGCGATGCTATTGGACGATGCTCGGTGGCCCACGATTCCTCCAAGGCTGGGGTTCTGGATCAGCGCCACAATGGTGGCTGCTATAGTCACAGGGGTTGCTTCAGCGCTCTGCATACTTTGGGGCGCATGGTTGTTTCTGTGCGCATGAAGCTCAAGAGATCGCTAACTGAACCAATGGATTCGCGGGGACAGCTAACCAATTTCTCGCACTTCAGAATATCGGTAGATGGATTACCCGTCACCGTGGTCCACCAACTGCACGCGCGGGCAAGATGCCCGCGGTCCCAGCGACGGCTCGAAAATTCGCGCCCGCAAGCCCCGCTAAAACCCGATCGAAACCGATTTGATTTCCGTGTAGGAGAGCACGCCTTCGCGGCCGTTTTCGCGGCCGAGGCCGGATTGCTTGTAGCCGCCGAACGGCAACGGCCCCTCGCCGCCGCCGCCGTTGACGATGATCGAACCCGCCTGAAGCTTGCGCGCCATCTGATGCGCGGTTCCGAGGTCGCGCGTCCAGAGCTTGGCTGCCAGCCCATAGGACGAGTTGTTCGCCATTGCGGCGAGCCGGTCGAGCTCGCCTTCATCGTCGAAGGGCATGGCGCAGAGCACCGGCCCGAAAATTTCGTCGTCGACCACGCTCATGCCGGCTTTGGTGTTGGCGAGGATCGTCGGCTGCACGAAGTAGCCCTCGCCCGGAATGCGTTTGCCGCCTGTGACGATCTCGGCGCCTTGGTCGGTACCTGCCGCTATATATCCGGTCACGCGGTCGAGCTGCTTTTGCGAAATGATCGGACCCATCTCGGTGTCGGGCGCGGTGCCGGGACCGACCTTGATCTTCCCCGCGCGGGCGGCGATATCGGCAACCACGTCGTCGAAGACTTTACTGTGAACAAAAAGCCGCGTGCCGGCGGCGCAGAATTGCCCAGTCTTGAAGAAGATTTCGTGCGCGATGGCGGCGCCGGCGCGGGCGAGGTCCGCATCGGGAAAAACGATCACCGGCGATTTTCCGCCCAGTTCCAGCGTGACACGTTTCATGTTGCCGGCTGCGCCCTGCAGGATCGAGCGGCCGACGCGCGTCGAGCCCGTGAACGATATCTTGTTGACGTCGGGATGGTCGACCAGCGCCTGGCCGGCGACGTTTCCCAATCCGGTGACGATGTTCACCACGCCTTCCGGAAAGCCCACTTCCGCAATCAGCTCGCCGAGCCTGAGCGCCGTCAGAGGCGCGAGTTCGGCCGGTTTCAGCACGCAGGTGCAGCCCGCGGCCAATGCAGCGGAGAGCTTGTTCACCGCCATCAGGAACGGCGCATTCCACGGCGTGATCAGTCCCGCCACACCGATCGGCTCGCGCAGCGAGTAGGAAAAACCGGGCACGTCCGCTGCTGCGAGCGGCGTTTCGCCGGCGAGCTTGGTGCTCCAGCCCGCATGATAGCGCAGGCTCGCGACCGCCATGGTGAGATCGACGAAGCGCACCGATTTCACCGGATTGCCGCCGTCCAGACTCTCGAGAAGCGCGATCTCGTCGATATGCGCTTCGATGGCATCCGCAAGGCGGTTGAGAAGCAATGTGCGCTCGGCCGAACGCATCTTCGCCCATGGGCCCGATTGAAACGCCCGGCGCGCGGCCTTGACGCCCTTGTCGATATCGGCTGCGCCGCCGGCCGCAGCCCGCGACAGGATTTTGCCCGTCGCGGGATCGATGATCTCGAACGTCTCTTCCGATTGCGCGGGAATCCAGCGGCCGCCGATGAACAGCCTGTGGGTTCTTTCGAGGAAACCCTTCACGGCGCCTGCAGGACGATCTGCGGTCAACGATGCGTTCATGTGGCGAACTCCGGAATGGAAAATTGGATCGTGCGTGATATACAGCCGAATATGACGCAATCGGCGCAGGCGTTACCCACTTTGGGCGAACAAACAGTATTGCGACGGCGCAGCGCGGGTGGCGGTGAGCTTCGCATCCGCTATCCTGACCTGCGATGCCCCGACGACAGGACGTTGGAATGAGCGAGGACATCGCCTTCGATGCAAGCGGTTCGCGCGATGCGATCTACCGTGAAATCCTGCCACAAATCGAGGCGGTCCTGGGTCGCGACGAGATCGCCAATTTCGCCAACGCCGCCGCCATCCTGAAACAGGTCTTCGGCTTTTTCTGGGTCGGGTTCTATCGCGTGACGGAACCCCAGCTCCTGACCGTCGGGCCCTATCAGGGCGATCTTGCCTGTCTCCACATCCCGTTCGACCGCGGCGTCTGCGGTGCGGCAGCCCGCACCCGGAAGACGGTCATTGTACCCGACGTCGAACAATTTCCCGGCCACATCGCCTGCAGCAGCCGCGCGCGTTCGGAGATCGTCGTGCCTTTCGTGCGCGACGGCGAAACCCGCTTCGTCCTCGACATCGACAGCGACCAGCTCGGCGATTTCGACGAGGTCGACGGCGGACATCTCGAGCGGCTTGTGGCGATGATCGGAAACGCTGCCTGACCGTTCAGAACACGCCCAGCCAGACGAACAGAATTAGATATTCTACCACGTCGCCGACATTGTGTCCCACGATGGGCGCAACGACACTCTTCGATTTCTCCAGCCAATAGGCATAGAGAACGCCGAGCGCGAAGGCATAACATTGCTGACCAAGCGCGAGCGGCCAGTGTCGCGTGTCGAAATTGTTGGCGTGCAACAGGGCGAAGACCACTGCGACAATGATGCCTGCCCAGTTCATGCTGAAGCGGCCGAGATGCAACTTTCCCGGCATCGTCGCCGCCAGATAGGTGACGAGCAGGGCACGAAACGGAATCTCCTCCGTCGGACCGACATAGATGCCTTCGAAGAAGGTCCAGCCCCAGATGTTGGCCGGCGTCAGCGCGAAGCCCGCATCGGGCTTTGTGTGCGCCATCAGCTGCGGCGCGTAATCCACCACCGTCATCAGCACGCCGAAAAACGCGCCCCACAGGATCGCCGGCCATAGGTAAGTCTTGCCGCGCGGCCAATGCAGCCCGTAATCGGCCGGCACCAGCCAATATTTCAGGACCGCGATGATGACGAGCGCGATCGCGAGCTGAAAGCCATGCTGCATATAGAGCCATGGCAGCGTTGGTCCGCGCGGGGACGGCGTGTGAAAAATCTTGCTGCAATACATCGCGGCATAAGCCGCGGCGTAAGGCACGCCAAAACCGAGCGCAGCCGTGACGAGGATGGGAACGAGCTTCAACCGGAAGCGCGGCTCGATCGGGGTTTCCGTGGCGGTCATGCGCGACATTAGACGGCCTTCACGCCGGCCGTCTTGAACGGATTTGACCTTCGCCAGGCGCCCGGGGTTGCGCCCGTCAACGCGCATATCGCGCGCGTCATATGCGCCTGATCGGCAAACCCGCCGGCGGCCGCGATGGATGCGAGCGACGCATCGCTTCCGGCAATCATCCGCAATGCGCGCCGCGCCCGGGCTTCCAGGCGGAACGACGCAGGCGTGATGCCGAAGACCTTGCCAAAGCCGCGGGAGACGGTTTCGGCGGCAAGGCCGTGCTTGCGCGCCCAGTCATCCAGTCGGCATTGGGGAATTTCCAGAAGATCCCGCGCCAGACGATCCGGCCAGTCTTCCGGCGCGCGTGTTTCTGCTGCGAGTTGCTCGCGCAATGCCGCGCCTGCATCGGCAGGACAGCGCTCCGCAGTGCGCGCAATGGCATCGGGATCGTCGACATGTCCGATGTCGAAGCCCGTTGCCGGAGCCGCAACAACGAGATTGAGGATTTGCGCGCCCTTTTTCTGAAAGCGGTTCAGGTGCGCATCAAACCTGTCATGCAGAAGGACGTCGCCGGCGCCGACGCAAAAGCGCCCCCGGCTTCCGCATTCCTCGTAGCCGCCGGAGAGGATGACGGCGACATAGGCCCGGTCGTGGCGGTGGCGCGCAACGTTATGGTTTGCGCCCCAGCTTTCCCGGCCGATTGCGATCTGCGCGAAACTTCCCATCGGCTTTGCCCACGATTCCGTGCCGGTTCATTTCTCGTAATAGTAATAACAGCCGATCAGCGCCGACGTGCTCTTGGCATTGTCCTCCGCCATCAGCATGACTGTGCGCATGTCGGAGATTTTCAGGTCGCAGGTCCGCATGTCGTCGCTGGCCCCGCAATGTTCGAGCGGCTTGCCGAGGATCTTTTCGAGAACCTTCCGGGTCTCGTCGAACGTGCCCTCGACAAACACGGAAAATCCAACTCCCATGCCCACGCTGTCGGGGAACGCCCTCGTCACTGGGAGCCCCGCAATCGACAAAGGCGACTTCGGCACAAAAAACGGGTCGGATTCGCTGCGCGAAAATTCGGACCGGAACTGCGCGCCGAACGCCTGCAGTTTGCCGGGGTCGTTCTTCTGCCAGTCAAGCCAGGAATCCTGGCACGTCGCCATGCGCGCGACGCCGGGGTCATCAACGGCCCAGGCAGGCGCGACGGTGAGCAGGAGAGCGAGCGACAAACGCGCCAACGATCCGAATTGCATAAAGCCCCACCCCGGTTCGGCTCCGCATCCACGCGCCAGGCGCGCGATTCTGAGCGGAACGCAGCCAGAGCTTACATATTTCGCGCGGTTTCGACCAACGGCACGCCCCGCAAGAAGCAAATCCTCACCCGGCCGTGCCCCCTGCCCCGCCCACGAATTCCTCCACGAACGCAGTCCTCGGCGCGCGCTTTACGTCGGCAGGCGTCCCGTATTGCTCGATTTTGCCTGCATGCATTACGGCCACAAGATCGGCCATGGCGAAGGCTTCGTCCTGGTCGTGGGTGACGAAGATGGTGGTCAGGCCGAGGCGCACATGCAATGCACGCAGCCAAGCGCGAAGTTCCTTCCTCACTTTCGCATCGAGCGCGCCGAAGGGTTCGTCGAGCAGCAGCATGCGCGGCTCGATGGCGAGCGCGCGGGCGAGTGCCACGCGCTGGCGCTGGCCGCCGGAAAGCTGGCTCGGATAGCGCTTGCCGTAGCCTTCGAGCTGGACGAGATGCAGCAACTCCTCGACGCGTCTGTCGATTTCGGCCTTCGCGGGACGCGTGCGCCGCGCGCGCACGTTCAAACCGAAGGCGATGTTCCCGGCCACCGTCATGTGGCGGAAGAGCGCGTAGTGCTGGAAGACGAAACCGGCGCGGCGTTCGCGCGTAGGAACCGCGAGCCAGTTCAGATCGGCGAAGCGCACCTCTCCCGCATCCGGAATCTCGAGTCCGCCCAGGATGCGCAGGAGCGTCGTCTTGCCCGAGCCGGAGGGACCGAGCAGGGCCACGAACGCGCCCTGCGGCGCGCTCATGCTGACGCCTTCGAGCGCGGGATAAGCGCCGAAGCGTTTGCGCACCGAATCGATAACGAGTGACATGATCTGTTCCGTCAGTGGCGGTGCTGCGCGGCGATCTCGTCCGCATAGCGCCATTCGAGAAAGGTCTTGAGCACGAGAGTCACGATGGCGAGCATCGCCAGCAGCGAGGCGACCGCGAAGGCGCCCACGAACTGATAATCGTTGTACAGCACCTCGACATGCAGCGGCATCGTATTGGTCAGACCGCGGATGTGCCCGCTGACGACGGAG
>Ga0302324_100024287_pt1 | contig 11683 bp, 11 predicted proteins | sample Palsa_T0_1_FD_201949 | JGI IMG/M metagenome (GOLD analysis project Ga0302324, IMG submission 201949) | Peat permafrost microbial communities from Stordalen Mire near Abisko, Sweden - Palsa_T0_1 | ecosystem: Environmental > Terrestrial > Soil > Palsa > Peat permafrost | place: Sweden: Abisko... | reverse complement strand
TCGTCACCGGACGGTTCACCGAAGCCCATTTGAATGCCCGCGTCGGGCTTGCCGTTGGTGGCGATCGTCACCAGTCCGTCCTTCTCGATCAAGCTGATGGTCGCGGTCTTCCCGTCCCGAAGGTACTTGACGACGGCGCCTTCCGGCACGGTCGCCGATCCGGTTCGGTATACCCCGGAGATCATTCGCAATGGATCGAGATGGACGGCGAAGAGGATCGCCACGAACACCCCGAGACCGGCCCCCATTGCCACCTGCAGGGCACGTTGCGGCCGTGGGCGGCTGAGCAGCTGCGAAAATCCCAGGGCGAGGTGAATTGCAGCGCCGCTGAGAATGACGCCTTTGATGCCGATGTGCGGCATGAGCACATGGACCGTGAGCACCACGCCCACGATGGCGCCGAACGTATTCGCCGAGTAGATGAAGCCGATGGCACGCTCGCCGGCGCCGCGACGCATGAGCTCGCGGGTAAGCAACGGCAGAGTCATGCCGGCGCAGAAGCTCGCCGGAATCATGATGAGCGCAGCAATCAACTGGCTGATCAGGTTGAATCCGACATAGCTGGCCGCCGTGCGTGTGAAGGTCCGCAAGAACCAGGCCATGAAATCGAACATGAGGCCGTACGCCGGCAGCGTGAGCGCAGCCAGTGCCGCCATGAGCACCATGACACCGGCCAAATAGGCCGCAGGCTTGCGGATGCGCTCGATCTGCCGCCGCGCATAGAGTCCGCCCAATGCGAGACCCAGTATGAATGCGCTCAGCATCAGCTCGAACGAATGAGTCGAGCTGCCGAGCACCAGGCTCAACATGCGGATCCAACCGAGCTCGTACATGAACGAGGCCGCGCCCGTCAGGCAGGCCGCGAGCGTGAGCCAGCGGGCCCAAGAGTCTTCGCTCAAGCGTACGGGGACGGCGACCGTTTGCGCACCGGGTTCCGCCTGCGCGCGAACCTGTGCCCAGATCACTACGGCCAGCAGCACGTTGAGCAGTCCCGCAATGCGGATGGTGCCCGGCAGGCCGACAGCGTCAATCAGCAAGAAACCGCTGACGAGCACGCCGACGGCCGCACCCAGGCTGTTGGTGAAGTACAGGGTCGCCAGAGTTTCCCCGGGCCGATCCGGCCAGCGGCGGATGATGCTACCGCTGATGAGGGGGAACGTCATGCCGAGCAGCACCGACTGCGGCAGTATGAGCGCGGCGCCCAAGGACCATTTGTAGGTCTGAATCCAGGCGGGAGATGGAAGCGCGGGTATCGCCGCGCCAAAGGAGAAATCCGAGGCGGCGATGAACATGGAATGAAAGCCGAGGCCCAGCACGCCGATCAGACCCTCGACCATGGCATAGGCCAGCAAGAGTCGCCTGATGCGCACGGAGTAATGCGCAACGACCCACGATCCAACCGCCATGCCCCCCATGAAAATGGCCAGCACGAGCGATTGTGCGTACGCGGCGTGGCCCAGGAAGAGCTTCAAGTAGTGCGACCAGATCGACTCGTAGATCAGCCCCGTGAAGCCCGATACGACGAATATGGCGAACAGAAATCGGCGGCGGGCACCCTCAGCGCGGGAACCGTTGGTCCCCGGACTCGTGCCGCGATCGGGCGTGCTGGTCACGTGGCATGATAGCCCAGCTGCAACTTTGGGGTGCCCTGCTGTGTTCTTGGGACGTGGGCGATAGATTCAAAGGAGACCTTCATGACGCTGAGTGATGAACTGGGCAAGCTTGGAGAGCTGCGTGCGAGCGGCGCCTTGACGGAGGATGAGTTCACCCGCGCCAAGGAGCGGCTGCTGAATGCATCGGGCGCGGACGCGCGTGCAGGCGTGCGCGCGCAGGAGCCTGCGGTGTCGGCCGTGAATGCCTTCCGGCGCAGCCGTACTGACCGGGTGCTCGGCGGTGTATGCGGGGGCATGGCTCGAGCAACGGGAGTGGAGTCCTGGGTGTGGCGGCTGCTGTTCGCCGTCCTGTTCATTTTCGCGGGCGCGGGCCTGCTCGTTTACGTGCTTTTGTGGATCTTCGTGCCGAGCGAGTGAGCCGGGCAGGATGAATCGAGTGCTCTGCAGCATCGTGACGCGCGGCGTCGGAGCGGCCGCGGAGGCATTTTTTAACACCTTCTGGTGTCGCCTCGCCGCACCTCCCCGAGTACCATCCTCACTCGGGAATTGCCGCAATCATGAGCATCGAAGTGATCAAAACGTTTGGCCTGCGAAGTCTCGGGATACTACTGGTCTTGGCCGGCGCAGCTCTCCTGGTACCCTCGCTGGGGGCAACCGAGAAGCGCTTAAAGACGCGAGAGCAACACGCCGCGCTGTATGCGCAGCTCGCGGCCTGCCTGCGTTCCGACACGCGGTCGGATGAGTGCCGGCGAGCCGTGCGAAGACCTCAGCCCTAGAGAGTGCGTGCAAGGACAATGAGCACGAGCCCGGCCAGGAAGCTGGCGAACATGGTGGCCAGCAACGTGGACGTGCCGGCGGGGGCCGCGCGAAATTCCTTCCAGATGAATACGCCCCAGATTGCGGCGACCATCGTGGCGCCCTGGCCGAGCCCGTAGGAGATTGCGAAACCGGCACGTCCCGAGGCGATGAGGTTGAGCGATGTGCCGGCGCCCCAGATCACGCCGCCCAACACGCCGGTCATGTGCGTGCTGAGGCCGCCTGCGAAGTAGTCCCGGAAACCGACCGGCGGACCGATGAAGGGCTTTTTCATCGCGAAGGTATTCCAGACGAAGCTGCTCAGCACAATCCCCACGCCGACCACGAAAACGGCTGCGTAGGATCCCATCTTGCCGGCCGTCGGGTGAGCGGTATCGGCATACATGGACGCCGCGATAAAGCGGTAGAAGATTCCCATGAACACGCCGCATGCGATTGCGAGAGGCAGGCCCTTGGCGCTGTTTGCGCCGCTCGACCCGCCGGCCAGCCGGCGATAGGCCAAAGCATCCAGAATAATGGCGAGGACGACGAAGAAAACGCCGGCGGATAGCAGTGCGCCATTGCCGACGGGATCGGCTACGTAATTCATGATGATGCCGATGATCAAAGCGAGGCCTATCCCCACCGGAAAGGCGACCGCCATGCCGGCAATCTCGATGGCGGCGACGAGCAGAATGTTGCCGAGATTGAACACCGCGCCACCCAGCAGCGCCGATATCAGCGAGGCGGTCGAGGCTTGCGACAGATCGGAGAAGAACGCACGGCCTTCCGTGCCGCTGTTCCCGAGAGTAATGCCGAGTGCCAGCGTGATCAGCAATACCCCGAAGGTATAATCCCAATAAAAAAGCTCGAAGCGCCAATCGGGGCGCGCCAGTTTCCGGGTCACCGCCCACGACCCCCAGCAGAGCATCGTGAGCACACAGAATACAACGGCCAATGGATAGCTGTGTACGACGAACATTTATTTGGATTCCTTTCTCTGCAGGACCTTGATCTACGATTGAATCTACGAGTGCTCGCTTCTGCGCCGGTGCCATTGCGTCTCGAAGTCGGCGCGGTCCGCGAATGACTTTTGCGTTCCGATCCGGGTGGTCGACAAGGCCGCATAGAGATTCGCACGTGACAAGGCTTCCTGCTCGGCGACGCCCTCGGCGAGAAACGCGGCAAGACTGCCGATAAATGCATCGCCCGCCCCCGACGTGTCGATGGATTCGACCGTAAACGCCGGCACGAGCGTTTGCCCGGCGGCATCGGCCACCAGCGAGCCCCGTGCGCCCAAAGTGATGACCACCCGCGGAAACCCCCGGGAGAGCAGGGACGCGGCACAGGCTCTCGCATCTGTTTCCGAATGGACGGGGAAGCCGGTGATCTGCTCCGCTTCGCTCTCGTTGGGTATGAAAAGATCTGCCCCGGTCAGCGCCGCGAGCTCCGCCGGGACTGCGGGCGCCGGGTTGACGATGCAGCGGATGTGGTGAGCGCGTGCAAAGCGGATGCTGTGATACACCGTTGCAAGTGGAACCTCGAACTGCAGGATGATCGTGTCGACGCCGCGCAAGTCGCCTGCCGCCGCGTCGACATCAGCCGGCGTCAGGCGATCGTTCGCGCCCTTGACCACGATGATGCGATTCTGCCCGTCGGGACCGACGAATATGGGCGCCACGCCGGTCGGTGCATCATCGATGAGTTGCACATGCTTCGTGTCGATGCCGAAGGCGGCGAAGTTGTCTATCGTTGCCCGTCCGAACAGATCCCCGCCCACCTTGCCCACCATCAACACCTCCGCACCGCAGAGTCGTGCCGCGACCGCCTGATTCGCGCCCTTGCCGCCGAAGCCCATCTCGAAGTTCTTGCCGAACAAGGTCTCGCCCGGACGGGGGAAAACATCGGTGAACGTCGTAAGGTCGGTGTTGGCACTGCCGATGACGGCAATACGGGGCGTGCGTGACATGCCGTTCCTCCGTGGGCGACGCAGGGCTCAAGCGCCCGCTGCGGCCACCAATTCCTTGAACAGTCCCGAAGCCCCGATGCGGAAGTTGCCCGCGGAGGCGCTCCCCGTACCAAATCTCTGCTCGTAGAGCCTGAGATAAACCAAGGCGTCCTCCATCGTGCGGATGCCGCCCGAAGCCTTGAAGCCGATGCACCGGCCTCGTCGGGCTGCCGCCGCAATGACATCCAAAAGGACGGTGGCCGCTTCGGGGGTTGCGGCTGGTTGAGTTTTTCCCGTGGACGTTTTCAGAAAGTGTGCTCCGCCGTCGATCGCCAGCTCAGCTGCTTGGCGGATATCTTCGGCTTTCGGGAATTGACCGGTTTCCAAGATGACTTTCAGCAGCGCGTGTTCTCCGCAGGACTCTCGGCAGGCACGGACGAGTTGCAAGCCCACCTGTAAGTCGCCCGCGAGCATCGCCCGGTAAGGAAAAACGACGTCTACTTCGGTTGCCCCCGCGGCAACGGCAGCAGCCGTCTCCGCCGCCGCGGCCGCAGGGCTGGCCGCGCCGTTCGGGAAATTCGCGACGGCACACACCGGGGTGCCGGTCCCTTGAAGCGCATCGAGCGCGACGGGGATCCACCGCGCCCAGATGCACACGGTCGCGGGTCTCACCGGCGCCGAGCGCGCGAGCGCCGACAGCGCGCGGACAGAGGCCGCATCGTCGGAGTCATTCAGGCTGGTCAAGTCAGTCAGCGACATCAATCGCCGCGCCTGATCTGAGCGCGATGCGCCAGCCAAGCCGGTCATTCCCCGATCACCGTGGACCACCCCCATGCCGTCATTCTAACGCGCCGCGTGGAGCGGTCGGGACGGTGATTTTCGAAGCGACAGGTTTGGAAGGCTGGCATACTCGAAGCTCCCTATAACACCAATGCGGGTGCGATTGCGTGTACCCCTCGATTCGGGCGTCACCGAGAAAATCGAGCTCCGCGATGCCCCAGATTGGGGCGGCGGATGCGCACTGGCGAGCCAATCTCGATCTCTGTTTTACCCGGCACCACGATCGAACGCTGCTCGCTGCCCGGTCGCATCGTGGACCGTTGCAGATTCAAAAGGCGCTTTATCCGGAAGGTCCGGGGGTCTGTCATGTCACGGTGTTGCATCCCCCTGGAGGCGTTGCCGGCGGGGATGCACTCGCCGTTACCGCCCGATTGGAGTCGGGATCTCGTGTCTGTTTGACCACCTGCGGCGCCACGAAGTGGTATCGCTGCCCTCGAGCAGGCGCGCAACAGCAGTTGAATTTTTCGGTCGAGCCGGGCGGTGCGTTGGAATGGCTGCCCCGCGAGAGCATTCTCTTCGACGGATCGAAGGCGGCCATGCAGCTCGACGTGGACCTGGCTCCGGGCGCGCACTTTATCGGCTGGGAGATCCTATGTTTCGGCCGCCGAGCGTCCGGCGAAGAATGGCGCTCCGGCGGCTTGCGGCTGCATACCCGCATCCGGCAAGCGGGACATCCGCTCTGGTGCGAGCGCGCGAACCTCCTGGCGGGCAGCGGCTTCGACTCCTCGCCGGTGGGACTCGGCGGCTATAGCGTGAGCGGCACACTCGTCGCAGCCGGCACCGACATCGGCGCGGAATTGCTGGGCGCTTGCCGTGCCGTTGTGCCGCGTGGCCTCGATGCACGGGTGGGAGTTACCCGTATGCCCGGGATCTTGCTGGCCCGCTATCTCGGCCACTCATCGCAGAACGCTTTCGACTGGTTCACCTCCGTTTGGAAGGTGCTGCGTCCGGCCCTGCTCGATCAGCCGGCAATCGCACCGCGACTCTGGGCTTGCTAGCGCTGGAGTGATGCTGTGGAACTGACACCGCGCGAGAAGGACAAACTGCTCATCTTCACCGCCGCCTTGCTCGCGGAACGTCGCCGCGCGCGCGGTTTGAAACTGAATTATCCGGAGACCGTTGCCTTGATCACCAGTGCCATCCTCGAGGGCGCGCGCGATGGCAAGACCGTGGCGGAGCTCATGAGCTTCGGCAGCGCCATCATCACCCGCGCTGAGGTCATGGAAGGCATTCCCGAGATGATTCCTGAGATTCAAGTCGAGGCGACATTCCCCGACGGCACCAAGCTCGTTACCGTGCATCAACCCATCGTCTGAACGGAGTGACCGATGATTCCAGGCGAAATGCTCGTGAGTCCCGGCGACATCGAGATCAACGCGAATCGCCCCACGCTCGAGGTGCATGTCGAGAATACCGGCGACCGGCCCATTCAAATCGGTTCGCACTACCATTTCTTCGAGACCAATTCGAGCCTGCGATTCGATCGCGACGCCACCCGCGGCTATCGGTTGGACATCGCGGCGGGTACGGCGGTGCGCTTCGAGCCGGGACAAGGACGCACCGTGCGCTTGGTGCGCTACGGCGGTTTGGGCCGCGTGTTCGGCTTTCAGGGCAAGGTCATGGGGAATCTTTGATGGCCCTGAAGATGTCGCGTCAGGCTTATGCCGAGATGTTCGGTCCGACGGTCGGAGACCGGGTGCGCCTCGCCGATACCGCCTTGTTCATCGAAGTGGAAAAGGATTTCACCGTGTATGGGGAGGAAGTGAAATTCGGCGGCGGCAAGGTCATCCGCGATGGCATGGGGCAAGGGCAGGGGATCAGCGACTCGGTCGCGGATACCGTGATAACGAACGCGCTCATCGTCGATCATTGGGGCATTTGTAAAGCCGACGTCGGTTTGAAGAACGGCGCGATCTGGGGAATCGGCAAGGCCGGAAATCCCGACATCCAGCCGCAGGTGACCATTCCGATTGGCGCAGCCACCGAAATCATCGCGGGCGAGGGATTGATTTTGACCGCCGGCGGCATCGATACCCACATCCATTTCATATGTCCGCAACAAATCGACGAAGCGCTGACGTCCGGCGTGACGACCATGATCGGCGGCGGCACGGGGCCGGCCGCCGGCACGAGCGCGACCACCTGCACACCGGGACCGTGGCATATTCGCAGCATGCTCAAGGCGGCCGAAGCCTTTCCCATGAATTTGGGATTCTTGGGCAAGGGCAATGTGAGCGTGCCCGAGCCCGCTCGGGAGCAGATTCGCGCCGGCGCCGTGGGTCTCAAGCTCCACGAGGATTGGGGTACGACGCCGGCGGCGATCGACAACTGTCTTCGGGTTGCAGACGAGATGGACGTGCAGGTTGCGATTCACACCGACACGCTGAACGAGTCCGGGTATCTCGAGGCGACGCTCGCGGCCATCGCCGATCGCACGATCCACACGTTTCATACCGAAGGGGCGGGCGGCGGCCACGCGCCCGACATCATCAAGGCGGCATCGTACGGAAACGTGTTGCCGAGCTCGACCAACCCGACGCGTCCTTACACCATCAATACCATCGACGAGCATTTGGACATGCTCATGGTGTGTCATCATCTCGATCCGGCAATTGCCGAGGACATCGCGTTCGCCGAATCGCGCATCCGCCGCGAGACCATCGCGGCCGAGGACATCCTGCACGACATCGGCGCATTTTCGATGATGTCCTCGGACTCCCAGGCCATGGGCCGCGTGGGGGAGGTCATCATTCGGACCTGGCAGACGGCGCACAAGATGCGTGAGCAGCGCGGCAGCTTGAGCGGGGATTCCCCCGGCAACGACAACTCGCGCATCAAGCGCTACATCGCCAAATACACCATCAATCCCGCGATCACGCACGGTATTGCGCATCTGGTCGGCTCCGTCGAGGTCGGCAAGCTCGCGGACCTCGTGCTGTGGAAGCCCGCATTTTTCGGGGTGAAGCCGAGCCTTATCATCAAGAGCGGCATGATCGCCGCGGCCCCCATGGGCGACCCGAATGCCTCCATTCCAACGCCGCAGCCTTCGCACTATCGGCCGATGTTCGGAGCTTTCGGCGGAGCGCTCGAAAAGTCGCTGACGTTCGTATCGAGCGCCGCTGTCGAGAGTCCGGAATTGACGGCGCTCGGTCTACGCAAGCGGATCGAGGCCGTGCGTGCGACGCGCGCGATCAGAAAGTCCGACATGATCCACAATGCCGCGCAACCGAACATCGAGGTCGACAGCGAGACCTACGAAGTGCGGGCGGACGGCGAGCTGCTGACCTGTCAGCCCGCCACGAGCTTGCCGATGACGCAACGCTATTTCCTGTTCTAACACCGATGACAACGCAATCCGATACCGTGCACTTGAGCTTCGATGCGCGCAGCAAGAGTCGCTTGCTGTTGCGGCTGGACAGCGGCGAACAAGCCGCTCTGGTCGTCGAGCGCGGCCGGCTGCTGCGCGGCGGCGATCGAGTGCGGACTCTGGATGGCCGGGAGGTGCTGATCATTGCCGCCGAAGAGTCGCTGCTCGAGGCCCGCAGCGATGATGCCGTGGCGATCGCGAGGGCGGCCTTCCACCTGGGCAATCGTCATGTCGCCGTTCAGGTGATGGCGAACTGTCTGCGATTTCTCAACGATCACGTCCTCGAGGAGATGGTCAAGGGACTCGGCCTCGAGGTCACCGCCGTGCACGCGCCGTTCGAGCCGGAGGGCGGGGCGTACGGGCATCATCATGCGCACGGCAGCCAGCTCCCGTTGATCCAGCCCAAGATTCACGAGTTCCCGTTGCGATGAAGTCCATGGCGCTCATCCGGCTATTGCAGCTGAGCAGTCAGGCTTTGCCCATCGGCGGCTACAGCCACTCTCAAGGATTGGAGGCCGCCATCGATCAGCGAGTCGTGACGGACGAGAGCTCCTTGTTGCGCTGGATCTCGGATGTTCTCGAGTTCTCGATGAACTCATTCGAGGTCCCCAGCATGCTGTCCATGGCGGCGGCGTGGGCGCGAAATGATCCGGGGGCGATTGCTGCACTGAACGAGGACTTCCTGGCGACTCGCGAGTCCGCGGAGATTCGTGCGGCCGCCGTGCAGATGGGATTCTCCTTGTGCTTGCTGGTTTGTACGCTCCCGCATCAGCCGCCAGGCGTCATCGGCACGCTGCGCTCGATCCGGGAACCCAGCCTGCCTTGCGTATGGAGCGCGGCGACCACGGCGTGGGAGATCGAGCCGCGGGATTCCGTCTTGGGATATCTCTGGACGTGGGCCGAGAATCAGGTGTTGGTTGCCATGAAGGCGGTGCCGATCGGTCAATCCGCGGGCCAGCGCGTGTTGCTCGCGATGGGGTCGAGGATCGCGGAACACTCGAGCGATGATTACTGCAAGGGCGACGATTACTCCAATTTCAGCCCCGGTCTCGCTATCTTGTCCTCGCAACACGAAACACAATATTCGAGGCTTTTCAGGTCGTGATGTGACCCACAAATTATCTCCCTTGCGAGTCGGCATAGGCGGTCCGGTAGGCTCCGGCAAGACGGCCCTGACGCTGGCGTTGTGTCGCGCGATGCGCGGGCGGCATGAGATTGCCGTGGTCACCAATGATATCTATACCGAGGAGGACGCGCAGTTCCTCGTTCGCAACGAGGCGTTGCCAGCCGATCGAATCCTCGGCGTGGAAACCGGCGGGTGCCCGCACACCGCGATACGCGAGGACGCCTCGATCAATCTCGAGGCGGTATCGCGGTTGTCGCTGCGTTTTCCTGCGCTGGATCTGATCTTTGTCGAGAGCGGCGGCGATAATCTGGCCGCGACATTCAGTCCCGAGCTCTCGGATCTGACCCTCTACGTGATCGACGTGGCCGCCGGCGACAAGATCCCGCGCAAGGGCGGTCCGGGCATCACCAAATCGGATTTATTGATTATCAACAAGATCGATCTCGCACCGATGGTCGGCGCGTCGCTCGAGGTGATGGACCGGGATGCACGCAAGATGCGCGGCGATCGGCCGTTCGTTTTTACCAATTTGAAATCCGGGGTGGGTCTCGCGACGGTGATCGAGTTCATCGAGCGCGAGGGGTTGATATCTTGAGCGTACGACGTCAAGGCGGCCGGGTGAGACGGCTCGACACGAGCCATCTAGCACAGCTCCCATGGGCGGAAGTTCGCAATCCCTATAGGCCGATGGAAGTCCTGTCGGCGGATCAGCTGGAGGCGATTCACTTCACCTCGCTCCGGATCCTGGAGGAGCTGGGAATGGAAGTCATGTCGCCGCGCGCCCTTGCCCGCCTGCAAGTGGACGGTGCCGAGGTCGATGCGGCGCAGAGAACGGTCCGCCTGGATCGTGGACTCGTCGAGGAGGCGCTGAAACAGGCGCCCTCGACGTTCGATCTCGCCCCGCGGAATCCCTTAAGACGCCTGAGCATCGGTGGCAACCACATCAACTTTGGCTTGGTTGCAGGACCCCCCAACGTACATGATTGCGAACGCGGGCGGCGCGCGGGGAATTATCGGGATTACTGCGACTTCACCCGGCTCGCGCAGTACTTCAACGCCGTTCATCTCATGGGCAATCAGGTCTGCGCCCCCACCGACCTGCCGGCGAACTCCCGGCATCTGGACACTTACCGGGCCAATCTTCTCTATTCGGACAAGGTCTTTCACGTCAGCGCAATCGGCGCGGGGCGCGCACTCGACGGCATTCGCATGATGGCGATTGCGCGCGGCATCAGCCTCGCGCGGATCGCCGAAAGTCCAGGCGTTCTGACGATCATCTCGGTCAACAGCCCGCGGCGCTTCGACGAAGCGATGAGCGATGGGCTGGTCGCAATGGCAGAGTGCGGCCAAGCCGTGGTGATCACGCCGTTCACCCTGATGGGAGCGATGGCGCCCGTGTCGCTTGCGGCGGCTCTCGCGCAGCAGAATGCGGAGGCCTTGTTCGGCATCGTGCTCGCCCAGCTGGTGCGGCCCGGCACGCCGGTCGTGTATGGCGCATTCACCTCGAACGTAGACATGCGTTCGGGAGCACCGGCTTTCGGCACGCCCGAGAATGCCAAGGCCAATATCGCGAGCGGACAGCTGGCGCGCCGCTATGGGCTTCCCTATCGAACGTCCAATGCGAGCGCCTCCAATGCCGCCGATGCCCAGGGTGCCTACGAAACCGAAATGTCCCTCTGGGGCGCGGTCCTCGGCCACGGAAATCTCGTGTATCACGGCGCCGGATGGCAGGAAGGGGGCCTCACGGCGTCTTACGAGAAATTCATTCTGGACATTGAGATGCTGCAGATGATGATCGAGTTCTTGAAGCCCATCGTGGTCAATGAGCCGGAGCTCGGCTTCGAGGCGATCAAAGGCGTACCAGCCGGCGGACATTTCTTCGGCGAGCCGCACACGCTCGAGCGTTACGAGCACGCGTTCTATCGGCCTCTCGTCTCCAATTGGCAGAATTACGAGAGCTGGCAGATCGGCGGCGGCAAGGACGCGACACAGCG
>Ga0302324_100024285_pt1 | contig 11683 bp, 6 predicted proteins | sample Palsa_T0_1_FD_201949 | JGI IMG/M metagenome (GOLD analysis project Ga0302324, IMG submission 201949) | Peat permafrost microbial communities from Stordalen Mire near Abisko, Sweden - Palsa_T0_1 | ecosystem: Environmental > Terrestrial > Soil > Palsa > Peat permafrost | place: Sweden: Abisko... | reverse complement strand
CTGGCGTGCTCGTCGATCACTTCGATTTGCGGCAAGTTGTGCCTGAGTCCAGCCTCGAAGTCGTTTGGATCATGCGCCGGGGTGACCTTCACCGCTCCGGTGCCGAACTCCGGTTGCGCCAGTTCATCCGCGATGATGGGGATTTCTCGGTTCATCAGGGGCAGCATCACACGCTTGCCGTGCACATGGATGTAGCGCTCATCCTTTGGATTCACCGCAACTGCCGTGTCGCCCAGCATCGTCTCGGGACGCGTTGTCGCTACCGTGATGAAGTCACCAGTCGTCGCATTGCTGCGCTCTGCGTCAGTGATCGGATATCGAATCTCGTAGAGCTTGCCGGGCACATCTTCGTGTTTCACTTCGAGGTCAGAGATCGCCGTGCCGCAATCGGAGCACCAGTTCACGATGTACTTGCCGCGATAGATCAAGCCGTCTTCATACAGTCGGACGAATGCTTCCTTCACCGCGTACGACAGGGTGTCATCCATGGTGAAGTATTCGCGACTCCAATCGACCGACGCTCCGAGGCGTTTCATCTGATCGAGGATGGCGCCGCCATACTCGCGCTTCCACTCCCATACCCGCTCGACGAACTTTTCGCGCCCCATATCGCGGCGATTCTTACCGTCTTTCGCAAGCTGACGCTCCACCATCATTTGCGTTGCGATGCCGGCATGATCGGTGCCGGGGAGCCAGAGCGAGATATGGCCGCGCATGCGGTGCCAACGCACGATGATGTCCATTTGCGTCTGATTCAGCATGTGACCCATGTGCAAGCGACCGGTCACATTCGGTGGCGGCAAGAGGAGCGTGAACACCAGGCGCGAGTCCCCCGGAGGAGGTGTCTGAACGTGAAAGAGTTTTTCCTGGACCCAATACTCGGCCCACCGAGCTTCAATCGCGCCCGGTTCGTAAGTTTTTGGCAATTCGTGCGGCATGTCTATCCTGGTCGCGTAGGGACGGTCGTTCCGGGCAAGCCGAGCAAAAGTCAGCAGACTCTCGGGCATGATTCTCCGGCATAACGAACGGAATCATTGATCTTACGGTGCAAGAAAAGATGGGTCAAACGTCGTCCGGGGTTATACGCACTGAGGGGAAAATGCTACACCCCCCACCACCACGGAATTGGAAACCTGGGGCCGGGCGAACTCGCTAGCTGAGTGGGATATTGCGCGCGGGCGGGTGGCTTAGCGATCATTGAAAGGACCGGAGGGCGTTGAACTTCAGCCTGCAGCTATTGCTGCAATTAGAGCAGGTACCAGTCTGATCGACTGAGTTTTTCTGAACTGATCCAGGGTGTATTCTCCCTCATAGGGCAGCGTCAAATTGCTGCCGGACTCAAGGGCCAATACGCCGGTTTCAAAGAAAAGCTCAGGAAGAGTCTGCGAACTTCTGGACTGGAGCCATTTCAGCTTCGAGAGAGCCTTCATGTCATGATCGTTAACCATGAGATTCTGAATGTGTTCTCGAAGCTCTTTTATCGTGTAGCTACGCCCCGCGGAATCGCGAAATACCACTGTGACCACGTCTCCGAGTTGTGGATATAGGCTATTGTAAGCACTGGTGAGCTCATCTAGCGAATCTTGCGCTGCCCTCTCGCGAGCCTTCCCCAGTTCTGACCTGCCGACCTTGCCCGTTGTTGACTTTTGAAAAGCAACGTCCAAGGTCCTAAGGAGGTCGCGCGGACCGTTTCGGGTGATATTTTTTAGTTCATTGCGAATGAGACTCTTTGCATTTGTTTCAGATCCCTCGAATAGGTCGACCCATTTTTGACCTTCGGCTTTAACCCTACGCTGAAGCAATTCAATTAATTCATCCGGAGTCCAGCGCAGTGGAATCATATGCTCGGGGTAACGCCTTAAATCATCAACGCTTCTCAACACAGGTTGATAAACATGTGTTTTGAGCAATGCAATGATCTTTAAATTCGGAATTGCGTCCGAGAGGCGAATCGCCGCTAGACAAAAGCCTCCGACTAACTCTTCATTGAGAGTGCGGCTCGCGGAGAAAACTTGCTCCGGATCATCTACCACGATCCGAACCTTAACTCCCGCTCGGCAAATGGCCGAAAGCGTGTCGTACTGCGATTGCACATCCTTTTCGGGCCTGAGGCCCACAAGGACAGGTGATTCCGCCTTGCCAAGACTAAGGCCAAAGCCCAGAACTGACACGCCAACACCCCGTCCAATGAATTTTTTCACGGCATCGAGGTAAGCTTTCTGTTCCTTTCGTGCTGATTCGATCAGGGAATTGATTCCAGAGACTTGAGTTTGTAAAACCTCCTGACGTTCAATGATTGCCCGCAATGCTTCAATTACAATGTCGTGCTCAAATTGCTTGCGATAGGTCGTATAATTCAGGTCTCGGTTCGTTAAGTGCAAAGCAAACTTGTCAGGATTGATTCCGATGATGACTTGATTAGAATCGATGCTGATTTCAGTCAGATAGCGGAATGCTGAGCTTTTCCCTATTCCCTTCAATCCTACCGCGACCACGGCCGTGGACTTGAAATCCAATAAAGCATCTATCGCTTTGGTTTTTGTTATGTAGCTGCTTAGGTGACCATCGATTCCCGCATCCAGCCGTTTACAAGTGTCAAGGAAGGACATAGATTCATCACCGATTCAACTTTCGATAATGCCGTCCGTCGTCCGGGCGTCAAACGTCGTCCGGGGTGAGAACACAACGGGATGGAATATGAACCCCCTCGGGCTACGTTGTCATACTTCCCCATTCGTGGAATTAAAAATGAGGTTCAGCGCGTTGAGCCCGGTTTCCGGGTTACATCGGGTTCAGGGCCACTGGGCGCTGGGACTGAGTGGGTAGAACCGTCTCCGGCGCAGGGAAAGTGTTTGGTCGGACACAGCTCACTGCGGCAAGAGTGATCGGCATTACCTCCAAACGTCAGAATACGTTCGTCGGAACATCTAATCGTCGCTACGGCTGTCAACGCTTTTTGATAAGGGGCTCGTTCTCTACGGAGCAGATCGTGATTCTCACCACAGCCTGCCTCTTGACTGGCAAGCCGCACGTCCACGGCGAAGTTCACCGGTACGCAGATTCAGTTCGAGGTCTTCGAACCGCACCGCGGTGTCGGACCGGTCCGTTCGTTCCACACTTGGCTCCGAAGTGCTGGCTTTTAGCATTTCTGGATGTTTTTTCTTAGGTCCGCTATCGATCAGATCGATCAGCGCTTTCGATTCCACGAGAGGAAGCCGTTTCCCTGCTGGGGTTTGCCGTGATGACCAAAAATTGATGATCTTATGATGGGTTTTGCATTGAGGCACTAGCTCCAGTCGCGGAATGTCGCCCTGCTCTGAGCAAATGCTCGGGAGGACGACATGGAAATTTGTCTGAACGTGCCGGTCACCGACTGGCATCACGTAGGGTCGGAACCGCGGCCACCAGCACCCTCACAGCTAGGACGCGACACCGGCAAATTATGCCAGATGGTCTTCTGGGCCCTCGTCTTAGTCCTTTGTGTTTTCCATCCCACTTCGCTCGCTTCGCAGACCAGAATGTCCGCCTACTCCGTCGAGGTCCGAAGACATGATAATTTTCCCGATACCATCCATTTCTACTGTTTGCAGGGTTACGACCTGTCGAAGTGCGAGGATCACGTCCTCACTTTGCGGCGCAAACTTGCACGGTATCCGATAAGCGGTCTTGCTTCCTGGTCGTTCGTACTGGTCCCGACTGGCCTTTGGGGCGAGATGGTACGTGCGGCCGGCGGACCGACCGGGAGTCCGGCTTTTACCGCCCTCCATTCCCGGGAAACATTCTTCCAGGACGCCCTTTTTTCGCCAACCGCGCTACAACGCGCCCAGTTGATGCAAATGTTCGGTGTGGACCAGGATACCCAACTTGAATTGGCTGTGTCTCACGAATTGGGCCACGCGCTTTGTCAAGATACCAATGAACGGAGGGCCGCTGCTCAGGCCGAGAACTTGCGAGAAAGCCGAGCACTGCATTGTAAACAAACAAGATGAGACTGTGGTTACATCGGGCAAACCACATATAAAAGATAATCTCTCTTGAAGGTCTTCTGGCAGAGTCGCCTAGATAGTTTAGTTAACCGGGTGATTTCACTACTTGAGAATTGCTGATCTACATGCTCGTTGCAAAGGGAATCGTGAAATTGCGGAAACCCTTCATGTCACCGACCACACGGTAACAAACTACCTGTGTCGAGTCTAAGGACGTGAACTCTACAAAAAGGTCATGCCTAATCGCATTCTTCGGTGTCCAGGCACGTTCTTATGAACGAAATCCGGCACAACCTCATCCATACGCCGCCGCTAAACTGAGAAAGCAGAGATGGTATTCCCAAATCTCACCGGAAATTTTCAACCACCATTATGTCGCTGCCCATGTTGTCAATTTGGCTGTATAAGGCTAATCGCCGGTCGGCGGACACAGACAATCCCGGACCACCAAACGCCATCTTTTTAAGCTGGGCGAGGATGCTCGTTTTCCCGCTGGCGAAACTGAAAAATTTGATAGCTGGTAAAGGCTTAGCCGTATTATCGATAAAATAAATTCCCTCTTTAGTCACTTGCCAGAACCAGGTACAGCAATCAGTCGTCGGATCACCAACACTTACCACCGATTCCTCAGCGCCGCCCGTGGAGGGCATTTTCCAGATTTGCGGCAAGGTGAAAACCCAGTCGCCCACCGGTTTCTGGTAGTACACGAACTTGCCATCGAAGGACTCCTGGGCGTATCCACCTCCGTGCTGTGTCACCTGTACCGCTTCCTTTCCCTGGAAGAGAGCCTTCCAAATCTCGAAGCGTCCGCTTCGATTCGAGTTGAAATAAATCCATTTGCCATCGGCCGACCAAGTGGCCGCGCCATTGTCATAAGGACCACTCGTAATCGGGATCGGGGTACCTCCGTTCACGCTGATGACGTTAATCTGGCCGTGACCGCCTTCGACGGCATCGAATGCGATGTATTTTCCGTCGGGCGACCACTGCGGGCTGCCGCCCAATAGCGCAGTTGCAAGGCGAAACGGATCCGAGCCATCCGGTTTACTCAACCACACTGCCAGGGCGCCGTCCTGATCGGAAACGTATGCCAGCCGATTCCCATCCGGGGATACTTGAGGCTGCATCTCAAACCGGGTCGATGCGATTACCTTGCTCGGATCGGGCCATTTGCCCGAGCCGGGACGACTGCGCGACGCCGAAGATTCCGCACTTAGGAGCGGTACGCTCCAAATGTTCGAGTCCCAAAATGCGGTGGCAAATGCTAGTTTGTCCCCCTGGGGCGAGAACGCTGGGGCGAACGCGTTTGAGCTGATAAACGGAAGGCGCTCCGGCTCGCCTCCGGTTGCCGGTATCGAAAAAAGCCCAATGTCTCCCCAGAATCCACCCTCGATACCGATGATGATTCGCTTGCTATCCGCGGTCCAGGCCGGTGACATCATCCCGCGATTGAGGGCGGTAACCCTTTTTACTTGACCACCCCGTGCATTCACCAAATACAAATCGCTACTGGTCGGACCGACCCAACGGATAAAAGCAATCTGGGTGCCGTCGGGAGAAAACGCGGGATCGCCTTCCTGTGTTTTTGGCGGCGCAGTTGTCAATCGATGCACCGATGAATCGGTTGGCGAAACAAGGAAGATGCCGGAGCTCTCTCCCGCAGGCGTATTGCCGAAAGCGAGCAGCTTCGAGTCGGGCGACCACGACAGCTGACAAGGTGCGTCGGGCGACAAATCTTGGATCTGATGTTGCGACCCTCCGAGCGGAGTCATCACGAATATTGCGTTTTCAGACGTTGTTGGACCAGTCTGGACCGTATGTATATAAGCGATAGTCCTACCGTTCGGCGACCAATTGGGACAGTCGGCTGATCCGGGAGGCGGAATGTGTGTAAGTTGAACCATCTTCTCGTCGCCCAGAGCCTTGACGAGTATGTTCTGGTCACGGGTCTCCGTGTCGTAGTGGACGAAAGCAAACTCGTTGCCATCGGGAGAAAAACTGGCGCTCCGCTCTAAACCAGGAAGAGCTGTACCCACCACAACTTTCATTGGAGGTTGTGTTTTGCTCCTCCACCGGCGCGTTAAGAAGAGTCCCCCGACAACCGCCAAGAATAACAAGGCAAACAACATTTTCCTCGCTAGGTGCGTTTCGACTTGGGGAACCTCGGTCCGAGCGGCGCTGGGGATAGTTTCTATCCGCTCCGCAGCCACCTTCCATCGGTACCCTCGACGCGGCACGGTCTCAATATAATGAGGATCGTTGGCCGAATCGCCGAGCGCCAGGCGCACCCTGTTCATCGCCGCGCTGATGCTGTGCTCGAACTCTACGATTGTGTTGTTCGGCCACAGCCGGCTGCGGATCTCCTCCCGCAGAACCACCTCGCCCGGACGCTCCAGCAGCAGGGCAAGTATTTGAAAGGGCTGCTCTGGCAGGTGAACCGCGCCTTCTCCCGCACGGCGAAGTTCGCCGGTACGCAGATTCAGTTCGAAGTCTTCGAACCGCACTACGGTGTCGGACCGGTCCGTTCGTCCCACGCTTGGCTCCGCTGTGCTGGCGGATTTTAGCATTTCTGGATGTTCCCGTAAGTTTTGTTCGCGGATGCCCAGGAATCACAAGGACGGCAACATAAAGATTGCCTGAAGAAACCTGAAGCCCTAACCAATTGACGCCGAAAGCCCTTACCAACGCGGGGCCCCACAACGCTATAGTTTTGTGCCTCCGGATGCGAGCGATTGGGTTTGTTATGAGGCAGCCCAGCAGTCAGAAATGCGCCGCGATGCCAGTTACCGCTATGTGATCACCAGCCGGAATGACGGAACAATTGGGAAGGTACTCTTCGCAGTCACATTCAGTAGCGGCGTTGGCGGATCCAAGAGCCAAGCGGACCCTCAGACTCCGGGGATGAATGTATGCGAATAGAACCGTTGACGCAATTCGCCAACCGCTGTATTCGTTGGAGCGATCGTGGATGCATCCGGTCGCCTCTCCTAGCGCGAAGGATGGTGTTCCTGCTCAACCCGGTTGCCTTCTGCAAGGTATTAAGGGACATCTTCTTCAAACGCTCCCGCAAGAGTTGGTTCGCGATGCCAGCCGCGCGCTGGAAGCTCTGAAGAGCGATAATGATGTGCCGAACAATTTACAACGGACAAATAATGCCCAGTGGAGACTTCGTCGGAAACGGTGCAACCATTGGCAACATTGTGGACTATCTGCCATGACTTCGAATGAAATCGACACTAACTCGCGATTGACGCCGTTGGATGATGAATACGCAACTTGCGAGAGAGCCAGTGCGGTGCTGCGAATCTATTGTGGGGCGATGCATCCCTCGGCAATTACGAGCTTGCTCGGAGTGAACGCGACAAGCCAGGTGGTGCTGGGTCAGCCGGGCCGTATGAACAGCCTAGGAAGGGCGCCGATCGGCAAACTCAACGGATGGTTCCTGTCCTCCGAGGAGCATGTGGAATCAAAGGACATGCGACGCCACATAGACTGGCTAATCGCAAAACTAAAGCCCGGCTCAGACGCGTTACGTGAACTTCAGGGCAAACCCGATATTCGAATGTCAGTCAACTGTATATGGTGGTCGCGCCACGGGGATGGTGGTCCAACCCTCTGGCCTGACCAGATGCGTGCGCTTGCAGACTTGAATCTAGAATGCTCCTTCGACTTTGCGGATTACAGCGATGACACCGCCGAAATCGATGACGCTGGTAACCCGCGCGGGTAAGTCTTGAAACTTGAGCATAGCCGTGCAGCCATAAGCTTCAGAACAAACTATCCACGGCCCGAACCAAAGAGCGAGCCTTATCTGCACGGGCATCGTCATCGGAGTAATCGCCAGTCTCGGACTGACGAGCTTCCTCGCCAGTCAACTCTGGGGCGTTTCCACAAGCGATCCCTTGACCTTCAGCGTGGTTGTTGCCGGGCACCGTTGCGGCTGGACTAGCGGCATGCTTTTCCCCGCCCGAAAGGCTTCGCAAATCGACCCCTCAATTGCACTCCGTTACGAATGATGGGGGCAGATCCCCGCAACTCGCGACGGAAGGTGTCTTGGTTGGATTGTCGGCTCGGAAATGCGGTTGTTGCCGGGAGAAATGCTATCACTCCTTACAAGGAATCTTACAGGATTCCAACTAGCTTGCTTGGAGAGCTCCAATACCCTGGCGGGATTTACACTTCAACTGCGGCCAGGGACGCCGCGCCGTGATGGAATCGAACACCCAAGACCGTTTCGTAATATCTGTGGCCGTCAGTCCGAGGAGCAATGATGACCGCGAGAGGTTTCAATGATCGCTGAGCGATCTTGCCCAACAAGATCCGACCATTCGAATTAAGACAGAATCCATAGTTGGGCACACCATAATCAGCGGAATGAGCGAGTTGCATCTGGAAGTCATCTGCGAGCGCATCTCGCATGAGTACAAAATCCAGCTCGACGTCGGTAAGCCCGAGGTAATTTACGTGGAGACGATTCGCAAGCAAGCGGAAGCGGAAGGCAAGTACATACGGGAGACGGGAGGCCGCGGCCAATACGCCCACGTCAAGCTCAGGCTCGAACCCCGAGAACCGGGAAGTGGCTATCAGTTCGTCGACGAAATTACGGAGGGTGCAGTTTCCCCAGAATTCGTGGAGCCGGTCAATTCCGGCATTCAAGAGGCCATGAAGGGTGGCGTTTTAGCGGGCCACGAGATGGTGGACCTGCGAGCTGTTCTCTACGACGGCGCCTACCATGTGGCAGACTCGAACGAAATGACTTTCAAGATAGCTGCTTCTATAGCCTTTAAGGAAGCTGCCCGCAAGGCAAGCCCGGTCATCATGGAGCCGGTCATGTCGGTTGACGTGGTCACGCCCGAAGATTTCGTGAGCAGCATCATGGGCGATCTGAGCTTGCGTCGCGGCCGGATCGAAGGCATGGAGCATCGTGCCGGTTTGCAATTAATTACGGCCATCGCGCCGCTGGCTGAAATGCTCGGTTATGCGACGCACATGCGTTCGATCACCGAAGGACGGGCCGAGTGTTCTATGCACTTTGCCCACTATCAAGCGACTCCTCGCACCGGTGAGTCTGGAGCTGAGGAAGCTGGTGTTACCGCCAACAGACCCAAAGGTCCAACAGCAGGGAGTGGCTTCGCTGCTGCCAAGCTGGACGCAGAATCCGAGTGATCGCAAGTTCAGAGGTGTAATCGCGCTCTATCACATTTTTTGCCATCAGCTCGATAAGAAAGTGCAGCGGTACTCGATGACGCCTCACGTCCTCGCCCAGCTTAAAAAGATGGCGTTTGGTGGTCCCGGATTATCTGTGTCCGCCGACCGGCGATTCGCCTTATACAGCCAAATTGACAACATGGGCAGCGACATAATGGGTGGTTGAAAATTTCCGGTGAGATTTAGAAATACCCTCTCAGCCCCTCAGTCCAGCGGCGGAAATTGGGCGGCCCGCAGCAACGCGGTGTTCATTTTGGGGGAAATCGCTCAGGCAACGCCAGACGCAACAAATGCTCGCCACGGTCGTTCAGCCAGGTATGAAAGCCGGCTAACTGATGCATTGTGGTTACGACTGCAATCCGGATTTTTCGTCAAATTGTCTAGGAAAGGTATGGGTTTCTCAATCGGAACATGGGCGGAGGTCCAGTGTTAGCGCGACAGTTCCGGCTTTTTCATCCAAGCGGCGTTCGGAGTCGCCGCACTGACAATCTAGAAACACGGAATTGTACTTCTGTAAGGATAGTTCCCAAAGCCGGCTGTTATAGATTTGACCGCGCTTGATTGGAAGTTCCTTCATTAGTTCCTCTCGAGCCGGGTCGTCCAAGCCTAGAACGTCAATACTGCTGACATAAAACTGCTTGCCCTCATCCAAGTCGATTTCCAGGGAAATCAGCTTGTCTCCGTCGTCGAAGTTGGCTTCCGGAACAGATGTAAAGTTGATGTAACCCATTTCCCCGTAGGTTTTACGCACATTCTCCAGTCCCTTCGCGATCTTTTCGCGGCTGAAAATGTCGCCGTCGTTGATCGGGAAAAGACCACGCAATGCGGAAACGTCTGCCATGTATTGAAAGCTTTTGAACGAGATCCGATCCAGACTGTATTGCGAGCCCTCTTCCACATAAAAACTAAGCGCGATGCGGCGACCATCGGGGCGGCTGGTCAACGTTCTTTTGTCGCCGCTAACCTTCACCTTGAAGTATCCGTGATCTTGCCATCCGGCTCTCACTCTTTCCACTGCGTCGTCGGTCGCTCCGTCAGGCGACTCCCCGTAGTCTTGCCGTTTTATCGAAGCAGCGATCTGGTCCTGGTCCGAGACAGGCAATTGAAGGGAGCCCGAGAAGGTTACGTTGGCGATTGAGATTTCGGGGCCTGAAGACTGCCTGTCATCAGAGGCCGATGCTGAACGCGTCGGGCAGCCTGAGTCCTGCGCCTCAACCTGCGGCCTGCCAGCCAACAGGCAGGCTGTCGCGAGAATCACGATCTGCGCAAACCGACGGCGCATCACGGCATTATAGGCCCGACGGGGATTGCCGACGTGACCGGCGTTACACTCAGAACCCGGCCAATTGGCGGACATGGGGATTTTGCGTCAGTCTGTGGTTGTAGATTACATTGTTCAGAATGACTTGCACCAATTTTGTTATTGCACTCGTGCTATTCGTTCTTCCTGCGTTTGCCCAGCATGGCGAATCTGCCAAACCGCCGGACGATTCGAGCGCAGCTCCTGTGGCGGCAAAATCTGCGGAGCCGAAATCCGCCGAAGCAATGAAGAATCCTCTGCCCGCGGACAAGTCTGCGCCGCAGACGATCACCGTGAACGGAAAGACGCTTCACTACACCGCGACGGTCGGCACGATCACGCTGAAAAGCAAGGAGGACAAGCCCACCGGCGTGGTGATGTACACGGCATACGTGGTGGACGAAGCAAAAGGCAAGGAGGGCGGTTCGCACCGGCCGGTCACGTTCGCGCTCAATGGTGGGCCGGGGGCCTCGTCCGTCTATCTGAACCTGGGCGCGATCGGGCCGAAGCATATTGCGTTTGCCAATGAGGGTGACTCGCCTTCGGATCCGGCGGCGCTGACGGACAATCCCGGCACGTGGCTCGACTTTACCGACATGGTCTTTATTGACCCGATCGGCACGGGATTTTCGCGTTCCCTAGTGGACGAAGCGGAGACGAAGAAGCTTTTCTATGCCCCGCAGCCGGACATCGAGTATCTATCGCTCGTGATCTACAAGTGGCTGGCGCAGAACGATCGTTTGCTGGACAAAAAATATCTGGCGGGGGAGAGCTACGGCGGGTATCGCGGGCCGCGGATGACGCACTATCTGCAATCAACGCTCGGCGTTGCCATGAACGGCCTGGTGCTGGTGAGTCCGTATCTGAACCCGGAGAAAGGCGATGGGGACCTGTCGCCGATTCCCTGGATGATCGACCTGCCGTCGATAACGGCCGCACATCTGGAGTCCGAAGGCAAGCTGACCGATGCGGCGATGCAGCAGGTGATCGCCTACACGCGGGGCGACTACGCCGAGGCGCTGCTGAAAGGTCGCAGCGACCCGGCTGCTACCGACGCGATGATTGCGCGTGTAACCGAAATGACCGGACTTGATGCGAAGTTCGTGAAGTTTGCCGGCGGCCGACTGGACATTCGAGCGTATCTCCGCGAGGTGCACCGGACGCAAGGATTAATCGGCAGTGTGTACGA
>Ga0302324_100024284_pt1 | contig 11683 bp, 10 predicted proteins | sample Palsa_T0_1_FD_201949 | JGI IMG/M metagenome (GOLD analysis project Ga0302324, IMG submission 201949) | Peat permafrost microbial communities from Stordalen Mire near Abisko, Sweden - Palsa_T0_1 | ecosystem: Environmental > Terrestrial > Soil > Palsa > Peat permafrost | place: Sweden: Abisko... | reverse complement strand
TCACATCCAGTCCGGTCCCTGTCCTCTGCCACCATTAGGTGGATCAGTCCAAAACCGCCGTATCCATACGCCGCGGACAGGAGCACTATCTTTTCGCTTGTAAGCGCGCAGCTAGATCAACGTTGAAATGATTTGCGTTAACGATGGCGCGGCTCGTGCACCGCACGAGACATGCCTGACGCGAGCGCCGGATCCTTTGATTGCTTAGGCTGGTCCTTCAAGCCGGTCACGGGTTTGGGCGGTGATGAGCGCTTTGAAATCGATCCCGCAAATCTTGGGGCAAGAAACGATAAGCGGTATTGCCGAAAAAGCCCGCGTCGATCCCGAGGATGATGCTACGAGCAGTTCTCTCATGTCCCGCCCGAAGCTCGGAACGAGCGCGCGTCGCAATGCGGCGGGCATAGGCCATAGCGGCGACGAAATGTGTGACGACGAGAAGCGCAATGACGCCTAAAGCCGGAATGATAAGCTTCTCCGCGAACGAAACCCCGCTCGGGAGCGCCGCCGAAATGATCGCTACATGTGGTGTCATCGGAAAGCCTAACGTCGCGCTTATCCGCGCCAACGACGGCGCGCCCCCTGCCCCGCAGGGGACGTGACGGAGGGCGGCGTCGGATGCTTCGATGGGTTCGGCACGTTATTCGGCAAGATGAAAACTAACTTACGCGAGACCAAATCAGCGTGCGAATGATTGCTTCATCCTCCGTCGAGGTGGTCTCCAGCTTGATGGTGAGAGTATCGCCCTCAACAAGCATCATTCGAGTTACCACCAAACCCACATTCTCCTTCGAAAGTGCGCCGACAAGCCGCTGAGTCACCGTTTTCTCAGTCTCGTCGATTGTGTAGGTGCCGAAATAGGCATTGTAGCCATCTTGCGCGCGACTGTTGTTTGAGGCACTAGCGGCCACATGACTGATCGAACCAGAACGATCCCGCTTCATAAACTGTGCGGCGAAATACCCTGACTGGTCATAAAAGAGCAGCGCCACGGGATCTTCGCCTAGCGACGGCTCCAAGCGACGCTCGCCGCTGCGGGTGCAATCGATGCGACTAATCAGTTTCCATGTTCCGGGTAGAACCACGCTCAAAGGTTTCATCGGGAACTTATATTCGCCGAACGTTGAGGTAAACTGCTCTAAGGAAGCCGCGACTCCTGCCCCGCAGGAGACGTTCCTGACGCCAGAGTCGGCTCCGACGATTGGTTAGGCGTCATTTTGGTTCTGCCTGCGGTCAGCGATCGCCTGGATCAGCAACGACTCGACTGCTGGACTTTTCGCCTCAGCCATCTCGCTGATCTTCACGTGCCGCAGCTTCTTTCCGCTGCCCTCGAGAAGACCAGCCGGATCCTTGAGTGACGTACCGTAATAGAAACCGAGGTTTAAATGAGATTTATGAACTCCTATGTAGGCATAGTGTTGGCTCATTTTCTTTGGTCCAACGCCGAAGCTCGCAATCTCTTGCCGAGCCCAAACGACTTCAACGTATGCCTTGTCGAGTGAGGCTATCAGCTTGTGCAAGAAGTCTACAACCGGACGTAGCGATGGAGACGCTGCCGAACGTAGCTGAGAGAATGTGCCTCGTATTTCTTTCATACTTATCAAGCTGCACATCGCCTATGTATCTGCCACATCAAGCGGCATAATCACTTTTTTTAGCTTTTGGAAAACACGCATTTGCGAAAGAATCATATACTTTTCGACCACTGCCTACTGAGTCTTGATTATGACGAACGGCTCAACGCATTCAATTGCATTGTTACCACTAGCCCAATGTCGGCCAGCACCTGTCTCCCGTTTTATTGGGTAGGACCCGTTACGAGCTGTATGTTATGAATTCCCTATCGGTATTCATGTTTGATCGCTGAACACCGGGCGCACAGCCTCGCCGCATGCTGAAGACACTCCCAACCGTCGACGAATTCCTGGCCTCTCTCCCCGCCGACCGCCGCGATACGATGACGACCGTGCACAAGGCAATCCGCAAGGCCGTGCCGAAGCTCGCGGCGGCTGTGATGTCCGGCATGGGGCCGTCGCCCATCATCGGCTACGGGAAGTATCGCTACAAGTCTGCCAGCGGTCGCGAAGGCGACTGGTTCCTTATCGGACTCGCCTCGGCGAAGAACTACTACAGCCTCCACATTTGTGTCGGCGACAAGGACGGTTACCTCGTCGAGCGGAATTCCGCGAAGCTCGGCAAAGTGAAGACCGGCCGCAGTTGCATCAACTTCAATAAACTTGAGGACCTTAAGCTCGACGTCGCGATGGGGCTCGTCAAACAGGCCGAGAAATCCGGGGGCATCAACGCCGTGAGGTGACGGGGAGCACCGTCACCGGACCCGCTACCCTCCGCCCGAAATTGGCTGTCGGACCCCCAAGACGAGGAACCGGGTCAGTCACGGCAACTCATAGATTTCGACCTGAGCCACCCCCGCGGCACTACCCTCTCCCAGGACCTTCATGGTGTACGCGCCAGGTGGAGCGGAAAAAATCGCAGCGCTGTCGGCGCTGTCCCCAGCCAACGGGAAGGCGCCGACCGAGGACGCCGCACTCGAGATTTCGGCCCTGAAGGGACTGGTCCCCCAGGAGGAGTTTATCAAATCGCCAGACGGCAACGGTCCAATGTCCAGCGTCGGTCGGGATAGCGCCCCGATAACGCCAAATTTCGCGAGGCTCGGGCCAACGGCACGACAGAGCAACCGCTCGGTGCCCGCCCCACCGACAACGAAGCCAAGGATCATCGTGTTGCTTCCTTTTCCAACAAAGCCGCGCGAGGAGACCTTTGCCAGGCGCGTACCGCTGCCTGAGATCTCATAGATCTCCTCCCGAACAATTCCCGTGGTTCCATTTACACCGCCAACCTCAATTGAATATCTTCCCTCTGTGAGTCTTAGAACCACACCCGAATCGGCATTGTTGGTCGGCAATTGAAACGCGCCCACGGAGGCGGAAGAAACCGAAATCCGCTTCGTATTGGAATTCGTCCCAGGCGCCGTGTTGAATGCCAGCACGTTCCCTTCCGAGTCCCGAACCCTCAGCGAAGGATTTGCGAGCACACCCAAGACGCCGAGCTTCGCGAGGCTCGCGCCATCAGCCCGGATCAAGAGAGTCTCCAGTCCATGCCCGCTGACGACTATTTCCGTGGTCAGAACGTTCGACCCGGTCCCAACGTTGGCAAAGGTGGAGATGTTGGCCAGGCGCGCCATCGGCCCCTTTGGGAGCGCCGGCGCGGGCACGTAGTAACGGAAAATCACAGTCAAGAGACAGACAGTGGCCCAAAGGACCGATTGGACGCTTGCCAGCGCCGCGGCCAACGATTCGGCCGATGTGGCCAGAATCCGCGGAAAGCTGAGGATCACCAAAGGAGCAAGCGGAAGGAAATATCGCCCTTGTACGCCCTCAATGAGGCCCAGGGAACCGGTGGCAGTCCAACTCACGTATTGGGCCGCGAAGATGAGGAGCACCGATGCCGCCGCCGCCGCGATCATGACCACGCGAGGACCCCACCCCACGCCCTGGGCTCCGCCCGACTCTAGAATCAGGCAGCCGATCAGCCCAATGCCGAACGCTGGGTAGAACCAGCCTGGCATCGGCGTATCTCCCCGTCCGAGCATCCCGACCATCCAGTGGAGGTAGAACGGATATCGCACGTGAATCGTGCGCGCGAGCGTCGCCATGAAAGCCAGTGGCGCGCCGACGAGGTGGCGCGCCTGCATCACCGGGTCGATCGGAAAATCAATCCTTCCCGGAACAAACAGGGCCACCGTGACGCGCCCCCAGTACCAGACGGGCAGGACGCAACAGACTAAGACGGCCGCGCCGAAGATTGCCTTGCTTCGCAGAGAACCGAGCCTCGGATAAATCAGCAATGCTGCGACACCCGCAAACGGAAGAAATACGAACTTCGCCAGGGCCAGCAGCCCCGCCAACACCAAAACGATGGCTTGCTCCCTCGAATCGACCGGCCGGTCCTTTTGCACGACCAGTCGTACTAGACGGGCCATCAGCAGAGTTGACCCGGTGATCAGCATTCCGTCCGGCGCCAATGAACCCAAGAGATACAGGCTCATGGGGCAAAGCAGGAGCACGAGAGTCGTCCACCGATAAATTGGGAGAGTTTTCAGCGCAGCATAGCCGAGCGCCAGGGAGGCCGCGAATCCCGCCAGGCGAGCGAGGTACATTATTCCGAGCGGCCCCACCCGCAAATGACGGCCAAGAAAGACGACGAGCGTCTGCGGCAGATAACCCGCAGGCGAATAGAGAACCGAGTGGCGGAAATCGTGATAAGCTCGAGGAGCGCGACTCCAATCGACGAAGGCGGGATGCAACAACTCGGCGAAGAGGTCGTGCGTCATCTTCTTTTCGTAATAAGTCCGGGTTCCACCCAGATTGATCACGTCGATCGCAGGTTGAGGCAGCTCGCCGCCCGCCGTGCCGGCATATCGTTCCCCTATAAGCACTCCCTCGCTGAGCTGAAACATGCGGGCGTAGTGCTCGCCCTCGTCGGGAGCCTGAAAGGGTGCGTTGGCGAAGAGCGCCGCCAGGCCGAAGGTACCCGCGATTACGAGGTAGATCCTCTCGGGCTTGAGGCGTTTCACTATAGATGACTGCCACGTGAAATTCATCCGGCGCAATCAGGACCCAAAGTCGCAGCGGGAGGGCATTCCCCCGATTTTTTCCCGATTCTCGTCTGAAGGCAATTCGATCTGAGCCAATCTCAATCCAGGCGCGATGGCCGGTTGACTCCGTCGCCGGCGGACCGGAAAATCCCGGAATGCGATTCGCAACACCCCTTGCATTCGGTCTCGCATGCACAGCGGCGTTTGCGCGCGCCGACGGCGATCGCCCCGAGGGGCGTTACCCGCCCGTCGTCGTGAACAATGCCGAGGTCCGCGTGCTCCCTAGGACGCGCGAGGACCGCCAGTACCAGCTTTACGTCGGCCTGCCGGCCTCCTTCAGGACGAGCCCGGAAAGGAGGTACCCTGTCGTCTTTGTGACCGATGGATACTACGACTTTCAGGGCGTCCTCTCGACCTATTCGAACCTGTTTTGGGACAAGTCGGTGCCCGAGATGATCGTGGTCGGCATCGGATACGTGGGCGATCATCCCGATTACGAAGTCCTGAGGGTCGACGATTTGACCCCGATGCAGTTCATCAAGGGGAACCGTGCCGGCGGGGGGCAGGCAGCCCAGTTCCTGCATATGATCGAAACGGAGGCCATCCCCCTCCTTGAGCGGGACTACCGGGCGGATCCCGCTCACAGAATACTCATGGGATGCTCGCTGGGAGGTTGTTTCACTTTGTACGCGATGTTCAGTCGGCCGGACCTGTTCCAGGGTTTCGTAGCCGTGGGCCCGTTCGTGGCCCAGCTCTGGCAGTACGAGGACGAATTCGCGAAGTCCGGCCGCGCCGTGGACGCCCGGGTCTTCGTGTCGACCGCCGAGTATGAATGGCCGAACTACCACAACGACATCCTGCTGTTCAACGAGCGCCTTCAGACCCGAAGTTATTTCAAGGGCGGCTACCATTTCAGGATCGTCGAAAACATGCGCCATGCGGGCGAAAAGGCCGAGGGCTACACCCAGGGCCTCCGGTACGTCGCGGAGACAATGGCTGAAACCGGCCCCTCCGTGGACCAGTACGGTGATCCCGCCGGCGCGGTCTACGAAGTCGCGTTTGCGCCCGCGGCGGCCCTGAAGGAAGCATCGTCAAGGACACCTGGCCAGGCCGACCTGCTGGCCAAGCATTTGGAACTGCTCAAGCAGAGGGCAAAGGCCAGGAGTGTCGTGGTTGTGCTGCAGACCCCGGACGCAGATCCGGATTCCTATTCCAGCTTCTTCGTGATCGCCAAGGACCGGAGGGAGGCAGAGGAGATTGCCGCGTCCGACCCGGCCGTGGCCGCTGGCCTACTTACATTCGAGGTCTTCCTCCTTAGGCTACCTCATGGGGAATCGGGAAACTAGGCGGCGTGGTCGGGACGTCGCCCTGCTAAGAGTCGCTCCCCTCCGATAAGGCTGTCACTGGGCTGCGGCGCGCGGCACGGGCCTCGTGTACTTGTCGAACACATCGAGGACGGGCAGCGAATTTCCCGCCGGGTCGAAAAATCCACGCGAGCCGACGTTTCCGAGCGCCCCCACGGCCGGCTCCCACCAGAAGACACCGATGCCGCGTCCGTTTGGCACACCCATCACGATGCGAGTCACTTCGTCGAGAAAATCCCGTTGGCCGTCGGGCGTCTCCGGGTAAGGACCTGCACGGTCGGCCGACTCCAATGCGGGAGTCCAGTTATAGGCCGTTTCCACGACAATAACATCCTTGCCGTATCTGTTCGCGGTGAATGCAAGGGTCTCCCTCAGGTCCTCAATCGTATCCTGCCACCACGGGTAATAGGAAAACCCGATGACGTCATAGCTGACTCTGTAGGAATTCAATTTATCGAAGAAGGCCCTCGTGTTCGCGATGCTGCCGCCCTTGTCGATATGGATCATGATCTTTGGGGCCGGCCTGTCGCCGGCCCCGGCGCGGACTCCCTTGATGCCCGCCCGGATATAGTCCGCAAAATTATCCCAGTTTTCAGGGAGCCTACCGTCGGGCCAAAGAATGCCGTTCGTCACCTCGTTGCCGACCTGGACCATGTCCGGCAGTACGCCGGCCTCGCGGAACGCAATAATGGTGTCGCGCGTGTACTCATAGACTTTCCGAACTCGCTTCCTGTGCGACAGGCCCATCCAGGACGCAGGGGTTGGCTGCTTCCCGGGATCGGCCCACGAATTCGCATAGTGGAAATCGAGGAGGAAATGGTATCCGAGCCCCTTTGCCTCCTGCGCCATCGCGATCGTGTAGTTGAGGTCGTTCGGCAGACCCTCCCCGACGGGCTCGACGAATACGCGCAGGCGAATCCAGTTGTATCCGTGGTTGCGGAAGATCTGAAGCCCGGGCGATGGGCGGCTGCCGTCCTTGAAGACCCTTCCGCTCTGCTCCGCCTGCCTGAGGAAGGACAAGTCCGCCCCAAATGCGAAATCGTAGGCTTGGAGTGGCCGAGCAAACGACAAGAGAACGAGGGCGGCGCTGATGGACGACCCGAGTCGCCCTGCGCTCATCTTGTGCGGATGGCCGAAAAATGTCCGGCTGCTACTCAATGGATGCGACCCAGGTTGCGAAGGGTGGCAGCTCAACACCTTGCGTCGACTTGGCGGACTGGAGCGAAGCATCGCTGGTCATCAGGGTCGTGACCTGCGTGCCCTTCGCACCTGCCTCGGAGGGGTCCAGGGACACGGGTTGAGCGGTCCCCGTCATGTTCATTGAAACCAGCACGGCCTTCCCGGAATCGTCCACCCTCACGAAGGAGAGCACGTTCGCGTTGCCCTGGTCGAGGAAGGCCATCCTGCCGTCGTGGAGCGCCGGGTTGGATCGTCTCAGGGCGATGAGCTGCCGGTACCAATTGAGCACTGACTCCGAATCGGCCAATTCCGCCTTAACGTTGACCGAGGTGTAGGATGCGGGAACCGGGAGCCACGTCTTAGGGTTCGTGCTGAATCCGGCCTGGGAATTCGAATCGTCCCACTGCATGGGGGTCCGCTCGCCGTCGCGACCCTTTTCCTTGGGCCACCCCGTGATGCCTATCGGATCCTTCACATCCTCGACCCTCTTCGGGGTTGTGGTGGCCTGTCCCAGCTCCTCACCCTGGTACATGAGCGCGGTAGACTTCGAGGTCAGGAGGAGCGTCGCGATGATCTTCGCAATCCGCACGTTGTGCACCCCGTCGCCGTACCGGTCCCAGCTGCGGACGTTGTCGTGGTTGTCAAAAACGATGAGCGGCTGCGAACCGTGAATCTGCGTCTCCACCTCGAGCAGGCGCTGTCGGAACTTAGCCGCGTCGAGCCTGTCGATGAACCCGATAAGCATGTCCATCGGCAACTGGAGCTCGTCATGGCGGACCCCTCCGTACCACTTGTCCATCTCCGCCGTCGACGGAAGGTAGGTTTCACCTATCAGCACCCTGTCCCCGGGGTACTGTTCGACCATCGCCCGCATACGCCGGAGAACGCCGTGCACCTCCGGGAGGCTGTTGGTGTAGATGTGTCTCAGATTGAGGTCGCCCTGGGAGTTCCTGCCCCCGACCACAGGCTCGTCCCGAAGCTTCTCGTCCTCGAAAAGCTCGGGAACGGCGTCGAGGCGGAAGCCGGCCACGCCCCGGTCCAGCCAGAACCTCATGGAGTCGAACATGGCCTTCTCGACCGCGGGATTCCTCCAGTTGAGGTCGGGCTGCTGGCGGTAGAACTTATGGTAGTAGAATTGCCCGATCGACGGAACGTATTGCCACGCGGATCCCCCGAAGAGGCTGACCCAATTGTTGGGCGGGACACGTGTTCCGTCCGGGCCGGGCTTTCCGTCGCTCCAGCAATACCAGTCGTGCTTGGGGTCGGTGCGCGACCGGGACGACTCTATGAACCAGGGGTGCTGGTCGGAGGTGTGGTTCACGACCATGTCCAGGACGACGCGGATGTCCCTCTTCTTCGCCTCGGACACGAGCCGGTCAAAATCGGCGAGCGTGCCGTACTGCGGGTCGACGTTCTCGTAGTCGGAGACGTCGTAGCCGAAGTCGACCTGCGGGGAGGGGTACATGGGGGCGATCCAAATTGCGTCGACACCGAGCGCGTGCAGGTAGTCGAGGCGCTCCGTGATCCCGTTGAGGTCGCCGACGCCGTTCCCTTTCGAGTCCTGGAAGCTGCGGGGATAGATCTCGTAGACGACCGCGTGCTTCCACCATGGGTCAACCGGGTCGGCGCAGACCGGGGCCCGCGAGGACAGGATGCAGGCCCCGGCGAAGATTGCGGAAATGACGGGCGAGAAGAATCTTTTTTGGGAGGGCTTCATTGGAGTCTGGATGGGTTCGCGTCCACTTGTACGAGGATATCCCGGCTGATGCTGGTGCCTTCCCGGCTGCGGACAAGGGCAAGATAGTGCCCGGAGGCGTCGGCCGAGATCTTTTCCAGCTTTAGCTCGGGCAGCGATGCCCCGGCGATCTCATTGCCGTCATGCAGCCACCTGTATTCCAGGGGTTCCGTGCCCGTGGCAGCGACCGTCAGCGTCAGCCCCTGGCCCTCCACCGCACGAACTACGGGACCGGGTTCGCGGGTGAAGACCGGGACAATCGCCCCCTTTATTCCGAACGAAATGTCGCTCGGCGTCACCCTCACCCCAGCGATCGCGGCCGATGCCTTGCGGCCCCGCAGGTCATCCAGAGTCGCCATGAAGGCCAACTCATCACCTTCGGCCAAGTCCGCCGGCGGGCGCCAGAAGACCCTGTACGGAGGGGAATCGGCTGTGCCCAGCAGCTCATACTGGCCCGGGCGCGAGGCTCGCTTCATCGTGAACGTCACCTCCGCGAATCCGTCCCCGCCCTCGACCTCAGCGAGAAGCTCCTGCCGCACGGGGATCGCATGGCCGTAGACCTTCCTCTCGGTGAACGCCAAGGTCGATCCGCTCAACGGCCTTGTGAACTGAATGGAGGCGGGTCGCTTTGGAGGTTGCAACGGAGCCTGCGCCTTCCAAATGACACACTGGAGCGGCGCGAGCGACACGGACACCGTCCCGATGTCGTCGGCAACCATGCTCGGTTCACCGAAGAGATCGGGGTTTCGGGAGTCGAACACGACCCGGAATCCGGCGCCCGCAGCCTGGCAGGTTGCGACCCGGCCGCCCACGGTCTCCGTCCTCGAGTTGTTGAGGGCCACGAGGAACTCGACGAGGTCGGAGCGATCGATGCGCGAGAACACGAAAAGATGGGGCTCCTTGGTGTCGCGGACCAGCATGGAGCCGCGCGAAAGCGCCGGATTGGCGGTGCGGAGAAGGGAGAGTGTCCGGAGGGTCCTGTAAAAGGGATGGTTTACGTCAAATTTGTCATCCCCTCCCCTTCTCGTGGTCCCAAGAAGCGCGAGGTCCCGGAACTTCGGGGCCCGCGAGGCAAACATGTCCTCCCGGGCTCCCATGTCGTTGCCGGTTCCCACCATGCCCTGCTCGTCCCCGTAGTAGATGACGGGCTGCCCCCGGGCCGTCAGCAGAAGCTCCTGGCCCAGGAGAAGCAGGTCGCACATCTGCCTCGAATCGGCATTCGGGTTGTCCTCCTTCAGGAAATACCCGAAGCGTCCGTCATCGTGGTTGCTGATGAATGTCGTCTCCCCCTGGGCGTTCCGGTCGGGACCCAAGTACCAACCGTCCCTCTCGAACAGCCTCGCCAGGGCGGCCGACTCCCCCCCCTTGGAGACAAAGTCGCGGGCACCGTCGTAGAAGCCGAAGTCGAGGACTGCGTCGAGCGTGCCCGTGGTGCAAAACTCGCTCATGAGGGCGGTGTCGCCGTTGTGGTCGGCCACCTCCCCAAATTGGAAAAAGTCCGGCCGGCCAAGCTCGCGGGCCTTTGCGCGGATTGCCGTCCCCCAGGCCTGCCAGAACTCAAGGTTCACGTGCTTAACGGTGTCGATCCTGAAGCCGTCTATGCCGTAGCCTTCCATCCATCGGCCGTACACGTCGATGAATCCCCGAACGACAACGGGATTTTCAGTGAACACGTCGTCGAGCCCTCCAAAGTCGCCGAAGAGCGAGCTCTCGCCCACGAAGGTGCTGTTGCCCCGGTTGTGGTACAGGGTGACGTCATTCAACCAATCCGGCGCCTTCGCATGCGCCTCTTCCGGTTCCAGAACCGGGGCGTGCGGAAAGCTTCGCCCGGCGGAGAGCCGTGGAAAGTCCGAGCCCGAGCCTATTCCGTTGAATGCGACTTGATGGGGGTCGAAGGGCTTCCCGTTCTCGTCGCGGTACGGTGCCGCCTCCATTCCGATGTAGGCGGTGGAGTGGTCCGCATATCTGATGACGTCCGCCGTGTGGTTGACGACAATATCGAGGTACACCCGAAGGCCTCGCGCATGCGCCTGGGTCACGAACTCGCGGAACTCCGCCTCGGTGCCGAGATGGGGATCGATGCGGGTGAAATCGAGTATCCAATACCCGTGATAGCCGGCGGTGCTCAGCTGCATGGCCTTGTTCACGAAGGGGGGCGTGATCCAGATGGCCGTCACGCCGAGCTGCTTTATGTAATCAAGCTTGGAGGTCAGCCCGACGAAGTCGCCGCCATGGTAGTGGGAGATCCGGGTCGGGTCGAATCCGCTCACGTCAGGCCCGCCGGCGATTCCCCCGGTGTCGTTGGCCGTTGACCCGTTGGCGAACCGGTCCGTCAGAACGAAATAGAACACCTGGCCCGCCCCCGGGTGCGTGTATCGTGGGACGCTGACCGACTCCTCCGCCTGGCCGGCCGAGCGCAATGCGCCCGCGGCCAGAAGAATCGCCGCCAGAAGGCGCCGACGAACGGAGCACGCCGCGCCTGCGGAATACCGCGGGAAGACACAGGCCTCCGGCATCGACGCCGTTGGGTTTTGAGCCATTGCGCCAGGATCATTAGAAGCCCCGCGGGCGGAGTCAAAAAAGGGCGCTTGGAAAATACATAGTCCACCCGGACAAAACCGCGACAATGGGGCGATCGGTTGACACGGCTCCGGCGGACGACGCAGCATCAATTTCCGTCGTGAGCGCTGAAAAGCCCCCCAAGCCCCGAGGATCGCAGCAGCAGCCGCGCGCGTCGGCAAGGCTTTGGCTCTACAGGGCGCTGGCGGCGGTCGTGTTCCCTGCGGCCAT
>Ga0302324_100024282_pt1 | contig 11685 bp, 11 predicted proteins | sample Palsa_T0_1_FD_201949 | JGI IMG/M metagenome (GOLD analysis project Ga0302324, IMG submission 201949) | Peat permafrost microbial communities from Stordalen Mire near Abisko, Sweden - Palsa_T0_1 | ecosystem: Environmental > Terrestrial > Soil > Palsa > Peat permafrost | place: Sweden: Abisko... | reverse complement strand
ACGAATTATCGCTCTGGCGCGCCACACCTATCTCTTCTTCGGTCACCCGCGCGCTGGAAAGAACTTCGCCGGACTCTACTCCCTCGTCGGCTCGTGCATCGCCAATGGCGTCGAGCCCACCGAGTACCTGACCGACGTCCTCCCACGTATCCGTGACGCCACCTCCGACGCTCAGCTTGACGCCCTGCTGCCCGACCGATGGCAGCCTCTCGGTCCCGCCCCCTGAACCGCTCCGCGGCCTACGTCAACCGCGGGGCAGGTCGGACGCGTACGGCGCTCCGACGCCATGCGGGCCATCTACAAGCAGCTCGAGCTCGTCGCGCCGACCGAGCTGAGTGTTCTCATCACGGGTGAAACGGGGACCGGCAAGGAGCTCGTGGCGAAGGCCATCCACGAGGCCAGCCGCCGCAGGGACGGGCCGTTCGTCACCATCGATTATGGATTATTGGGGCAGCTTGTGCTGGTCAGGTTGGCCCCCTCGAAGCCGGCGATCGCCTCCGTCACCTCGTGGGGAAATTCTATGCCGCCGTCCGCGAACACGTATGCGGCCGAGTAATATGTTTGGGGGGCGACGGTGAGGCCGCCGGGAAAATTGCATCCCAAGGCAGAGGTCCCGGCACCACAAGCGCTTAGAAACGAATTAGCCGGCACTACAACCACGTAGACCGTATTGTCGTTCGCGACGGGCGCCGGCAATAGGCCGCTGGCAATCTATGAATTGATAATGGCTATGACGTCGGCAGTGTTGAAATTTTTCGTGGTATGCGTGGGCGCGCCGGGAGGGTTGCCCGTATATATGGGCGCGAACGGCGACAATCGGGGTCGGTCAATGGGGCCGTACTGCTGCAATTGTGCAAAGTACGGAGAATTGACAAGGCTCAAGGCGCCCCCGATAAATTGTGAATACGTAGGGCTTTGCGCAGGCGAAGTGGCTTCAGGATTCGTCCATACTGGCGCATTCGTGTCTTGCCAAAAACTAAGTACGATTTCCGGGTGCACGTTACAAGAATAGCCGGCGGCACAGGTGGCACCGTGGCTTTGCGGAACCGGCGAGCCTCCAGTGCACGCACAAAAATTGTACGTCTTGGCGTATGCCGTCTTTGTCGGAACCGACCAAAGAACGAGCAGGCACAGAGCAGCCAGCGTTCGGTAAAAGGCGGCATTCATGATTGTCTCCTCCAAGCTCACGGAAAAGAGTTGTTGCGGTTGCAAGCCAAGAAAAGCGGCCCGCTGCCGGCGTCGATTTAGCACCCGAAAGTGGCGACCTGCCATACCCGGCCGCTGCAAACCTGTGCATAGCTACAGCTTTCGTAGACGCACAACAAGGTGGGGGTCGCGCAGCTTGCGCCGAGCCGAGGACGCGAATTGGGACAACCCGGCGCGGGAATGCAGCCCCACGTCGACGTGCCGCCGTCGGTCTGGGCCGGCGAACACGAACACTGGGCGCCCTCACCATAGAAGCAGGTCAAACCAACCTGTGGGCACGACATCCCTTCGCCGATGAAACCGCCCGATGGGCAGGAGGCGGGATTCGGTCCTGGGGCGGGCAAGCAGGTGGCGCTTGAGGGTGAGAGGGAAGCCCACGTGCCGTTGTTGCAGTACACGCTACTATCACAGGATACGTTCCACCACGCGTTTCCGTACTCGCATTCCAGCTGGGGCTGAAGACACGCGGAGCCCAGCGCGGGCAACGTATCAGGGCACACTTCGCTCCATGGTTCGGACGCGTCAAGTGGCAGGCCGGCGTCCGGGAGAAACTCTGAGTCCGGATGCGATCCACCGTCTGCTATCGGAGTACCGGAGTCCAGCCCAGATTGCCCCCCGTCGGCCCTTCCGCCACACCCCAAGCTCATCGTTGTGCCAAGGAGAGCGGGCCAGAGCCGCGTGATACGCGGCCCGTTACGCGCCGAAGCCGCTAGGGAACTTTGGAAACGTCGCGTAAAGAGCATGTTCGCCCGTATTCCTGCGGGCCCGTCGAGTCAAGTCTGATCTGGGACTAGCTAGTTCTCGTCCGGGAGCGTGTAGGCGGTCGTAGGCCCCTTCGCCCATCGAGCGGCAGGCCCGAGCCAGGTCCGAAACGCTTCGACCGAAGTGGTACAAGGCGCGGACTACATTGGCCAGGTCGCTCGCATCCTCGGCCCCCGGCTCGTCGCCGAGGCGATGCTCCGGCTCGGCAAGCGCGCGCAGGTCGCCGATGCCGAGGACATCGTTCAGGATCTCTTCCTGGCCATGCTGGAAGGGAAGGTCTTCCCTCCCGGCGGTCGCGAGGACCCGGTTGCCTGGCTGCTGCGCCTGGTGGGGACCTTCGTCTCGCGACGCTGAGGCCCCGTCGCCGTCCGCGGCGACGGCGCTCCGGCCCGTTTTTCAAACCCACTCACAGACCTCCCTCGGCGGGGACAATGGATCGCGGCGCGCTGGTGCGCCGTCCCCGAGCTCTCGCATTCCGTCAAGCATCCACAGAAAGCGAAGCAGGACCATGAACAATCGGACGACGACCCAGGCTCAAGACGCGCAACTTCTGGTGGGCATCAAGAAGGACTTGCCCACGGTGTCGAACCTGCCCCTGGCAGGGACGATCTACGGCGCGGCCACGTTGACGGCGCTCGTGCAGAGCCGCATCGACGCGGCGAACGCGGTGCTGGTGGCCCGAGCGAGCTACGCCGAGGCCATCAGCACGTACAAGGCGGTGAGCGCGAAGGTGACCCCCGTGGTGCGGGGGCTCCACCAGTACGTGATCAACGCCTACGGCCCGACGGGAACGCAGCTCGCGGACTTCGGCATCGTGCCGAGCAAGCGAGCCACGCAGACGCCGGAGGCCAAGGTCGCGGCGGTCGCCAAGCGCGCCGCCACGCGCAAGGCTCGCGGGACCGTCGGTCCCAAGGCCAAGCTGGCCGTCACCGGTGCAACCGCGAAGCTCGCTGCGCTGGAGAGCCAGGTGACCGGTCTCGCCGTCGCCGCGCCGGCAAACGCGCCAGCGTCCCCTGCCACGCCAGCGCCGGCTCCCCAGCCTGCGCCCGGAGCCGGGGCTCCGCCCGCCGCCACGCCCGCGAAGGCGTAGCGCCGGAACCGGCGTGACCAAGCACCCATCCCGGTAGCCACGGAAACCGGCGCTTCTCTCCCGGCCCCCGGCACGCACGTCCGCGCAAGCGGCATGCCGCCGGGGGCCGGTGAGGGGCTGTGCTTTCCCGAAGTGCAGCGCGCGGGAGAGTGCAGCCCAGGTGCCGCACTTCGTCCGGAGGAACCGCAGCGCTGTCCCTGCACGCGCTGCGTCTCTTGACCGCGCGTGGCCGCTCGCGTTCACTGTGCGCAAATATGGACGACACTCAGGGATGCCGGCCGGTCTCGGGTAGGGCCTCTTGCCCTCGTCTCGTGTGCGGCGCTGGTCGCGTGTGCGGCGCTGGTCGCGTGCGGCGGGAGCTCCGGCAACGGCGCGGGCAAGCAGGAGGCGGACGGAGCTGTCGGCAGCGATGACGCGAACACCGTCGCGCAGGACGCGACGGCGGATGCCAGCGGGGGCGCTCAAGATGCGACGGCGAGCGACGCGGGGGCTCAGGGCACCGGCTACATCGAGCTCATCACCCAGATCTTCCCCGGTCATGTGGCCGGAACGGCGCTGGCCGGCTTCTCGCCGCCGGCCACCACGGACGCCGGTACGGCGTGCACGACGACGCTCTCCATGCCGCCTTGCACGCTGTCCGCATGCCCACTCAACGTCACGGCCACGACGCCGCCGAGCCCCGCGGGAACGGTCACCGTCACGGGCGCCGATTTCGCGATATCGATGACCCCCGGCGACAGCGGCGTTTACGAGCTGCAGCACGTCGGGTCCGTGGACGCGGGCCGGATCTTTGAGCCGGGCGCAGTGCTGGTCGCCTCCGCATCCGGCGCCGTGGTCCCCGCGTTCTCCGGCGAGCAGGTGGTCGGGCCCTCCGACGTCGTGCTCACCAGGCCCGCGATTGGTCCGGTCGACTCCGGTGCCGACTCAGCGCCCGCCTCCGGCTACACGATCGACACGAGCGTGGACTTGCAGCTCACCTGGACGGGCGGCGAAGCTGGAACGACTGCGATCGTCGAGTTCTTCAGCGAAAGCGCGACGGTGCAGACGGTGATGGAATGCACGTTCGATGCGACCGTCCATCAGGCGACCATCCCCAAGGAAGTCATCGCCACGTTCGCCGGCGTGGCGAACGTCGAGTACGTCGCGGGGGCCTTTCGTTTCACGTCATTTCAGGCCGGTACGTTTGCGACGACCCTGGAAGCCTTTACCGCCTACGAGGGGCCGGCGGCATTCTTCTGAGACGAAGGCCCATTGGATCGTCGCTGGTCTCGCCGTCGAGCGTCGATTCGAGGAGGAACGGCCCAGGGGCCGACGTCGGCCTCGCTGTAGAGGTGAGAGCGCGAGCTCAGGCGCCCCTGGCGTGGCGTCCCACCCGATCGGTCCGCTAGTGTGCAAAGCTACGGGAAAGGGACCGGCGTGAATTCGATCGCTCAAGAAGACCCGGCCTTCGCGGGCGGCGGGGAGTGCGGCGCGCTGATGCAGGCCACGCGCTGGGGGGAGACGCCCCTCGGTCCGTCCCTCCAGTGGCCGCGCACGCTGCGGACGCTCATCCCCATCATGCTGGCTTCGCGCTTCGCGGTGCGCATCCTCTGGGGACCGGACCTCATTCTCCTCTACAACGACGCCTATCGACCGGTCCTCGGGCCGAGGAAGCATCCCGCCGCGATGGGCCGCCCCATCGAGCAGAGCTACCGCGAGCTCTGGCACACGGTGGGACCCATGTTCGCGCGCGTGATGAAAGGCGAGGCGGTCGCGCTCGACGACGGGATCCTGCCTCTCAACCGGCACGGGTACCTCGAGGAGTGCTACTTCACGCTGTCGTACAGTCCCATCCGCGACGAGGCGGCGGCCATCGTCGGGGTCCTCGGCGTGGTGCACGAGACCACCGAGCGCGTTCTGGCCGAGCGCCGCCTGGTGGCCCTGCGCCAGCTGGCCGCGGATCTGGCGGACGCCGAGACCGTGGAAGGGGCCTGCCGGAGCGCGGGAGAGGCGCTCGTTCGCAACGGCGCGGACGTTCCCTTCGTTCTCTTCTACGTGGTCGACGACGCCCAGCGGGAGGCGCGTCTGGTCTCCTCGTCGGGCCTGACCGACGGATCGGAGGCGGCGCAGGCGACCATCGCTCTCGGCGACGAGAGCGCCCCCTGGCCTCTCGCCACCGTGGCCCGCGCACGCAGGCCGCTGCCCTTGACCGATCTGGCGCGTCGGTTCGGGGAGATCCACGCCGGTCCCTTTCCCGAGGCCATCACCGGCGCCATCGTGCTGCCCTTGACGCGCCCGGGAGCCGCGCACGCCAAGGTCTTCGTGGTGGCGGGGATCAACCCGCGCCACGCGCTCGACGACCAGTACCAGGCATTCTTCGAGCTTCTGGCGGAGCACGTCGCCAAGGCGGTCTTCAACGTGCTGGCCCGCGACGAAGAGCGCCGGAACGCCGAGGCCCTGATGACCGAGCAGGTGACGTCGCGCCGCCGCGTGGAGCGCCTGGCCGAGGAGCTCGCGCAGCAGAAGAGCGCCCTCGAAGACGCCCACCGCCTCAAGGACGAGTTCGTGGCCACCATGAGCCACGAGCTGCGCACGCCCCTCAACGCCATCCTGGGGTGGACGCGCATGATGAAGTCCGGGCGCGTCCTCCCCACCCGCGTTCCCCACGCGCTGGAGACCATCGAGCGCAACGTCGTATCCCAGACGTCCTTGATCGACGATCTCCTCGATGTCTCGCGGATCATGACCGGCAAGCTCCGCCTTCACGTCGAGTCGGTGGATCTCGCGCACGTGATCGAAGCGGCCCTCGACACGCTGCGGCCGGCCTCGGAGGCGCGCAACATCCAGATCCACGCGGTGCTCGACAGCCACGCCGGGCCGGTCATGGGGGACGCCGATCGGCTCTCGCAGATCGTCACCAACCTCCTGTCCAACGCGGTGAAGTTCAGCCCCAAGGGAGGGCGCGTCCACGTGCATCTGGAGCGCGTGAACTCGGTCGTGCGGCTCACCGTCACCGATCACGGGGTGGGGATCGCGGCGGGGTTTCTCCCCTACGTGTTCGACCGCTTCCGGCAGGCCGATCAGACCATCTCTCGTCGCCACGGGGGCCTCGGCCTGGGACTCTCCATCGTCAAGCATCTGGTGGAGCTGCACGGCGGCACCATCGCGGCCCGCAGCGATGGAATCAGCCAGGGCGCGACCTTCACCGTGACCATCCCGCTCTCCGCGGTGCATGCGGCGCCCGAGCCCGCGAAGGGCGAGACGCCGGGAGTCGACGCGTCGCGCGAGCTCGATGGACTGCGCGTGCTGGTGGTCGACGACGAGCTGGATGCGCGGGAGCTCCTCGCCGAGATCCTGGCCAGCGCCGGGGTCGAGGTGCGGATGGCCGGGGACGCCGACGCGGCGATGCGCGAGATCGAGGCCTTCCTTCCCCACATCCTGGTGTGCGACATCGGCATGCCGGGGGAGGACGGTTACTCGCTGATGCAACGCATCCGCGCCCTCCCGGCCGAGCGCGGCGGTCGGGTCCGTGCGGCGGCGGTGACGGCCTACGCGCGAGGCGAAGATCGGCGGCGCGCCCTGGCGGTGGGGTTCAACCTCCACCTGTCCAAGCCGGTCGACCCGTCGGAGCTCATCGTCTCGGTGGCGCGCCTCGCCGAGCGCTACAGGCCGGCCTGAGATGCGCCCTCCACGCGGGAGCCTACTGGCCGACGTAGCCGAGCCAGTAGTTGGTCTCGCCGTCGAGCGTCGATTCGAGGAGGAACGGCTCGCCGGCGTACGTCGGATCCACCGCGTTCACGGTGACGGTGAGGTGCAGCGTGTCCCCGTTGGTGCCCGTCGCCCGGTCCCAGGCGAACGCCAGATTGCTGCCGCCGAGGGGCACGTTCACCGCCTGCACCGTCCAGGGGCCGACGTCGGGCGCGCAGGCGGTCGTAGGCCCCTTCGCCCATCGAGCGGCAGGCCCGAGCCAGGTCCGAAACGCTTCGACCGAAGTGGTACAAGGCGCGGACTACATTGGTGTGGTCGCGGGTGCCGCGCTGTTGCTGTGGCCACAGCCGTCCCGTTCCACATCGGCCAGTGCGGGCCCGACGCTCGTGCCGATGTTCTCGGCACACGCAGCGGGCGTCCAGCTTCAAGGAGAGCTTTAGATGAATTCGATTCGAAGGAAGGTCCCCCGGCTTGGGGGTCTCGCTCCGATTGGAACCGTCGGGGCTTGCCTCGCCGTCGCATACGGCTGCAGCAGCGGTCCGCCACCGCGGAGTGACTGTGCCGCGTACTCGGACTGTACGACGGATGGCGCGGCCGACGATGGTTCCGTCAAGGACTCGACGGGAAGCGAGGAGATCATCGTCGTCCGCGATGGCTCGACGGACGGCGGTCCCGCGTGCGTTGCGCCGACCAGCCTGGCGTGTGGCGGCATGTGCGTGGACCCGACGCAGCCGGCGCATTGCGGAACCTGCGACAACGTGTGCAGCGGACCGGATGCGGGCGCCGGCCAGGCGACGTGCACCTTGGGAGCGGATGGCGGTGGCACGTGCGGCCTCGGATGTAGCGGCGCGACGTCGCTGAATTGCAATGGGGCGTGCGTGGACCCGTCGCAGCCTGCGCATTGCGGGAGCTGCACCAACGTCTGCGCTGGCCCGACGGCGGGCACCGGGAGTGCGGTGTGCACGCCGGGGGCTGATGGCGGCGGCGAGTGCAGCGTGAGCTGCACGGGCGCGACGTCGGAGGTGTGCGGCGGATCGTGCTTCGCCCCGACCGACCCGAACCACTGCGGCTCCTGCACGAACGCGTGCGCCCCTCCTCCGTCGGGGAACGGCCAGGCGACGTGCACGGGATCGACGCCGATGTGCGGGGTTAGCTGCACGGCGGGCAGCCACGTTTGCGGCGGCGACTGCCTCGCGAACACCGACGAGCCGTCGGACACGGCCGACCCCTGCATTCTCACGGAGGCGTTCGGGATCTTCGTGGCGCCGACAGGAAGCGATACGACGGGTACCGGTACGCGTCTGACGCCGTATGCGACCGTCGGCAATGCCATGGACCAGGCGAAGACGAAGGGACTGACGCGGGTCTACGCGTGCGGAAGCGCGGGCAGCTACGCGAGCGGGCCGAATCTGGTGCTGGGGACGTCGCGCGCTGGGCTGACGGTCTACGGGGGGCTCGATTGCACGACGACGCCCGGGACCTGGACGTACAGCGCGAGCGACAAGGCGACGGTAGCGCCGGCGTCGGGCTACGCGCTCCAGGTCACCGCGGCTGTCACCTTCGAGGACTTTGGGTTTACGTCAGCAGCTGCGACGACTCCGGGGTCGTCGAGCACCTCAGTGTTCGTAAGCGGTGCGACTGGCGTCGTCCTGGACCGATGCAACGTGCAAGCAGGGGCCGGGGCGCCGGGGCAGGATCAGGCGCAGCCGGCGCCGTATACGACGGCCGCGCCGAGTGGCAATCCAGGCGGACCTTCGGCGCGTAGGCGGTCGTAGGCCCCTTCGCCCATCGAGCGGCAGGCCCGAGCCAGGTCCGAAACGCTTCGACCGAAGTGGTACAAGGCGCGGACTACATTGGCGAAGACTATGTTAGGCGCTCGGGAGGTCGGCTTGTCAAAGGGGAAGACCGAAGCGCCGGAAACCGGCGGCGCCGGGGGTGGGACCGCAACCGGCGGAGACACTCAGGGGACGTCTGCCTCGACGCCAGGGACCGCCTCATGAGCAACATGGGCGGTTCCACCACTGAACCGGACGCGCAAGGGCCACCGACGGATAGCGGTGGCAGTCCTGCCGTATCGCCGTCGGAAACCGACGACGCCCCGGACTCCAGCGCAGCACCTGACACCATTTCGCACGCAGGGCGCGGTCCCGGACCTTATACCTGTATCGATGGGACCTGCGCCGATGCCGCGGCTGACTCGTCGCCTCCCGATTCGGCGCCCGCGAGCGCACCGCCAGACTCAACGCCGGACGCAGGCGACTGTGCTGCAATACCGACGGCGCCGAATGTGGTATTGCGGGCAGACGTCAAGCTCACTCTTGCAATACCAGCGTCACTCGAACAAGCGACGCAGATGCCCCACAAATTCACGCTCGCCAACGACGACAATAGTTATTCTCGGACCCTCTCCCTTGCGTCCGACGCAGGTGCGGGCGATACCGGGGGAACGTCTTTCCTCATCTTCACGGACATGACGGAGAGCCACACCTATACGCTTCAGTGCGACGACGGGACGAGTTCACCGTATATCGTATTTCAAAATGTCGACTACGACACAATGATAGACACATTAGGCGCCGCAGACACCACACCCCCGACATCGCAAGACGCACCCGACAACGGGAGCCCCAATGCCGTGGCGTGACCGATCTGCGCTCGCGCTCCTATTGGGAGCTGCCGCCGGCTGTCAAGCGAGAGGCGTTGGACAAGCGCCTCTCACCACGACAGGCCCTAGGCCATCCGCATCGGCTGCCGCCTCCCCGCCTCGGGCGCAGCTAGCGGACGCCTATCGAGGGCAGATCGGGGCCCTTCCGATAGTCGTGCGTCTCAACCAAAGCGGGACGGCGCTGACGGGGTCGTACTTCTATGAAAAGAACGGCACCGACCTGACGCTGGAGGGCGAGTTGCAGGACGGCGGACGCGCAGTGAACCTCTCCGAGTTCTCCGGCAAGAGCAAGACCGGCGCGATCCGCGGCCGTCTGGGCCCTGGGGGCGCCATCACAGGCACATGGTCGGATCCTCCCGCGAAGACGACGCTGCCATTGCAGCTCTTCCCCATCGCTCACAGTCCGGAACCAGGATCCGCTCTTCTGTTCACAAAGAGGCTACGGTACTCCGAGCCAATTGCGTCTGGCCATATGGGAACTCCTGACGCCTGCAAGGGTGACGTGAAATTCGCCGAGGTATTCGGAATGCCAAATGTCGAGCTTGAACGGAAGCTAAATCGGAGACTCGCGCCGGGTCCCGAGTTGCTACCGCAAACCTGCGATCACGAAGAGCAGGCCGAGGGAGACTACTTTGTCGGGCTCAACACGCACGGAGTCCTGAGCGTGCGCATGACGTGGCTCGTCGATGACTCCTATGTCGCGCACCCTGTTCAAGGGGCGGCTGCCGTCAACGTCCATTTGCGCGATGGCACCGACATCTCGTTCTTTGGCGACATCTTCAAGCCGGGAAGTGACGCGACCCTTGAAGCGGTTCTCGCGCAGCAGATCGACGCGACATCGCGGGGCAATCCGGACGCAAGGGAAGCACTCACGGATGCTCTCGCCCCGCCCTTCAGTGATTTCTTGATCGAACCGGGCGGCGTACAGGTGTTCGTTCTATCACGACTGCCGTACGCCTTCCATGCACTCGATGCTAACGGATTTGAACTTCCCTTCGCCAAGTTGGCGACCGTCCGTGGCCAAGCCGAGATGGTCTGGGCGCGATAATGGATCATCAATGGGCGGTGTAACCAGCCTTGCGCATTCCATCACGAACGGTCTCGCAACGCGGCTTAAAAATAGTCGGACCGTATTTCTTGCCGCCGGCGACAGCATTGCCATATTTGGCAAAATCGCCTCCGATTGCAGCTTCCAACGAACCCGCCGCGTGTCGATGAAAAAGTCGAAAGGCTGTCAGATAAATTCTCGGATCCAAGAAGGCCTGATCGAGTTCTTCGGTTGTCATGTCGTCCGACTTCTTGCCGTAAAACGTTTGGAGCGCACCGTCTGCGTAGGATTGAAAGTTGCCGCGGAACGTCAGTTGGTTTAATCCGTGGCCGCGAAACTTGTAAAAGTCGCACTGGCGTGCTGCGAGCTTGACATTGGCTGCCTGATCGGCCGGGTACTTTACGCGGCTATTCCAAGCGGTCACGTCCGCCGGGCTAGAAATGACTTTGGATGTGGCCAACTGATCGCCCGCAGGGCGATTTCCGTTTGCCGGGCCATTGTAACTAGCCTTCTGATCGTGTTTGCGAAGAACGCGTGGCTCAAAAAAATAGGCGTCATCGCCGACCTCAGACATCGAGCGGAGCCCCCCTCCGGTTTCGTTATACATAATCAGCAAATGCGCGACAAACTCATTGAGGCACACGGCCTCCTTACCGGTTAGGGCACTGAGGTTGTCCCAAACGGTATGAAAGGGTGCGACGCCCATCCGGCCAGGAAACAGAGGTTGGCCTGGTTCGTCAAAGGGAGTGGCCTTGCCGAAGATCTCCTTGTTGAACCAGACGGGGAAATCCGTTCCGGCCACTGCGATCTGACTGGATTTGATCGCAATGAGATCTAGATCCAGGATCACCTTTGGCGTTCCGCCTATGAGCTGCGCGTTTCGTACGGAAAAACTCATTGTTGTTCCTCCTAGGTCGACGCCTTCGGTGTCCGGGCCGCGACACACTAGAGCATCTGTTTCGATCGGTCGAGCGTACCTAGTCGCTGACCGCGCCCTGACCGGTGGCTGACGTTCGCCGCGATTCTCCCTTCCGCCGCAAAGGCGCGGAGAAGGAATCGCGATGCAGCGGCCGGCAGAATCGAGCGGCGAGCGGGACCAAGCGAGCAGGAAGCCGAAGGCGGGACCGGTGGGCAAGGACCCGGGGGGCCGAGGAGACCGATCGCGCGTTGGACGAAGCCGCTGCGCGGCAGCATCGCTTCGGATGGGCGCCGTTGCCGACATGTTCG
>Ga0302324_100024281_pt1 | contig 11686 bp, 8 predicted proteins | sample Palsa_T0_1_FD_201949 | JGI IMG/M metagenome (GOLD analysis project Ga0302324, IMG submission 201949) | Peat permafrost microbial communities from Stordalen Mire near Abisko, Sweden - Palsa_T0_1 | ecosystem: Environmental > Terrestrial > Soil > Palsa > Peat permafrost | place: Sweden: Abisko... | reverse complement strand
AATTGAAAACATCAACCGCAATCTCGAATCCGGCAAGGAGATCGAGCAGGCCATCCTCGACGGCGCGGCGCAGATTGCCGTCCCCGCCTTCGTCTCCACGCTCTCCATCTGCATCGTCTTCGTGCCCATGTTCTTCTTGAGCGGCGTCTCGCGCTATCTCTTCGTGCCGCTCGCCGAAGCAGTCGTCTTCGCCATGCTCGCCAGCTACCTCCTCTCGCGAACCGTCGTGCCCACCATGGCCAAGTTCCTGCTCAAGGAGCACAGCGACGAAGATGCCGAGAAGCGCCGCACCAGCCGCAATCCCTTCGTCGCCTTCCAGCGCGGCTTCGAGCACTACTTCGAAAAAATCCGCGGCGGCTACATCCGCCTGCTCGCCTTCTGCGTCGATCACGCCACCGCGTTCATCGTCGTCTTCCTGCTGGTCTGCGTCGCCTCCGTCGCTCTCCTCGCGCCCTGGCTCGGGCAGGACTTCTTTCCCTCGGTTGACGCCGGCGCCTTCCGCATCCACGTCCGCGCCCATACCGGCACGCGCATCGAGGAGACCGCAAATCTCTGCGATCACATCGACAACGCCATCCGCCGAGAGATTCCCCGCAAAGAAGTCGTCACCATCATCGACAACATCGGCCTTCCCTACTCCGGCCTGAATCTCTCCTACTCGACCTCCGCCTTCGTCGGCACCGCCGACGCCGACATCACCGTCCAGTTGACCGAGGACCACCACCCCACCGGCGTGTATGTCAACCACCTGCGCGAGTCCCTGGCCCACGAATTCCCCGGCGTCACCTTCTACGTGCTTCCTGTCGACATCGTCACCCAGATCCTCAACTTCGGCCTATCCTCGCCCATCGACATCCAGGTCATCGGTCCCGACCTGCAGCACAATCGCATCTACGCCGAAAAACTGCTCAATGACGTCAAATATGTCGCCGGCACCGCCGACACCCGCATTCAGCAGCCCTTCAACCTGCCCAAGTTCACCGTCAATGTAGACCGTACCCGCTCCCAGGAAGTGGGCCTGACCCAGCGGGACATCGCGGGCAGTCTCCTGGTGGCGCTCAGCGGCAGCTTCCAGACCACGCCGAACTTCTACCTCGACCCCAGAAACGGCGTCTCCTACAACATCGCCGTTCAGTCGCCCCAGTACAACGTCCAGTCTGTTCCCGATTTGCAGAGCCTGCCCGTCACCCTGTCTACAGGCGCTCAACCGGCCGCACCGATCTCTGGATCGAGCGCCACCGCGGCCCCCGGGAGTCCACAGACAGTGCAGGTTCTCGGCAACCTGTCCTCCATCGCTCCCGGCACCGAGCTCGGCACCGTCAGCCACTACGATATCCAGCCCGTCCTCGACATCTACGCCAACGTCGACGGCACAGACCTCGGCTCCGTCACCCGCCAGATCAATGCCATCGTGGCCAAGCACAAAGGCGATCTCCCGCGCGGCACCCAGGTCATCCTCCGCGGCCAAAGCGAAACCATGATCAAGTCCTACATCGGCCTCCTCGCCGGCCTGGCCTTCTCCATCCTGCTGGTCTACTTCCTCATCGTGGTCAACTTTCAGTCCTGGATGGACCCGTTCCTGATCATCTCCGCCCTGCCCGCGGCCATCACCGGCATTGTCTGGTTTCTCTTCCTCACCAACACCCGCCTCAGCGTCCCCGCCCTCACCGGCACCATCATGTGCATGGGCGTAGCGACAGCGAACTCCATCCTGGTCGTCAGCTTCGCCCGCGAGCAGTTGGAAGCCCTGGTTGGCGACGCCCGCAAGGCTGCTTTGAACGCGGGTTTCGTCCGCTTCCGTCCCGTCCTGATGACCGCCCTCGCGATGATCATCGGCATGGTTCCCATGGCCCTCGGCCTGGGCGACGGCGGCGAGCAGAACGCGCCCCTCGGCCGCGCCGTTATCGGCGGCCTGATGCTGGCCACCGTGGCCACGCTCTTCTTTGTACCAACCTTCTTTTCAGCCCTCCATGGGCGCCTTGAAAAGAATGCCCGCAGCAAACGAGGCAATACCCAGAGCACCGTCGTGGACGAGCAGTTCCCTGAGCAAATATGAGGCAGATATGAGCAATCAAGACACGAACAAGCAGCATCCTTCCAATCCGCCCAGCGGCGCCGTAACATCGCACGACACTGAAACCGCTCCCGACCAGAAGCCCATCAAGGCCGGCCATGGATTGACAGCCGTCCTGGTCCTGATCGCGGTCCTCGTCGTGCTCGCCGTCCTGGGCATCCTGCCTCGCCGCCATGCGGAGGAGGTGCTCGCCCAGCGCACCAACGAGCAGGCTGCGCCCTCCGTAATCACCCAGGCGCCCAAGCCGGGCAATCCCATCCAGGAACTCATCCTGCCCGGCAACGTCACCTCCTACACCGACGCGCCCATCTATGCGCGCACCTCCGGCTACCTCACGCATTGGTACTACGACATCGGCGCCAAGGTGAAGCAGGGGGCGCTGCTCGCCGAGATCGCCAGTCCCGAAGTCGACCAGCAGCTCTCCCAGGCCCAGGCCGACCTGAACACCGCCGAAGCCAACGCCAACAACGCCCACATCCAGGCCGACCGCTACAAAGGCCTCGTCTCTTCCAACTCAGTCTCCCAGCAGGACACCGACACCTTCGTCAACCAGGCCTCTTCCACCGCCGCCCAGGTCAAATCCGCCCAGGCCAACGTGCAGCGCCTCAAGGAACTGACCGCCTTTGAAAAGGTCTACGCCCCCTTCGACGGCGTCATCACCGCCCGCCGCGTAGACATCGGCCAGCTCATCGACGCCGGCGCCGGCCAGAGCTCCACCGCCGAGCTCTTTCACATGCAGGCCGTCAACACCCTGCGCGTCTACACCAATCTGCCCGGTGTCTTCTCCGCCTCCGTCCACAACGGCGAAACCATCGATCTCACCTTCGCCGAGCATCCCGCCCAGGTCTTCCACGGCAAGCTCGTTCGCACCGCCGACGCCATCGACCCCGCCAGCCGCACCCTGCTCGTGGAGGTCGACGTCGACAACCGCAAAGGCGACCTCCTCGCCGGAACCCTCGCCCAGGTGCACTTCAAGGTCAACCCCGTCGGCAGTGTCTTCGTCCTGCCCGTTTCGACTCTGATCTTCCGCAGTGAAGGTCTGCGCGTGGGCACTGTCACCGGCGATACCGCGCACCTCGTGCCCGTCACCATCGGCCAGGACGACGGCCGCACCGTCCAGATCGTCACCGGCCTCGACAAAAACTCCCAGGTCATCCAGGACCCGCCCGACTCCCTCATCGACGGAGAAAAAGTCCACGTCCTCACACCCGAAGAAGTCCAGAAAGCCGACGGCAACGGCGCATCCCAGGGAGGCAAGTAGGAATGGGCGCCTCGAATCGGCCAACAAGCCGGGTGCCCCAGGTCTCGCCTCTGAGACCTGGGATCGTGAACCAGGCACAACAGCGGGTACCCCAGGTCTCGCTTCTGAGACCTGGGATCGCGAACCAGGCACAACAGCGGGTGCCCCAGGTCTCGCCTCTGAGACCTGGGATCGCGAACCAGGCACAACAGCGGGTGCCCCAGGTCTCGCCTCTGAGACCTGGGATCGCGAACCAGGCACAACAGCGGGTGCCCCAGGTCTCGCCTCTGAGACCTGGGATCGCGAACCAGGCACAACCCTGGGTGCCCCAGGTCTCGCTTCTGAGACCTGGGATCGCCGCCGGACTATGCCTGATTGTTTCCCTCATCACCGGCTGCAAACCCGTAGGCCCCAACTACCAGCGCCCGGTCTACGACACTCCGCCCATCTACAAAGAAACCGGCGCCTCCAACGTCACCGTCCCACCACCCCCGCCCCCATCCGGCGGAGGCTGGCAGCCAGCCTCGCCCTCCGACGGCATGATCAAGGGCAAGTGGTGGGAAATTTACAACGACCCACAGCTCAACCAGTTCGAAGAGCGCATCGCCGGCGTCAACCAGAATCTGCGCTCCGCCCTCGAAAGCTACCTCGCCGCTCGCGAGCAGGTAAAGATCGCTCGCTCCGCCTTTTCTCCCACGCTCTCCGCCGGCCCTGGTGTCAGCCATGACATGGTTTCCAAGAATCGTCCCCTGGCCATCTCCGGCACAAAGAACAGCTACAACGACCTCCAGCTCGAAGGCCAGGCCTCCTGGGAGCCGGACTTCTGGGGGCAGATTCGCCGCACCGTCGAGGGCGCCAAAGCCGCCGCTCAGGCCAGCAATGCCGACATGGCCAACGTCGCGCTCAGCCTCGAATCTGAGGTAGCCGAGGACTATTTCAACCTGCGCGGCCTCGACCTGCAAAAGCAATTGCTCGACAAAGACATCGAAGACCTGACCAACCAGCTCGACCTCACCAAGCGCCGTCTCCGCGGCGGCATCGGCACCGAAGCCGACGTAGCCCTGGCCCAGACCCAGCTCGACACCACGCGCGCTCAACTTATCGATGTCGGCGTGGCACGCGCTGAGTTCGAGCACGCCATCGGCACAATCGCCGAATACCAGTTGCCCAGCTTCTCCATCGCGCCCAATCCGCTCCCGCTCGATGCCGATGCCGGCCTGCCCACAATTCCCCTGGGCGTCCCATCGCAGCTGCTCGAACGCCGGCCGGATATCGCCGCTGCCGAGCGTCTCGCCGCCCAGGCCAACGCCCAGATTGGCGTCGCCATCAGCGCCTTCTATCCCACCATCTCGCTCGGTGGCGCAGGCGGCTTCGAAAGCACCCACATCGGCACTTGGATTCAGGGCCCCAGCGCGCTCTGGTCTCTCGGCGCCCAGGCTACCCAGTTGCTGATCGACGGCGGCAAACGCAAAGCCGTCAGCCAGCAGGCCCGCGACTTCTTCGAAGCCAGCGCCTCCAACTACAAAGTCGCCGTCTTTACCGCCTTCAACGAAGTCGAAGACAAGCTCTCCGACCTCCGTATCGTCGAGGAGGAAGAAAAAGCCCAGACCGCGGCGGTCGCCGACGCTCAGCACTCCTTCGACGTCTCCAACCAGCGCTACAAAGGCGGCGTCACCACATACCTCGAAGTACTAACCGCGGAAAACACACTGATCCAGAACCAGCGCACCGCAGCCACGCTCCGCAGCCGCCGTTACGCCTCCAGCGTAGAGCTGATCCGCTCCTTGGGCGGCGGCTGGGACGCCTCGCAGATTCCAAAATAGATTCCAACGCACTACTGTCCGGTTAACGACTAACTCTGTGCTTGCCATCGCCGTGCCCCACCCTTTGGTTCTTCTTTCCTAACCGCAATCGAAGGTGCCCCATCCTTCGCGCTTTTGCGAAGGGTGGGAAACCGCAAAAGCCAACCAGATTTGTGCGCGGCACAAACGCACCAACTCAAATAGTCCGTCGCCGGGTGCCCCACCCTTTAGTTCTTCTTTCCTAACCGCAATCGAAGGTGCCCCATCCTTCGCGCTTTTGCGAAGGGTGGGAAACCGCAAAAGCCAACCAGATTTGTGCGCAGCACAAACGCACCAACTCAAACAGTCCATCGCTCCTCCACAGTGCCGCCCAAACCTGTCCGAGCCGGAAACTGCACGTCTAACGTAAAAAATCGCGCCGTTAACGTTAGTTGTCGCAGTTTGAACGTTGTTCGTGCGCATCGGTAACAGTAAATGTCTGCACAAAATTGAAATTTATGCACACGCCGCGGCAACAAGCTGGCAGTCGTATGGTCGGGTGCCCCAGGTCTCGCAGGCCGGGGTGGTCGAGACCTGGATTTCATCAATCGTCATCTCGAATAGCCGGTCACTTCCCCTGTCAACTCCATCTCGCCTCAAATTCTTCCTAACCCCCATCATGACAAGACCTTCTGGCGAGCTCACACTTGCGTGCAATTAAACCTCAAAGGCGCACAATAGAACTGCCGATGGAAAACGCGCTCACAGAAAAGTGCGCTGTCAAAACAAAAAGCTCATTGTGAAAGCGAAGCCAATATGCAATTACCGGCCCTAAAACCCGCTGAAATCTGCATTCCGTTCGCCCCTGTCTTCGCTTTTTAGGCCTTTTACGGCATTGCTACAGTCGCGAACATCTGTTCCGCCGAGCCGCGCAGCACGCGAAAGAGCGCAAACTGCCGCTGCGTCTTCCCGCGCAGCTCAAAGAGCAGTTCGCCGCGATTGTCCGCCATCGCGTCCACCGCGTCCACCAACCTCATCTGCGGCTTTTCATCCAGATGAGCCGAGTCGGTCACGCTCTTGCAGAGCACCAGCACGCCGCCATAAAGATCCGGCTGCGCCACCAGCGTCACAAACTTCTGCGGCGCAGGCTTAGGCGCGGGCTTGGACGCAGACTTGGATTGAACCGGAGCAACCGGCGCAGCGCTCGCACTCGCCGTCGGCTTGCCCCGCTTGATAACCGGCGGCCCAGGCTCAGAATCGGCGGCATCTGAATTGGAAGGCCCTGCGGCTTCCGGCGTAGGCGGCAAAGGCGTGCTCGCAGTCAACACCATCGTCGCCGACGATCCATACGTCAGCTCGAAGACGCGGAAACTCTCGTCCGCGAGTTCAGCCGGCGGAGGCGGTTCCACCGGCGTCAGAGGAGTCTTCTTATGAGTCGTGGCAGCCGCGGTCTTGCGCGCCGGTTTCGCCGGCGCGGGCGGCGTATCCAAGCCTAGCTCCGTGCGCGCCATCGCCTCCAGGGCAGACTTCATCTTGCCTTCGTCGTCGAGATTCGCCCAGCTATATTTCCAGGGATGCTCAGCGCGGCTGCTGGCGTCGGAAACCGCCACGGCCTGCTGCATCGTGGGCGGAAATCCCTTCAGTTTTGGGATCTCATTGTCCGCCGCGCCTTCCGGTTTACCACGCTTCAACCGGGGCCGGTCCGGATCGGGAGCAACATTGGAGCTTTGCATATCCGCGTCCGCCGCATGGCGGGTGCGGTGCAGCGTAGGACGATCCGGGTCCACAGTCGAAGTGGAGGCAGGCGAGCTTGATCCGGCTGACTGGCTTGAACCGGAATCCGCGCCGGATTTGCGCTTCAAAGTAGGCCGATCCGGATCATTGGACTCGGAACCTCCGGAAGCCGGTTTCGCGGTCGAATCGGTAGCACTTCTCGAAGCAGTTTGTTCGGCATCCGAATCCGGCTCCGCGGGATGTTTGCGCTTGAGCACCGGCTTGTCGTCGTCACCCGAGTCGTGGCTGCCGTAGAGCGTACTGGTGTTGAAAGCGGCCGCGGCCTTGGCGGCCTGCGGAGCGGTCAGCGGTTTCCACGCCCCGAAACCCTCCCATGTCCCGTTCACCTCGTCGGCAGCGAAGACGTCGAAGACTCCGGTAGGCTTGCCTGCCTTCTGCAGTTCATACTCCACGCCGCTGGCCAATGCCATCGGCTCGGGGCGCGTAAGGTAGATGGTCCCGTCGTTCAGTTGCTCGCCGTCATAGACCGTCACCGGCACCAGCCGGCTCGCCGAAGGCTTGCCCGCGTCGCCCGTCCACTCCAGCACCGCGATCGAGCGCAGGATCGGAGTATTCTTGTCGGTCTTCGTAATGCGGCCCGGATATTGCGCCAGGGCTCCAGTTCCGAAAAGCAAAACCACTGCAACTCCAGCCAGCGCAGAACGCGAGAATGACACACCCAACCCTGGTCGGAAATAATCGGAATCGCCGGACAAGTTCACGGCTGCACTCGTTTCCGGCCCGATTTCCAAACCGGCGCATCTCAGAATCCGCAGCTTTCCCCACCACTTCTTTACGCCAAGGCGTTTTAGCGAGGTTTTTTTTATGGAACTGAACGAAAAAATTGCCAACTTCACCCTCCAGGACGATCAGGATCAGACCGTCCATCTCACCGACTTCGCCGGAAAGCCAGTCATACTCTTCTTTTATCCCAAGGCGGACACACCTGGCTGCACGATCGAGGCCTGCGGCTTCCGCGACACGTTTGAAAAGCTCCAGAAAGCCGGCGCGGTCGTCCTCGGAATCTCCCGCGATACACCCAAGGAGCAGCGCAAATTCCGGGAAAAATACGACCTGCCGTATCCACTCCTCGCAGATGTAGACGAAAAGGTGTGCAATCAGTTTGGGGTGCTCAAGGAAAAGAACATGTATGGCAAGAAAGTGATCGGCATCGAACGGACGACCTTCGTCATCGGTCCCGACCAGAAGCTGCTGCAAATATTCCCCAAGGTCAAGCCCGAGGGCCACGCGGAAGAGGTGCTGGCGGCGATTCAGGCCCACAAAGCATAGTCGTGACCGCAGCCGCACTGCCGCGAGGCTGGAAGAAGATTGAACGGCGTTTCTTCGCGCGACCGCCGGAAATCGTCGCACCGCAGCTTCTGGGCAAGCTGCTGGCGCGGCGCACCTCATCGGGATGGCTGGCCGGGCGCATCGTCGAAGTCGAAGCCTACCTCGGCCCGCACATCACCGAAACTCCCGATCCAGCGGCTCATAGCTTTCGTGGCGTTACGGAGAGAAATCGCGTGATGTTCGGGCCGCCAGGCCACGCGTACGTTTACTTCATTTACGGCATGTATTACTGCGTCAACGTGACCTGCGAGCCCGAAGGGATGGCCGGCTGTATCCTGGTCCGCGCGCTGGAGCCGGTGCTGGGGCTGGAAGAGATGGCGGCAAATCGCGGACTGTCAGCCAATGCAGCGTTGGCCAAGCTCACCGGAGGACCAGGACGCTTGTGCCGGGCGCTCAACATCACCCGTCCCGAGCACAACGGCCTCGACCTGCTCGATCCCCATTCACCCTTGCAATTGCGCCAGGATAGCTGGACTCAAACGCCGATCAAGATCACGCCCAGAATCGGCATCCGGCACGCGGCCGACCTGCCGCTGCGATTCGCACTGGCCGGCAATGCCTGCGTTTCTCGTCCTGTCGTTTCCCGGCTTCGTTCCAGCGGAAACGCTGTGTAAACTGGTGCTCATAGGTCGCCGTCCAAACTCCACGCCGTTCCTCATTCCGAAAGGATTCCTAGCGCATGAAATCTTTCCGCCTCTCGCTGGCAGCCGCCGTAACGGTTGTCGCAGCGTCTGTGTCTCTGCTTGCCGGCCGCTCGCTGGTCTTCGCGGCTCAAGAGCCAATTCCGCCTCCGCCCCAAAGCCAACCCGGCGCGCCACCTCCTCCGCCGCATGAAATGCCGGCTCCCACCAATTTGAAAGTGCTGCCTAAGAACCTCACCGGACCGCAGGTTCACGAGATCATGGAAAAGTGGGAGGGCGAGCTGGGCACGAGTTGCAAGACCTGTCATGCCGCCGATCCCAAGAACCTTGGCCCCAACGGCAAGCCGCGCCTGAATTTCGCCGACGACTCGAAGGAAGACAAGCAGACGGCACGCAAAATGTTCAAGATGGTAGAGGAAATCAACGCCAACTACATCTCCAAGATCGATAGCTCCGGCGCGCCCGTGACCTGCGGCACCTGCCATCGCGGCCATCTCGGTCCTGAGCCTTTCGCGGCTCCGGAACACGATCACGCCCACTGAAATCGATTCTTAGAGCATTTCCCGGATTTCTGTGGTCTTTTTGGAAACGATGAAGGTGGATTTTTCTTGAGGAAAAATCCACTTAGCAGTTGCGGCTTCGGTCTACACCAATCCGGAAAATGCTGTAATCGCGGCGCATCCGCTTGATGCAACAACTGGCCCAGGTTTCGATCCTGCCTCTTCGAGATCGAGACGGGCCAGCTCTGTTACTCCACAACAAAATTGTCGATAAGCCGCGTCGATCCCACATAAGCCGCAACGGCAAAGAGCGTCCCGGAAGCAATCTTCTCCACCGGTTGGAGCGCAGCCCAATCCACGGCGGCGATGTAGTCGACGCGAACTTCGGGCTCACTTGAAAAAACCTCACGGGCAACGCCGACAAGCTCGCCTGCGCGCGTCTCTCCGGTCTCAATCGATTTCTGCACGGCCTGCAAAGCGCCGCTCAAGATGAGAGCTTTTCTCCGTTCTTCCGCGCTGAGGTAGCGGTTGCGCGAACTCATCGCCAGGCCATCGGGCTCGCGCACGATGGGACAGACCACCAGCTCGACGGGCAGGCACAAATCGGCGATCATGCGTCGCAAAACCGCAACTTGAGCGGCGTCTTTCTGTCCGAAAAAGGCGCGGTCAGGCTCGGCGCCAATCAACAACTTGGCTACGACCGTGGCCACTCCGCGAAAATGTCCGGGCCGCGATTGGCCGTCGAGGCGATCGCTCAACCCGGCAACCTCGACAAAGGTCGCCGCGCCGGCCGGATACATCTCCTCGGGCGTTGGGGCAAAGACTATGTCGACACCCTCAGCCTCAAGCATTGCGCAGTCGGCCTCAAAGGTGCGCGGATAGAGAGCGAAATCCTCATTGGGGCCGAATTGCGTGGGGTTAACGAAGATGCTGGCCGCGACCGCGCCGCAACTGGCCTTCGCCGCGCGCACCAGCGAGAGATGGCCCTCGTGCAGCGCGCCCATCGTCGGCACAAGGCCAACAGCCTCGCCCAAGCGATGAGCTTCGCGAGACCACGCGCGCAGCTCGGCTACTGTCCGGATTACCTTCATTCTCGACCTAGACCTGGTGAATTCCGGCAACGGAAGGCAGCCGTGGAGCTTCGGCTTCAACCGCCTCACGCACCGCTTCCGGCAAGTGATAGCTCTCTTCGTCGGTCGGGAAGGCGTGATGCTCCACATCCTCGCGATAGCGCTCGACTGCGTCGCGGATCAGGGCGGCCGCGTCGGCGTATTGACGGACGAACTTGGCGTGAGGCGCGAAGGTCATGTTGAGAATGTCGTGGAAGACAAGAATCTGTCCGTCGCAATCCGGTCCGGCGCCGATGCCGATGATGGGAATTGAAAGGTGTGCGGTAATTGCCGCAGCGACTTCGCGCGGCACACCTTCGAGCACGATTGCCCCGGCTCCAGCCTCGGCAAGCGCCTCGGCGTCAGCGCGCAACTGCGCTACAGTCTCGGCGGTCTTGGCCTGGACGCGATAGCCGCCCATGCGATGCACCGACTGCGGGGTCAAGCCCAGATGGCCGACGACGGGGATTTCCGATGCCGTAAGCGCGCGGACCAGCTCGGTGCGTGGGCCTTCGATCTTGACGGCTTCTGCTCCCGCTTCCTTCACAAAACGGACTGCGTTGGCCACGCCCTCGGCGACCGTGCCGTGATAGCTGCCAAAGGGCATATCCGCGACAACCAGCGCGCGGCGCACGGCGCGACGCACGGCGCGGGTGTGATGCAGCATCTCGTCCACCGTGACGGCCAGCGTGTTGTCGTGGCCCAGCACAACCATGGCCAGCGAATCGCCGACCAGGATCATATCGATCCCAGCCTCATCCACAAGACGCGAAGTAGCGTAGTCGTAGGCGGTGAGCGCGGTGATGGGCTTGCCTTCACGCTTCATTCCAGCCAGCGTGGGCATCGTGATCTTGGTTGTGAGCATCGAGGTGGGGGCAGCGGCAGGCTTGCCCTCGTAAGGGAAATTAGTGAGGCTCATTGTATCTCCAGTGCCGTTCCGTTCACTCAGGATGCGGCCCGAACCTCTTTGAGTGTACGCCCGGAGGCTTTTGGGATGCAAAACCGGATTGGCCGGAATTGCGCAGGCCCGAACTGCGCGGGCCGGACGGCGCTGGATAGTACGGCTGTGCAAGCGGCAGCTAATTACAATGGCAGCACCGATGACGACGGCTGGGGACATTGCCGAACTTGCAGGGATCGCCGCGCTGGCAGGCGGGCTGGCCACGGCTGGGTATTTTGTCGAGGGCCTGCGGCCGACCTCACGGCTCTTTGGCCGCT
>Ga0302324_100024278_pt1 | contig 11687 bp, 7 predicted proteins | sample Palsa_T0_1_FD_201949 | JGI IMG/M metagenome (GOLD analysis project Ga0302324, IMG submission 201949) | Peat permafrost microbial communities from Stordalen Mire near Abisko, Sweden - Palsa_T0_1 | ecosystem: Environmental > Terrestrial > Soil > Palsa > Peat permafrost | place: Sweden: Abisko... | reverse complement strand
CTCACCGTCGATGTCGATGACGCCGATGTTGTCGCCGAGGGAGGAGAAGCCGTCGTCGGATCCGCCGAAGGAGCGAGCCGCTGAATAGAGCAGGACCGAGATGACGGTGATGAAGCCGAGCACGACGACGCCGCCGCCGACAAACCAGGGCCACACTTTTTTCCGGCGAGGCGGGTTTGTATAGCTGGGAGGAGCGGGTGGATAGCCCGAGGCTGTTGGTGGATACCCGGAAGGAGCGGGCGGATAGCCAGATGGTGCTGGTGGGTAGCCGGATGGATCGGGTTGAGGAGTGCCAGCCGCTGGTGTAAGTGGCTCTTCCATAAGGGCGAGTTTAGCACCCCGCAAAGGGGGAGCGCTGGCGTTGCAACCCGGAAACCGGGTATGATACTGGTTACATTCCCCTGCCACCCTGTATGATTTTGCGACCGAGTATGGTCGAAAGCTGTCGAATAGTCAGCGGTTTGTGAAAAACTGAAACGATTGAGCATCCAGTGAACCCTCAGTACAGCATCGTGATTCCGGCTTACAACGAAAGCGCGCGCATCGGAGGCGCGCTGGCCGAAGTGCTGCGCACGCTCGACGCGAAGCAGTGGAACGCTGAGGTGCTGGTGGTCAACGATGGCTCGAGCGACGACACAGCGGCGATTGTGAACTCGTTTGCGGCGAAGGACGGCCGGGTAAAGCTGCTCCAGAATGGCGTTAATCGCGGCAAGGGTTACAGTGTTCGGAACGGTTTGCTGCATGCGAGCGGCAACATCCTGATGTTCACCGACGCCGATCTTTCTTCGCCGATGGTGGAGGCGGAGCGGTTGTTCGACGCGATCCGCGATGGGGCGGATGTGGCGATCGGCTCGCGTTGGCTTCAGACCAGCCGGCAGACGATCCATCAGCCGCTGTATCGGCAGTTCTTTGGGCGCTGCTTCAACGTGGTGACGCGGATGATCATGCGGCTGCCGTTTGCGGACACGCAGTGCGGGTTCAAGGCGTTCCGGCGCGGCGCGGCGCAGACGATTTTCCAGCTGCAGCGCATCGAGCGCTGGGGCTTCGATCCGGAGATCCTGTTTATCGCGCTGAAGCGCGGGTACAAGATCCAGGAGGTCCCGGTCACCTGGGGCCACGACGAGCGGTCGCGGATCAGCTATTTGCGGGACGGGATCAAAATGCTTGAGGAACTGATCTACGTTCGGTGGAACTCCCTTGTTGGGGTTTATAACCGCGAAGTGCGGGATTTGGCGCCGGCTGAGGGCGCTGTTAGCCGCGTTCGGTAGTTCTCCTTTCACTTTTTTCCTCCTTTCTGCACGTTGTTCCCTGCCCGAAAAGTGTCGATTTTTTCAAATTGGCGGCATGGGCTTCGCGACAGCTACTAATTTGATTCCATTGGTTTAATCGCTCTTTTTGTACCACTGTCGACAGGGCCGGTTGAGGCGTATCCATGTGAATCTAAAGTGGAAACTGTCTCTGCATTTGAAATCAAAATACTTAGTTGAGAGTTGAGAGTTGAGAGTTGAGAGTTGGGAGCTGGCAGCCAGGACCCGGGAGCCTGGAGGCTGCGGTCCGGTTTGGTGGAGACTTGGCATGGTTTCTTTCTCTCTTCTTCTGTTTCTGTTTTCTGCCGCCGAAAAGTGTTGATTTTTTTCCTGGGCGCGGGGTGGCTCTTCGATACTTACGCATTTGATTCCATTGGTTTTAGTCCCCAGTGTTGCACTTCTTGTCAATAGGCTTCCTGGCAGGTATGTATCTGAATCTAAAGTGGAATTTGTCTCTGCATCTGAATCCCAAATGCTTAGCGGGTAGCCCTTAGCGCGTGGCCGATTGCGTTCGTGTCTGGTGCTCATGAGATTCTTCTTCCTCGGGGAAACAAAAAAGGCCGCCTTTTAGGCGACCTTTTTTGTTTTTACCCTCTATCTCCAGAATACCAAGTCTGGCTTTAAAACCTGCCAACTTTCTTCGGGCGATTTGGCTTGTAAGTGGCGTGGAATGTTCGAATATTACCTTGGTGTTTTCCACAAAAGCTTGACAGTTTTCCCGCCTTTGGCGGTCTTGCCGTCCGCGCCGCAAAGGACACCGGACTGGATCGAATCTGTGGAGCAGCGGCCGGTTTTGACAGATCTCACCCAAGGTGCGGTAGAGGTCGACCGAGCGATCGGGCGGCGGGATCGAGGAGAGGGGTTTGGGCTTTCGAGAGGCGAGCAGCCACCAGATGACGAGGGCCATCTCTCCCATGCAGAATGGTGCAGCGAGCAAAAGGCGAAGGAAGATTCACCATTTCATCTCAAGCCGAAGGCCGTGATAGATGAGAACGGCGAGCCCGACGAGCCCCCCGATTTCAACGACCATGAGCTTGATTTGAGAGATGAAACGCTGGAGCGTTTCGAAAGAAAAACGACGTTCCACAGGCACAAGGCGTCTCCATAGTCCTTCTTCAACGGGCGATCATGATGTCGCCCTTCACGTAAAAACTACCTATCACGTCAGTGGCCATTCAAAAAAACGCAGCAAATGGCTCATGTCAAAGGGCTTTTGTGCCGTTGAATCGGAATACATACATATCGTTGGGTAAATTTGACCCTTTGCCGAAATCCTGCGCCGCCGAATGCTCCGCGGAACCTTTTTTTCGACGAAAATGTGACCCGGGTTCCGCACATTTCCAAGGCGAATATTTAGCGAGATAGATTTTGCTGGCTTAAGTGGCTTTGCCGATGGCGCCTAACTTAAAGGGCACCGAATTGGATCGCGGCGGCGAGGCACAGAAGAAAAAATGCGATAAGGGCCCGCATGGGGAGGAGTGTAACCCTGAGTTAGTCGTTGCGGGACAACTCATCTGTGGGACGAATTTCTTTGGTGCTGGGTGGGTAGCTGGATTTCGTGGCTGGGTGTTCGGGAGCACCTCGCGTTAGTCGAGTGAGTGAGCCGGGCCTGAAGGCCGCCTCTTAGGGAAGCCATATTCCCCGGCCTGAAGGCCGGGGCTTTTACCGTCGCCTCGCTTCGCGAGGCACAGGTGACTGGGCGGGCTCCGATCGAAATTGCAGTTCTTCCAACTTTCTTCGCGAAAGCTGTGCGAAGAAAGGATGGGATACCGGGGTGTCGTGGGCCTGGAAAGAAAACGCGAGGTCCGTTCGCTTCGCTCAGGATGACAGCTTGTTGAGAGGGTGGGCTTCGGTGTTGAAGACGGTTTTTTGGAGGTCGATGTGGTCGGGGTCGGCGAGGAGCAGGTAGAGGTACTTCATGGTTTCGGCGAAGAAGAAGCTTTCCATGTCGTCGCGTTGTTTTTTTGTTTCTACGCTGGATAGGGCTGCGAAGGCCGATGGTGTGCGGCAGTACTTGACGATGGAGTTGAAGTAGGTGAGGCCCATCTCGCGATACTTTGGATCGCGGGTGAAGTAGTAGAGGTAGTAGGCCGATTCGATATTCTCGGGGCGGAGCTGGTAGCCGGGACTCAGGATTTTCAGTGTGGAGTAGTCGATTTCTTCTGGCTCGATGCCGGTGAGGTTCCACATTTTGTAATTTGAATTCTGAAGGCTGCGGGCGCGGTCGAGGTCGCCGGAGAGGGCGAGGGAGCCGGCGAAGAAGGCGGCGAGGGCTCCATATTGGGTGCCGGTGCGAGCGCCGGTGTTCATGTTGGCTTCTCCGTACCAGAAGCTGGTGGACTTGTCCGAATTTGTCACAGTTTGAGATACGTATTGGTTGAGCGCGACTACGCTTTGCTCCCACATGCGGTGGCAGTCTTCGTCGCCGAAGAGTTTCCAGGCTTTGAGCATGTACTCGTAGAAGGAGTCGGAGCCGCCTTCGATGTTGGCGTCGAGGGCGCCGGGGTCGGGGCCGGTCCATTGACCGGTGCGGATGTTCATTTCCGATCCAAAGAGGCCGATGGGGGAACGGCGGCTATAGAGCTCGACCATGGCATGCTTGGCCTTGTCGTAATAGATGGGCTTGTGGGTGAGCTTGCTGAGGGTGCCGAATTCAAGGAGGAGGGTGCCGATTTCCGCCGGGTTGGTATCTTCACCGCGGACAGCGCCGGTTTTGAGATTGACTTCGACGTAGGGCATGCCGGTGGGGGAGTTGAAGACGGGGAGAAGGCGGGTGCCGAGGTCGTCGGCGAGCGCGAGAAGGCGCGGGTCGTGGGTGAGTTCGTAACTGGAGAGCAGGCCGCCGAGCATGCGGATGGTGATTTCGAAATTCTTGACGTAGATGTCTTTGTCGAAGGAGAGCTGGGTGTCGATGAGGTGGCGGGCTTCGTCGGCTTGTGGGGTGAGGCCCATGACGATCATGGTGTCGAGGGCGTCGACGGGAGTCATGTAGAGAGAAGTGCCGTACCAGTCGAAGGGCTGATTGGAGAGGGGGCGGAGCTCGTCGTGACCCCAGGCGTACTGGTGATAGCTGTTCCAAGCGTGCAGGAACTGAGCGCGGATCTGGGTGGCCATTTCTTGCTGTGAGGGGGCGGGGGTGGTTTGGGGGATGGCCAGGGTGGGGAGGAGAAGCAGGAATAGGAGGGCGGACTTGATCATGATGGTCTGTGGGTGATGGTAATGGCTTCTACTCGAAACGCGCGAGCATGGGTACGCGACTTCGTGGCTGGGAATTGCGAACCGCAGGTCCATTCGACTCGCGTCTGAATTACTTGTTGCGCCCAAAGGCGGGCGCAACGATTTTGCGGCTTCGCTCAGGATGACAGATTTTTCTTTTTTTGTTGGGTTCGGTGGGGATGGGCGGCGGCAACGCGAGGTCCACTCGCTTTGCTCGGGATGACAACGAAAGTCGAAATGAAAACGCGAGGTCCTTCGCTTCGCTCAGGATGACAGACTTGTTTTGAGCATTTGTTCGGCGTGGCGGAGGGAGGTTTCGGTGACCGTGGCGCCGGAGATCATGCGGGCTACTTCTTCGGCTCGTTCTTTTGGGGTGAGGAGGCGGATGGAGGTTTGGGTGCGTTTTTGTTTTTCCTGTTTCTCGATGAGGAAGTGCTGGTCGGCGAAGGCGGCGATTTGCGGGAGGTGGGTGACGCAGAGGACCTGCTGGGCGCGCGAGAGGGCTTTGAGTTTTTGGCCAACGGCTTCGGCGGCGCGGCCTCCGATGCCGATGTCGATTTCGTCGAATACCAGGGTGCGGGGCGTTTGGACTTTGCGGGCGCGGGTGCGATTGGCTCCTTCTTCGACGCTGACTTTGAGGGCGAGGAGGACGCGGGACATTTCACCGCCGGAGGCGATCTGGTCGAGAGGCTGGAGGGGCTCGCCGGGATTGGTGGCGATGCGGCATTCGACTTCGTCCCAACCGTGGGTGGTCCAGGCCGTGGCGTCTTCGCTGGGCGTGACGGCGATGGAGAAGCGGGCCTTCATGGCGAGGTCGTTGATTTGGGTTTCGGCTAGCTTCTCTAGTTTTTTTGCGGCGGCGGCGCGTTCGGTGGTGAGGGCGCGGGCTGCTATTCGATAAGTGACAGCCGCTTTGTCGAAGTCCGCACGAAGTGCTTTGAGGATTTCGTCGCGGTTCTCGATTTCGGCTAACTTGCGGGCGGATTCTTCGCCGAATGCTATGACGTCGGCGAGGGTGGTTCCGTATTTGCGTTTGAGGCGGTCGAGGAGGGCGAGACGGTTTTCGATGTCTTCGAGGCGCTCGGGTGAGGCGTCGATGCGGTCGGCGTAATCGCGGACGGTTGCGTTGACGTCTTCGACGACGGCGCGGGCGGAGGCGATCTGTTTGGCGGCTTCCGTGAACTGGGCGTCGTAGCGGGCTAGTTCTTCGAGATGCTTTTGCGCGGCCTGGAGCGTGGTTTCGGCGGAGGTGTCGCTTTCGTAGAGGACGTTGTTGACGGCGGTGGCGGCGGCGTGGAGTTTTTCAGCGTTGAGGAGGACGCGCTTCTCGGTTTCGAGGGCTTCGTCTTCGCCGGCAACGGGCGACGCGGACTGGATTTCTTTGGCCTGGAAGGACCATAGGTCGGCGAGGCGGAGGCGGTCCTGCTCGTCGCTCTCCATTTCGGTGAGACGGGCCTGGATTTCGCGCCAGCGGGCGAAAGCTTCTGAGGCGGCGTCCGTATTGAGGGCGGCGAAGCGGTCGAGGAGTACACGTTGCTGTGTGGGATCGAAGCCGGAGAGGGTTTCGGACTGGGCGTGGACGAGGGCGAGCTCAGGGGCGAGGGCGCGGAGGACGGCGACGGTGGCGGGCTGGTTGTTGACGTAGACGCGGCCCTTGCCGTCGGCGAGGATTTCGCGGCGGAGGATGACCTCGTCGGCATCGACGTCGATGCCGTTGGCTTCGAGGATGAGCTCGGCGCCGGGAGTGGATTCGAAGACGCAGGAGAGGACGGCGCGGTCGGCTCCGTGACGGATGACGCTGGCGGAGGCTTTCTGGCCCATGAGGAGCGCGAGGGCGTCGACGAGGATGGACTTGCCGGCGCCGGTTTCGCCGGTGAGGAGATTGAGGCCGGGGCCGAATCCGGCGATGGCGTGATCGATGACGGCGTAATTCTCGGCTCGGAGTTCGAGCAGCATGGAGACAGGTTACAGGGTACAGGTGGCAGGTGACAGAGTGGCGATCAGCGTGCGGCGATCATACTGCCGGAGCGATTCGGGTAGCGAAATGTTCACTGAGGTCATGGACTGGCTGTCTCCCGGCTATCCTATTTTATCGCAGCGGTTATAGTTTTCTTGCGTCCAAGAGGATGTTATGCAGGAATCGTTGCGAGTTGGTGTAGTTGGTTTTGGGTTGGCGGGGAAGGTTTTTCACACAGCGGTGATCGCGGCGACGCCGGGGTTGAAGCTGGCGTGTGTGGTGCAACGGAGCGGAGATGAGGCGGCGAAGGCGTATCCAGGTGTCAAGGTGGCGCGGAGCGTCGAGGAGATGCTGGCGGATCCGGGGATTCAGCTGGTGGTGGTCGCGACTCCTAGCTACTCGCATTTTGAATTGGCGCAGCAGTGTTTGCGAGAGCAGCGGAATGTGGTGGTGGACAAGCCGTTCACGCTGACGTCGGAGGAAGGGGCGGAGCTGATCCGGATTGCGCGGGAGCGGAAGTTATTGCTGGCGCCATTTCATAATCGTCGGTGGGATGGCGATTACCAGACGGTGCGGCAGGTGATCGCGAGCGGGGAGTTGGGGAGGCTGGTCACTTATGAGTCGCACTTCGATCGTTTTCGGCCGCAGCCGCGGCGCGATGTGTGGCGGGAGAGCGGCGGGGTGGGGAGCGGGATTTTGTTCGATCTTGGACCGCATTTGATCGATCAGGCGCTGGGCTTGTTTGGGCCGCCTTCTAGTCTTTGGGCGGATGTGCGCATCGATCGCGAGAATGGGGCGGCGGACGATGCGTTTGATATTCGGCTGGAGTACACGGCGGTGCGCAGGATGACGGTGTGGTTGCGGTCGACGCTGACGGCATGCATTCCGGGGCCGCGATTTCTCTTGCACGGGGTGCGGGGAAGTTTTGTGAAGTGGGGGCTGGATCCGCAGGAAGATCAGCTGAAGGCGGGGATGACTTATGCGTCGCCGGGGATTGGTGTGGATCCGGAGAGCGCGTGGGGTGAGTTGCGGTCGCTCGAGGGCGGAGTGCGGCGGGTTGCTACGGTGCGGGGGGACTATCGCGGATTCTACGAGAACGTGCGCGATGCGGCAGAGGGGAAGGCGGAGCTGGTGGTGAAGCCGGAGGCGGCGTGGCGGACTGCGCGGCTGATCGAGCTGGCGCGAGAGAGCAGCGGGCAGGGGAGAAGGGTGCAGGTGGATTTGAACAACCAACCGTAACGGCTATCGGGTGTAGGCGGCGATTCCGAGGAAGACTACCAGAGCGCGATTCAGTCGCAGGATGTCTTCGTCGGAAAGGCGCCCGATGCGCTCGGCGGGCGAGCGGAGGGTGCAGGTGGATTTTGGTAGTCAACCGTAGCGGCTAGGGTGCGGCGGAAGCAATGTCGGTCCGCGAGAAGTCCCGACCCTTGAAGAGGAGCGGTTCGCCGAATGCTTTGGCCAAAGCGTAGGCGAAGCAGTCGCCGAAGTTGAGTTGGGCCGGGTGGCCGCTGCCCTTACCAAAATCGCGATAAGCATCACGTGCGATGCGAGCGTGGGCTTCAGTGACTGGCTCAATCACGATTGAGCCTTCTCGGACGAAGTCGTCGAAGCGGCGACTGTCGATTGGGTTACGCCGGGCATCGACAACGACAGCGGCTTCCAGATAGCTAACCGCAGAAAGGCGGCGTGCATCGGCAGCTTCCACGATTTCGGCAAACCGAGTGGCCTCTGGTTCTTTTCGGAGAATGGCGATCAGTGCGGAGGTGTCGAGGATCACTTGGGTAGGCCGTTCTCGTCATACAGCAGTTCAGCGTGATCGAGCGAACGGTAAGGCTCGGGCAGATTGGCGGAGTATTCGTCTGCAATAGCCAGCAGCCGTCCGGCCATCCCTTTGCCTCTCCGCGCCCTGACCCGTTCGAGGCGCTCGCGGACCGATTCGGTCACCGCCGTCGTGATACTTTCGCCCGTCAATTGGGCCAATTCCCTTGCAAGTTCATGAGCATGTTCGTTCTTGATATTGAGGCTCATATTCCACCATTCTACCGAATAGTGATTCCATTCTACCATGAACTTCAAACCTTAAATCAGGCCGTTCAGTGGCGAATGCGGAAATTATTCGTTGCGGAGGACGGCCATGGGGTCGACCTGGGCGGCTCGGCGGGCTGGGATTAGGGCGGCGAGCAGCGCTGCGATGGCGAGCAGGGCGATGCTGGCTGTGATGGCGAGTGGGTCGGCGGCGCTGGTTTGGTAGAGCAGGCTGCTGACGTAGCGCGTTGCGGCGAAGGCCAGAGCCAGACCGGCGAGGATGCCTCCGGCTACAGGGAGCGCGGCTTGGCGGGCGACGAGGGTCATGAGCGTGGATTTGTCGCAGCCGAGGGCGATGCGGATGCCGAATTCCTGCTGACGCAAGGAGACGGAGTAAGCGAGGACGCCGTAGATTCCGAGTAGCGCCAGAAGAAGTGCGGCGGCGCCGAAGCTCGAAAGCAGCAGCGTTTGGAAACGTTCGGTGGAGACCGAGTCAGCGACCTGCTGGTCGAGGGCTTTGAGCGTGGGGATGGCGACCTGGGGGTCGACGCTCCAAATAGCGCGGCGGATGGAGGGCGCGAGGCCGGTGGTGGCCTGGGGGCTGCGGATGAGGAAGGTGATGCGCCACCAGGGATTTTGCCAGTAAGGAATGTAAATCATCGGGGCGGCGTGATCGAGCTGGTTGATGCGCGCGTCGGCGAGGATGCCGACGACCGTAAAGCCTTTGGTTCCGCCGAAGTCTATTTTTCTGCCGATGGGGTTGGCGTCGTCGGGAAAGATGGTGCGGGCGGCTTCCTGGGAGATGAGGACGTTGGTGGGGTGATTCTTGTCATCGGCAGTAAGGTCGCGGCCTGCGAGGAGCGGGATGCGCAGCGTGGTGGCGTATCCGGGGCTGATCCAGCGGATGTTGGCGGTAGGCTCGTGGCCGGGGTCAACGGGATGATCGGGGCGCATGACGTCGTCGATCCAGGTATCGCCGGCGAGAGGGAGCTCGGAGATGGTGGCGACGGATTGGACGCCGGGGATTTGGGCGAGGGCGGCGAGCGCGCGATCACTGAAGGCGGCACGCACGACGTCGGAATGCGGGATGGTGTCGCCATACTGCGGCGCGTAGAGGAAGGCGCGGGCGATGGTGACGTGGCTCGAGTCGAACTGACGATTTTGGCCAAGGAGTTGGGAGAAGCTACGGACGAGCAGGCCGGTAACGATGAGGAGGGCGACGGTGCAGGCGACTTCGGCGGCGACGAGCAGGTGGCGGGTGCGCTGGCTGTCGCGTCCGCTGGAGACGCGGGTGGAACTGGTCTGGAGGGCGGATTGCGGATCGACGCGCATGGAACGGAGGGCGGGCAGCAGTCCGAAGAAAAGCGCGGTGAGGATGGAGAGGGTAGCGGCTCCAAGGAGCACGGGCCAGGAGACGTGGATGGTATTGATGCGGGGCAGATTTTTGGGGGCGGCGGCGAGGAAGAGCTGGACGCCGGCGAAGGAAAGCAGGATGCCGAGCGCGCCCCCGATGATGGCGAGGACGAGGGAGTCTGCGAGTGTGGACCAGACGAGGCGATCGCGACTGGCACCGAGAGCGGCGCGGACAGCGAGCTCGCGTTCGCGAGAGACGGCGCGGGCGAGCTGAAGGTTGGCGAGGTTGACGCAGCCGATGAGCAGGACAGCTCCCACGGCGGCGAGCAGGAGCCAGAGCGCGGTGCTGACGTGGCCGGCGACATCGACGATGAGGGGAAACACGAGAACGGTGGGATTGGTTTCGAGGTGATGGGATTTGTTGAAGGAGGACTGGATTGTTGCGAGCTCGGTCTGCGCCTGCTGAGCGGAGACGCCGACGCGCAAGCGGCCGATGGCCATGAAATTGAAATCGCCCTGGTCGCTGAGCTGGTTTGGCGAGATGACGAGGGGGGCGAAGATCTCGTAGGGCTTTCCGGAGCTTTGCGCTGTGGGCGAGTACATTTCCGTGACGAGGGGGAAGGAGAAACCCTCGGGCATGACGCCGACGACGGTAGCCGGCATGCCACCAGCGCGGAGGGTCTGGCCGATGGCGGCGGGATCGCCGTGGAAATAGCGTTGCCACGCGCTCCAGGAGAGGATGACTTCACTGTCGTGGCCGTCGGTGGCTTCGATGGGGAGAAAGGCGCGGCCGAGGACGGGATGAATGCCGAGCACGTCGAAGAAGTTGGGTTCGACATCGAGGCCGCTGACGATTTCAGGGTGGTCAGTGGTCGCGGAGAGGCTGTAGGCGTGGTTTTGGATGAGGGAGACACCGGAGAAGGTTTTGGTATTGCTCTGCCAGTTGAGGAAATGCGTGGCGTTGTCGGGCAGCGGGCTGGGGGCCAGCTCGGGCATGTATTCGCGCAGCATGACGAGGCGGTCGGGACTGGCGAAGGCGAAGGGCTTGAGCAGGACCGAGTCGACGACCGAGAAGATGGAGGTGACGGCGCCGATGCCGAGGGCCAGGGTGAGGATGGCGGTGAGCGCGAAGCCTGGAGATTTGCGGAGAGTGCGGGCGCTGAAGCGCAGGTCCTGCAGGAAGCTTTGCATGAGGCCCTCTTAAAAAACAGGTGACAGGTAACGGGTAACAGGTGTCAGGAGCGGGAGCAGGGAATGGGAACAGGGTACAACGGGCGAGGCTGGGGGCGGCGGAAAGTGTGACGAGTATTGCAGGACACAGGAGACAGGACACAGGACACAGGAGGTGGGAGACAGGAGACGGGAGACAGGAGACGAGAGACAGGAGACTCGAAGATGGGAGGGAGGATCTCTGTGATCAGGGTTGGAAGACGAGGCGGGTTTCGTGAGGGGAGTTCCAGAGTTTTTCTACGTCGCTGAGAGGGGCGGTGGTGAATTTGATCTGGAATGGTTTCTTTGCGGCTTCCTGGAGGACTGCTCGGAGGGAGGAGAAGATCTTTTCCATGGAGACGCTGCCGAATCCGCTGCCGATGAGTTCGAGGCCGGAGCTGCGGAGGGTGGCGGCGTGGAGGGTGATGTTGGGTCCGGCGCTGTTTCCGATTTGGACGTAGCGGAGGCGCGCTGCATCGTGGTCGAGGCCTTTTTGGACGACGGCTGCGAGGAGGGCTTCAGCGGGTGTGCCCCAGAGATAGTCGAGGACTACGTCGATTTTGGGGTTCGCCAGCTCGTTGCGGAAAGCGGAGACGAGCGCGTCGTGATCCTGATTGAGG